>Ga0207874_1000007_pt1 | contig 335132 bp, 312 predicted proteins | sample HigsolmetaAR201D_FD_184833 | JGI IMG/M metagenome (GOLD analysis project Ga0207874, IMG submission 184833) | Ionic liquid and high solid enriched microbial communities from the Joint BioEnergy Institute, USA - AR20-1-D (SPAdes) (version 2) ... | reverse complement strand
CGCTGAACACGAAGGCCTCGTTCGGCTTGACCGGGCCCGCCAGATAGTTCTTCACGCCCTCGCTCACCGACAGCATCGCGGTGAGGACGGCGACGACGGTCGCGGTGCCGATGACCGTGACGAGCGATGCGCCGAGACGGCCCGGAATGCTCCGCAGACCCGATGCGGTCAGTGCGCCGATCTGTCTGAGCGTCTTCATGCCGGTGCTCTCAGCGGCCGGAGAGTGCCTGCGCGACCTGCAGCCGCAGTCCGCGCCAGGCGGGGATCGCGCCGCTCGCCAGCGCGAGGAGGACCGCGCAGGCGAATCCGGCAACGACGATGTTCGCGGGCATGCCCGTGACGCCGATCATCTGGCGGGTCATCGACAGCATGAAATCCCCGAGCCAGAGTCCGATCGCCGCGCCGATCAGGGCGAGCAGCAGCACTTCGGCCAGGATGAGTGTCATCACCAGCCGGTCGGTGAATCCGACGGTCTTGAGCACCGCGAGCTCGGGCGTGCGCTCGCGGATGGACTGCATCATCAGCGCGCCGGTCGCGAACAGCAGCGCGAAGAACGCGGCACCGGTGATGGCGTGCGCGATGTAGTCGAGATTTCCGATGCGATCGATCTGTGACTGCGCGATCTGCGACTCCGTCTGAGTACGGGTCTCGTTCGTGGAGTTCTCGAACAGCGAGTCGATGGCGAAGCCGATCTCGGCGGACTTCGCCGGGTCGTCGATCAGCGCGGTGTAGAGCATCACCGTGTTGCGGTTCCGCGCGCGCGCTTCGTTGATGTAAGCGTAGTTCGCGATGGCACCGATCGACTGCTCGGGTCTGTCGGTGTTCTCGAAGATGCCGACGATGTCGAAGGTGAAATCGCGCGAGCCGTCGGTGCGCGGGATCGGTGTCTGGATCGTGAAGCGGTCGCCGACTTTCCAGCCGTACTCCTCCGCGGTGACCCTGCCTACGATCGCGCCCGAGGGCGTCGCGCGCAGCGCTTCGATCGCCTCGCGCGAAGTGGAGACTTCGGAGAAGACGCGGAAGAAGCTTTCCACGTCTGTCGCGGCGATGACGACGCCCTGGCCGGGCCGCTGGTACTGCCCGCCGAACTGCAGGCGGTAATTGACCTCGCGCACGCCCGGCACTCCCCGGATCTGCTCCAGATACGCGAGCGGCAGCGGCTCGCCGATGGCCGAGCGGCCGACGACGTAGAGGCGATCGGCGTGCGTGGAAGCGATGGCCTGTTTGACCGCGCCGTTGAGACCCTGCAGGAGGCCGAACAGCGTGAAGGCGACGATGATCTGCAGCAGGATCAGAACCGCCCGGCCACGCTTGCGCCAGATCCCCTTCCAGATGAGCGGCAGGAACTTCATGGCCGCAGCTCCGGTCTGCCTGCCGATAGCTGCCGCCGACGCGCGCCCTCCCCGGCGTCGTTGTTCTTCAGCGCCACCACCGAAACCCCTGGTGCAGCGATGAGCTGTTCTTGTGCCGGGGAGTGTACCGTGGACGACGTTCGTTTGTCGCGGCGGGCGCGGGCACGCGCTCAGCCCGCACGGGCGCCACGCCGTGCAGGGGCGCGCTGGTTCGAGTTCGATGCGGTTCCCGCTTCCGCGGGGCCGGGCTCAGCGCGAATCGGGGAAGACGTAGACCAGATGCCAGCCGAACGCGGAGCGGTAGGGACCGGACCAGGTTCCGGCCGGCGCGTCGAACACCAGCGCGGAGAGCTCGGAAAGACCGAACGTGCGGCGCAGCTCGGCGGCATCGAGACCTACGTACTCGTAGCGCCCGGGAAAGGGATCGCCACAATCGACTCGCTCGGCGCGCTCGATGGAGAGCTGGGCGAGCGCCCGCAGCGCACGCACGCGCGCCGACTCCGCCCCGCCGCGGTCCGGCGAGAAATAGATGTGTGCGAAGCTCACGGTGCGTCTGGCAGCGACGGCTGCGCTGCGCCGGGCCGCCGGCGCATGCATCCGTGCCGCCGCGCGTCTGACGGCGCTGCGAAGAGAACGTGCAAGCATGGCTGCCTCCTCCTTAGTCTCTCCCGTGAACGGTGTCGGCGTGCGGACTTTGCAGCCCGCAGGTATCGGGGAGGCAGTCTGGACCCGCACGCGTGACGAAATCAGTCGCGCAGCGGTGACAAACGGGTATCAGAGTGCGCGCCGTTGGGCCTTACGGGAGACCCCGCGCGGTGCGACGGCGTCAGGTCGTGCCGCCCTCGGGAGGTCTGTAGCCCTCGGGTGCCCGTGAGCCGGGACCGAAGAAGAACTTCTCCATCTCCTCCTCGAGGAACTTGCGCGCCTTGGGATCGATGGGCGTGAGGCGATACTCGTTGATGAGCATCGTCTGATGATGGATCCAGCGCGACCACGCCTCCTTCGAGACGTTCTCGTAGATGCGCTTGCCCAGCTCTCCCGGATACGGCGGCCGATCGAGACCGGGAGCTTCGCGCTTGAGATAGACACACTGGACCATTCGGGTCACGGCTTCGCTCCATTCGTTCCGCCGGTGCCGCGTTCGAGGGGCATCGGCCCGTCGAGCGCTTCGAGCAGAGACTTGATCGGTGCCGGAAGCCCGATCCGCACCGGCTCGCGGGGTTTATACCAGAGGCACCGCGCGTCATCCATGACGCCCGCGCTGCCCGCGCACTCCACGATGAGCGGCGTGATGTGCAGATCGAAGTGCGTGAACGCGTGCTCGATCGCGGGCAGCTCACGAAACGTTCCGGTCACACCCTGGAACGAGCGATGGGCGAACGCCTGTGCCTCCGCAGCGGTGTCGAACTGCGGCAGGCACCACAGTCCGCCCCACACGCCGCGGTCGGGTCGCCGCTCGAGCAGAACGGCGCCGTCGGACTTCCGCGCGAGCAGCATGTACACACGGCGCAGGGGGCGCTGTCGCGCCGCGCGGGGCGCCGGAAGCTCGTGCTGCCGGCCCGTCTGTCTTGCAACGCAGCCTTCGATGAGTGGACACAGCGCGCAGGCAGGCCGGCGACGGATGCACACCGTTGCGCCGAGATCCATGATCGCCTGGGTGTACACGTCCACCTGCCGCTGCGGTGTGCAGCGCTCGGCCAGCTCCCACAGCCGTCGCGCGACGGCCGGCTCCGCCGCATTGCCTTCCACAGCGAAGTAGCGCGAGAGAACGCGCTTCACGTTGCCGTCGAGAATGGGGAAGCGTTCGCCGCGGCTCAACGCGAGGATCGCACCGGCCGTCGAACGGCCGATTCCGGGCAGGCTCGCGACGTCTTCGAACCGGCGCGGAAACTCACCGCCGAACTCGTCACGGATGCGGACCGCAGCGCGGTGGAGATTGCGCGCGCGGGCGTAGTAGCCGAGACCCGTCCACAGATGCAGCACGTCGTCGACCGGCGCATCTGCGAGCGCGCGCACGTCGGGGAAACGCTCCATGAAGCGCTCGAAGTAGGGAATGACGGTCGCGACCTGCGTCTGCTGCAGCATGATCTCGGAAACCCAGACGCGATAGGGCGTGCGGTCGCGCTGCCACGGCAGATCGTGCCGACCGTGCCGTGCGTGCCATTCGATGAGTGCCGCGGCGATCGGCGAGCGTTCGTGCCCCGGTGCATCGTATGCGGCACTCACGGCACGCTGCCCTCGTGCTCGAGATGCAAGCGCAGATTCTTCATCTGCGTATCGCCGTACCGCGCCCGGTCGAATGCGAGGCTTCCCCGCAGCGGAAGCGCGCGTATCGCATCCACCGGGAGCTCGAAGGGTTCGTCATCCTTTTTCTCTTCCACATCGACGTAGCGGCCGAGATCGACTTCATCGCCCCGCAGATCGACGGTCCACACGGCGGACTCGGCCGCCGAACGCGTGATGCGACCGGCGATCGTCGTGCCGTCGAGCTTCATGCGAAGCGGCTCGATGACGAGCGCGTCGTTCTCCAGTGCCCAGTTCGCGCTGGCCTCGAGCGCGCCGAGCGCCTGCGGATCGCGCGGCGGAGACACCTCGAGTCCGAGAGCTGCGATGAGGGCCCGGAGCGAAGGCACCTCGACCGTCACGGGACCGCCGACGCGGAGCGTACCGTCGCGTTCGAGACCTTCGACACTCGATTGAACGCGGGCATCGGCGATGCGCAGGGCGACGTCGGGCGCGGAGAAAGAGAGCGGCTCGCGTGTGAAGCTCAGTTTCGCGGCTCGCATCTCGATCGGTATGCCCTTGTCCCCGAACCGGCCGCCTTCAATCCGCGCATCGAGCGTCGTGTCGCGCAGCTCGAATGCCGAGAAGTCGTCCGAAACCGTCACGTGCAGATCGATCTGCACTTCGGCGCGGAGCGGTGCAGCGTCGGATTCCGGTGCCTGATGAAGCACGACACTGAAGCTCGAGCGGATGGGAAGCTCCACGGCGCTGCGCCATTCTCCGGCATCGAGATTCCACTCACGCACCTGCACCCGGCGTCCACTGCGCGCGTCGACGAAATCCACTGCACCGTCACGGATCTCGAGTCCGGCAATTTCCGGCGTCGCCCTCGACGCCGAGTCCGCATCGGGCACCGAGCCCGACTGTGCATCGAGCTGCAACAGGTCTTCCCAGTTGCCGTGCCCAGTCGCGTCACGCCGAAGGTCGAGATGCAGGCCATCGACGCGGATGCGGTCGATGACGAGCCGGCCCTGAAGGAGCGGCACGAGCCGTGCGCCCACGCGTGCGGACTCCCACTTCACCACTTGTTCCCCGGCATCCTGGCGGGAGCCGATTCCGGCAGCTCCGGTACGCACGGCGAGCCAGGGAAACCACGCGATGTCGAGCTCGCCCTCGATGCGCAGTGGCAACCCGGTCCGCGCGCGCACCGCGGCCTCGATCTCGTCGCGAAAGACATTGGGATCGACGAGAAGCGTCAGGGTAGCAACGGCGATCGCGACCAGGGCAAACGACCCGACGACGATCGCGACGACCCAGCGCCGTGCCCGCACTCGCTTCTCTCCGCCCTCATTGAACCTGCAGGGCGCGCCATTCTACCAACGGCAGGTACACACGCCGCCGCACCGTGGGCCGTTTCTCCTGAAACCTTCACGCGGCGGGATTCGTCACTCGGGCAAGGGGAAATCGCGAGGTGACGCATGGATCGCTCGATGCTGGCAGCGACGGCGGCGTTGTGCGTGCTCGTCGCGGGATGGACGATCGGCTCTGCCGACGAGAAAGGGAACGATTCCGGCTCACGTGCCGATGCGAGGCAGTCCCTGAGCGCCGTGGAGCGGGATGCGCTGCGGCAGATCCGCAAGGGGAAGGAGATCTTCCGCTACGCCACTTTCGGCAGCGAGGATTTCTGGAGCGACGAGCTGCACCTGCATCGCGCGATCGCGGGCGAAGCGCATGGCGGTGTCGGTCCCGGCCTCAGCCCGAAAGCCGCGCTCGAGCTCGGCCTCAAGGTCGACGTAGCGAGTCTCCCGCAGAGCGTGCGGCGCGCGATCCGTCGCGGTGCCGTCGATCTCGACGATCCCGCCGTCACGCTGCAGTTGCTGCAGCTCGATGCCGTGGTCGGTGTCACGGGATTCTTCGATTCCGCCGGGCGGCTGAGCGGCGTCGGCATCCAGTGCGCGCTCTGCCACTCGACCGTCGACGACTCACTCGCGCCCGGTATCGGCCGCCGGCTCGACGGCTGGGCCAACCGAGATCTCGACGTCGGACGCATCATCGCGCTGGCACCGAATCTGCGGCCCTTCACCGATCTCCTCGGCGTCGACGCCGGAACGGTGCGCAAGGTGCTCATGAGCTGGGGGCCCGGCAAGTTCGACGCGGAGCTCATTCTCGACGGCAAGGCGTTCCGGCCCGACGGCAGGCCGGCGGCGACACTCATCCCGCCGGCCTTCGGTCTCGCAGGTGTGAATCTTCATACGTGGACGGGCTGGGGCGGCGTGCCGCACTGGAACGCCTTCGTCGCCAATCTCGAGATGCGCGGCAAGGGAACGTTCTTCGATCCTCGGCTCGACGACGCCGAGCGCTTTCCCATCGCGGCCCGCGAGGGCCTCGGTCACCTGCGCGCCGAGGAGGATCTGATCACGCCCGCGCTGCCTGCGCTGCACCTCTATCAGCTCTCGCTCGAAGCGCCGGCGGCACCGCGCGGGAGCTTCGATCGCGCCGCTGCGAAACGCGGTGAGACGCTGTTCAACGATCGTGCGCGCTGCGCCGAGTGTCACGTGCCGCCGCTCTTCACCGAGCCCGGCTTCAACGTGCACACGGCCGAGGAGATCGGGATCGACGACTTCCAGTCCGAGCGCTCACCGGATCGGCGGTATCGAACCGCTCCGCTGCGCGGACTGTGGACACACGTGAAGGGCGGCTTCTATCACGACGGCCGCTTCGCGACGCTGGAAGAGGTGGTCGCGCACTACGACGAAACGTTCGGGCTGGGACTCAGTGCCGACGAGCGCCGCGATCTCGTTCAGTATCTGCTCTCGCTCTGACGCCGATCATCGACGGTCGTCTCTCTCCCCCCACCCTCGCCGGGGAGAGAGACGACATGGAGAGTTCACTGGTCGCAGAGGCGGATCCCGCCGCTCATCGTGCGCGCCCGGATTTCGGCGGCGCCCTCACCGCGCTTGCCGACGATGACGTTGCCACGGTTCCCGCTGCCTCCGGTGTTCATGCCGAAGCAGGTCTCGATGTCGCCGCTGAAGCTCTTGACGTCGTAGCTGAATCCCGCCTCGGCCGGCGCATCGATCTCGAGCTCGCCGCTGATCGACTCGAAGTTCACACTCGCGTTCCGCGCGAGCCGCCCCTTGAAGTGCACGTCGCCGGACGTGGTCCGCACGCGCACCGAGCGGGCGGGATCGAGCTCGGCTTCCACGTCGCCGCTCACCGTCGTGATTTCGAGGCTGCCGGCACCACGCCTGAGCGTGAAATCGCCGCTCACGGTGCTCGCGCGCACTTCCACCGGTTTGCCGCTGGCACGCAGCTCGACGTCGCCGCTCACCGTCTTGAGATCGACATCGGCCCCGGCGACCTGCGTGACGATGTCGCCGCTCACGCTGCGCAGGCGCTGTTCGCCGAGCACGTCCTGCACGTTCACATCGGCGCTCACCGTGGTGATCTCGACTTCGCTGCCGCGCGGGACCCGGATATCGAGCTCCGCGCCGCCGTTCCTGCTCCTGCGCGGCAGCACGACCTTGATCGACGTCCGCGCGCCGGAGCTCTCGACGTCCACGCGCTCGACGTCCTCCTCGAGCTTCCCTTCGACCAGGACCTCGTTGCGGTCCCAGCCCATCACCCTGACGCTTCCTGCGGTGTTGTTGATCGTTACCGTGCCTTTCGCATCGGCGGCAACGGACTGCCTGAAGTCGCGGTCTGCGTATGCCGCCTGGGCGCAGCCCATGAGCGCGAAGAGGACCACGATGGAAGCGTTACGCATTTCTCAGATCTCCTCGCCAGCAGCGCTGGCTTCCTGTACGGCCGTCAGGACGTGCATCTCGTCCTGATAAGTGTTGACGAGAAGCTCCTGCAGCAGCGCGTTGCTCGGATCCCGGCCGAGCGCCTCTTCGAGGTCGCGCATCGACTGGCGGATGGCTGCGAGACTCTCGGTCACCTTCTGCTGCGACTGCGGCGGCAGTCGTGCGAGACGCTCCTCGAGCGAGCGCACGAGCTCGGCGCGCTCGCGCCGATAGCGCGGATCGGTGACGTACGCTGCGGCCACGACGTCCGCCTGAGTCGCAGTGACATCCGCGACGCGCGGCACGTCGACCGTGCCGGCCGGCAGCATCCCGCGACCGATCCAGATGCCGATCGCGAGCGCGGCGACGGATGCCGCGAGTGACGCCGCGTGTCCCCACCGGAACGCGCGACGCGAGCCATTGCCTGCGGAAACCTGCGGCTGCCGCGGCTCGGCGCGCAGACGCGCCTCGATCTCGGGCCACAGATCCCGGGGCGGCGCGATGTCCTGCGGAAGCTCCCCCAGCGAGCGGATGCGCCGCTCCGTGCCCTCGCCGTTCGGTGTGCTCATGATCGATCCGCCTCCATCCGCAGCCTGGCGCGCAGCAGGGCCCTCGCCCGATGCAGCTGCGCCTTGCACGTGCCTTCCGCCACGCCGAGCATCTCGGCCACCTCGCCGTGCGAGTACCCGTGGATGGCGTGCAGCACCAGCACGTCGCGCGCGCCTTCGGGCAGGCTCCCGATCGCCTCTTCGATCTCGCTGACCTCGACGGGCGTCTCGAACACCCAGTCCTCCTCGTTCAGCGACTCCACCTGCTCGGGCAGGGGCTCCACGACCGGCGTCGCGCGCCGGCGCTTCGCGAGCACCACGTTCACCGCGATCCGGTGCAGCCAGGTCCCGAAGGCACTGCGGATCTCGAAGCGGTCCAGCGCACGCCAGGCGTTGATGAACGTCTCCTGAGTGCAGTCCTCCGCGGCCGCCGGATCGCGGGTCAGCCGCAGGCACAGGGCGTGGACCCGACCCGCGTGCTCGCGGTAGAGCCGCTCGAAGGCGCGCACGTCCCCGCGGCGCGCGCTCTCGACGAGCGCGACCTGCCAGTCGACGGGCTCACGGGACGGGCCCTGGGGAGCGGCTGCCACGGTCATGCGAAGGTTTAGAGTCGCACCGCCCCTGGGTCGTTTAAAGGCGCCCGGTGAGGCTGAAGGCGCCCGGGAGGGACGGGACGCGGCGACCGCCGGTCAGGCGAGCTGCAGGCGCTGGCGCAGCCAGGCTTTCGCGAGCCGCAGCTCGCGGTCGAGGGTGGTCGTCGAGATGTCGAGGGCAGCGGCCGTCTCTTCGTACGTGAGGCCGCCGAAGAAGCGCAGCTCGATGATCCGGCTCTTGCGCTCGTCGAACTGGCGGAGCTCCTCGAGCGCCTCGTTGAGCTCCAGGATGATCTCGTCCGAGTCGGGGGCGACGATGGCCGCCTCGTCGAGGGAGACGCGGCTCAGCTCGGCGCCGCGCTTGGCGCTTTTCCGGGCGCGGGCGTAATCGACGAGGATGCGCCGCATCAGCTGGGCCATGAATCCGAGGAAATGCGCGCGGTTGCGCCAGGGCAGGTCGACGACGGCCACCCGGGCGAACGCCTCGTGCACCAGAGCGGTGGTCTGCAGCGTCCGGGCATCGGACTCCCCGCGCATGTAGCGCCCGGCGATCCGCCGCAGCTCGTCGTACATGAGCGGCGTGAGCTCCTCGAGCGCGTCCTGATCCCCGTCACGCCAGGCCACGAGCAGCCGCGTGATCTCCGCCGAGGCCCCCAAGCTCCTGTTCCTCCTCGCAAAAGTCCCTCCGGGAGGCGGGAATTCTGCCGGGTAGCCCCCACCCCCTCCACCTTTCGTGGGGGAATTTGTGCGCCGTTTACGCCTTTACCGGTGGGCCGCCCCGTTCCCGGCGCCTTCCGCCCCGGGGGACGGCGGGGCCCGCTCGGCGCCCGGCCCTGCATGTGGTCTCGAGGCACGAGCCGAAATCACGTGCATACAGGAGTAAAGAAAAAATGCGTACAAGAATCTCACTGGCGATCGCGGCCGTGCTCTACGGGGGAACCGTGATGGCCGGACCGGCGCCGCTCGCCGATTCGGCCCTCGACCAGGTCACTGCCGGGACGGCCGACCAGCTCCAGGGCAGCGGCGGCGCGGTGGTCGGCAACCACTCCGAAGCCAATCTGGTGCTCACGGGCACCCTGAATCTCTCGGACGAGGCGCAGTCGGGTGCGCGGGCGCTCAACCTCGTCAACTCGAGCGAGAGCACCGTCGCGAACGGCGTCAACGTCTGGGACGGCAAGCTTCCCGAGGGCGCGGCGGCAGTCGCCGAAGCCAAGGGCAAGTTCGAAGTGCGGCAGGAGAACCTGGTGCAGCAGGAACAGCGCCGGGTCGCTCTGCTGCCTCACTACGAGCGCACCGACTTCAACGAGACGTCGAGCTGGACGGAGAACAGCACCGCCAGGACCAGCTCGTCCATCGAGACGATGAGCGAAATCCGCGACGTGCAGTCCTCGAGCTCCTCGCGTGAGCTGACCTCGAGCGGCAAGGTCGACACGCAGACGACGATCGTCGGACAGACGATCCAGGGCGGCCGCGGTATCGCCGGCGCCGGCGATCTGGATGTCAACTTCGACGGCGGCAACATCGAGTTCGTCGCCAATGCCGGTGTAGGCGACGTGCTCGAAGGCGAGCTGCGGCTCACCCTCGAGCTGCCCGAGCTGCAGATCGGCTTCTCCGGCGGCGGATGCGCCGTGCAGATGGGCTCGTGCGAAGGCAATGGCACGCTCGCCGAGACGTCCGAGACCTCGAGCGACAACACGAGGCTCGAGTCGTCCGAAAGCATCGAGTCGTCGGAGAAGACCTTCGTCGGCGGCGGCGAGAAGGAGCTGCGCTCGCCGTTCTACATGGCCGACGCGCAGGCCGAGTACGTCGTGGTCGACGATTCGAAGCTCGACGTGGAGTCGAACTACGGCATCGCTCTCGCGGGCTCCTCGCAGGCGAACCTGCGCGCACTGAACGCGGTGAACGCGGCCGGCAGCGCGGTCGCGAATGCCGTGAACATTTCGCGGACGCCGAGCCTGACGGCGATGGGCAATCTGTCGCTGGTTCAGAGCAACGTCATCGGCCACAGCCGCTGATCGGGCCGTGCGGCGGCGGTACGCCGCCGCCGCGCTCTCCCGCGCGAGAGACGGATACATGGATCATCGAACCCCGGTTGCGGCCCTCGCGGCGGTGATGGCGGTCTGCACGTCGCCGGCCGCGCGCGGCGAGCCGGCGCCGCTCACCGATGCGACGCTCGACGGTGTTACCGCCGGCACGCCCGCTCCCGAAAGCGAGCGGCCGACGGCCGTCGTCGCCGACGGTGCGCACTACGAGGCGCAGTCGCACAACCGTGTCGAGCTGCGCGAGCGCGCGCTCGAGGACGCGCGCGTGCTCAACGCGGTGTCTGCCTCGGGAAGCGATGCGGTGAATACCGTCAACGTGCTCACCGGCAGAGGGGAGCCCTCGATCAGCGCGTTTCAGCAGAACGTGCTGCGCCAGGAGGACGTGCAGCTCGGCGCGCTCGGCCGCGCCTCCGTGGTGGCTCCCTCGCTCGTCGAGACGCGCTACGAAGGCTGGTCCCAGAGCACCGGCGGGAGGCGCTCGAGCGTCGACTCGAACCGTCTGAAGACGCACAGCAGGGTCTCCACCGTCGAGCAGTACTCGGCGGAGATTCCCGCGTACTACCCGCTGCAGAACCTGTCGCTCACCGTCGGCACGCCGAAGCTCGACCCGCTGCACATCGGGGCGTTCGAGATCGACTTCATCGCGGATACCGACGTCGGCAAGTACGGCATCGGCGGCAAAGTCGGTCCGTTCACGCTCGCTGCACCGGAGCTCGTGCTCGGCACGATCAGCCTCGACGGAGACGACGTCGTTCTTTCCTCAGGCTACGTGGAACTGCCCGACCTCGATCTCGGCAGCGCGGAGCTGAAGGTCTGCTTCGTCACGTGTGCGGCGGGCAGCGTGGACCTGGGCGGATTCGACGGGCCGCGCATCGACTTTCCGGGCGACGATCTGCGCTTCGAGGGCGCGAATCCCTTCAAGGACGTGCGCATCAATGCAGGGCACGGCGTCGCGGCGGTCGGCTCGGGATATATCGAGGCACGTCCGGGTCGCGTGAGACTCGACGCCTCGCTGGAGCTGGATCTGCCCGATCTCCAGTTCAGCTTCGATTTCCAGATTCCCGGCATCAGCTTCGGCGAGCTCGGCAGCATCGGTCCCTGGGACGTGGACGGACCGGACATCGACATCGAGATTCCCGCCGTGGGCTTCAGTCACACGCTCATCGACGAGCAGGTGGGCGTCGCGTACTCGGCGAGCTTCGACGGCGTGCTCTGCCTCGCGATTCACACCACCAACTGCGCCCGCTCTTCGCGCAGCGAAGAGCGCAGGGAAGAGAGGATCGAGGAAGAGATCCGCAGCGCCGTCGCCGCCAGCCATGCGAGCGAAACGTCGTTCTCGAGCGGCGGGCGCGAGACGGTGACCGGCGCGACGCTCACGGGCGCCGAAGCCGAGCTCATTCTCATGAGCGAGGCCCGCGCGCGGATCGACTCCCTGAGCGACATCGCGCTCGCGGACGGCGCCCAGCGGGGCCTGCGTGCCGTGAACGCCGTGAACGCAGCCGGCACGCTCATCGGCAACTCGCTCAACGTGATCTCCCTGCAGGCACCGCCTGCGATCGCGTCCGGCGCGATCGGTCAATCGAACGTATTCCTGCAGTACCGCACGCGGTACGGCCAGTAAGAAACAGAAGAAGGACCACGATCATGGGCACAGGTCGCACACTTCCGGTTCTGCTCTTCGCGCTGATCTCCGGCGCGCTTCATACCGGAGATGCGCTCGCAGCCGAGCCGCTCAGCGACGAGCAGCTCGATGCCATCACCGCCGGCGCGCATGCGGACGATCTCGAAGAGATCGTGGTGCAGGCGGCGCACCGGACCGCGCGCGGCAAGACCGTGACCGCCGAAGGCACGCTGGGCATCTCGCACATGCACGACGCTCTCGCGGAAGGTCAGCTCCTTCTCCGGGACAGCGCACAGAGCAATCTGCGCTCGCTCGTCAACCTCAACGCCGTGCAGTCGGTCGTCAACGTTCTCGTGAACCTCAACATCAACATCGACTCGCACGTGGGCGAGCTGCGGCAGATCAATCTGAGCTCCGGCGCGGGGCGATGATCGTGCGCCGCCGTTCGGTGATGCCTGCGATGCTGGCTCTCCTGGGTCTGGCATTGCACGGGGTTTCGCAGGACGCGCAGGCCGCTACCGTGCGCGCGGCGAACGAGCGCGCCGCGGTGAAGGTGCGCTCGCTCCAGGAGCTGCGCTTCGCCGATCTGGTTCCGCAGAGCTGGGATGTGAGCTGCGGCGCTGCGGCGCTCAGCACGCTGCTCACGTATCACTTCTCGACGCCGGTGTCCGAGTATGCGATTGCCACCTGGATCCTGCGCGGCGTCGATCCCCGGCGCGTGCGCGCGCGGGGCGGGTTCTCGTTGCTCGATCTCAAGCGCTTCGCGCAGGCGATCGGTTTCCGTGCGGAAGGCTACGGCGGCATGACGCTCGACGATCTGCGCGCGCTGAACGCCCCAGCCATCGTGCCGGTGCGCATCCACGGGCTCGATCACTTCGTCATCGTCCGCGGCATCGTCGCCGACCGCGTGGTGATCGGCGATCCGGCGTTCGGGAATCTCACCGTTTCGACGGCGCGGTTCGAGCGGCTCTGGAAAGGCGGAATCGCCTTCGTCGTGCTCGCGGACGGCGCACCGGCGCCGGACGCGAGCCCGCTCTCGCCCGACGTGAGCGACCTGCGTGTGCCCGATCTGCCGAACGTGGCACGGATGCTGCGCGGCGCGGGTCCCGCGCCGCTCACTCGTACCTTCGCTGCGGTTCCGAAATGAGACGCACGAAGTCGACCCTGCTCGCGCTCCTGGCCGCCTCCGTCACCTGTGCGCAGGCGCAGCAAGCTCCGTCCGCAGCCGGCACGCCGGTGCCGCCTGAGGTTGCTGCGCAGCTCGACGAGCTGCGACGCGCGATCGCCGTCCGTGACCAGGTGATCCGCAATCTCATCGGCCGCATCGAGCAGCTCGAGCGGGCCGTGAGCGGTTCGAGCGCCGTTGCGACCGCGCAGACGACGGAAAGCGCTGCGCAGGTCTCAGGCACTGACGCCGCAGGAACCGCGAACGCAGGACCTTCGACAGACGAGCAGGCGGAGCGGGATCAGCAGCTCATCCGCGCCGCGTTCGAGCGCACGCTGATCGACCGCGGCGGACTGCTGATGCGTCCGGGAACGTTCGAAGTCGAACCTTCGGTCAGCTATGCGCATTCGTCGTCCGAGAATCTCGTCATCGACGGCTTCACGATCTTCCCGGTGCTGATCGTGGGCGACGTGTTCTCGGAGCGCCGCCGGCGCAACACCGTCACCACGACGCTCACCGGCCGGCTCGGCCTGCCGTGGAACTCACAGCTCGAGGTGCGCGTGCCGTACGTGTACGAGGACGACAGCCGCCTGACGGGTGACGGCAACGAGATCAGAGTCAGCGATCACGGCCCCGGCGACATCGAGGTCGCGCTCTCTCACGAGCTGCCCCGCCTGTTCCGTGGCGGTCCGAGCTTTCTCGGCTCCCTGCGGTGGAAGGCAGCCACGGCACGCGATCCCTTCGGCTACGACCCCGAGAACGAGATTCCCTTCGGCAGCGGCTTCGAGACGCTGAGTGCATCGCTCACCGATGTGAGCGTGCTCGATCCGGTCGTGTTCTTCGGCACGCTCACCTACACCGAGTCGTTGCCGGCCCGGAAAGGCGCGGACCGCATCGATCCGGGTGACAGCCTCAGTCTCCAGCTCGGAGTCGCGCTCGCGCTCAATCTCGAGACCTCGATGAGCTTCGCGTTCGAGCAGGCCTTCACCGGCCGCACGCGCTTGAACGGTGTCGAGGTGCCGGGCACGTACGTCAACACCGGTACACTGTCGGTCGGACTCTCGCGCGCATTCCCGAGCGGCCGCACGTTCGATGCGAGTCTCGCGATCGGGCTCTCCGAAGACTCGCCCGACGTGCAGCTCGGTTTCTCGATGCCGATCCGTCCCCGCCGCAACTGATCCGCGCGCATCGCCGCGGTGCGGCGTCCCGCGCCTGTGATACGCATCGCAGGCGCGGGACGGCAGCTTCCCTGTATTCTTCCGCCCGAGAAGGCCCGCGCACGGCCTGCTCCTGCAGGCGGTCAAGGGCCCGCACCTCGATGGACAAGCGCACTCCCATCACCCCAGAGCGCTGGCAGCGCATGCAGGAGATCGTCGAGCGGGCGCTCGCGCTCGATCCCGACACGCGCTCGCATTTCGTCGACAGCGAGTGCGGCGAAGACGCGGAGCTGCGCGAACAGGTGCTTTCGCTCCTGCTCGCCGTCGATGACGACAGCGACGGCCTCGAGGAGCGCGTCGAGGCGGCGATCGCGGAGACGATCCGCGGGCCGGACGTTCCCGTCGGCCGCATGGCAGGACCGTACCGCCTGTGCGAGCTCATCGGGCGCGGCGGAATGGGCGCGGTCTTTCTCGCGGAGCGCGCGGACGACGAATTCCGGCACCGTGTCGCGGTCAAGATTGTCGCGAGCGGCATTCTCCAGGGCCGGGCGGCGAGCCGTTTCCGCAGCGAACGCCAGATCCTCGCCCGGCTCGAGCATCCGAACATCGCGCGGCTCCTCGACGGCGGACGTATGGAAGACGGCACGCCGTATCTCGTCATGGAGTACGTGCAGGGCGTGCGCATCGACGAGTACTGCGCGACGCGCGGGCTCGACGTGCGGGCGCGGCTGAAGCTCGTGCAGCAGGTCTGCGCGGCCGTGCACTACGCGCACCAGAACCTGGTGGTGCACCGGGACCTCAAGCCGTCGAACATTCTCGTGACGGACGACGGCGTGCCGAAGCTGCTCGACTTCGGCATCGCCAAGCTCCTCGACACCGAGCCGTTCGGCGTGACGCTCGCGCTCACGCGCGTCCGCGAGCGGATGCTGACGCCGGAGTACGCGAGCCCCGAGCAGATCCGCGGTGAACCGATCGGCACGGCGACCGATGTCTACGGTCTCGGCGTGCTGCTCTACGAGCTCCTGACCGGCGCGCTGCCCTTCCACGCACCGAACACGTCGTATCAGGAGCTCGAGCGGCGCATCTGCGACGGCAATCCCGTTCCCCCGAGCGTACGGGTGCGAACGCTTCCCCAGGGCACGCCGCGCGCGCCGGCCACGAGCCGCGAGCTCGCGGGCGATCTCGACAACATCGTGCTGCGCGCGATGCACCGCGAGCCGGAGCGGCGTTACCCGTCGGCTGCCGCGCTCGCCGAGGACATCCAGAACTATCTCGATGGCCGGCCCGTCCGCGCGCGTCCGGACGGCTGGGCCTATCGCACCGGAAAGTTCATCCGCCGCAACAGGCTGCCGCTTTCCGGCGTCACCGCTGCGGTGGCGCTGATCGCGGCTCTCACGACCTTCTACACGCTGCGCCTCGCCGCCGAGCGCGACGTCGCCGAGCGCGAGCGGCAGACGGCCGCGAGCGTCGCCGAGTTCATGATCGACGTGTTCCGCCTCGCGAATCCCAGCGAGAATCCGGGAGAGCCCGTCACCGTGAGGCAGGCGCTCGACGAGGCGGCGGAGCGCATCGAGCGCGACCTCGCGCTCGCGCCGCGGCTGCGGCTGACACTGATGCGGGAAATGGCCCGCGCGTACAACGGCCTGGGACTCTGGGCGAAGGCGCAGGAAACGCTCGAGGCGGCAGTGAAAGCGGAGCGCGCGGAGTTCGGAGACCGGCACGTGGAGCTCGCGCGCACGCTCGCGGTGCTCGGCCACGTCCACCACAATCAGGGGCGCTTCGCCGACGCGGAGCGCCTGTTTGCAGAGAGCCTGTCCATCTACCGGTCGCTCGGCCTCGAGCACAGTGTGGAAGGCATCCGCATCCTGCACTCGATCGCTGCGAATCTGCGCTCGCAGCAGCGCTTCCAGCAGGCGCTCGAGTATCACCGGCGCGCCGAGCAGCACGCGCGCGCGCTGACGCCGCCCGATCCGGCGACGCTCGGCCTCGTGCTCATGGGCTACGGCATGACGTACTCGGAATCGGGCGATTACGCGAGCGCCGAGCGGTACACGCGCGCGTCACTCCCGCTGCTGCGCGACGTCGTCTACGAGGGTATCGATCTCTACGCGAACTCGCTCGCGACGCTCGCGAACGTGACGCGCCGGCAGTACCGCCTCGCGGAGGCGAAACAGCTCCACCGCGAGTTCGTCGACCGGCAGATCCGGCATCTCGGGAAGGATCACCGGCTCGTCGCGCGCGCCTGGAACAACTTCGCCGTCCTGCTGCGTCTGATGGGCGACCATGCCGCCGCGGAGGAAGCGCTGCACGAAGCCCTGCGGATCTTCCGCCTGCACGAGAATGCGGAGCTCGACATCGCGATCGCGCATCACAATCTCGGCGCAACTCATCACGCGGCGGGCGACCTTCCCGCCGCCCGTGCCGTGCTCGGCACCGCGCTCGATCTCAAGCGCAAGACCGCGGGCGAGCGAAGTCCGCAGCTCGTGAGCACGCTCCTCGAGCTGGCAGCCGTGCGGCGCAAGTCGGGAGACCTCGAGCCCGCATGGCTCGCTCTCGACGAAGCCGCGTCGATCGCGGCGGAGAAGCTCGACGAGGGCGACGCGCGGCACGCCTTCGTGCTGCTCGAACGCGGCCGGCTGCAGCTCGCGCGCGGGGACCTCGAGAGCGCTCACACCTCGCTGCGCGAGGCGGTGACGCGTCTGCGTCAGGAAGAGGAGCCCGCGCGCCTCGCGGATGCGCTCGTTGCGCTCGGTGAGACATCGATGCGCGGTGGAAGGCTGGAGGAAGCGCGTGAGGCGCTGTCCGAAGCGCTCGCCCTGCGCGAGAGGATCCTGCCCGTGCAGCACCGCGCTATCGCCGAAGCGCGGAGCCTCCTCGACGAAGCGCTTGCCGTCGGCGACGGGTCCGCGCGAGGCGTGACCGGCTCGCTGTAGAGATCCTAGAGCGACTTGCTGTGCCGTGCGTACCAGTCGATTGCGTACTGCACGAGACGCGCGTTGGTCGAGAGATGGAGCTTGCGCTTGAGGCTCTGCCGGTGCGACTCGACCGTCTTGACCGAAAGACCCAGCGAATCGGCCGCTTCGCGTGAGGAAAGGCCGCGGCCTATGAGGCTCAGCACCTGCAGCTCGCGGTTCGACAGCCGGCCGATGGGATCGACGCCGGCGCAGCCGCCTTCCGCGCCGCCCGCTCGGCGCCGGCCGAGCGTCTGAGCGAGCGTTTCGCTCACGTAGACACCGCCGTCGAGCACCTGTCGGAGCGCCACGAGAAGCTGCTCGGACGCCGCCTGCTTCATGATGTAGCCGCTCGCGCCGGCCGCGAGAAGCCGCTCGGCGTAGATCAGCTCGTCGTGCATGGACAGCACCAGCATGGGCAGCTCCGGGTGCTGTGCGTGCACGTCGCGCACGAGCTCGAGACCGTCGCCCTGCGCGAGCGAGATGTCGACGATGACGACGTCGGGCGCGAGCTCACGGATCGCCTGCCGCGCCTCGCCCTCACTCTGCGCCTCGCCGCATACGACGAGGTCCGGCTCGGACTCGATCATGCGGCGCAGTCCCTGCCGCACGATCGGATGATCGTCGACGATGAGCACGCGCCGCGGTGAGCCGCCGTGGCGTCCGCTTCCAGATGTCCGCACCGCTTCGCTCACGTGCTCCGCTCCCGAAAGACGCGATTCGCTCTTGCGGCTCTCATCACAGCGCCCGTCTCGCACGCGTCTCACGCTCTTCTTCGGTTGCCGCCCCGAGCGGACAGACACAGCGCACCACTGCGCCGCCGCTCGCAGATGTCTCGAGCACGATATCGCCGCCCAGCATCTGCGCGCGGTAGCGCATGATCTTGAGGCCGAGCCCGCCGCTGCCGTTCGACGAGCCCGTGAAGCCGCGGCCGTTGTCCTCGATGGTGAGCAGCAGATCGTCCGCACGGGTCTCGAGCCGGATCGTCACGGCGGTCGCGTGACTGTGGCGGATCACGTTCGTGAGCGATTCCTGGGCGATGCGATACAGATGCGTGGCGGCGCTCTCGTCGAGCCGCAGCGGCCGCCTCAGCTTCGACCGGAAGCCGACGTTGACGCCGTAGCGTTCGCCCGCCCGGTTGGCGAGCGACTGCAGCGCCGCGACGAGACCGCCCTGCTCCGCGCTCACCGGCGAGAGGCCCCGCGCGAGCGCGCGCGTGCTCTCGATGGCGCTGTTCACGAGCCCGATCACGTTCTCGACGTCCCGCTGCAGCGGCGAGCCGATCTTGTGGAGCTCCGCCACGATGCCGCGCAGCAGCAGCGCGATACCGGTGAGCTCCTGGCCGAGCCCGTCGTGCAGATCGCTGCCGATGCGCTGCTGCTCGCGGTTCGCGATCTCGATGAGCGCGCGCTCGAGCCGCTTGCGCTCCGTCACGTCCGTGAGCGCAACGGTGAGGGATCGCACCGCGCCCGCGTTCACGACCGGCACGATGCGGAGCTCCAGTTGTCTCGTGCCTCCGCTGTCGACCGCATGCTCGACGTCGAGATGCGCCGGCTTGCCGTGGGCCAGCACGCGACGGCACTGCTCCTCGAGATTCGCGCGGTGCTCCGCAGGCAGAATCTGGCTCAGCGTGCGTCCCACCAGGTCCTCGGCGCCCCGTCCGCCGAACGCGCGGTTCACGAAGCGCACGCGCAGCTGCTCGTCGACGAGGAACAGCCAGTCGGGCGTGTTTTCCGTGACGGCACGCAGCACGGCCTCCGACTCGCGCAGCGCCTGCTCGGCGAGCTTGCGCGTGGTGATGTCGTACGCGGAGCCGATCATGCCCGTCACCGTGCCCGTCTGCGGATCGCGCACGGGCATGGTGTTGACGTGCAGCCACTTGCGCTCGCCGGTCACCGTGTAGACGACGATCTCGCCGCTCTGCGGACGCCCCGCGCGAATGCCCGCGGTGCGCTCGCGGATACCGGCCCTCGACTCGGGGTCGGTGAACGCCAGGAAACCGCCGAGCTTCTGCAGCTCGGCATACGTGCAGCCGAACACGTCCTTCAGACCGTCGCTGATCCACACCGGGACGAAGCGTCCGTCCGGCATGAGCTGCGACTCGAACACGTAGCCCGGTGTTATCGATGCGACCGTGCGGTACAGGAACTCGCTGCGCCGGAGGGCCTCCTGCGTCCTCACCCGGTCGGTGACGTCGACGGTGAAGCCGACGATGCGGAGCGCCTTCCCGGACGTGTCACGCTCGGAGGCGCGTGCGCGGTCGAGCACCCAGCGCCATCCGCCGTCTTCGTGTCGCAGACGGTACTCCGCCTCGCCGACCTGAACTTCCCCCTCGACCAGCCGGTTCATGAGGGCCGTCACGCGCGGCTCGTCCTCGGGGTGGATGCGGCTCACCCAGAACGTACGCGTGCTCGCATCGGCATCCGGCGAGAGCCCGAGCATGCGCCGATGGTATTCCGTGAGGCTGATCCGGTCCGTGCGCAGGTCCCAGTCCCACATCCCGCCGCGCGCGATCTCGAGCGCGACTTCCAGCCGGTGCTGATTGCGCCGCGCCTCGAGCTCCGACTCCTTGCGGGCGTCGATGTCGACGCACACGCCGACCATGCGCAGCGCCCGCCCGTCCGGCGCGCGCTCCACGACGCGTCCGCGCTCGAACAGCCAGCGCCAGCGTCCGTTGCGGTCACGGATCCGGTACTCGGCGTCGTAGAACTGCTGCTCTCCGGCGACGTGCTCCCGGAAGCGCCGCTCCGCTTCGGCGACGTCCTCGGGATGCACCGGTGAATCCCGGCGCATGAGGTGATGCGGACCCTCGCACGGATCGAGCTCCAGCCGGTCGCACCAGTCGCCGAACCAGCGGATCGTCCCGGCGCGGAAATCGAGCTCCCAGAGGCCGATCTGCGCGCCCCAGACGGCGGTTTCGAGCCGCGTCTCGGCGGTGTGAAGCGCGAGCTCGGCGCGCTTCTGCGCATCGATGTCGAGCGACACGCCGACGGCGAGCTTCGGTGTACCGTCCGCGGCCCAGTCGACGAGGCAGCCGCGCATGAGGATCCACTTCCACTCGCCCGTCGCGGTGCGGATGCGGAACTCCGCTTCGATCGACGGGCTGCGGCCCGCCGCGTGCTCCTCGAAGCGTGCGAAAGTGTGGTCACGGTCCTCGGGGTGAAGGCGCGAGAAGAGCGGGTCCGGCGAGCCTTCCCATTCGTCGCGCGAGTAGCCGGTGAGCGCGAACCACATCGGGCTCATCGAGAAGGCGCCCGTGCCGACGCGCCATTGCCACAGCGCCGCCCGCGCACCCCAGAGCGCGGTGGCGAGCCGCGATTCGCTGTCCTGCAGCGCGCTCTCCGCGCGCTTCCTGTCGTCGAACTCGATGCAGATGCCGGTCGCGCCGGCCGCGCGGCCGTCCGGTGAGCGCTCGAGCACGGCGCCCCGGTGCAGCAGCCACACCCACCGGTTGCCGGTCGCCCGCACGCGGTAGTCGACTTCGATGCGCTCGGCCCTGCCGGTTCTGAGATCCGTCATCCGGTCGCTCAGCCGGGTGACGTCGTCCGGATGCACGTATTCGAGCCACTGCTCGAGGGTCGCCGGCCCGTCGCCGGATATCAGTCCGAGGGAGCGCCGCCAGTGCGGATCGAGGTCGAAGAGCCGCGTCGAGAAATCCCAGTGCCACGTGCCGACGAGGGTGCGCTCGAGCGGCGTGCGACGCACCCAGAGCGAGTCGGTAGTGCTCACTGTGGCCGATTCCCCCGCGAATTGCCTGCGGATACCCCGCGTGCGGCCTGCACGCGCCGGGCCCCGCGGCTAACCTTTCCTTGTTATGCGCAACGATAACTCAAGAACTATGGGAGCCGGAAACGAAAACGGGCTGCCGTGACCGGCAGCCCGTTTTTTCGCATTCCCCGCGCGTGGCGGGAGTCAGTTCAGTCGTTGTCCGGAGACTGAGAGCTCGTTCCGGATGTGCTTTCCGGCTGCTGCGAGCCCTGCGGCTGGGGCGGCGAGGTAGTCGTTCCCGAGGAGCTTTCGCGCCCGGACGGCGCGTCGGTGGTCCCCGTCGTCGGGGAGGCACCCGACTGCGTTCCCGTGCCGCCTTCTCGCCCGGCCTCGGATCCCGTCACGCCGGGATCGTCGAGGCTCCGGCCGCCGCTGGTTTCCGGCTGGGTCGTGCCCGGAACAGTCTTCGTTCCGGAGGTGGCGGCGCTCTCACTCGCCGACTCTCCGGTGCCCGGCTGCTGCGCGGTGCCCGACTGCTGCTGCGTGCCTGGCTGCTGCCCGGTGCTCATCTCGGCCGAGCGCATGGTGCCGCCCTGCGTCCAGTACTGATCGGCTTCCTGCGACCAGGTGGAGCTCGCCAGGTTCGGCCACTCGCCGCCCGCGAACTTCGGTGCGTTCTCGAGGCGCTTCTCGTCGAGGACGATGGCGTCACCCTGCATGCTGGCGCTCAGATGTCCCCAGGGAACCGGCGTGAGACTCTGACCGAGCCCGAGCGTCCCGCCGTGAGCGACGATCCCGTGCGTGACCTGACCGTTCTGATCGAGGATCACGTCCTGAAGAGTCCCGATGCGGTCGCCGTCCGTGCCGCGGACCTCACTGCCGATGAGCTTCGATGCGCGCTTCGGCTGCATCATCGAGCCGCTGTCCGCGGCCGCGATCCGCGCGGAGCCCGATTCACTCCGCTGTCCGGCCGTGGATTCCTGCGCAGCGCCGCTCGAGGCCGAGGTGTCGGCTTCGCCTGATGTCTGGCCCGCGCCGGGAGAACCGGTGGCGCCACCATAACGATCGTCGCGAGACGCACCGCCGCTCGAGGTATCGCCCGTCTGCGGCGACATGTCGCGCGAGCCGGGCTCGCTCCGTTCCGTCGTACCCTGGCTGCCGGTGCCGGTCGTCGACTGACCGCCCGAGCGGCTTTCCATCGTGTCCTGGCTCGACGAGCTCGTGGTCGTGTCCGATGGGTCGCTGGATGGGGGCGGCTGCGTCGTCTGCGCGAAGACTGCCCCTGCCAGCCCCAGTGCCGCCACCAGGGCTATGGGCTGTAGTCTGGTCATGACTCACCTCGTGAACTGAAGAGAAGAAGTGCTCGATCTGCCATGCACTTCCCCCGCAATCCGTGTTCCCGCGAGAACACGCGATGCGCACGAGGTCAAGCCACACGTCAAGCCGCAGCTCGAGACTCGCGCACTCTCTCGCCCGTTCGCCGTGTCGTCGTGCCGCATGCGATGACGTCGCCGCACGACGACAGAATTGCCGCATTCACGGCGTTACGCGCAGAAAACGTCCCAAAGTCGCCGCAGGGCGACACATTTTTCAGGAACTCGCCGCGCGCTCGCGTGCTCAACTCATCAAAAGGGATGAGAAGGGAAGGAGTGAACGTGGCGAACAGGACGATCGGAAGACCCTGGCCTCCGGAGAGCGCGACAGTCCAGGCCATCGCGGCAGTGATGTGCTCGCATTGGGCCGCGGCGAAACGCGCGCGAGCCCGCCGGTTCTGGACGAACGACGCGAGGTGGCTCGACGTGAACGCGGTGCGCGCGCAGACGAGCCCCGCATCGCGCTACCACTTCACGACCGGCGGCAGGCTCATCAGATAGGCTTCGGGATCGGCGTCGGTGCCGAATCCGAACTTCGTGCCGCGGTCGTAGACGAGATTGAACTCGACATAGCGACCGCGCTTGTAGAGCAGACGGTCCCGCGCCGCCTCGTCGTACGGTGTGTCCTTGCGGCGCGCGACGATCTGTGGATACACGGACAGGAAGGCCTCGCCGACGGCGCGCACGAAGGCCACGTCCTTCTCGCGATCGCCGCTCGACAGCTCGTCGAAGAAGATGCCGCCCACGCCGCGCGGCTCCTTGCGGTGAGGCAGGTAGAAATAGCGGTCGCACCACTCCTTGTATTCCTGGTACGCGTCCGGCCGGTAGGCGTCGCACGCGGCCTTCAGCGCCTCGTGGAACTGGCGCGTGTCCTCCTCGAACGGAAAGGTCGGCGTGAGATCGGCGCCGCCGCCGAACCATTCCCGGCTCGTGCGCAGATACCGCAGGTTCATGTGCACGGCGGGGACGTAAGGGTTCATCATGTGCGCGACGAGCGAGATGCCGCACGCGGTGAACCGTCCCTCGGACTCCTCCGCCCCCGGGATCTGCGACCTGAACTGCGGTGAGAACGTGCCCCACACGTGGCTCACGTTCACGCCGACCTTCTCGAACACGTCCCCGCGCATCATCCGGCTCACGCCGCCGCCCTGCAGACGGTGACCCTCGGGACGCGTCCAGGTGCGCGTCTCGAAGCGGCTCTTCGGCTCGAAGGACTCGAACGCGGCGCATATGCGCTGCTGCAGGTCGCGGCACCAGCTCGCGAACTGCGTCGCGAAGTCGTTCGGGTCGGGCGTGGAAGTGCTCTTCAGGTCTGCATTCATCGACTGTTCCTCATCGCGCTCATCGGGCAGACGGTGCGCGCGCCGAGCGCTCGTGGACGTAATCGACGAGCCGTGCGACGGCGTCGGGATCGGTGTTCTGCCAGATGCCGTGTCCAAGATTGAAGATGTGTCCGGGCGCATCGCCTGCCTCGTCGAGCACACGGTCGACGTGGCGCTCGAGGTCCTCGGGCGAGGAGAACAGCGCGGCCGGATCGAGATTGCCCTGCACGGCCTTCTCGGGCCCGAGCACGCGGCGGACCGTGCCGAGCGGCGTGCGCCAGTCGACGCCGATCACGTCGACGTCGAGCTGCTTCAGCGATTCCATGAGGGCCGAGCCCTGGTTCGCGTAGTAGATGAGCGGTACATCGAGCCCGCGCAGCGCCGCCATCGTGCGTGCCGCCGCGCGCAGCGCGAAGCGCTCGAACTCGGGCGGTGCGAGCAGGCCTGCCCAGGACTCGAACAGCATCAGTGCCTGCGCCCCGGCCTGCGCCTGGGCGCGCAGATACGCAGCCATCGCATCGGCCAGGCGATCGAGCAGCGCTTCGGCCACCGCGGGCTGTGCGTAGATGAGCGCGCGTGCCGCCTCGAATTCCTTCGACGGCTTGCCGCACACCAGATAGCACATGAGCGTGAACGGTCCGCCCGCGAAACCGATGAGCGGCGTGTTGCGCGGCACGTTCGCGCGAATGAGGCGCACGGTTTCCATCACGAACGGCACGTCGCGCTCGGGCACGAGCGCCGGCAGCGCTTCCACCTGTTCCGCCGTCCGGACGGGTGTGCGCACCACGGGGCCCGGATCGAAGTCGAGATCGACGCCCATGCCCTGCAGCGGCGTCATGATGTCGCTGAAGAGGATGGCCGCGTCGAGCTCGTAGCGGCGCAGCGGCTGCAACGTCACTTCCGCGGCGAGCTCCGGCGTGCGCGTGAGCGTGACGAAGTCCACCTTCGCGCGCAGCTCGCGATACTCGGGCAGATAGCGGCCGGCCTGGCGCATGATCCAGATCGGCGTGTAGGGCGTCTCCTGCCGACGGCAGGCGGCGAGGAAAGGCGCCGTGCGCTGCGCGCCGCCGCTCAGCTCCGCAGCCATCGGGCCATGTCCACTGCGTAGTAGGTGATGATGAGATCGGCGCCGGCGCGCTTGATGCCCGTGAGCGTCTCGAAGGCCGCGGCGCGCTCGTCGATCCAGCCGCGCTCGGCCGCGGCCTTGATGAGACTGAACTCTCCCGATACCTGATAGGCGACGACCGGTACGTTCACCGCGTCGCGGACGCAACGGATCACGTCGAGATAGGGACCCGCGGGTTTCACCATGACGAGGTCCGCGCCTTCCTCGACGTCGAGCAGCACCTCGCGCAGCGCCTCGCGCACGTTCGGCGGATCCATCTGATACGAGCGCCGGTCGCCGAAGGCCGGCGCCGACTCTGCGGCCTCGCGGAAAGGTCCGTAGAACGACGACGCGTACTTCGCCGCGTACGAGACGATCGGCACGTGGCTCAGGCCCTCGCTGTCGAGGAGCCGGCGCATCGCGAGCACGCGCCCGTCCATCATGTCGCTCGGTGCGACGGCATCCGCTCCGGCACGCGCGTAGGTGAGCGCGACCTTCGCGAGTGTCTCGACCGACGAGTCATTGTCGATCTCGCCGGCGGGCGTCACGTGACCGCAGTGACCGTGATCGGTCGCGCTGCACAGACACACGTCCGTCCACACGACGAGATCGGGGCATTCCGCCTTGATCGCCTTGATGGTCTGCGGCACGAGTCCATCCGGGTCGAGCGCCGCGCTCCCGGCGGGGTCCTTGTGCGCCGGCGCGGCGAAGAGGATCACCGCGCGTACGCCGGCATCGAACGCCGTGCGCGCTTCGCGCACCGCCTCGTCGACGGAGAGCTGCGCGATGCCCGGCATGCTCGAGACCGGACGGCGCACGCCGCGCCCCGGCACGATGAAGAGCGGATAGACGAAATCGTCGGCCGACAGAGTGGTCTCGCGCACGAGGCGCCGCCACGTTTCGGTGCGGCGCAGCCGCCGCGGTCGCTGCAACGGGAATCCCATGACTAGTGTCTCGTCTGCATGATCCGGTAAGTGGTGGCCGCGAGTCCCTCGAGCGTCGGCGGCTCCGCCAGCACGGGCGTGCAGCCGAGCTCCGCGAGCGCCTCGCCCGTGGTGCGGCCGAGCACGACCGCCGGCGCGCGCGAGAGCATCCGGTCGAAGTCCTCACGGCCGAGTGTCTGCGCGAGCTCGATGGCCGCCGAAGGGCTCGTGAACGTGACGGCGCCGATGCGATCGCCGGCGATCGCATCGCGGCACGCGTTCACGTCGAGCGGCGCGCCTTCAGTGCGATACGCCTCGATCTGCAAGACTTCCGCGCCGAGCGCCGTGAGGCCCTCGCGGATCGTGGGCAGCGCGCGCGAGCTCGCGGGAAAGAGCACCCGCGCGCCGGCGCAGCCGAGCCGGCCGATTTCCGCCACGAGCTCGCTCGCATAGGGCTGCGCGGGCACCAGATCGACGCGCCAGCCGCGTGCACGCAGCTCGCGCGCCGTCGCTTCGCCGACGGCAGCGACTCGCGCCCGCGTCGGCGACTGAGGATGGAGCGCGGTCACGGCCTCGACACCGTGACGGCTCGCGAAGACGATCCAGTCGAACGCTTCCGCGTTCTCGAGCGCTCGCCGCAGAGGCTCCAGGTCTTCCGGCGCGCCGATGCGCACCGCCGGCCACAGCAGCACGGGAAGCCCGAGGCTGCGCAGATGTGTGCTGAGCGGACCGTCGGGGCTCTCGTCACGCGTGACGACGACCGCACGCATTTCAGACGTTCCCGCGCTCATGGTGCCGCCACCTGCGGTCTGCCGGGGCGCTGCTGCGCGATGATGCGGTCCGCGCCCTGCGCGAGAAGATCCTCCGCGAGCCGCTCGCCGAGACGCGAAGCGTCGTCGACGCTCGCCGGCATCTCTCCTTCCGTCCTCAGCATCGTCGTGCCATCCAGCGTGCAGACGGCCGCATGCATGCGGAGCCGATCGACTTCCACGCGGGCGAGCGCGCCGAGCGGGACCTGACACCCGCCTTCGATGCGCCGGAGCAATGCACGCTCGGCCGTGGTCGCGATGCGCGTCGCGCGATCGTCGAGCGGCGCGAGCCACTGCATCGTTTCCTGGTCGTCGGCGCGGCAGCACACCCCGATGGCACCCTGCGACACCGCGGGCGGAAAGTCCTCCGCAGGCAGGTGCGCAGTGATGCGGCCGTCGAGTCCGAGGCGCTTGAGCCCTGCCGTCGCGAGCACGATGGCGTCGTAGTCGCCTCGATCGAGCTTCTCGATGCGTGTCGGCACGTTGCCGCGCAGCTCGATGAGCTCGATGTCGGGTCGCGCACGGCGCAGGAAGGCGCGCCGCCTCAGGCTGCTCGTGCCGACTTTCGCGCCGGGCGGCAGATCCGCGAGCCCGCGCACCTCACGGCACAGCAGCGCATCGCGCGGATCCTCGCGCGTGAGCACGGCGGCGAGGACGATGCCCCGCTCCATCTGAGTGGTGAGGTCCTTCAAACTGTGGACCGCCACATCGATCTCGCCGGCGAGCAGCGCGCGGTCGATTTCCTTCGTGAAGAACGCGCGCCCGTCCACGGCCCAGAGCGGCACGTCCGTGCGCACGTCGCCTTCGGTGCGGATGTGCACGAGCTGCGTCGCAGGCGCGCCGGGCAGCGCGGCGATCAGCGACGTCACCCGGTTCGCCTGCCACAGGGCGAGCTGCGAGCTGCGCGTGCCGATCCGAAGCGTGCGCGTCATGACTCGGGCTCCAGCAGGAAGCGGTAGCCGACGCCCCATACGGTGAGGAAGTGCTGGGGATTCGCGGGATCGCGCTCGAAGCGCTTGCGGAGGCGCAGCACGAAGTTGTCCACCGTGCGGGTCGACGGATAGACGTCGTAGCCCCACACGCGCTCGAGCAGATCCTCGCGCGAGACGATCTCGCCGGGCCGCTCGGAGAGCACCTTGAGGATCATCGCTTCCTTCTCGGTGAGCTCGTGCACCTCGCCGTTCCACGAGCGGCCGCGGAACGCGCGGAAGTCCACCTCGTTGCCGCCGAAGCGCAGCACGGCGGTCGCCGGCGTCGCCGATGCGTTGCGATACCACTCCCAGCGCCGCAGGATCGCGCGCACGCGCAGCAGGAACTCCTGCAGGTGGAAGGGCTTGGCGAGATAGTCGTCACCGCCCGCCTCGAGGCCGCGCACTCTGTCGGCCGGATCGCCGCGTGCGGTGAGGAACAGAACGGGCGTGACGACGCCGCGCTCGCGCAGCGTGCGGCACAGCGTGAAGCCGTCCATGCCGGGCAGCATCACGTCGAGCACGATGAGGTCGCAGCTCTCACGCTGCAGCCACTCGAGCGCGCGCAGGCCGTCGGTCAGGTGTTCTACCGTGTAGCCTTCGGCGCGCAGATTCTCCGCGAGGCCCGCACCGAGATGCGGATCGTCCTCGACCAGGAGCACGCGGAAATCGGATGCGACTCGGCTCATGCGGGCTCCGTCCGTACGTCGGGTTCGGTCGCGGCGCGCGGCCACACGAGCACGAACTCCGCGCCCCTGCCGACGCCTTCGCTGTGCGCGCTCACACGGCCACCGGAGAGCTGCATGAGTCGCTGCACGATGAAGAGCCCGAGGCCGGTGCCGAGGCTGCCGCTGCCGCCGCCCGGATGCAGGCGCGTGAACTTCTCGAACAGCCGTGCACGATCCGCGGGACGGAAGCCCACGCCGGTATCACGCACCGCGAGCTCGACTTCTCCGTTCGCGGCACGTGCGCGCAGCGTGATCGTTCCGCCTCCGACGGGCGCCACCGCGGCCAGTGCATTCTCGACCAGATTACGCACGACGACGTCGACCGAAACGGGATCCGCGAGTATGTAGAGATCGCGCGGCACTTCCGTGCCGATGCTGATGCGCGCGGCGCGCGCCCGCTCCTCCAGCTGCCCGACCACGCGCGCGACCGCGGATGCGAGCTCGACCGGCTCGCGCCGCAGCTCGACGCGGCCGCGCTCCAGCCGCGCGCTCTCGAGGATCTGCGACACGAGCTGCTCCATGCGCGCGATGTCCGCGAGCATACGCTCCGTGAGGCGCTTCGAGTGCTCGGCGGGCAGCTCGCGCATCGCCATGGTCTCGAGCGAGAGCTGCAGGCTTGCGAGCGGCGTCTTGAACTGATGCGACACGAGCGCGAGGAAGCTCTCCTGCTCTGCGCGCACGCGCGCCTCGGTGCGCAGTGCGCGCCAGATGACCGCGATGCACACGCAGAGCACCAGCAGGAAGAACCCGCTCTCCCACATGTACTGGTTGATGCGGCGGCGCTGATGCTCCTCGAGCGTTGCCAGCGCATCGGGCGAGATCCGCGCCTGGCCCGCTTCGATCACCACGTCGGGCAGCAGCTCTCGAACGCTCGCCTCGGGCACACCCGAGGCGAGCAGCGCCTGCGCGGCCTGCACCTGCTGCGCGTGCAGCGCCTCCACGTGCTGCACCGTCCGGGTCGCTTCGGAGCGCTGGTCGTAGAGCCACCAGCCCACCTGCACGACGGACACGACGACGAGCAGCAGCGCGGTGAGCTCGAAGATCCGCGCCGCCTTCGACCTCGTTGCGCCCGAGACCGGCATGTCCTCCCCTCACGGCACCTCGCGTGCCGCGACCGCGAGCGACTCGCGCAGCGCCTTTGCGAGCGTGCGCAGATCCTCCTCGGTGTGCGCGAGCGAGAGGAAGCACACCTCGTACGGCGACGGCGGCAGATACACGCCGCGCTCCAGCATGGCGTGGAACAGCGCGGCGAAACGCTTTGTCGCCTTCTCGCTCAGCGTTGCCGCGACGCGCGGCGGACCGGACTCGATGAGGCACGGCCAGAACATCGATCCGATGCGCACGAGGCGCAGCGGGAACGGTGAGGACTCGATCACGGGCGCGAGCTCACGCTCGAGCGCCTGACCGAGCGCCTCGAGCTTCGCCCACGCGGAGTCGCGCACGAGCAGCTCGAGCGTCGTGACACCCGCGGCCATCGCGACGGGATTACCCGAGAGCGTGCCGGCCTGATACGTGTCGCCGTCCGGCGCGAGATGGCTCATGAGCGCGCGCGCACCGCCGAAGGCGCCGACCGGCATGCCGCCCCCGATCACTTTCCCGAACGTGGCGAGATCCGGAACGATGCCGCAGGTCTCGGCCGCACCGCCCTGCGCGATCCTGAATCCGGAGATCACCTCGTCGAGGATCAGCAGTGCGCCGTGCTCGCGGGTGATATCGCGCAGGAGCCCGAGAAACTCGAGACGCTGCAGGAGCAGTCCGTGGTTCGCCGGCACCGGCTCGATGATCACCGCGGCGATGCGCGCACCCTCGCGCGCGAAGAGCTCGCGCACGGCAGCCTCGTCGTCGAGCGGCAGAATCCGCGTGCAGTCGACGAAGGCCTGCGGCACGCCCGCCGAAGACGGCCGCTGGAACGTCGCGAGACCCGACCCCGCGGCGACGAGCAGATGATCCGCATGGCCGTGATAGCAGCCGGAGAACTTCACGATGAGATCGCGCCGCGTCGCCGCGCGCGCGACGCGGATCGCGCTCATCACGGCCTCGGTGCCCGAGGACACGAAGCGCACCTGCTCGAGCCCCGGATAGGAGCGGGTGATCGCTTCCGCGAGGCGCACCTCATCCGGCGTCGGCGCACCGTAGCTCGTGCCGTTAGCGGCGGCACGACTGATTGCGGCGACGACCTCGGGATGCGCGTGTCCCAGGATGAGCGCGCCCCAGGAGCACATGAAATCGAGGTATTTGCGGCCGTCGACATCGAAGAGGTACTGCCCCGCCGCCTTCTCGATGAAGCGCGGCGTGCCGCCCACGGTGCGGAACGCCCGCACCGGGGAGTTGACGCCGCCCGGGATCACCCGGCAGGCGCGCTGGTAGAGCTCTTCGGATCGTTCAGCGCCGGACATCTCGCAGTTCTCTCACGTTCTATTCGGAAGTCTGAGCTGTATGGGATCCGCGGCCGAGCCGCGCTTCGCGGAAGAAGGCGTCGAGCGCCTCGGGGCTCGCGTACTCGGCCGCGGCACGGATGCCGCTCAACGGCAGGTGCGCGAGCCGCCGCGCCATGGTACAGGCCCAGCGCTTAAGGATCTCGCGCTGCCGTTCGTCGAGCCCCTGCAGCTCGCCGGACAGGAGCCGGTCGAGCTCGCTCGCCGCGATCTGCTCGAAGGTGCTGCGCAGCCCGTGCAGGCGCGGTCCGAGCGCGCGGGCGGCGAGGTCGGAACGCAGCCGCGCGAGCCGGTCGTCGATGGCCGCACGGACGGGCGCAAGCCGCATGAGGTGCCGCAGACGCTGTTCCTGCGCGATGCGCACGAGCTCCTCCATGCCGATGCGGTCGAGCCCGACGTGGCGCGCGGCGTCGGGATCGATGTTCGGCGGCAGGCCGAAATCGACGATGAAGGGCCTCGCGCCGCCACTCACGAGGCGGCGCAGCACGTCTTCTGCGAGCAGGGGCTCGCTGCCGCCCGCGGCCGCGATGAGCGCAGCGAGCGGAGGCGGATTCGCGCGGAACTCATCGAGCGGCATCGCCTGTGCGCCGAGCGTCGCGGCGAGCTCCTCGCCCGTCTCGCGGCTGCGGTTCACGACGAGAAGCGGCACGTCCTGCGCACGCAGCCGCTCGCCGCAGCGGCGCGTCATCGGCGACACGCCGACGAGCGCAACGGTGCCGGGCGAAGCACGCAGCCGCTCGAGCACGCGTTCCACACCGAGATCGGCAAGCGACGGCGCAGGCTCGGCATCGCCGAGGCGCTGGACGTGGCGCGCGGTGGAAAGTGCGTCGGCAACGATGCGATCGAGCACCGGACCGCTCACACCTGCCGCGCGCGCGTCGTCCCAGGCTCCGCGCACCTGCGCCAGGATCTCGCGCTCGCCGGCCTGCGCGGAATCGAGCCCGCAGGTCACGAGCAGCAGGTGTTCGACGGCAGCTTCGCCAGTCCACGCCCGCAGCGTCGCCACCGCCTCGCCCGGCGCGGGCTCACGGCCGCGCAGCAGCCGGAAGACCTGCGCCCGGCAGTCGCCCGCGGGAACGTCGTCGCGGGTCGCGAAGATGACCTCCACGCGGTTGCAGGTTCCGAGGTAGATGAGCTCGGAGACGCCGAGCGCCTCGCGCAGCTCCGGAAGCCGCGCGGGGACGTCCGCCTTGGGGATGGAGAACCGCGCTACCTCGTCCGTCGAGGCATGGCGGTAGGACAGACCGACGATCCCGATCTGGTGCATGGTGCAAGCAGAGCACGACCGCGGCCGGAATGTGTCATCGAACGGTCACGGCAACCCCCGACCCGCGTCCTCGGGGCCGTGACGGGTGTCCTTCCCGGCCGAGGCGCCCGGGGCCGGGAAACGCTGGATGCGTGGGCTCAGCCCTCGCGGCCGAAGAGCACCGACTGGATCGTGGGCCTGGCCTTGGGCGAAGCGGCCTGCTCTAAGGACTGCTTGTCGAGATCCTTGTCCTCGAGCTCCAGGGGCCCGGCCCGCTCCAGGATCTCTCTGGCGCGCTCGGTCTCGATGTCTCCGCGCGGGTGCACCGTGACCGCGGCTGCGCCGCCGCACACGCTCTCGGCGAGGAATTCCACATAACGCTGCTCCTCGGGCCGGTCGAAGAGCGTGCGGAAATAGTCCTTGAGCTGGTCGATCGCCTTGTCGGCCGGACCGACCGCGGCCACGCCTGGCTCCTCGCGCGCCGTGACCTCGACCCGATCCGTGGGGAAGCCGTCCATCACGAGCTCCGTCCGCACGCGTTCGGCGGTCGCGTGATCACGGTACAGCGCAACCATCAGTGCACTCATCGGTAATCCTCCTCCATCGGCGATTCAGGCAAGGCTGCGTGGATCAGGGCGCGCCGGAAGGCGCCTGGTACGTCACGAAAGCGCTCGAGCGGCGGGCACGCGGCAGATCCGTGAAGTGCTGAACGAACCAGTCGGTTGCGAGGCGAGCGACGTGATCGAGCGTGCCGGGCTCCTCGAAGAGATGCGAAGCGCCCGGAATGATCGTGAGCTGCTTCGCGCATGCGAGCCGCTCGTAGGCGTAGCGATTGACGTGAATGACGGGCTCGTCGAGCCCGCCGACGAGCAGCAGCGTCGGTGCGCGTACTCGCGCGAGTGATTCACCGGCGAGATCGGGCCGCCCGCCGCGCGAAACCACGGCTGCGATGTGATCGGGCAGCTCCGCCGCAGCCACGAGCGCCGCGCCGCCTCCCGTGCTCGCACCGAAGTAACCGATGGGCAGTCCGCGCACGAGCTCGTGGGTGCGCGCCCAGTGCGTCGCGCCGACGAGGCGGCGCGCGAGCAGCGCGATGTCGAAGCGCAGCTCGCGCGTGAGGGCATCGCGCGCTTCTTCTTCCTCCGTGAGCAGATCGAAGAGCAGCGTGCCGAGGTGCGCGCCGCGGAACACTTCAGCCACCGCGCGATTGCGCGGACTCGTGCGGCTGCTGCCGCTGCCGTGAGCAAAAATTACCAGCCCCTCGCAGTGCTCCGGGACGGCGAGATCTCCGCGCAGCGTGACCGGACCCATTCCGATCTCGGCCGGCACTTCCGTGACGCGTGCACTCATCGTTCCGTCCTCCTTCCACCGCAGCGGGAAACGGCAACGTCGCAACGACCGTGCCACGCGGTGACGCGCGGTATGCGGCGCATGCGCAATTGCAGGACGCATGCCGCAGCCGCACGAAACTTGCTCGGACTCGACAGGCAACGGACGCGCGAGGAGAGAATCGAGTGCCAGCTCAACAGGAATGGCCCGGCCAGCACCCGCATTCCGCTCCCGATGAGCGCCTCGACGAAGGACGGGTACGCTTCAGGCCCGGTCCGTCGACGTCCGCGCCGCGAAGGCAGGGCCCGAAGGGCTACCGCCGGAGCGACGCGCGCATCGAAGAGGACATCGTGGATCGCCTGCGGCGCGCGGATCACGTCGACTGCGAAGACGTCTCGCTTCGCGTGCAGGACGGCATCGTCACGCTCGAGGGCACGGTTCCCGAGCGCTGGATGAAACATACGATCGAGGATCTGGCGAGCGATTGCGCGGGCGTGCAGGACGTCGACAACCGCATCCGCGTGCGCCGCGCGGATCGCGATTGAAGCACCCTGCCGCGCAACGACGAAGAGAACCGGGACCCGCCGGCAGCGTGCGCCGCCGGCAGGCCCCGATTCCGAGCGCGATCAATCGGCCTTTGCCGTTCCGCTCTGCGGACTACTGACGCTGCTTGCCCGCCGCTTCGCCGTCCGATGATGCCGCGATGCCGGTCGTCTGGATCGCGGATTCCTGAACGAGCGCACGGAGCATCCACGCGGCCTTCTCGTGCTTGGCCATGCGCTCCGTGAGCAGATCGGCGGTGACGACGTCGTCCATCTCGTCCGCGAGCTGAGTCGCTTCGCGGAACGTGCGCGCCGCCGTTTCGTGATCGGCACAGAGCATCATCACGGCCTGCTCCGCCGTCTGTTTCTCGTGCGGCGCTTCCTTGATGTCGGAGAGCTTCAGGAACTCCGCAAACGCCCCCGGAGCCGGAGCGCCGAGCGCGCGGATGCGCTCCGCGAGATCGTCGATCGCATCCGCGAGGTCTTCGTACTGCTCTTCCGTGAGCTTGTGGATGCTGTAGAACATCGGACCGACGACGTTCCAGTGGATCGCCTGAGTCTTCGTGTAGAGCACGTAGGTCTCGGCCATCGCCTTGGAGACCGCCTGAGCGAGCCGCTGGCGATCGGTCGACTCGATGCCCGTCCGCACCGGGGCCATCCCCGTCTTGCCGGACGTCTTGCCCTGAGTACTCGTCTGCGTGGTCGTCTGCGCCATGGATACCTCGTTCTGGTTCGCTGCCGATCGGCCGCCGTGTGCCGACCGATGTCCAAATCCTTCTTCAGTCTCTGCGATGCCCGCTGCGCAGCATGCCGGTGAGCAGCATTCCCGCCACGAAGCCGATGCCGAGCGCCCACATCGTCGCCCGCGCCGGATCGGTCTCGACACGCCGCTGTATTCCGCCCCACTGTGAGCGCGCCCATTGCCGCGCATGACCCGAGCGGTCGCGCACCCACGCCTGAGCCTGGTCCGCCCGGCTGCGCACGGCTTCGGTCGCCGCCTGTCCCACGTCTTTCAGGTGCTCCTTGGCCTGCTGCACGTGCGCGTGGGAGGTCTGGGTCGTCTTCTGCTCACCGTTGGAGGCGCCGAGATTGGTGTTTTCAGCCATCGCCGTCTCCTTCATGCCTGTCCCGGCCGACTCGTAGCGTGTCAACGGAAGCGCAGGTCAAAAGTTCCGCGAGCTCGACCGTCGGGCACGGCGAGCTGGCGCTGAAGCTGTGCGGTGGGGTGCGCCGCTATTCGCGGGCGGGTTCCGTCGGCTGGCCGGCGGCCTGCCACGCGCTCATGCCGCCGCCGAAGTGAAGGAGAGGACGATCGATACCCATCGCTCGCAGAACCTCGATGGCAAGACGCGAGCGGGTACCGGATTGACAGTAGAAGACGATGTCGCCGTCGGCCGGCAGCTCGCCGGCACGCGTGCCGATCTGATCGAGCGGGATGTTGATCGCGCCGGGCAGATGACCGGCGGCGAACTCCTGCGCGCTGCGCACGTCGATGAGCGTGAGTCCCCTGCCCGGCTCGCGCGTGCGCTCGAGCAGCTCCTCGACCGTGATCTCGATCATCGTCGGCGCGCGCGTCGGCTCGCCGGTTGCGACCGGCTGAGCCGCGGCCGCGCCGCGCACCGCGAACGGTGCGGCGGCGAGAGCGAGAACGAGCAGCGCGAGGAGCCGCACGGAGCTGCCGCCGTTCAGGGCATCAGTGCTTGCCCGGCGCGAGCTGCACGCCGCGGCGCTCCCAGGCGATGTAGGAGAGGAGCGCGATCATCTTCGGATCGTCGGCCGCGAGCGGCTCGCCCTCGAGCGGATTGCGCAGGCACCAGTTCACCATCTCCCAGAGATTGGCGACCCGTCCGAGCTGCTTCTGGAACTTCGGGTAGGTTTCGGGGTGAGTGTTGGCCGCGTTCGGATGGCACTGCGCGCAGGCCACGCCGTTCGTGCCCAGCGAGCCGCTGGTCCACAGCTCCCGGCCCTGCTTCACGACGGCCTGGAACTGCTCTTCCCAGCGCTTGAGGTCCTGTTCGGTGAACTCGTCCGCAGCGGCCGGCAGGCTCACGAGCAGGCCGGCGAGCAGGATCACGCAACGCATCGGTGACATGTCGGGTCTCTCCAATCGGTCAGTAGTGCGTCTGCGGCGGAATGCGCGCATCCGGCGACTGATACTGAGTGTCCTCGGGCTGCCCGGTGGCCTCGTTGTACGCGACCCTGCGCGCCTTGTTGTTGTAGAGGTTGTAGTTCACCGCCACGCGCCCGGAGTACACGTCGATGAACTGCCAGCCCGTCGCGTCGCGCTCGAAGAACGGATCGGCGCGGTTCATGTGCACCGTGAGCTTCGGCAGGTACGACTCGACCTGCGCGTACGACTGCGGATAGGGCCACGGCCAGGCGGTCGCCATCGCCGAGGTGAACACGATGTTGCCGATCTTGTTGTACTGGATCTGGTGCACGTGACCGTACAGCACGGTCACCTTGTCGAACGGCGCGAGGAGCGCCTGCACCTCCTCGGCGTCCTCCGTCCAGAAGTTCCAGCCCTTGTAGATCTTCTGCAGCGGCGAGTGCGAGAGCACGACGATCGGGGTGTCCTTGCGGACCTTCGCCAGATCCTTCGCGAGCCACTCGCGCTGCTTCTCGCCGACCATGAAGGGCGAGCCGTTCGGATTGTCGAGCCCGGCCATCTCGAGCATGCGCTGCTCGGCGGTCGGCCAGCGGTTGTACGTCCAGTCGTCGTACGTGAGGATGCTGTTCAGCACGACGAAGTGCACACCCTTGTGGTCGAAGCTGTAGTAGTGCGGGCCGAAGAGCTTCGACCAGTACTCGCCGAGGTCGAGGTAGTAGTCGTGCTCGCCCATCACGCAGTAGAGCTTGCCGCGGAGCCTGCTCAGGATCTCCGCGCCGTGATCGAGCTCTTCCTTCGTGCCGAGCTGCGCCAGGTCGCCTCCGAAGAACACGAAGTCGGGACGCGGATCGAGCAGGTTCGTCTCGGCCACCGCGCGGATGAGCCCGCGGTCCCAGTTGCGGACGAACTGGTTGCCCTTGATGTGCTGGATGTGCGCGTCCGAGATGTACGCGAACGTGAAGTTGCGCGACGACTGGCCGAACGCGACCTCGACGAGCGTCATCGGCAGCGTGCCGGCGGCGGTCGCGAGTCCCGCCGTCTTGAGGAAACTGCGGCGATCGAAATTCCTGCTCATGGCGTGGCTCCTTCGGTCGCGGCGGCCGGACCGGCTGCGGTCGCGGCGCCCGCGGCCGCGGTCGTGGTCCGCGACGGTTTCACGAGGCATGCCTGCGGGTTCATTGCCATGCGCTGCGCCTGCAGAGCGGCGAAGCGCGGACTCGTGAGCGATTCGAGGAAGGCCACGAGGTCGTTGATCTCCTGCTCCGTCAGGTTCAGCGGGCGGATGCCCCCGCTCAGGAAGTCGTTGACCGGATCGTCGGGATTCGAGACGCCGCCGTTGTTGTAGTGCTCGACCACCTCGCGCAGCGTCTTGAGGCTGCCGTCGTGCATGTACGGCGGCGTCACCGCGACGTTGCGCAGCGTCGAGGTCTTGAACGCGCCGAGATCATCGAGCGAGGTCGTGATCGCGAAGCGCCCGAGCTCGGACACGCGCGGGTCGGTGAGCACCTTCTCGTCCACGTCGACACCCTGCGACCGCGCCTTGAGGAAGGCGGGCGCAAGCTTCGGGATGTCCTTCTGGATGCGGTTGATGCCGACACCGATGTTGTGGAAACGGTTGTCGGTGAAGAGCGCGTGATCCTGCTCGATGGTGTGGCAGGAGACGCAGCGGCCCTTGTTGAGGAAGACGTCGAAGCCGCGGATGGCCGCCTCGCTCATCGCGCTCTTGTCGCCGCCGAAGTACCAGCGGTCGAACGGCGAATCGCCTGCGATGAGGGTGCGCTCGAACGCGGCGATCGCCTGCGTCACCTCGCGCATCGTCACCTCTTCGCCCTTCTTGCCGAACACCTGCTCGAACGCGGCGACGTATTCAGGGTCGGTGCGCACGATCTCGAGCACCGGATCGTGGTTCGGCAGACCCATCTCGACGGGGTTGGTGATCGGCAGAAGCGCCTGATCCTCGAGCGTCTGCGCGCGGCCGTCCCAGAACTGGGACGCGAAGTACGCCGCGTTCACGACGGTCGGAGCGTTGCGCGTTCCCTTGAGCTTGTTGATGCCCTCCGACGTGGTGAGCGGGCTGTCCGTGAACGCCTTGTTCGGGTCGTGACAGTTCGAGCAGCTCACCTCGCCGGTGAGGCTGAAGCGCTTGTCGTTGAAGAGTTTTTCACCCAGCTTGACCTTCTCCGGCGTCTGCGGGTTGTCCGCCGGGACCGGCACCGGCGGAAGGCCGAGAGGTCTGTCCGGCTGCTGCGCGGACGCCGCGAACGATGCGGCGATCAGGACGAACGCGGGCGCCGCGACGAGAAGCGGGCCGCTGCGCGTTTTTGGCATGACTTCCTCCCTCTCATTCGGCCGGGATACATGCCGCCCCGGCCGCACGAGTGACCAACTCTGGAATCGGTTTAGATCGAGTCTAATCTCCGGGCATGCGTCGGCAATTGATATCGTCAATAAGCGCCTCCGCAGGCTCGGCAGCAGCCTCGCGCGCTTCGCAGGGAGACTTCCCGCAGGTGCCGCGCATGCGGGCACGGCGGGCGACGGCGACGATCTCGTCGGCGGCGCGAACGATGGTGCGCGCGAGCTCCAGAACCTCGCGCCCCTCCGCGGTGAGCGCGACGTGCGTGCGGTCGCGCTCGAAGAGCGTGACTCCGAGGTACTCCTCGAGCTTGCGCAGCTGGATGCTGAGCGTGGACTGAGTGACGGCGCAGCGCTCGGCCGCGCGGGAGAAGTTCAGGCACTCGGCGAGCGCCACGAGATAGCGCAGTGCTCGCAGGTTCATGATCGCCTCGCGGGCCGCGCCCGTGCATCTGTGACGCGTGGAGACACCGCGCCCTCCCTTCTCGATCGACGCTCCCGGTCGACCACTCCGTCTGGTCCGCCCCTGAAGATAGTCTTGGCCGGGGAAGGGCTTCAACTTCGGCAAGCCGCAGGGGGCCGCGCACGGGAAGTGACGCGGCGCGCCGGAAGTGAGCGCAGCTCGGCATCACGCAGCACCAGCGCGGCCCACGCGAAGACACCGAGATAGATGCCGAACATCGTGTGGCTGAGCAGCGGACTGCCCGCACGCAGATGGCTGGCCATGGCACCAGCGAGAAGCCCCCTCAGGAGCACGGCGCCGAGCGGACTCGTGCGCATCGGCAGACGCCGTGGCTGCGGCGTTCGAGCAAGGCGCACCGCCCCGCGCCGAGGTTCAGTGCACCGCTCGCTGCTGGACGCTCTCCTTGGTCGCGAGACTGAATCGGGGCTCGGGCTGCTTCAGCTCTCCGCTCACGAGATCAGCCGCGTAGCGCCCGATCGCCGGGCCGTGCTTGAAGCCGTGCCCCGACCCGGCGCCGACGAGCCAGACGTTCTCCCACGCCGGATGCCGGTCGATGAGCAGATCGCCGTTCGAGCTGTTCTCGTACTGACACACGCGCGCTTCGTTGAGCGGTCGTCCCGCGAGCGCCGGGAAGCGCCGTCGCATGTAGTCGCGCACGTCCTCGAGCGCCTCGGCACGCGGCTCGCGATCGCCCGTGTCCGGATCGATGGGCGGACCGTGCCTGTCGTGCGCGATCTTGAAGCCGCGGCCCTCGAGGTCCGGGAAACCGTAGTAGATGTCGCCCTCGTTGAAGTCCGCCCATCCTGGAAGACTCCCCGGTGAAAAGCGCGTGTCGCCCGGCTCGGGCGCGAAGAAGAACACTTCCTGACGCGTCGGGAAGATGCGCGAGCCGAGCACGTCGGGAAACAGCTTCGGCAGCCAGGGCCCGCATGCGAAGACGTATGCAGCTGCCGGCAGCCGCGCGCCGTCGTTCGTGACGATGTGTGTCAGCGCGTCGCCCGACGGCGGCGGCCGCACGGCCGCGCGCCGGAACTCGCCGCCTGCGGCCACGAGCTCACGCACCAGTGTCTGAACGGCGCGGCGGGCCATCAGCACGCCGAGCTCCGGTTCGTAGATTCCGAGCTCGACGCCGTCCCATGCGATCTGCGGAAAGCGGCGCAGGAGCTCCGCGCGCTCGAGCGTCTGTGTGGGAAGCCCGAGCCGCGCGTGTACCTCGAGCGTCTTCTCGAGATACGGCTCCCGGCGCGGGAAAAAGAAGAGAACGCCGGTACGATGGAAGACGGGGAGCCCCGCGCGTTCGGAGAGCCACTTCCACTCGGGCAGCGACTCCCAGGCCATGCGCGCGTAGATCTCGTCGGCGCCGTATGCCGTACGCGTCATGCGCGACTCGCCACCGGAGGATGCGCGCGAGTGCGCCGGCTCCCACGCATCGAGCAGCAGCACCCGCCTGCCCTTGCGCTGCAGATGCCACGCCGTCCACGCGCCGAAGACCCCGGCGCCCACGACGATGACGTCCCGGCTCTCGTCTCCTTCGGTCACGCGGCGTGCGGGCGCCGCATCGGTCTGCGCCATCGAGACTCCTCCGAGCGAGGCCGCGGCAAGCGTCTGCGTCGCGAGGCCCAGCATCTCGCGGCGAGTGAGCCGCGGCCGTTCTTCGTTCGAATCCGATGACCGCGGCTCACTCACCGTCCTGACGCCCCTCCCTCGAGCGACTCACGAGACCTAGAAGCTCCGACGCAGCATCACGCCGTAGGTGCGCGGCTGGTTCGTGAGATATCCCACGCGCGCACGCTTGCCGCGCTCATAGTCGAGCGCGAGGAATGCACGCTCGTCCCACAGATTGTTGACGAACGCGGCGGCTTCCCACTCGTCCGCCCGCACGCCGATGCGGAAGTTCCCGATCTGGTAGTCCGGCAGCTTGGGATCGAACGTGAAGCCGTCGATCGTCGGATTGCCGAAGGGGATGAAGCTGTCGGGTCCCACGGTACCGAAGCCCGGCTCCTGGTCCTCGAGCTGTGTGTACGACGAGCCGACGTGCTGCACGGTGAGGGTGGCGAAGCCGTCGAGCCCTGCGGACCACGGCCACATGTACGTGACGCTCGCCGCTGCCTGGAACTCAGGCGACGTGGGCAGACGATTACCCTTGCGGATGCCTGCGAGTGGCTCGGTGCCGCCACCCGTAACCGACGTATCGATCTCGGCTTCGAGCCAGGTGGCGGAGAGGCCGAAGTCCCAGTGCTCGTTCGGCCGCGCGAAGAGCTCGACCTCGACGCCCATGGCATGCGCCTCGGGCACGTTCACCACGATGCGCGAGGAGCAGCTCCCGGCGTTCACGTTCGCCTGCAGATCCTCGATGTCGGAGTAGAAGGCGGCCGCGTTGAAGAGCACGCGCCCGTCCGCGAGCTGCATCTTCGTGCCGATCTCGTAATTGAGCGCCGTCTCGTCTTCCCAGGCCGTGGAGAAGATGCTGCCGTAGATCGCGAGGTCCTCCGGCGTGCAGAGCGGAGCGTTGAGAGGATCGTTGATGCCGCCCAGGCGAAAGCCGCGCGCGACCTGCGCGTGGAAGCTCACGTCCTCCGACATGTCGTACGTGAGGATCACGCGCGGGGAGACACCGTCCGAGCTCACCTTGCCGGGCTCGTCGACCGTCACGGTCGCGAACGCACCGCCGAAGTTGAGGATGCGTTCCTCCTCGAAGTCGTACCAGCGTATTCCCGCCGTGAGGCTCCACTGCTCGTTGAACCGGTACGTCGCCTCGCCGAAGAGCGCGATCTGCTGGAAATCGTAGACGAGATTCGAGAAGAACGGATTGTCGCGCGGCGCGTTGAGCTGCGTGTTGTCGATGCCGAACGCGGCGTCCCAGCCGATCGTCGGCAGGGACTGACCGTACTCGCGATCCACGTCCTGATAGAACGCGCCGACGACCCACTCCAGGCTGCCCACACCTCCCGGAGGCGACGCCAGCCGCACTTCCTGGCTGAAGGCCTGCAGGTCGGTGGTATCGATCAGCGGGGAGTCGATCCTCACCAGCTCCGACGGCGCGTCGAACGCCGTCACGCCGATGCTGCCCGTCAGCGAGGTGGCGTCGCGCGTCACCACCACGTCGCGATCGGTGTAGGAGCTCACGGCCGTGAGCGTAGCCCAGGGGAAGTCGTACGTGATCGTGAGGTCCGCGAGCGTGAAGTCGTCCTCGAGGCCTTCTTCGAGCTGCGTGAACTGACCGCGCCTGCGGAGCGTGACCGGCGGCTCCGTCGTCGTGAACGGGTTGCCGAGGATGTTGTAGATCTCGATGCGCGGGAAGCCGTCCGTGTCGAGCTTCTGGTACACGATGCGCGGCATGATGGAGAAGCTCTCGTTCGGCTGATAGAGAAAGGCGATGCGCCCGCCCTTCTTCTCGCCGCCGTCGACGTTCTCCTTCACCGAGCCTCCCGGCTGCGTGGCGTCGATGAATCCGGCGAGCTCGTTGTAATAACCGACCACGCGCAGCGCCGCGGAGTCGCCGAGCGGCAGATTCACCGCACCGCGCACGGCGCCGCCGAAATCCGAATCGCTGCCATCGTGCAGCGAGAGCTCGGCGACGCCTTCGAAAGCGCCGAGTCGCGGCGGAGTCGTGATGTATCGCAACGTGCCCGCGAGCGAGCCGGCGCCGAACAGCGTGCCCTGAGGGCCGCGCAGCACTTCGAAGCGCTGCAGATCGAAGAGCTCGAGGTCGGGCGTGAAGAGCGCGATGGAGATCGGCGACTCGTCGAGATAGACGCCCACCTGTTCCTTGACGCCCGGCTGATCGCGCACCACCTGTCCGGCGCTGATGCCGCGTATCGCGACCTGGCTCTGGCCCGGTCCGAGATCGGTGATGGTGAGACCCGCGACGTTGCGCGCGAGATCGACGATGTCCTCGGAGCCCGTCGCGCGGATGTTGTCCTCGGTCATCGCGGCGACCGAGAACGGGACGTCCTGCAGCGTGGCCTCGCGCTTCTGCGCGGTGACGATGATTTCCTGGATGGCTCTGTCGCGGCCGGCGCTCGACTGCTGTTGCTGCTCCTGAGAGAGCGCGAGCGAGGGCAGGGCCACCGCACCGATGCCAAGGAGGATCGACGAATGACGAGCGATCATGCCGGACACTCCTTTGTCCCAAACCGCGAGCGCGGTTGTTGCCGGGTGGTGACGAAGGAGTATCCCGCCGAACGCCGTGCGGGGAAAGTGGCGCTTCGCGGGAACGCTTCGTGTTGCGCGAGGCCTACAAGCTAGGCAACGAGCCTTCGCTCGCCCGCGCGCAGCCGCTCGCGCGCGAGCTGATCGGCGACGGCGCTCGTGGGGCGGTTCTCGCGCCGGCTGCGCTCGAAGATCTCGAGGAGCCGATCCGCGATGCGGTGCACCTCGCTTTTCACCTGCTCTTCTGTTGCACCGCCTAGATATTCGCGCGCGACGCTGATGATGCCGCCCGCGTTGATCACGTAATCGGGCGCGTAGAGCACGCCGGCCGCGTGCAGCCGCACACCGTCATCCGCAGTGGCGAGCTGATTGTTCGCTGCACCTGCCACGATCGGTGCCTTGAGACGCGGAATCGACGTGGCATTGAGCACTGCACCAAGCGCACAGGGTGCAATCACGTCGACCGGCTCGAAGAGAATGCTTTCCGCAGAAACCGGCGTAACGCCGAGCTCGCTCACCACACGATCGAGCGCTTCCGCCCGCACGTCCGCTGCGCGTACGCGCGCCCCTTCGGCCGTGAGCAGCCGGCACAGGTGATAACCGACGCCGCCCGTGCCCTGCACCGCGACGCTCACGCCTTCCAGAGACTGGCGGCCGAGCTTGAACTTCACTGCAGCCCTGATGCCGAGAAAGGTTCCGAGCGCGGTCCAGGGTGACGGATCACCGCCGGCTCCGCCTGCGCGTCTGTGCAGTCCGCTCACGTACCGCGTGACGCGCGAGATCACTTCCATGTCGGCGGCCGTCGTGCCGACGTCCTCCGCGGTGACGTAGCGTCCGCCGAGCGACTCCACCACCCGGCCGAACGCTTCGAGCAGCTCCGGCGTCTTGTCGCGCCGCGGATCGCCGATGATCACGGCCTTGCCGCCGCCGAGCGGCAGATCCGCCATCGCGTTCTTGTAGCTCATGCCGCGCGAGAGACGCAGCGCATCGGCGACCGCGTCACCGCTCGAGGCGTAACGCCACATGCGGCAGCCGCCGGCCGCAGGTCCCAGCGCGGTCGAATGCAACGCGACGATCGCGCGCAGACCCGTGCGCGCATCCGATGCGAATACCACCTGCTCGTGATCGTCGAAGTCGGGCAGCTCGAATACGTTCATGCGCACACTCCCCTTGCTTCGCGGTCCTCCTGCGTGTGAAACGCCCAATGGAGGCCGCGAGGCTCATCGCCAGTACCTCCCCTTCTAGGCTAGGCCTGCCCGCGTGCTCGAGGTGTTTCATTTTTTGCGTTTCATGGCCGACAAATGCGATATTCGTTTCATTTATCAGGCTGAAAGCGCACGTAATCATGCACATCAAACTGGACCGGACGGACCTGCGCATTCTCGAGGTCCTGCAGGAGCACGGAGCACTGTCGGCGGCGGAAGTGGCGGAGCGGCTGAACCTGACCGCGTCGACCTGCTGGCGCCGCATCAGCCGCCTCGAGGATACGGGCGTCATCCGCGGCCGCGTCGCACTGCTCGATCGCGAGAAGCTCGGCCTCAGCGTCACGGTCTTCGCGCACGTGAAGCTCTCGACGCACGGGCGCGACGCGCTCGCGCAGTTCGAGCGCGCGGTGCGCGAGCATCCCGAGATCCTCGAGTGCTACACCATGATGGGCGAGACGGACTTCCTGCTGCGGATCGTGACGCGCGACATCAAGAGCTACGAGGCGTTCTTCCTCGATCACCTCTCGCGCTTTCCGGCCGTGCAGGTCGTGAACTCTTCGATCGCGCTCTCGGTGATCAAGGAGACGACCGCGCTGCCGCTGCAGGCGCGATAGCCACCGCCGCGCTGCGCAGCACCTCGAGCTTGCGGAGCACGTCCTCGACGCTGCCCATCAGCATGCCTTCCGTGAGCTCGAGCGAAGTCCCTGCTCAGTGAGACTGCTGCCCGGCGCTCTCGCGCGGCACCGCCTCGGGGCCGGCCAGCCGCCCTGCGACGCCCACGAGGCTCGCCACGCCTGCGATGAGCTCGTGCGGCTCGACGGGCTTGGTAATGTGCATCTGATAGCCCGCGAGGAGCAGGCGCTGGCGGTCCTCGGCGCGCGCATAGGCGGTGACCGCGATCGCGGGGATGCGCGCGTTGGGGCTGCCGTCGCTCGCGCGCACGCGCGCGATGAGGCCGTAGCCGTCCATGCCCGGCATGCCGATGTCGCTGATGAGAATGTCGACGGGATCGGCGGCGAGCACGTCGAGCGCCTGCTGCGCATCGAGCGCGAGAACGACGCGCGCGCCGCGCTCCTCGAGGAGTCTCGCGACGAACAGCAGCGTGTCCACCTCGTCGTCGACGATGAGCGTGCGCACGTCGTCGAGGCGCGGCAGCACGAGCGCCGCTTCCGGCGTGAGCGCGCGGCGCCGCTCGGGTCGCGCGTTCTCCTCGTGACGGACCTGCGCGAGCGGCAGTGTGACGATGAACGTCGCGCCCTGTCCCTCACCCGCGCTCTTCACGCGCACCGATCCGCCGTGCATCTCGACCAGACTCTTGACGATCGAGAGCCCGAGCCCGAGTCCGCCGTAGCGGCGCGTCGTCGACGCGTCGGCCTGACGGAAGCGATCGAACACGTACGGCAGGAAGGCCGGCGCGATGCCGACGCCCGTGTCCTGCACGCTGATCTGCGCGGAGGAATCGATCTGCTCGAGCGTCACGCTCACCGATCCGCCTGCCGGAGTGAACTTGACGGCGTTGGTGAGCAGATTCCACAGCACCTGCTGCAGGCGATTGGGATCGCCGCGCAGCGTCGTGAGATTCGGGTCGAGCCGGCAGTCGAGCTCTATGCACTTCGCTTCCGCCGCTGCGCGGATCGCCTCCACCGCCGCTTCGATCACCTGGTGCAGATTCACCTGCCGCATGTCGAGGTGCACCTTGCCCGTCATGATGCGGCTCATGTCGAGCAGGTCGTTGATGATCTGCGTCTGCGCGCGTGCGTTGCGCTCGATGGTGTCGAGGGCGCGCTCGAGCTCGGGATTGCCCTCGCTGTAGCGGCGCGCGATGTGCAGCCAGCCCACGATCGCGTTGAGCGGCGAGCGCAGCTCGTGCGAGAGGGTCGCGAGGAACTCGTCCTTCAGCCGGTTCGCCTGCTCCGCTTCCTGACGCGCGGAGCGCTCGCTCTCGAGCAGCGCCTCGCGCTCCTCCTGCACCTGCTTCCACGCGGTGCGGTCGCGCAGCAGCCTGGAGAAGCCCACGACGTGGCCTGCCGCATCGACGACCCGGCTCGTCATCCCGCTCGCGAAGAACGCGGTGCCGTCCTTGCGCCGCAGCCAGCGTTCGTTCGAGACGCTGCCCTCCTCGGCCGCGCGCCGCAGCTCCTCGCGGTGCACGCCGGCCGCGATGTCCTCGGGCATGTAGAGCATCTCGCTCGGCAGTCCGATGAACTCCTCGCGCGACCAGCCGAGCACTCGCTGGACGCCCTCGTTCCACGTAGTCGCCCGCCCTTCGAGATCCACCGCGAAGATCGCGTAGTTCTTCACCTGGTCGATGAGCGCGCGATAGAGATCCTCGCTCGCGCGCAGCTCGTCCTCGATCTCCCAGCGCTCCGACCAGTCGGTCGTCACGCCGACGATGGATTCGACGCGGCCGTCGCTTCCGCGCTCCGGGAAGAGTCGCGTCTCGAAGTGGCGAGGACCGGACGGCGTCTCGTAGACGAAGTCGTGGATGCGCGGTGCGCCCTTCTCGAGCACCTGGCGGCAGGCGGCCTCGAACGGACGCCACAGTGCAGGATCGACTCCGGCCTCGAGCGCCGTTCTGCCGATGAACCTCTGCGGCGGCCAGCCGGCGATGCCGCCGATTGCAGGGTTTACATAGAGGTGCCGCAGATTGCGATCGAGCCGGAAGACGACGATCGGCAGAATCTCGACCAGTCGAGCGATTGAGCTGTCGCGTTCGCCGGAATCTCCCCCGTTCTCTGCAGATTCTTCGAGCATTTCCTTCTCCCTGACCCGGCTTCTGCAAGGGTCGTGCCCGCATGCACCGTTCCGGGGCGGAGGAGCAGGCGAGAGAACCTCTTTCGCGGAATGTGGCCTGCAGCCCCATCCGTCGCTGGGCCGCCGGAGCAGGGCCGTGCCGCGCCGCAGGGTCTCGCTCACGGCGGTTCCGCCAGCGTTTCCGCTTCCAGCGTGGTTCCAGCGTGGAATGAACTAGGGAATCAGCACCGTCGAGCCGGTCGTCTGGCGTGACTCGAGCCGTCGATGCGCCTCCGCTGCTTCCGCGAGCGGAAGGCGTGCGTGAATCGGAACCTTCACTGCGCCACTCGCGACCACGCCGAAGAGGCTCTCGCTCATCGCAAGCACGTCCTCGCGCCGCGCGAGATGATGAGGCAGCACCGGCCACGTGGCGTGCAGCGAGCCCTTGATCGCGAGGGTCGTGATGTCGAAAGGCTCGATCGATCCCGACGGCGTACCGTAGCTCACGAAGCAGCCGAAGCGTCGCAGACAATCGAGCGAGCCGGGAAAGGTCGCCTTGCCGACACCGTCGTAGACGACGTGGCAGCCTTCGCCGCCGGTGATCTCCTTCACGCGTGCGACGAAGTCTTCCGTGCGGTACTCGATGACGTGGTCGCAGCCGTGCCGGCGGGCGATCGCGACCTTCTCCGGCGACCCCACCGTGCCGATCACCGTCGCACCGAGATGCTTCGCCCATTGCGTGAGCAGCAGTCCGACGCCGCCCGCTGCCGCGTGCACGAGAACGACGTGACCGGACTCGACGCGGAATGTGCGATGGAGAAGGTACTGTGCCGTCAGACCCTTCACGGTCATCGCCGCGGCGGTCGCGAAGTCGATGGAGTCCGGAAGCGGGATGACGAAGTGAGCGGGGACGACGTGCTCTTCGGCGTAGGCACCCGGTACGGGGCAGTAGTATGTCACCCGGTCTCCGGGCGCGAAGTCGCGAACGCCTTCAGCGACCGCCACGACCTCACCCGCTCCTTCGAGGCCCGGAGTGAACGGAAAGGAAGGCGCCGGAAACTCGCCCGTGCGGTAGTAGACGTCGGCGTAGTTGAGACCGATGGCCCGGTTGCGTATGCGGACCTCACCGGGTCCGGGATCGCGGGCATCGACGTCCTGGTAGACGAGCACTTCCGGCCCGCCGTGACGATGAACGCGGATCGCTTTCATGAGCATCGATCCTCTGCGCAACACCGTTCGGGTAGCGGAAAGATAGTTCGCGTCCGGTCTCGGGACCAGACGGTGCGCAGGACACCGCAGGAGACCGGCTCATGACATGGTGGGTATGACGAAGGCGTCTCCCGACGTGCCCGTGCCGCCGGGCCATCGCTGTGTCACGGTCTTGACCCGCGTGAAGAAGCGGACTCCGTCCATGCCGTACTGGTTGAGATCGCCGAAGGCCGAGCGCTTCCAGCCGCCGAAGGTGTGGTACGCGACCGGCACCGGGATCGGCACGTTGATGCCCACCATGCCGACTTCCACGGACATCGCGAAACGGCGCGCGAAATCGCCGTTGCGCGTGAAGATGGCGACACCGTTGCCGTACTGATGGCGTGACGGGTAACTGATCGCCTCGTCGAAGCTGTTCGCCCGCAGGATCTGGAGCACCGGACCGAAGATCTCGTCCCTGTAGCTCTGCATTTCAGGCGTCACACGATCGATCAGCGTCGGTCCCAGGAAGAATCCGTTCTCATAGCCGGGAACCGCGAGACCGCGCCCGTCAATCACGAGCTCCGCACCCTCGTCCACCGCCATCTGGATATAGCGCTCGATGCGCGCCTTGTGCTGCGCGCTGACGACGGGTCCGTAATGCGCTTCAGGATCGGTCGAGATGCCGACGCGCAGCTCGCGGATGGCTCTCACGAGCCGCTCGCGCAGTTCCTGCGCCGTCCGTTCCCCGACAGGCACTACGACGGGCAGCGCCATGCAGCGTTCACCAGCGGATCCATATACTGCGCCGACGATGTCCCGCACTGCCTGATCGAGATCGGCGTCGGGCATGACGATGCCGTGGTTCTTCGCGCCGCCCATGCACTGCATCCGCTTGCCCGCTGCCGCGCCGCGCGCGTAGACGTACTCCGCAATGTCTGACGAGCCCACGAAGCTCACGGCCTCGATCGCGGGATGATCGAGGATCGCATCGACGATCTCCTTGTCGCCGTGGACGACGTTGAGAATGCCTCTCGGAAGTCCGGCTTCGATCGCGAGCTCCGCGAGTCTCACCGCCGCCGAAGGATCGCGCTCCGAAGGCTTCAGGATGAACGCGTTGCCGCAGGCGATCGCCGGAGCGAGCATCCACAGCGGAATCATTGCCGGGAAGTTGAAAGGCGTGATGCCCGCGACCACTCCGAGCGGCAGACGCATCGAGCAGACGTCGATGCCGGGACCTGCGCCTGCGGTGTGCTCACCCTTCATGAGATGCGGAATCCCGCAGCAGAACTCCACCACCTCGAGCCCGCGCTGGACGTCGCCTCGCGCATCCGCGAGGACCTTTCCGTGCTCGGAAGAGATCAGCCGTGCGAGCTCGTCCATGTGCGCCTCGATCAGATCCCTGAAGCGGAACATGACGCGCGCGCGGCGCTGCGGATTGAGCGCCGCCCAGGCGGGTTGGGCCGCGAGCGCGGCATCGACCGCGAGATCCAGCTCGTCGCGCGTCGCAAACGCGACCTGCGCCTGGACCTTCCCGGTATTGGGATCGAAGACGTCACCGCGCCGCGACTCACGCGGCTCGACGGCAGCACCGTTGATGAAATGAGTGATCGTGCGCATGGGAAATCCTGTCGGCTCAGTCAGCCCGGAGGAGTTGTCGCTCGCGTTCCGGTCGAGCGATGCGGGGCCGTGCGGGTAAGTCCGCAGCGCCCATCATCGCTGCAGACTCGCGGCTGGCGCTCTCCGCACCCGGAGGATCTCAACGGCTGCCGGGAAGCCAGCAGCCGACTGTTCTGCGAGACGCCGGAACGCGGGAATCGATGCGCGGCTCGAGAGGTGAAGGAGCGCAGTGAAGTGGAGCGGGTGATGGGAATCGAACCCACGTCATCAGCTTGGGAAGCTGAGGTTCTACCATTGAACTACACCCGCTCGCCGATTTCATTCTAAGGACGTGCCGTCGCCGGGTGCAATCGCGCGCTCCGCCTCGTTCCACGTCCCCGTCGCCTCGAGCTGCCGCGCGGGCTGAGGCGCCGACCAGCGCAGGGGCAGCGCGGCCTCGAACCAGAGGCCATCGGTCACGCGGAAGCGCAGGAGCCGCTCGGCCCCGGCGAACGCCCGCACCAGCGGCCCGTCCCACTCGACGGTCGCCTCGCCCGTGAGGGCGAGCACGCTGCCGGAGTCGAAGTCCACGAACAGGAGACCCGCGCGAGGCTCGAGCTCGAGATTTCCCAGGGTGTTGAAGTGCGCGTTGCCGCGGAAGTCCGGCGCGGTGAGTACCGTGCGTCCCTCTTCGATCGTCACACGGACGAAGCCGGGCCGCCCCCCGCGGTGCGAGATGTCGACTCCGCGGACGGGATCGCCTTCGCGTGCACCCGGCGCGGCGGTGGCAATGAAGAAGGTGTCCGCTCCCCGGACGAGCTCACGCACCTCATCCGGCAGCTCGGGCCCGAGCGCTCGCGCACGGACCTCTCGATTATGACCCGGCCGCTCGATGAAGTACGGCGTGCGCGCCTGGATGTACTGGGGACAGTTACCGAAGCTCTGGCCCACGCGTACCTCGAACCCGCGCTTGTCGAGACGCGTGACGGTGCCATTCATGCGGTTGCGCCTGCGCGTTTCGAGCTGGATGCCGAGCAGCGCGACGGGTGCGCCTGGCACGAGGCTCCGGCCGAGCGGATCGTCCTCGACGGGCATCGCATCGATCCTGAGCCTGCGCGGATCCGGCGAACGGATGAAGCCTGGAGCCCCGGTGAGGATCGACGCCCACGGGCGGCCCTCCTCGTCGAGGCTGCCGACGAGCAGGAACGGCAACTGCTCGAAGAGCTCGCGATGCTGATCGGGCATGAAGTCGCGGATGACGCGCCGCCCGATCCGCTCGACGCGCTCGCGCACGCCGAGCCGCTCCTGCACCGCACGCTCACCGGGATGGAACGGGGACTCGGTGCGCGGCCAGCCCGGCAGCGCCGGCTTCGGCGCCGGTGAGCGGACTTCGCCAGGCTGGTTTCCCATGATGAGTCCCTTCGCCTCGATCAGGCGGACGGCCCGCTTTGCTGCATCGGCACGAAGCCGTCCAGCGCCTCCACGCGCGCGAGCCACGCGCGCACGCCGGCGTACGGCTCGAGTGAAATACCGCCTTCGGGCGCAAGAGCGGTGTAGGTGTAGATCGCGACGTCCGCGAGGGTCGGTGCTTCGCCGACGAGGAACTGGCGCGAGGCGAGGTGTGCATCGAGGAGGCCGAGCAGGCGGTTCGCGATGGATGCCGCGAGCTCGTAGTCGAGCTTCGCGCCGAACAGCTTGATGAGGCGCGCTCTGCCGGGTCCGGAGCAGAGCTCGCCTGCCGCGACCGACAGCCACCGTTGCACGAGTGCGGCCGCGACCGGCTCGCGTGGATACCAGCGGCCGGAGGCGTCGTAGCGCAGGGCGAGATACACGAGGATCGCGTTACTGTCCGCCAGCGTGACGTCTCCGTCCTCGATCACCGGTATCTGCCCGAACGGGTTCTTCGCGAGGAAGGGCGGCTGCCTGTGCTCCCCTGCCATCACGTTCACGGTGACGTACTCGTAAGGCAGTTTCAGCAGAGAGAGGAACAGCGCCACGCGGTGTGAATGTCCCGACAGAGGATGACCGTAGAGTCGTATCGCGCTCATGCAGCGTTCTCCGCGACGAGATGCGCGAACGCTAACCCCTCCGGCGCCCGGAGAGAATCACCGCCATTGACAAAGGATCATTGCGCCGCACGGAATACCGGCATGGACCGGCTCGAGTCGATGCGGGTGTTCGTCGCGGTGGCGGAAACCGGAGGTTTCGCGGCGGCGGCGCGGCGCCTCGCCATGTCTCCGGCCGCGGTGACGCGAGCCGTCGCCGCTCTCGAAGCGCGAATCGGCGCGCGGCTGCTCACGCGCACGACGCGCGTGGTGCGTCTCACCGAAGCGGGCACGCGTTTCCTCGCGGACTGCCGGCGCATCCTGAGCGAGGTCGAGGAAGCCGAACGCTCGGCTGCCGGCAGTCATGCCGAGCCGCGCGGGCACATCGCGATCACGGCGCCGTACATGTTCGGGAGGATGTACGTCGCACCGGTGGTGCTCGACTTCCTGGCGGCACATCCACACGTCACGGCGCGCACGCTGTTCGCCGATCGCATCGTGGACCTCCTCGAGGAAGGCATGGACGTCGCCGTGCGTATCGCCCATCTGCCGGACTCCACGCTCACCGCGATCCGCGTCGGCTCGGTGCGGCGCGTGGTGTGCGCCTCACCGGAGTTCCTCGCCCAGCACGGCACGCCGCGTACGCCGGCGGACCTCTCGCGCTTTCCGACGATCGCCTTCTCGCAGGATGCGACGCGCGTGCGATGGACTTTCGGCCGCGGCCGGAAGGTGCAGACCGTCACTTTCGAGCCGCTGCTGACCGTGAACACCTCGGACGTCGCGATCGCTGCGGCCGTCGCGGGGCGCGGCCTCACGCGTGTTCTCTCCTACATGATCGGTCCGGAGGTGCGCGCCGGCCGCCTGAAGATCGTGCTCTCCGAGTTCGAGCCGCCACCGCTTCCCGTGAGCGTCGTTCATCCCGAAGGGCGCCGTGCGGCGGCGAAGGTGCGCGCCTTCGTCGATTTCGCCGTCGAGCGCCTGAGGGCCGCGCGCTGGCTGTGCTGAGCGCGCGCTCGAAGTGTTCGGACAGCGTGTGAACCAACGCCCGGTTCGTGCCGGGCTTCCCCTTGCCGGCGCGCGTTCCGTCACATATCGGATGTGACGCGTTCGACAGCCGGAGTGCGTCTTTCCACCCGGCGTCGACTGCATCACTCAATGTAGCGGACGCCGTGCCGAAAAATGGCTCGCCCCGCGCGGATCCCGCCCGGGGTCAGCGTTCGATCTCACAAGGCAAAGGTATCTCTCATGAAGATGATGAAGCTCGCCCCGGCGCTTGCTTTCGTGGCGCTCACGACGCCTGCGATGGCCGCGGACGGTGCGTGGTCCTTCGGTGTCACTGCCGGCACCTACGGCGCCGGCGCGGAGCTCGGCTTCCGCCCTGCGGAGCGCTTCGGTCTGCGCGTGAACGGCGGATTCTTCTCGTACGACCACGAAGTGGACGTCGACGACATCGGCTACGACGGTGAGCTCGACCTCAACTCCTTCGGGCTCATGCTCGACTGGTATCCGCTCGGCGGCCGTTTCCGCATCTCGGCCGGCGGCCGCTTCAACGACAACGAGATCGCCGTGCACGCCACGCCGGCCACGAACGTGACGGTCGGCGATGTCGTCTTCACGCCCGCGGAGGTCGGCTCGCTGAGCGGCACGATCACCACGGACAGCTTCGCGCCGGCTCTCACGCTCGGCTGGGGCGGGAAGCTCAAGCCCGGGTTCACGATGTCGTTCGAGGTCGGCGTGATGCTGCAGGGCTCGCCGAAGATCGAGAACCTGCGCTCGACCGGCGGACTGCTCTCGAACGATCCCGCGCTGCTCGCCGAGTTGAGGCGCGAGGAGCTGCGCGTCGAGGAGGAAGCCAGGGATTTCAAGTACTGGCCGATCCTGCAGCTCTCCTTCCTGTATCGCTTCTGATGCGAGCTGCACACTGAAGACGCGAAGGCGCCGCGTACCCTGGCGGGTGCGCGGCGCCTTTCTTCATGGGTCGCAGCGAGCTCGCGGCCGCCGCTCACGTCGGGGCCGCGACCCGCTCTACCTGTGGTACTCCTCCGCGAAGGCGGGATCGCACTCGTACGGGTACACGTACTGTCCCTCGTGCTTCCGCCACGCGATGAAGCGCGCACCGCGGTTCTCGAGCACCTCGGGATCCTCGAACTCCTGCGTGGCGAGCAGCGTCTTTCCGTCCTCGCTCAGCCGGAAGCGCTCGATCACACGTACCTTGTCGCTGTGCTCGAGCCCGTTGTTGGTGATCGTCGCGGGCGAGAGGTGGGTCGTCTCGACGACGAGGATGTCGCCTTCCCAGCGGCCGATGGAATGCCCCGTCTTCGAATGCGGTGCATCGGGCGGAGGATGACCGCGCCCGTCCATGAACACGATGCGCACCATGTCGTAGTACTCGAGCTTGAAGACGATGAGCTCCGTGCCCTGGTAGATCTCCATGGGGAACGGGCCCTGCATCGCGTAGACGATCGACGGCGGCTGGCAGACCTTGCTGATCGTCATGTCGTCGAGCGGCTTCCACGCGAGCGCGGCCTCGAGCGCCTTCGGCTTCACCTTGAGCCCGCCGAAGTCCTTCGCCGGCAGCTCGACCGCTCCCGTGTCCTGCAGCACCACGGTATTCGGCGCGAGCAGGCTCATCAGCTTCTCGTCCGGCTTCACGTCGGGCGCGAGATCCCAGAAGCCGGAAAGATCCGGCCGCTTCGTCTGCGCCGGTGCGCTCTGCTGTGCGCAGGCGGCGAACGGCAGGAGCGCAAGAGTGAACAACAGTGCATGCAGACGCTTCATGTGGCGCTCAATCCTCGTAGAAGCCGAAGGTCATGCCGACCTGAGTGCCGTCGGGACGCGTGACCTTGCGCATGCGCAGGTACTTCGAGCCGTCGCGCGCGGGCCAGCCCTCGACCGTCACCTCGTCGCCGACCTTGAGGCTGTCGCTGTTCCAGCCGCGGCGGCGGAGCACGGACGGCGAGTTCGTCTCGATCTTCCACTGCTCCTCGGCGCCCTTCTCGTTCTTCACCGTCAGACGGATCAGACCGTGCGGATTGCGGAACTGGAACTCGGTGACGACGCCCGACACCGTCACGGTCTTCTCGGAATCGAAGAACACCGCGAAGGAATGGTGTGCCAGCGCGGCGGTCGCTGCCGACAGCAGAGCCCCCAGCACGAGCAGTTTCAACGGCTTGAATCTCATCGAATCACTCCACGGCGCGGAGGAACCGGACCGTCCCCTTCGCGCCTCTCGAATCATCCGGTGCATCATATCAATCATCACGGGAAAGGAAGCCCTGTCGGTCCGATGCGGAACCGGGCAACATCGCGCCCGGGCCGCTCGTTTGCCTGCAGGAGAACTTCGTGAGCACAGATCGCCGATCGTTCATCAAGCACGGTCTCGCCGCGCCCTTCGGTGCCGCGCTTCTCGGGAAAACCGCCGCAGCCGCTGCGCAGCAGCGCCCTTCCGCCGCGCCGGCATCCACGGCACAGGACCGACCGAGGGCGCCCGCGAAGGTTCCCTACAAGCGGATCGCGACGGAAGAAGCCTGGGCTTCCAGGGAAATCTTCGAGGAGTACCGCAAGCTCCTCGCGAGCGGCCCGGTGGACCCGGGGTTCGAGGCGCAGTGGGGGAGCCTGCGCGGTGGGATAGAGGGCTCGCGCATCGCCGGGAAGCTGATCGAGCTCGGCGAGCCGCGGATCGCGGACATGGACGCCGCCGGCATCGACATGCAGATCCTCTCGCTCACCGCACCGGGCGTGCAGGTCTTCGATCCCCAGACGGCGACGCGGCTCGCGGCCCTGAGCAACGATCAGCTCGTCGAGGCGATCCGCAAGTACCCCACGCGCTACGCGGGGCTCGCCGCCGTGGCACCTCAGGACCCGTCGGGCGCCGCGAAGGAGATCGAGCGCGCGATGACCCGGCTCGGCCTCAAGGGCGTGATCATCAACTCCCACACGCAGGGCGAGTACCTCGACGACCAGAAGTTCTGGGAGCTCTTCGAAGCCGCGGAGGCGTTCAACGCACCGATCTACCTGCATCCGCAGACGCCGGGCCCGGGCATGCTCCAGCCCTATCTCTCGCGCGGCTTCGAGCGCGCGATCCTGGGCTTCGCGCACGAAGTGGCGTTCCACACTCTGGCCATCATCGAGGCCGGCGTCTTCGACCGCTTCCCGCGGCTCAGGCTCGTGATCGGCCACGGCGGCGAAGGGCTGCCCTACATGCTCTATCGCATCGACTACATGCACCGCAGGGGTCCGCGGACCCGGCCGCAGTTCGCGAAGCGCCTGCCCAGCGAGTACATGCGCGAGAACATCTACATCACGACGAGCGGGCTCGCCTGGGCGCCGGCGATCACCATGGCGCAGTCGGTGCTCGGCGTGGACCGCGTGCTCTACGCGATGGACTACCCCTACCAGTACGACATCGAGGAAGTCACGCTGACGGATGAGTTCCCGATCAGCCTCGAGGACAAGACGAAGCTGTTCCAGACCAACGCGGAGCAGGTCTTCGCCCTGAAGTCCTGAGCCGCGCGGCGCACCGCCCGGCGGTGCGCCGCGGTTCTCAGACGAGCGGGAGCTGATCGGCGTTCGCCCACCAGCCGTGCACCTGCGAGTTGAGACGGAACGGCAGCCGGATGCGTGCGACGTCGCCCTCGTCGAGCCGCTGCGCATCGGCGATCACGAGCTCCGAGTGCATCTCGGCATAGTTCGATGCCACGCCGATCAGCCAGCCGTCGCCCTCCGGCGCGTTGCGGCTGCGCGGGATGAACTGGCACTCCTGCAGGCTCCCGACCTCGCCCACGAAGTAGTTTCCGACGATGCGGCCGGTGCGCAGATCGAAGCGGCCGTAGACGTTCGTCACTCTGCCGCCCACGTTGCCTGCACGCTTCTCGTCGAAAGGCCGTGAGGGATCCGCGTAGCCCATGAAGCCGTAGCGATACGGCAGGCCGTAGAAGCGGTCGTCGATGCGGGGGAGCGCGCCCGGCGCGTTCGGGAACACGATCTCCTCCTCCCAGGTGTCCTTCTTCGAGGAGAGATCGAAAGTCCAGCGCCGCAGCGTCGTGACCGCGAGCTTCGGATTCCACGGCGAGCCGTCCATCTGCGGGAAGAACGGGAACGGATTGCCGTCCGAGACGGGCGTCTCGACGATCACCTTGTTGCCGACCGTCTCGGCAGTGAGCAGGTGGACCGCGGCCCGCGTCGGTCCCTTGAACCAGCGCACGTCCTTGCCCTCGCCGTCGCGCGGCAGGATGGCGACGTAAGTGGGCGCCGACGGGTCCCAGCCCCACATCACGTTGCCTGCCTTCATCCATTCCGGGTTCGTGACGAACCCCGAGGTGTTGAAGACGATGTGCTTCGGCGTGATGGCGATGTCGTGCATCATGCTGACGATCGGCGCCTGGAAGCGCACCTCGCGCGTCACCTCGCCGTTGCGGTCGACGAAGTACACGAACACGTCGCGCGAGAGATCGCCCGTGGCCTGATAGCCGTAGCAGATCATCTCGCCCGTCTCCATGTCGGGCTTCGGATGCGCGGTGAAGGTCTGAGCACGGTACTTGCCGTTGAAGTCCCAGAAGCCCCTGGTCTCGAGCGTGTTGGGATCCATCTCGACGGGCAGCGCGTCCTCCTTGAGCGCGAAGAGCCTGCCCGCGTGGACGAAGGGCGCAGTGTTCGCGACCGTGCGATTGATGTGGCGTACCGAGGGATCGTCCGTTGCGCGATTGCGGTACACGCCGAAGAGCTGCCGTCCCGCCTCGAGGTTCGCGAGAAAGCGCGGCGTGCGCACGTAGCGGCCGCGGTAGGACACGCGGCCGTTCCTGATGCGGAACATCCCCATGTAGCCGTCGCCGCTGAAGGGACCCGCGTCGTTGGGGAGTCGCGGCGGATAGAACCAGTCCCATCCGAGGCGGTAGAACGCCCCGTCGATCTCCTTCGGCACTTCGCCCTTTATCACCTCGCACTCGAGAACGTCGGCTTCGAAGCGCGTCGGTGCGAAGAAGCCCACCGCAGTGGGATCGTTCGAGAAATTGACTGCCATTTTCTGTATCTCCGGCGAATGGAGGACGGCAGGCGCCGGATGGCGCCCGCCCGTCACTGCTCCCAGTTCGAACGCATCCTGTACGGCACGTCCACGAGCACGGCCTCGATCTCGCGGATGCGCCCGTTCCTGATCTTGAAGAGCTCGTGAATCTCCCACGCGGACGGGCGCAACAGCCACTTGCTCACGGGATGACGCTCTCCCGTCTGCAGGTGGGTCCACTCCTTCACGGTGCCCGCGTGGTCGAAGAACACGTGGGCGTACACGACGCCCATTTCCTCGTCGATCACCACGAAGCGCCGGTCGCGCAGCTCCGTGTCGAACACGAACATGCCGGTCGCGATCTGCTCCTCGCAGCCGAGCGCAGCCATGCCGCCGAGCTGCGGATTGTTGGTCGTCTGCAGCCCGTTTTCCGTGCGGTTGCATTCCGGATCGAACGGCACGGGATGATTTCCGCGGCCGCGCTCGATCTTGTCGAAGTAGGCGTTCGCGATCTCGATCATCTTCGCGCGCGGCACACGCTCCTCGGGCGCGAGCGGCTCGTCCCAGACGCTCTTGCGCGTCATGGCGTCGAGCGCGGCAGGCCCGCCGGGCGCGCTCGCCTGGCCCCGCTGCACCAGGGCCTCGATCTCGGTGATCCAGCCGTACTCGATCTTCATTCGCACGGACAGGATCGAGAGCTGTCCGCCCTCCTCGATCGTGCCCACGAAACCGACCGCGCCGCCTTCCGGATCGGCGACATAGTGCGAGTAACGGCCGCGGGCGTTCGCCGTGCCCCAGAGACCGTCGCCGGGCGACATCACCTGCCCGTTCTCCGTGTACTTCACGTTGCGTGCGAGCGGCAGACGCGAAGGATCGTGAGCGACGATCGACTCGAGAAAGCGGTCGACCAGCCCGTTGAGACACGCGCGATCGCAGACTTCCGGAATGGGGCCGCGTTCGTCGCTCGCGGGGCTCACGACGGACACGCGGCCCTGGCCGGGATGCCAGCCGTTCGGCAGGCCGTAGGGCATCCGTGTTCCCATGGTCTCCACGAGCCAGATTCTCCCGCCGCGAAGCTTGAAGAGCGCAGCCGTCGCCGTGTCCCACGGCCGTCCGGCGAGCGGCATCGACACCTTGCCGTGGCCGGGCACCTCGATGGTCGTCACGTCGCCGCGATGGCGGAATATGAAGAAACCGAAGACGTTTCCCGTCCGCTCGTCGACGAGCGGATCGCGGCGGCGCTCGATTGACGTGATGTAGCTGAAGATGCCCGAATCGAACTGCTCCCTGCAGCTCATGCGCTGGAAGTCGAGTGGCGCGCGCCCCCGCGTGAGGAACGGATAGTCGGGCACGGCCGTCGTGCGGGTCACCTGCCTGCCGTTCTCCCTGCGCAGACACTCCGGATCGAAAGGCACGTCCGCGCCCGAGCCGCGTTCGATGCCCTCGAAGTAGCTGCGGACGGCGCGCAGCATCTCTTCGCGCGGCACACGCTCCTCCGGCGCGAGCTCCTCGAGCAGCGCCGGATGCGGCGCCTTGAAACCCTGCAGCGACTCGAGATCCCGAACCACGATGGACTCGGCTTCGGTGATCGTGCGGTTCATCACCTTGAGGCGCAGCGCGAGCAGAGCGGGTCCGGCGGTCTCGCGCACGATGCCGATGAATCCGATCTGCTGCGTGCTCTCGTCCGGCACGTAGAGCGCGTAGCCCGGCTCGAAACCGATCGCCGTCGCCCACAGACCATCGGTGAGCGAGAGGATGGCGGTGTTCTCCGTGAACTTGATGTCGGGCGCGAACGGCGCGCGCGAAGGCTGGCGCGCGAGCATCGCCGCGAGATAGCGATCGACGGTGCTGCGCAGGCACTCCCGATCACAGTGCCGCGCCTCGAGCACCTGCTCCTGCGCAGCGCCTGCCGATCCCATGCCGGCCAGGGCGAGAAACGCCAGCGTCCAGGCTCGCATCCAATTGCATCGCATGCTCCGCCCTCCAGGAAGCGTGAAAGCGTGCGACTTTCGCCTGCGCTCACGCGCGGCAGACCGCCCGGTCGGCCGCGCCTGTCCGGCACGGCTCTCTCAGATATCTCAGATGTCCTGCGTGAGCTCTGCAAGCACGATGCGTTCCTCGCGCGTCGGATCGTCGGCGACGCGGCTCTCGTCGTCGAAGATCATCGTCGCGCGCCGCTTCGCATCATAAGCAGGCCAGTCCGGCAGACCCGCAGCCGCCGCGTTCGGATCGCCCGTCGCCGCGAAGCTCACCCAGGCCGCGCTCATGCGTGCCGCCAGTGCCTGCGCACGCGGCCCGCCGCCGGTGAGCGCCTTCGCCCGCTCGGTGTTGTCGAACACGAAGGGGTTCTCGAGCGTGTGCATGCTGCCGAGCACTCCGCCGAGCACCTGCGTGCGCCAGTCGAAGCGGTAGACATACACGGGCGCGGGCTGCGCGGCCTTGCGCTCGGCCTGTTTCAGCGTCCCATCCATGATCGCCCAGTCGGACCAGATCCGGATGAAGAGCTCGGACGGCGTGGCCTTCGGATGAACCTTGCGGTACACGGCGAGCACGCGCTCCGCCGCGCTTCCGACGAGATTGGTCACGCGCCGCCGCAATCCGGCCTCGTCGAGCGCGAAGCCTTCGTCGTCCGCGCCCATGAAGAAGGTCATCTCGGTCTCGTTCCAGCCGATGAGCAGCGGAACTTCGGCAGAGAGCGGCGAGGCCGTGGGATCGAACGGATGCTGCGGCAGCACCTGCGGATCGATCACCGGCGCGAAGCCGGAGAGCACGCGGAACTCGGCCCCCGGATTGCGCGACTGCAGCTTGTAGTACGCGCGCAGGAGACGCTCGACGGGCACGTCGCGGAGCTTCCCGAGCTCCTTCGGCCGCACGCCCACCTCGTACAGCAGCTCCTCCGTGATGCGCGTCGCGCGGTCGCGTTCCATCATCCTGAGGCCCGGACCGCTCTGCACCGCCGCGCGGTGCAGGAGCCCCTTCGCGCGAGGCGAGGCCATGAGGAACGAGGCCTTCATGCCGCCGCCCGATTCGCCGAACACCATCACGCGCTTCGGATCGCCGCCGAAGCGCTCGATGTTGTCGCGCACCCACTCGAGCGCCGCGATGATGTCGAGCATGCCGGCGTTTCCCGAGTGCTCGAACTCGGAGCCGCCGATGTCGGCCAGATGGCTGAAGCCGAAGACGTTGAGACGGTGGTTGAGACTCACGACGACGACGTCGCCGCGCCGCGCGAGATTCTCGCCGTCACCCGTCGCACCGGAGCCCGTGTAGAAGAAACCGCCATGCAGCCACACCATCACGGGACGGCGGCGCGAATCGAGACCCGCGGTCCAGACGTTGAGGAACAGACAGTCCTCGCTCTCCGGCGGTGACGGCGCGGCGCCACCGCCACCGGACTGCGCGTAGATGCGCGGAAGTATCACGGGCGGTGGACCGGGCGGCGGCTGAGGATCGCGCTGAGGCGCGACGTTCCCGTACTCGAGCGCATCCACGATGCCTGCCCACGGCTGCGGCTTGCGCGGGGGCCGGAAGCGATTCTCGCCGCCTGTCGGTGCGCCGTAGCGGATGCCCTTGAAGACGTGGACGCCGTTGACGGTGGCGCCACGCACCTTGCCGCAGGTCGTCTCGACCACCGGCTCGGTCGATGCGCGCGCGCCGGCCCGCAGACCCGGAATGGAAATGCTCGCGACCGCGGCCGCGCCGCCTGCGACCACCGTGCGACGTTTCATCTTCGTGCCGTGAACGTCGGGTTTCATGCCCTGCGTCACCACCGATCTCCCGATGAGCTCGCGGCTCCGCTACTCGGCGCTGCCGCCCGCCTGAGACTGAGAGGGCGACTGCGTCGCTTCCAGCGATCTGTCGCCCCAGTCCTGGTTCGCGCGCTCGATCAGATAAGCGTGAATCGCTTCGACATCCTCCTCGGACAGCTCGTTCGCGAAGCTGCCCATGCCGAGGCCGACCAGCGTGCCCTTGAGGACGATGTCCTTGAACGCGGCATGAGTCTCCGGCTTCATGTGCCGCAGATCCTTGATGACGCCGCCGCCGATCGCCTGCGGTCCGTGGCAGCGCGCGCAGGTGCGGTCGTAGAGCTCCGCGCCCTTCTCGATCACCTCACGCGACGCCGTGGACGGCGGCGGCAGCGGGATGGGATCGCGCTCGGGCAGCGGCGGGAGCTGCGCCGTGCCGCCGAGCTTGAACGCGAGCACGCGCGCGTCGGCACGATGCATGCCGCGGCCCGCGCGCAGCTCGGCCATCGCCATGCCGCCGCCCCAGCCCGCGTTGATCGCGATGTACTGCTCGCCGTCGACCATGTAGGTGATCGGCGGCGCGACGGGGATCGTCTGCACCGGCATCTCCCACAGGAGCTGCCCGTTGTCCGCGCGATAGATCGCCACGGTCATGCGGCTCGTGCCCTGGATCAGGAGATTCCCCGCCGTCACGAGCGTTCCGCCGCTGCCGGCGCGCGGATACTCGATGCGCCACACCTCCTTCTGCGCGACGGGATCCCACGCCGTGAGCCAGCCCTTCTCGCGCGACTGCGCGATCTCGAACAGCTTGCGGCGCTTCGCGTCCATCGGGCCGCCGGTTCCGACGGGAATCGTGCGGATACCCGGATTGCTCAGGCGCTGTGCGACGGTGGCTTCGAAGTTCGGATCGAGAGAGAAGACCCACCAGTGCTCCTGAGCGGGGAAGTACACGAGGCCCGTGAGCGGGCTGTAGGCCATCGGCTGCCAGTTGTGCGCACCGGCGACGGAAGGCGTGAGGAGCACCGGCTCCTTGCCGTACTTCGCCTGCTTCGTGAGCACGGGCCGGCCGGTCTCCATGTCGATGTGCGTCGCCCAGACGTTGGGCGCGAACTTCTCGGCGGAGATGAGCTTCCCGTTCGTGCGGTCGATGACGTAGAAGAAGCCGTTCTTCGGCGCGTGCATCAGCACCTTGCGCTTCTGCCCGTCGATCTCGAGATCGGCGAGCATCATCGGCTGCGTCGACGTGAAGTCCCAGCTGTCGCCCGGCACCTGCTGGAAGTGCCAGACGTACTCACCCGTGTCGGCCTTCACCGCGACGATGGACGCGAGGAACAGATTGTCTCCGCCGCCGGGGCTGCGGTACTCCTGCGCGTGCGGCGAGCCGTTGCCGACGCCGATGTACACGACGTCGAAATCCGGGTCGTAGACGATGGAGTCCCACGCAGTACCGCCGCCGCCGTACTTCCACCACTCGCCGTTCCACGTGGGCCGCGCGATCTTCTCCAGCACTTCGTCCGAAGCCGCGCCGTCCTTCTTGCCCGGCTCGCCGGGCACCGTGTAGAAGCGCCAGAGCTGCCTGCCGGTCTCAGCATCGTACGCCGTCACGTAGCCGCGCACGCCGGATTCCGCGCCGGCGTTACCGATGATGACCTTGCCGTCGAAGGCGCGCGGTGCGCCGGTGATGGTGTACGGCCACTTGTCGCGGTACTCGCCGAAGGTGTCCACCTCCCACACGGGCTTGCCGGTCTTCGCATCGAGCGCGATGAGGCGGCCGTCGAGCGTCGCGATGATGATCTTGCCGTTCCAGGCCGCGAGCCCGCGGCTCACGGCGTCGCAGCAGGCGTAGCGGCCGCGCGAGCGGTCGACCTGCGGGTCGTAGCGCCACAGCTCTCTGCCGGTCTTCGCGTCGAGCGCATAGGTGATGTTCCACGCACTGACGTTGTACATGACGCCGTCGATCACGAGCGGCGTGGCTTCCACACCCCGATGCGTCCTGAGGTCGAAGTACCACGCGAGCCCGAGCTGACCGACGTTCGCGTCGTTGATCTGCTTCAGCGGGCTGAAGCGCTGCTCGTCGTACGTACGCCCGTACGTCATCCAGTTGCCGGGCTCCTCGTCCGCTGCGAGCAGGCGCGCGTGATCGACCGCGGCGACGGTCGCCCGCACGGGTTCTCCCTGCTGCTCCCGGAACCCACAGGCCGCGAGCAGCAGCCCGCCGAGAATCACGATCGAGACGTTTCGCATGAATCCCCCAAGGTGACGCATCTTCTGATGGATGCGGCGCCGTGCGTCCGCCCGGCCGCGCGGCGCACGCCCCTTCGTGTTCGCGCAAGGATAGTCGAAGCCCGGGCCCCGTGCTCGCGCGGCCGGCCCGCGCCATTTGCTAAATTCTCGCCATGACAGCCGCCGAACGTTCAGATTCCGAGCGCCCGCGCCGCACGGTGCGCAGCTTCGTGCTGCGGCAGGGGCGCATGACCGACGCCCAGCGCCGCGCGCTCGAGGAGCTGTGGCCGCGCTACGGTCTCGAGTACTCCGCGGAGGTGCTCGATCTCGATCGCGTGTTCGGCCGCAGCGCGGCGCGCACCGTCGAGATCGGCTTCGGCAACGGCGACAACCTCATCGCGCTGGCGCACGCGAATCCCGGACGCGACTACCTCGGCATCGAGGTGCACAGACCCGGCGTCGGACGCGCGCTGCTCGCCGCGCAGGCGCACGGACTCGCGAACCTGCGCGTGATCTGCCACGACGCCGTCGAAGTCTTCGAGTACCAGCTCGCGCCGGAATCGATCGACGAGATCCTGGTGCTCTTTCCCGATCCCTGGCCGAAGAAGCGCCATCAGAAGCGCCGGCTCATCCAGACGCCGTTCGTCGAGCTCATGGCCTCGCGGCTCAGGCCCGGCGGAGTTCTGCGCATCGCGACCGACTGGGAGAACTACGCTCAGTCGATCCTCGAGACGCTCAACGCCTGCCCGCGCCTCCAGAATCTCTCGCCCGACGGCACTTTCGTACCCCGCCCCGCCGAGCGCGTGCCGACGCGCTTCGAGAAGCGGGGCGAACGCCTCGGTCACCGCGTCTGGGACCTCGCGTTCCGCCGCATCTGAGTCTCAGCCGACGGGGCTCACGCCGCCGAAGCTCGCGCGCAGTCCGTCGATGACGAACTGCACCGCGAGCGCTCCGAGGATCACGCCGAACAGCCGGTTTGCGACGTTCGCGCCCGTGACGCCGAGCGCGCGCATCACCGAAGAAGAGAGCAGCATCAGCACGAGCGTGACCGCGAGCACGAGGGCGACGCATGCGACGAGACCGATGAAGAGCAGCGGCCGCTCCGCGATGTGGACGGGGCCGAACCACAGGAGGATCGTGACCAGCGCACCCGGTCCTGCGATGAGCGGAAAGGCGAGCGGGAAGACGGAGATGTCCGCGCGCCGTGCGCTCTCCGCACGCTCCTCCGACGAAGTCCTCGTGCCCGACTCGCGCGCGAACACCATCTCGAGGGCGATGAGGAAGAGCAGCAGACCGCCGAAGATGCGGAACGCCTCGATGCTGATGCCCATCACGTTGAGGAAGTGCGCGCCGCCGAGCGCGAACAGCACGAGGATCACGCCGGCGATCACGACCGCCTTGAATGCCATCACGCGCCGGTAGCCTTCGCTCGCGCCCGCCGTGAGACTCGAGAAGACCGGCACGAGCGAGAGCGGCTCGACCACCACGAAGAACACGATGAAGAACTTCAGAAGCTGCTCGAGCATGACCCGACCGCTGAACCGATACGCCGGAAAACCGGCCTTGAAAGCGCCTCGGACGAGGCGCAACATCAAAGCGCGCTCGTGCAGGCGTGCGGCAGCATAGCAGTGCGGCGCAGCGTCAGCGAAGCCGCATCGCCACACGCCCCGCGCGCCACCAACACCGAAGGGAGGCTCGGCGTACGGAGGTCTGGAGATGACTGCCCCTCAACCAGCTATCGGGGAGTGGTATCGCCTCGCCGGCGGCGACCTGTTCGAGGTCGTCGCGGTCGATGAAGACGACGGCACCATCGACATCCAGTACTTCGACGGCACCGTCGAGGAAATGGACTTCGAAGACTGGGAAGCGCAGTGGGAGGACGGTTCGCTCGAGGCGGCCGAACCACCCGAGGACTGGAGCGGCTCCGTCGACGTGGAGCCCGACGAAGATCGGCCGCACCGCGATTCCTACGACGGCGAGAACGACCTGCGGGCGAGCCCGCTCGACGGGATCGATCTGTTCGAGTAGCGCCGCCCCTCCTGCGGCGCGAGAGTTGTCCGGCTTCGGCTAGAGCCTGTCTTCCGCGAGCGCCGTCACGTCCACGTCGTCGGCGAGCATGACGTATCCGTCGACGATCCGTAACGGCACGGCGCGCAGGCTCCTGCCCGCGCACGGTCCGGCGATGCAGCTGCCGGTCAGCTTGTCGAAGAGCGCACCGTGCGACGAACACAGGATCAGTGCGCCGTCGGGAGAGAGGAAGCGGCCCGGCAGCAGATCGAGCGGATGGCCCGCGTGAGGACAGCGGTTCACGTAGCCGCGCACTTCGTCGCCGACGCGTACCAGCAGCCCGCGCAAGGGCCAGTCGCCCTCGCCTGCCGTGAAGCCGCGACAGCCGCCGTCGGGAAGATCCTCGAGCGCGCAGAGCACGCGCGCGATGTCGATTTCCTGCTTCATCGCCCTGCCGCGGGCTCGCTCGCGGGAACCGTAGCCGCCGTGCCCACCGAGGAATCCGCGAGCCCGCTGCGGATCATCAGCCAGAAGAGCACGATGCCCGGCAGCGCCGCGATGGTGGTGAGCACGTAGAAGTTCACGTAGCCGAGGAGCTCGATGAGCCAGCCCGCGGTCGTGCCCGTGAGCACGCGCCCCGCAACACTCGCTGCAGCGGAAATGAGCGCGTACTGACTCGCCGTGAAGCGCAGGTCGCAGAGCGCGGAGAAGTAGGCGACGATCGTCACTCCGCCGATGCCGCTCGCGATGTTCTCGAATCCGATCGCGCCGGCCATCGCCCAGTTGGAATGGCCGATCGCCGCGAGCCCCGCGAAGCTGAGGTTCGAAACGGCCATCAGGACGAGACTCAGCAGCACGGAGCGCTGCAGTCCCATGCGCGAGTAGAGAATGCCGCCGAGGAAGATTCCGACGAGGTAGGCCCAGAAGCCGAAGCCCACGTCGTAGATCGCGATCTCTTCGTTGGTGAACCGGAGATCGTCGAAGAGCAGGCGCAGCGTGAGATTCGCGAGCGTGTCGCCGATCTTGTGCAGCAGCACGAAGAGCAGCACCAGCCACGCACCGCTCCTGCGGAAGAACTCCGTGAGCGGGCCGACGATCGACTGCACGACCGTGGCGAGGCTCTGGCGCACGGCGACCACCTGATGACGCGCCGGCTCGCCGAGGAGGAGCCCCACTGCCATCGCGGGCAGCGCGAACGCCGCGCAGGCGATGTAGGCGGCTTCCCAGCCGGCGTGAGAGGCGATCACCAGCGCGAGTGCGCCCGCGGCGACCGAGCCGATGCGCCAGCCGTACTGTGACATTCCCGAGCCGACGCCGAGCTGATGCGGCTCGAGCGACTCGATGCGATAGGCGTCGATGACGATGTCGTACGTCGCGCCGGCGAACGCGACGAGTATCGCGGCCCAGGCGGTCGCCATCAGATCCGCCTTCGGGTCCACGAGCGCCAGGTTGACGATCGCTGCGATGACGCCGATGCCCACCACCAGCAGCCACGAGACGCGCTGGCCGAGATGCCCGATGAGGGGCAGACGGATTCCGTCGACCACCCACGCCCACAGCCACTTGAGGTTGTAGACCAGGAACGCGAGCGCGAAGGCGGTCACGGCGCGCTTCTCGATGCCGTCCTGCGCGAGACGCGTCGTGAGCGTCGCGGCGATCATGGCGTACGGCGCACCGGAAGAGATGCCGAGAAACAGCGCGGCGACGGGCGCCTTCTCGGTGTAGGGGCGCACTGCCGGAGGCAGGTACTGGCGCCATCCGCGCGACATGGTCTAGAGATCGTAGTCGATCGTGAGCGGCGCGTGATCCGAGAACCACTCGTCTTTGTAAATGGATGCCGACCGGACGCGCTCGGCCAGGCTCCGGCTGATGACCTGATAGTCGATGCGCCACCCCACATTCTTCGCGCGGGCCTGCCCGCGGTTCGACCACCAGGTGTACTGGTCGGGATGCGGATTCACGACGCGGAAGGCGTCGACGTAGCCGGCCGGACCGAACAGGCGGTCCATCCAGGCGCGCTCCTCGGGCAGGAAGCCCGAGTTCTTCTGGTTCGACTTCCAGTTCTTGAGGTCGATCGGCTTGTGGGCGATGTTCCAGTCGCCGCACAGGATGTAGCGTCGGCGGCGGCGCCGCAGCCGCTCGAGATAGGGCATGAAGGCGTCGAGGAAGCGGAACTTGGACGCCTGCCGCTCGGGTCCCGCGGAGCCCGAAGGCAGATACACGGAAACGACCGACAGATCACCGACCTGCGCTTCGAGATAGCGGCCCTCGTCGTCGAACTCGGGCACGCCGAAGCCTCTGATGATCTTGTCCGGCTCGTGGCGCGTGTAGAGAGCGACCCCTGCGTAACCCTTGCGCTTCGCGTCGAAGAAGTAGGCCCTGTAGCCGGGGATCTCCACGTCGTGCCCGGCGAGCTGGTGAGCGTGGCAGCGCGTCTCCTGCAGGCAGATGAAATCCGCGTCCTGCTTCGCGAGCCACCTGAAGAGACCCTTCTTTGCGGCCGATCGGATGCCGCAGACGTTCATCGTGATGATTCGCATCGGTCAATGATAGCGGCTGTGACTCTTCGAACGCGGGCGGCCGTCGCGAGCGGGAAGGGCCGGGCCCGATCCACGACACCTCGCGGCCCGGAAAGTGGACAATAGGCACCGGCCGCCGGCGGCCCGGGTTTCACCCTTTCCACTTTTTCGCGATCCTCACGCCATGCAGGACCATCAGCTTACGTTCATCGAGCTCGCCCTCGCACGCGATGCACTGCGGTTCGGACGCTTCACGCTCAAGTCGGGCCGCGAGAGTCCCTACTTCTTCAATGCCGGTCTGTTCAGCGACGGCGAGGCGGCGGCAGTCCTCGGCCGCTGCTACGCGGCGGCGCTCGTCGCCTCCGGCGTCGAGTTCGACATGCTGTTCGGCCCCGCCTACAAGGGCATACCGCTGGTGACGGCGACGGCGATCGCGCTCGCGGATCGGCACGGACGCAGCGTTCCATTCGCCTTCAACCGCAAGGAGGCGAAGGATCACGGTGAAGGCGGCAGCATCGTCGGAAGTCCTCTGCGCGGCCGGGTCGTGATCGTGGACGACGTGATCACCGCCGGCACGGCCGTGCGCGAATCGGTGGAGCTCATCCGGGCCGCAGGCGCACAGCCCGTCGCGGTGACCCTCGCCCTCGATCGCCAGGAGCGAGGACAGGGCGCGCTCTCCGCGGTGCAGGAAGTCGAATCGACCTACGGCCTGCGTTGTGTGAGCATCATCACGCTCGCGGACCTCATCGAGGCGCTGTCCCGGCCCACCGATGGACGATCGCGCGTTTCTGAGGAACAGCTCACATCGCTGCGGGCCTACCGCGACCGATTCGGCGTAGGATGAAGCTTGCGGGCACGGGCATGTCGGTCAGAATATGCCCGTCGTCCGATCTCACATAAATCGCAGGGTGGGTCATATGCCCGGTTGGGCGCGCATTCTCGCCGTCGGCCTGATGCTGCTGCATGCAGGCCTGGCCTGCGCTGCCGCCAGCAACAAGAGCAGGAAGGACGAAGGCGTCGCCTATCGCTGGGTGGACGAGCACGGCGTGGTCCATTACGGGGACCGCGTGCCGCCCGAGTACGCAAAGAAGGAGCGCGCGATTCTCAACAGCCAGGGCGTCGAGGTCGGACGGCTCGAGGCACAGAAGACTCCCGAGCAGCTCGCGGAGGAAGAACGCCACCGTCAGGAGCAGCTCAGGAGAAAACAGCACGACGCCTTCCTGCTCACGACCTACACGTCGGTGAGCGACATCGAGCACCTCCGCGATCTGCGCCTCGAGCAGATCCGCGGTCAGCAGCGCGCGGCGGAGCTGTACATCGAGACGCTGAATTCGCGTCTCGCCGCGCTGCAGACGCGCGCCATGAACTTCAGGCCCTACAGTCCGCGCACGGAAGCGCGGCGCATGCCGGACGACCTCGCGGCCGATCTCGTGCGCACGCTCAACGAGCTGCGCACGCAGCGCAATCTCCTCGCCGCGAAGCAGGAAGAGGAAGTCGCGGTGCGCGCTCAGTTCCAGGCGGACATCGATCGCTACCGCGAGCTGCGCACCGCGCAGAACGCGCGGCCGAACTGAGCCGGGCGCTCAGCTCTTCCCGGAATGCCCGAAACCGCCGGCGCCTCGCGCCGAGGCGGTGAACTCCTCGACCACTTCGAGCTCGACCTGCACGACCGGCACGACGACGAGCTGCGCGATCCGTTCTCCCGGCTGCACGGTGTACGGCTCCCGACCGCGGTTCCAGCACGAGACCATGAGCTGTCCCTGGTAATCCGAGTCGATCAGTCCGACGAGATTGCCGAGGACGATGCCGTGCCTGTGGCCGAGTCCCGAGCGGGGAAGGATCACCGCCGCGAGGCCTGGATCCTCGAGGTGGATCGCGAGCCCGGTCGGAATGAGCTCCGCGCGGCCGGGATCGAGCGTGAGCGGCTTGTCGAGACACGCGCGCAGATCGAGCCCGGCGGAGCCTTCCGTCGCGTATGCCGGCAGGGGAAAGTCGCGCCCGACGCGCTCGTCGAGGATCCGCACCTTGAGAGCGCGGCGTGCGGCCGCGCTCATGCGCTCGTGACCCTTGCGCCGTCGTGGGCCGCCGCACCGTCGCAGACCGCCGCGCCTTCTTCACGCTGTGCGTACGCTTCGGCGATGACGGCGATCAGCGAGCGCGCCAGGGCGGTCTTCGGACCGTGTCCCAGATCGCGCCGGCCGCCGCGCCAGAGCACGAACAGCTCGTTGTCGGGGCAGTCGAACGCCTTGTCGTGACCCACCTCGTTGGCCGCGATCATGTCGAGGTTCTTCTTCACGAGCTTCGCACGCGCGTTCTGCTCGACGGATTCGGTCTCCGCGGCGAATCCCACGACGAAGGGCCGGCGGGGAAGCGCGGCGACCGCAGCCAGGATGTCCGTGGTGCGCTCCATGTCGATGCCGAGCCGGTCGGACGTCTTCTTGATCTTCTGATCCGCCGGGCGCGCGGGACGGTAATCCGCGACGGCGGCGGTAGAAATGTAGATGTCGGCGTTGCCGACCTCGCGCATCACGGCCTCGTACATCTCGGCGGCGCTCTCGACATCCACGCGCCGCACGCCGGAAGGCGTCGGGAGTGAGACGGGACCGGCTACCAGCACGACTTCGGCGCCCGCATCGCGCGCGGCCTCGGCGACTGCGAAGCCCATCCTTCCGGAGCTGCGATTGCTGATGAAGCGCACGGGATCGATGCGCTCGCGCGTCGGTCCCGCGGTGATGAGCACGCGCCTGCCGCGCAGCGGACCGCCGGGCGAAAGAATGGGCACGAGGCGCTCGACGATCTCGAGCGGCTCGAGCATGCGGCCCGCGCCGAACTCGCCGCACGCCTGCTCGCCTTCGGCAGGCCCGAGCACGTGCACGCCGCGGCGGGTGAGCACCTCGACGTTCGCGCGCGTGGCGGCGTGACGCCACATCGCCTGGTTCATCGCGGGCGCAACGGCGATCGGCGCTTCACTCGCGAGACACAGCGTCGTGAGCAGGTTGTCCGCGAGACCGTTGGCGAGCCGCGCGAGGAAATCCGCCGTCGCGGGGGCGACGAGAATGAGGTTCGCCCAGCGCGCGAGCTCGATGTGACCCATCGCGCTCTCGGCCGCCTCGTCCCAGAGATCGGTGCGCACGGGCCGGCCGGAGACGGCCTGGAACGTCATCGGCGTGACGAACTTCTGCGCCGCCTCCGTCATGACCACCTGCACCTCGGCGCCGCGCTCGCGCAGCCGTCTCACGAGATCGGGACTCTTGTAGGCAGCGATGCCGCCGCTGACGCCGAGGAGGATACGTTTGCCGTGCATGGGCGCATTATCCGGCCGCCCTCGGCGCGCAGGCAAACGAGCCCGTCGGTTTTTCCCGTGATCCACGTCCGTTTCTCCGGTCGCCGGGGTGTGCCCGTCCCCGCAGACTCTCGTGCCCTCCACCGGCACGACGCACCGCATATGAGCACGAGCATCCGCCACTGGCCCCGATCCGAGCGACCGCGGGAGAAGCTCATCGAGCGCGGGGCCCAGGCGCTGTCCGATGCGGAGCTGCTCGCCGTGCTGCTCGGCTCGGGCCGGCGCGGCATGTCCGCCGTCGAGCTCGCGAGGGAGCTTCTGGTCGAGTTCGGCTCGCTGCGCGAGCTCCTGAGCGCCGACCGCGCCCGCTGCCTCGGGCAGTCGGGTCTGGGGCCGGCGCGCTACAGCATCCTCCAGGCAGCTCTCGAGCTCGCGCGGCGTCACTACCGGGAAACGCTGCGGGTCGGGCCTGCGCTCACGGCACCCGAGGCCACGCGAGCGTTTCTGCTCGCGCAGCTCCGCGACCGGCCGTACGAGGTGTTCTGCTGCCTTCACCTCGACAACCGTCACCGGCTCATCGCGTTCGAGGAGCTCTTCCGCGGCACCATCGACGGGGCGAGCGTGCACCCGAGGGAAGTCGTCCGGCAGACCCTGAGCCACAACTCGGCCGCGGTGATCTTCGCCCATAACCACCCGTCGGGAGTCGCAGAGCCAAGCCAGGCGGACGAGCTCATCACGCACAGGCTCAGGGACGCGCTCGCGCTCGTGGACGTGAGGGTCCTCGATCACGTTATCGTGGGCGACGGACGGTGCCTGTCGTTCGCCGAGCAGGGCCTGCTCTAGCCCGCGTCCCGGCAGTCGAGCTCACGGAAGACACCGGGACGACGGGGAGTTGCATTGACTTGAACCCTTCCGGCGGGTATAAAGCCGCGCTCCGCCCGAAGCGCGGCCCCGCGGGGGCTGCTAATTTTTCGGTTTTGAATCAAGGACTTTTGAGTATGTCCCGCGTCTGCGAGATCACCGGCAAGCGTCCTGCCGTCGGCAACAAGGTGTCCCACGCCAATAACAAGCGGCGGCGCCGCTTCCTGCCGAACCTGCATACGCAGCGGTTCTGGGTCGAGTCCGAGAAGCGCTGGGTGAGCCTGCGCGTTTCCACCCGCGGCCTGCGCACCATCGAGAAGAAGGGCATCGAGGCCGTGCTCGCCGATCTGCGCGCCCAGGGCGTGAAGATCTGACGCGGGGCAGGTCAGGAGGAATCCGCCATGCGCGAGAAGATCAAGCTGCTGTCGTCGGCCGGTACCGGACACTTCTACGTCACCACGAAGAACAAGCGCCTGCATCCCGAGAAGATGGAAGTGCGCAAGTACGACCCCATCGCGCGCAAGCACGTGGTGTACAAGGAAACCAAGATCAAGTAAGCCCGCGGCTTACGGATCAGGGAATCGGAAGGCCCGGCGTTCGAGAGGACGCCGGGCCTTTTCGTATTCGGCGGCAAGCGGCGGCCGGTAGACTTGTCCTTGACACATGCCCGAGCTTCCCGAGGTCGAGACCACCCGCCGCGGCATCGAGCCGCACGTCGTCGGACGGCGGATCGTCGCGCTCATCGTGTACGAGCCGCGGCTTCGCTGGCGCGTTCCTGGCGATCTTCCCTCGCTCGTCACCGGGCAGCGGATCCTCGCGACCGGGCGGCGCGCGAAGTACCTCCTCCTCACGCTCGAGACCGGCACGCTCCTCATTCACCTCGGCATGTCGGGCAGCCTGCGCCTTCTTCCGGCGGATGCGCCGCGCCGGCCGCACGACCACGTCGACATCGTGCTCGACTCCGGCTACGCACTGCGCTTCAACGATCCCCGCCGCTTCGGCAGCCTCCACTACACGACCGGCGATCCGCTGCAGCATCCGCTCCTCGCGCATCTCGCGCCGGAGCCCTTCGATCCGCGATTCGACGGCGAATATCTCTGGCGCGCGACGCGCGGCAAGCGCGTCTCGATCAAGCAGTTCCTGATGGACGGCCGGCGCGTCGTGGGAGTCGGGAACATCTACGCGAACGAGGCGCTCTTCCGCGCAGGCGTGCGTCCACGGCGCCGCGCTGGGTCGCTCACGCGAGCGGAAGCGGCACGTCTCGCGCGCGCGATCCGCACGGTGCTCAGGCTCGCCATCCGCGCAGGCGGCACGACGTTGCGCGACTTCGTCGGTGCGGACGGCTCGCCCGGCTACTTCCGCCAGAAACTCTATGTCTACGAGCGCACGGGCAGGCCCTGCCGCAGGTGCCATACCGCGATCCGCCAGATCGCACAGGGTCAGCGTTCGACCTACTACTGCCCGTCGTGCCAGAAATGAACGACGTGCACGTGGACATCGGCACCGCCGCACGCGCGCACTTCGCGACGACGGATGTCGTGATGGCACGGCTCATGGACGTCGTCGGTCCGTACGGCCTCTTGCCCGATCTCGATTGCACGCCCTTCCGGGCGCTCGCACGCGCCATCGCACATCAGCAGCTCCACGGCACGGCGGCAAAGTCGATCCTTGCGCGGCTCGTGAGCACGTGCGGCCGCGGGAGCTTCCCGACGCCGCAGCGGCTTCTCGCGATTCCCGAATCCGAGCTGCGCGCCATCGGCTTCTCTTACGCGAAGATCGCGGCGCTGCGCGACCTCGCGGAGAAGTGCATCCAGGGCGTCGTGCCGTCACGCAGGGAGCTCGAGCGCCTGTCGGATGCGGAGATCATCGAGCGCGTGACGCAGGTGCGCGGCGTGGGACGCTGGACGGTGGAGATGATGCTGATGTTCCAGCTCGGCCGGCCCGACGTGCTGCCCGTGGACGACTTCGGCGTGCGCAACGGCTTCCGGCTCGCCTACGGCCTCAAGGAAATGCCCGCACCGCGCGCGCTCGCCGCATACGGTGAGCGCTGGCGGCCGTATCGCAGCGTCGCCTCGTGGTATCTCTGGCGTGCGGTGGAGCTCGCGCGTGAAGGCCGGCTGCCTCCACCGGCTGAGAAGATCCGCCTGCCTCGCCTGCTTCGTGTGCGCCGGAAGGTCGCAGCGCGCCTCGAGCAGCTCAGGACAGCACGGAAGAAGCGCGCGCGTAAGTGATGCTGAGGAGGAGCTGATCCTCTTTCGCCTGCATGTCCGCGGGCCGCTCGTTGCGCTCGAGGTCGTAGCAGACGGTGAGGCGATCGCCCTCGAGCTCGAAGATCGCCAGCATCACCCGTCCCGAGTTCGGGCCCGCGACACCGATGATGTCCATCTGTCGCGGGAGGACCGACTCGTCGATCGTGTAATTGCCGCTGTCGACGACCTGGTCGTCGCGATCGATGATGCGGTACTCGCCCTGCTCGAGCACGAAGCGCGCCACGCGCAGCTCCGCGACCGCGAGCTCCTGCCCCGAGACGCTCGCCGCGACCGGAACCCAGGTGCCTTCGAGGGCTTCGCCTGCAGCAGGGTTCATCAATAGACGTCTTCTCCGCTCTGGCCCCGCGGGTCCGAGGCGGCTTCGACCCGGCCGCTGGCGTAGTCCCAGACGACGACCTGCAGATTGCCCCAGCGCTCGCGGCCCTCGCGCAGCTCGTGGCCGCGCTGACGCAGTGCCTGCTGCAGTTCCTGGTCGAACGCACCGGGCTCGAACAGGAGCACGTCGGGGAAGTACTGATGATGGAAGCGCGGAGCGCTCACGATCTCCGAAGCGCTCCTTCCCGCCATGAAGTCGAGCACCGCGAGCAGCACCATGCCGATGATGCGGCTGCCGCCGGGCGTGCCCGCGATCATCACGCCGCGCTCGGATTCGACGAACGTGGGTGTGGACGAAGAGAGCATGCGCTTGCCGGGCGCGATGGCGTTCGCTTCGGCACCGATGAGCTGATACGCGTTCGGCGTGCCCGGCTTGATGACGAAGTCGTCCATCTGGTTGTTGAGCAGAATGCCCGTGCCCGGAACCATGAGTCCCGTGCCGAACCACAGGTTGAGCGTGATCGTCGCGGCGACGCGATTGCCTTCGCTGTCGATCACCGAGAAATGCGTCGTGTGCGTGCCCTGCGCGCCGATGGATTCGATGCCGGGCAGGCTCGCGCTCGGCGTCGCCCGGTCGAGCCGCAGCGAGGCGCGCTGCCCGTCGGCGTAGAACTGGCTCGTCAGCATCTCGGTCGGAACCTTCACGAAATCGGGATCGCCGAGATAGATCGCCCGGTCGCGATGGACGCGCCGCATCGCCTCCACGATCACGTGGATGCGGGTCGCGGGATCGAGCGACTCGAGATCGAAGCCTTCGAGAATGTTGAGCGCGTTGACGAGCGCGATTCCGCCCGATGCGGGCGGCGAGGCCGAGATGATGCGCGCACCCCGGTACTCGCCCACGATCGGCTCGCGCTCCACGACGCGGTACTGCCTGAGATCCTCCTCGCTCCAGATGCCGCCGAGCTTGCGCACACCGGCGACGAGCCGGCGCGCGAACGGGCCTTCATAGAAGGCCTGCGCGCCCTCGCGCGCGAGCAGCTCGAGCGTGCGCGCGAGCTCGGGCTGACGGATCACGTGGCCGAGCGGCGGAACCTCACCCTTCACGAGAAAGACGCGTGCCGTGTCGGGCGATTTCCTGAAGTCGTCCTTCTTGAAGCGGATACCGGCCTGGAGGCGCGGATAGAGCGGAAAGCCCTCGCGTGCGAGACGGATCGCCGGCGCGAGGCTCTTCGAGAGCGGCAGCCGGCCGTATTTCTCGGCGAGATAGCCGAGCGCCGCGGGCTCTCCCGGGATTCCCGCGGCGAGCGCGGTCTCGGTCGAAAGTCCGCGGACCGGATCGCCCTTCTCGTCGAGGAACATGTCGCGCGAGGCGGCGAGCGGCGCCTTCTCGCGCGCGTCGATCATCGTGTAGAGCGAGTCGCTCGCTCGATGCAGAAGGAAGAATCCGCCGCCGCCCAGACCGGAGCCGGTCGGCTCCACCACCGCGAGCGCCGCCGCGACGGCGACGGCCGCGTCGAAGGCATTGCCACCCTGCTCGAGGATGGTCATGCCGGCTTCGGTCGCAAGGGGATGCGCGCTCGCGATCGCCGCCTGCCCCGGCGTGCGATCCGACGCGAAGGCTGTCGAGAACGAGAGGGCGAGCGCGAGGAACGCCGCGCCCAGCGCCGTACGCACGGGGGTTCCGCCGCGCGTGTCGAGCGCGATCGGCTTCGCACCGAAGAAGATGAAGGAGAGCAGTCGTATGCGCCCGGATTTCTGCAGAAATCTCACGTCGTCGCTCGCCTGTACTTCGCGAGCTCGGCCGCCACGATGGGGTGCACGAACTCGTTGACGTCGCCGCCGAGCACCGCGATCTCCCGCACCAGCGTGGACGAGATGAACGTGAACTGCTCCTGCGGCGTGAGGAACACGGTTTCGATGTCGCGGGAGAGGTGCCGGCTCATGTTCGCGAGCTGGAACTCGAACTCGAAGTCCGACACCGCGCGCAGCCCGCGTACGATGACCGTGCAGCCGTTCTGCCGGGCGAACTCGACGGTGAGGCCCGAGTAGCCCTTGACCTCGACGTTCGGCAGGTCCTCGAGCACCCGCTTGCACAGATCCACTCGCTTCTCGAGCGGAAACATGGGAGCCTTCTGCGGGTTGGCCGCCACCGCGACCACGACTCGCTCGAAGATGCTCGCGGCACGCCGCACCAGATCCTGGTGGCCGTTGGTGATGGGATCGAAGGTGCCGGGATAGACGGCATGACGCTTCATTCTCGGGGGGCTCCCGCGTCAGGTTCGCTCGAACAGATGATACCCGACCTCCCCCGCCTTCTTCGCCTTGAGCGGCCGCCACGTTGCGGGCAAAGCCGGCAGAGGCTCACGGGCGGGCGCTTCTACATAAATGAGCGCGCCCGGCGCGAGCCATCCGTGCGTCTCGAGTCTTTCCGCGGCGCGGCCGAGCAGATCCGTCCCGAACGGCGGATCGAGAAAGACGACATCGAAAGCCTCGCCCGGTCCTCCCACGAAACGCAGCGCATCCGTCTGCTCGACGCGCGCCCCGCTCGCGCCCCATTCCGCGAGGCGCGTGCGCAGCTCACGCACGGCGGCCGGCTCGCGCTCGACGAACACGACGCGGGCTGCGCCGCGCGAGAGCGCTTCGAGGCCGAGCGCGCCGCTGCCAGCGAACAGATCGAGACAGCGCGCGCCGACGATTCGCGTTCCGAGCCAGTTGAAGAGCGTTTCGCGCACCCGGTCGGGCGTGGGGCGGATTTCAGGGAGCGGCGGGAATCTAAGCCGGCGGCCGCGCCATGTGCCTCCGATGATGCGCAGCACGCGGGACCGCGCTCCGCGGCCTGCCGCGACCGCCCGCGGCGGCCGCTTCGATCTGCGCTCGCGAATCACCTGATGCACCGCCTCGGGATCTGTCGGTCGTGGCCGCTCAAGCCTAACTCAGCCGGTGCAGGTCACAAGCCTCCGGCCCGCATCGCGCGAACTGCGGCGTGCTCCGGCGGTCTGCCTCCGTGCACACCGCTACAATAGCCGCCAACGGAAATCACTCCATGTTCTTCAGACGCAAGACGGACAAGACCGAGGAGCCGCGCGAGGAGAACGGCTCCGCCGCCGAAGCGCAGCCGAAACTGGGCTTCTTCAGGCGCCTGCGCGCGCGACTCAACCGCGGCAACTCGTGGCTCACGTACGACCTCGCGGATCTCTTCCGCGGCCGCGAGATCGATGCCGCGATCCTGGAGGAGCTCGAGACGCGGCTGCTCACCGCGGATGTCGGCGTGGAAGCCACCGAGCACATCCTCTCCGGGCTCAACCGGCGCGTCGCGCGCAAGGAGCTGCGCGACGTGCAGGCGCTCATCGAGGCGCTGCGCGAGGCCGTCGTCGAGATCCTCGAGCCCTGCGCGAAGCCGCTCGTGATCGATACGGCGCACCGGCCGTTCGTCGTGCTCGTGGTGGGCGTCAACGGCTCGGGCAAGACGACGACCATCGGCAAGCTCGCGCGCCGGCTGCGCGATGAAGGGCGCAGCGTGATGCTCGCCGCGGGAGACACGTTCCGCGCGGCCGCGATCGAGCAGCTCGGCGTGTGGGCCGAGCGCACCGGCTCCGCGTTCGTCGCGCAGCAGGCAGGCGCGGATCCCGGCGCCGTGGTGTTCGACGCGATGCAGGCCGGACGCGCGCGCGGCATCGACGTGCTCCTCGCCGACACGGCGGGAAGGCTGCACAGCCAGTCGCACCTCATGGAGGAGCTGAAGAAGGTCAAGCGCGTCATACAGCGCGTCGACCCGACGGCACCGCACGAGGTGCTGCTCGTGCTCGACGCGAACCAGGGTCAGAACGCGCTCACTCAGGCCGTGCAGTTCCACGAGGCGATCGGCGTGACCGGACTCGTGCTCACCAAGCTCGACGGAACGGCGAAAGGCGGCATCGTCATCGCGATCGCGCGCCGACTGGGACTGCCGATCCGTTTCATCGGCATCGGCGAGCAGCCGGAAGACTTCGGCGAGTTCGACGCGCGCGCCTTCGCGACCGCGCTCGTGGGCGATCCCCGCACCCTGTCCTCTTCCGGGCCGGAGGCGGGCGACAGGGCGGCGCAGCCGGGCGAAGGGACATGATCGTCTTCGATCATGTCGTCAAGCGCTATCCGAACGGCCGCGAGGCGCTGAGTGGCGTCACCTTCCGTATCGACGCCGGTGAGATGGTGTTCCTCACCGGACGCTCCGGCGCCGGCAAGAGCACCGTGCTCAAGCTCATCGCGCTGCTCGAGCGCCCGACGCGCGGCACGGTGCTCGTCAACGGCAAGAACACCGGCGCGCTCAAGCCACGGCACGTTCCCGCCTTCCGGCGCAACATCGGCGTCGTGTTCCAGGATCACAGACTCCTGGCCGACAGGCCGGTGTACGACAACGTGGCGCTGCCGCTCATCGTGGCGGACACGCCGCTCAAGGAGATCGATCGCCGCGTGCGCGCGGCACTCGATCAGGTGGGCCTGCGCGGCAAGGAGAACGCTCTGCCGCTGGAGCTCTCGGTGGGCGAGCAGCAGCGCGTCGGCATCGCACGTGCCGTAGTGAGCAAGCCGCCGCTGCTCATCGCCGACGAGCCGACGGGCAACCTCGATCCCGAGCTCTCGCTCGAAGTGATGCGGCTCTTCAAGCGGTTCAGCGACGTTGGCGTGACCGTCGTCATCGCGACGCACGATCTCAATCTCGTGCGCGAGTTCGGCCAGCGCGAGATCGTTCTCGACAACGGGCGCGTGGTGAACCCGCAGGAATCCGACGATCTTCCCAGCGTGATCGCCACCCGATGAGCTTCAGACCGGTCGCCTATGTCGCGCGTCACGTGCAGGCCTTCCTCGGCTCGCTGGGAAGGCTCGCGCGCAATCCTCTCGCCACGATGCTCACGCTCGTGGTGATCGCGCTCGCGCTGGCACTGCCGCTCGGCCTCAAGATCTTCGTGACCAACGCGCGCGCCGCGACGGGCGACTTCGCCAACGCGCTCGACATCTCCGTGTACCTGCGCACCGACGTGTCTCTCGAGAAGGCGGAGCAGCTCGCACGCAGCGCCCGCGAGCGGCCGGACGTCGCCGAGGTCACGCTCATTCCGGCCGATCAGGCGCTCGCCGAGTTCAGGGAGCATTCGGGTTTCGCGGCGGCGCTCCAGGTGCTGCAGGAGAATCCCCTGCCGCACGTGCTGCACGTGCGGCCGACGCGCGAATCGAGCTCGCCCGCCGCCATCGAGACGCTGCGGCGCTACTTCGCCGCGTGGCCGGAGGTGGAGATCGTGCAGCTCGACACCGAGTGGGTGCTGCGCTTCAACGCGATTCTCGAGCTGCTGCGCAGGTTCCTCGCGATCGCGGCGCTCGTGCTCGCCGTCGGCGTGCTCGCCGTGGTCGGCAATACGATCCGCCTGGAGATCCTCAATCGCCGCGCCGAGATCGAGGTCACCAAGCTCGTGGGCGGTTCCAACGCCTTCGTGCGCCGGCCGTTCCTCTACACCGGCGCGCTCTACGGACTCGGCGGCGCGCTGCTCGCGCTCGGCATCGTCGTCGCGGCGGTCGTCGCGCTCGAAGGTCCGGTTGCGACGCTCGCTCAGAGCTATGGCAGCGAGTACACACTGACGGGTCCCGCGCGGGAGGACGTCGGCGCGCTCCTTGCCGGCGGCGTGCTCCTCGGCTGGATCGGCGCGTGGATCGCCGCCGCCCGGCACCTCAGGGACATCGAGCCGCGCGCGTGATGCATCTCTTCGATCCCCTCTCTCCGCGGTGCAGAGAGAGGGGATCGGCAGATCGGGATGCGCGTCGCTTCAGTCGAGCATCAGAAGTTGTACTTGACGGCGATCGCCCACTCGCGCGGCGCGGCGAACGTGCTCTCGGCGAGACCGAATCCGAGGCTCGAGTTTCCCGAGATCCGGTAGCGCTCGTCCGTCAGGTTCGTGCCGTACAGCGCGATGTTCCAGCGGGAATCCGCGGTCTCGAACGCCACGTACGCGTTCACGATGTCGAATGCCGGCTGCACGAGTCGCGGATCGTTGAACACATCGTGGTGCACCCGGCTCTTGTACGACCAGTCGCCGCGCAGCGTCATCGTTCCCGCTCCACCGACCGGGAAGGAGTACTGCAGCCCGGCCGACAGCGTCCACTCCGGCGCCTTCACCAGCTCCTTGTCCAGGGTCAGCGGCGGATTGAGCGTCGCGAGCTGCGGATCGAGCTCCGTGTACTTGGCATCCAGATAGCCTGCGGCGAAGTTGAACTCGAGGCCCGGCGCCAGGAGGCTCACGATCTCGAGCTCGCCGCCCTTGATCTCCGCCTCGCCGGCATTGCGGACGAAGTTCTGGGGCGTCGCGTTGATCGTGAGCTGCATGTCCTTGTAGTCGTTGAAGAACAGCGCCAGGTTTGCCGTCATGCGCCGGCCGAACCAGCGCGTCTTCGCGCCGATCTCGTAGCTGTCGACGATCTCCGGGTCGTACGGCGTCAGCACTTCCTCGATGCTCGTGAGTGGACGTCCGTTGAAGCCTCCGCTCTTGAAGCCTCGCGCGTACGAGGCGTAGAGCAGCGCATCCGGCGTCGCCTGGAACTCGAGCCCCAGCTTCGGCGTGAGCTCCGACCAGTCGTCGCGGAACGTGTCCTGCGTGCCCGGCGCGCCCACGACGTACGCACCGCTCGCCTCACGCCGGTGAATGAGCTGCAGAGTCTTGCGGTCCTCGGTCCACCGCAGTCCGAAGGTCGCGCTCAATCTGTCGGTGAGCTGCAGAGTGGCCTGGCCGAACAGCGCGATGGATTCGTTCGCCACGCGCGTGAACAGATCCACGCCGACGTCGACGCCGACGTTGTTCGGATTGCCCGCGCCGCCGAAGCGCAGAGGCGGAGGACATTCGGCGACGGGACGCGGGTTCGGGCCCGGAAGACCGCACCACGTCGTACCGGCCGGCAGCACCAGCGACTCGAGCGCGGCGAAGGTGCCGATGGCGAGATTCGCCTTGCCGAACTCGACGGCATCCTCGTCGAAGTAGTACGCGCCCACGAGCCAGTTCAGCCGGTCGTTGAAGGCCGTGCCGGAGAGCTGCAGCTCCTGGCTGAACTGATCCTGGTCGTCGTCGTTCACCGTCTCGCGGTAGGTGAACGGCGTGTTGTCGCCGTCGCGGATGAAGAGCGCTTCGAGCTCTCGGTACGCGGTAATGGACTTCACGGAAACGGGTCCGGCGTCCCAGTTGATGGTCAGCGCCACACCTCTCGTATCGAGATCGTTGACGCTCGGCGCGCCTGCGTAGGTGGTGTCGATGTCGCCCGTGATCCAGGAGGCGTTCACGGTGCTCTCGCCGTTCGGCGCGGTGATGCCGAGATTCGGCGCGACGAGCGCGTTGTAGAGATTGAGGAAGGGCGTGCCGGTCGGCGTGACGTCGACGAGCGTGAGCGGCGCGGAGTTCTGCCGCACGCGAGTGGCGTCGATCGCCAGCGAGACGTCGACGGTGTCCGAAGCGATCCACTGGGCCTGCACGCGGCCGATGAGACCGTCTCTGTCGCCCAGGTCGGCGCCGTCCGTCAGCCGGCGCGCATAGCCGTCGCGGCTCACCCGCGCCGCGGTCCAGCGCGTCAGGAAGTTCTCGCTGATCGGCAGATTGAGCACGCCGCGCGCATCGAAGCGATCGAAGCGTCCGAAGGTGACCGACAGCTCTCCTTCCAGCTCCCTCGTGGGCTGTGCGGAGATGATGTTGATCGCGCCGCCGATCGTGTTACGGCCGAACAGCGTGCCCTGCGGACCGCGCAGCACCTCGACGCGCTCGAGTCCCACGGCATCCATGATTCCGCCGATGGAGCGGCCGAGATACACGCCGTCGACGTACATCGCGACACCCGGGTCACTGAAGATCGCGAAGTCGTTCTGACCCATTCCCCGGATGAAGACGGTGGCGTTGTAGGCGCCGCCGCTCAGCGCCGCGGCGCCGTCGAACTGCACGTTCGGCACGAACTGCGAGACGGCATCGACCGTTTCCGCGGCACGCACTTCGAGCGCCTCGCCCGTGAGCGCCGTGACCGCAACCGGCGTCGACTGCAGGCTCTCCTCGCGCCGGCGGGCCGTCACCGTGATCTCGTCGAGTGCCAGGCCGTTGCGGCCCGCATCGGCGCCTTCCTGCCGCGAAGCACGCCCAGCGCTCTGCCCTGCGCGGTGGTCACGACTCGCGCTCGGGCTTTCCGGAGGATTCCCCGGAGTCGTCTCCTGAGCCTGGGCGAGTCTCAAAGGGCGCTCGCTTCCCCTGGCAGCGCTCGACGAAGGCCGAGCCGGAGAATCCTCGTCCGCCGCGGGCTTCGCCTCGATGGCGACGGTGCGCTCGTTGATGAACTCGTACTCGAGAGGCGTTCCGTCGAGGAGCTTCTCCAGCGCGTTGTGGACCGTGAAGGTACCGACCAGCGGCGGCGAAGAGATGCCTTCTCCCAGCTCCGAATAGAGCACGATCTGCAGTCCCGACTGGCGGGCGAGCTCGTTCAAGGCATCGCCGATCGGCTGACGCTCGATGTCCAGTGCAACCGTGCGGGACACCTGCGGTTCGGCAGCGCCTGCCGCCGCTGCGGCGGCGAGGGCGAGCACGACGGCGACGCGCACGGCCCTTGGCGGTGTTCTCATGTCGGCCATCCCCCTTTCGGGCGCGCGATCGTGGGCGCCCGTATCCGCATAGACTGCTTCCGGCCGCGAAATGGGGTACTTTGGGTGACGGCGCGTACCCCGAGTCGCCTCCGGAAGGCGTCTATAGAGAACGAGAACGCGACAGCCAGGTACGAGATCTCATGGGTCTGCCGGACCGACCTGCAAAGCCCGCGCGCCGTCAGTCGAGCCTTGCCTCGACCGCCTACGATCTATACCACACCGCACTGCAGAATTTCCTGGTGCGGCGGTTGCGCAGTGCACAGGACGCCCAGGATCTGGCCCAGGAAGCCTATCTGCGACTGCTGCGCCTCGAGCGTGGCGAGTTCGTGAACAAGCCGCAGGCTTATCTGTACCGTATCGCTTCGAATCTCGTGTACGAGTTCAAGCTGCGCGAGCGGAACGATCCGGTGGTATTCGATTCGGAGGCACTGGATCAGGCGGCGGAGAATCCGCGTGAGCCTTTCGCATACGAGGCGAGCGAACGCCTCAGCGCGGAGCAGCAGGTCGAGTCGATGCTCACGGGTCTGCCGCCGCTCTACAGAGCCGTGCTGGTGCTCCGCAAGCGCGACGGTCTCTCCTACTCCGAGATCGCGCGCACGCTCGACATATCCGTGCACACGGTGAAGAAGTATCTCGCCCGGGCGGTCGCGCAGTGCCGCTCCGCCGTGCGTGAGTCCTGAGTGGTGATGATCCGATCATGAGCGCGGCGCGTCGAGAAACTCACCCGCTCGCCGAAGAGGCGGCCCAGTGGGTCGTCGAGCTCGAGGAGCCGACGCCGCGGGTGCTGCGCGAGTTCGCCGCGTGGCTCGAAGCCTCGCCGCGGCACGTGGAAGAGTTCCTCCTCGCGTCGGCCGTCTGGAAAGAGCTCGACGGCCTCGACGCCGCGCGGCGCATCGACGTCCAGCGGCTCGTCGAAGAAGCGAGGAGTAACGTCCGGCCGCTCGTGCCGGAAGCGATGCGCGAGATCTCAGACGAGTCATCCGGGCCTTCCCGTGCCAGGCGCCGCGTGCTCGGCATCGTGGCTGCTGCAGCGGCGCTCGTCGCCGGAATCGCGATCTGGCTGGTGATGGCGACCGCTCCCGATGTCTATGCGACGTCGCGCGGCGAGCAGCGGGCGTTCCGGCTCGCGGACGGCTCGGTCGTTCACCTCAACACACAGTCCCGCGTGGAGGTGGAGTTCACGCGGATGGAGCGCAGCATTCGCCTCCTCGAGGGTGAAGCGCTCTTCAACGTGGAACACGATCCCGCACGGCCCTTCAGGGTCATCGCGGGACCGACGGTCATCGAAGCGATCGGCACGCGGTTCAACGTCTATCGCACCGATGCGGGCACGACGGTGTCCGTCGTGGAAGGCATCGTGGAGATCTCGCCGACGATACCGCCTGCGCTTTCCGCGCGTGCAGCACCGCCGCCTCGATCGGACGCGCAGCCGCAGGTGCGGCCGGTGTCCGTCGTGGCGGAGCGCGTCGCAGCAGGCGAGCAGGCGCGGGTATCCCTCGAGGGCGAGATCGTGAAGGAAGCCGTGCCCGATCTCGCGCGCGTCGTCGCATGGCGCGAACGGCGGCTCGTGTTCCGCGGCGATCCGCTCGAAGACGTGGTACGGGAGTTCAACCGCTACAACGAGCTGCAGATACGTCTCGAAGGCGACGCCTTGCGTGCGAGGCGCCTCACGGGCGTGTTCGACGCCGACGATCCGATGTCTCTGCTGCAGTTCCTCACGCGCGACGGAACGCTCATCGTCGATGAGACCGGAGGCGACGAGATCGTCATTCGCGAGCGCTGAGCGAATCGGAGCGCACCGTCGCCGGAACGTGGCGGTTGCACGCGACCGCCTGCCTCCCTAGTGATAACCCTCGCCCGGCCGCACCTTGCCGCGGAACGTGTAGTACACGAACACCGTGTAGCCGAGGATGAAAGGCATCAGGATCACGATGCCGACGAGTATGAAGATCTGAGCCGCCGGAGCGCCTGCGGCGTCCCACAGCGTGACCGAGAACGGCACGAGGTACGGCAGCACCGAGATCATGAGGCCGATGAACGACACGATGAAGAGGCCGACCGCGCTGTAGAACGCCCGCGACGTGTATGGACCCGTGATGCCGCGCCAGCAGCTGTACGCGAGCAGCGCCGTGACGATCGGCACGGGCGAGAGATAGAGGAGATTCGGAAAGCTGAACCACCGCTCCGCGATCCGCTCGTACTCGAGCGGCGTCCACAGGCTCACGAGCGCGATGAAGGCGAGGAGGCCGAGGAGCAGCGGCCGTGCGTAGCGGCGCGCCTGCTGCTCGAGCGGACCGGCGGTCTTCATGATGAGCCAGCATGCACCGATCAGCGCATAGCCGACGACGAGCCCGAGTCCGCACATGACGCTGAACGGCGTGAGGAAGTCGAACGTTGCGCCGGCGAACCTGCCGTTCTCGACGGTGATGCCATCGAGAAGACCTCCCAGCATCACGCCCTGCGCGAAGCCCGCGACCATGGAACCCGTCGCGAACGCGATGTCCCACTTGCGGTGCCGCGGTTTCGCCACCCAGCGGAACTCGAACGCCACGCCGCGGAACACGAGCGCGAGCAGCATGAGGATCAGCGGGATGTAGAGCGCCGGCATGATGATCGAGTAGGCGAGCGGAAAGGCAACGAACAGTCCGTTGCCGCCGAGGACCAGCCACGTCTCGTTGCCGTCCCAGAACGGCGCGACGGAGTTCATCATCTGGTCGCGCTCGCCCTCTTCACGGAAGAACGGGAAGAGGATGCCGACGCCGAGATCGAAGCCGTCGAGAATGACGTACAGCGCCACGCCGACTGCAATCACGCACGCGAGGACGAGCGGCAGCCAGAAGGCGAGCCCGTCCGGCGTGTCGACGCCACTCACGGCGCAGCCTCCCGCACCGACTCGTGCGCGGAATCCTGAGCTGCCGAGAGCGGACGGTTCGGCAGACCCTCAGGCGCGGGTGGTGGCTCGAGCGCGGCGCCCGTCGGTCCGCGGCGCATCAGCACGCGGATGTAGTGGATGCCGATGGTGAAGACGACGCAATAGACGACCACGAATGCGGCGAGCGACGTTGCCACCGCGTAGGCCGACACCGGAGACACTGCGTCCGCCGTGCGCAGCAGTCCCTGCACGATGTAGGGCTGCCGGCCGCTCTCGGTCGTGATCCACCCCGCAAGGATCGCGACGAAGCCGATCCACCAGGAGCGGTCAGCGAGCCTGAGATACCACGGCGTGTCGAAGAGCCGGCCGCGCCACCAGAGATAAGCACCCGCCAGCCCGAGAAAGATGAGCGCGACGCCGAGGATCACCATGACGCGGAAGGCGTAGAACACGATGGTGACCGGCGGTCGCTCCTCCGGCGGGAAGTCCTTGAGGCCAGGGTATCTGCCGTCCCACTCGTGAGTGAGGATGAGACTGCCGAGCTTCGGAATCGCGATCTCGGCCCGGTTCGTCTCGCGCTCCTCGTCCGGGATGCCGAAGATGACCACCGGTGCGGGCCCGGTGTCCTCCCAGTGGCCTTCCATCGCCGCGACCTTGACCGGCTGGTGCTCCAGCGTGTTGAGCCCGTGCAGGTCGCCGAACAGGAGCTGGAGCGGGGCAAGGATCGCGAGCATGCCGGCGCCCATGCGCATCATCGTGCGGGCCTCGGACGGGTACTCGCCGCGGCGCAGGTAGCGGGCCCCCAGCGCCAGGACGACCACGGAGGTCGTCAGATACGCCGCGTTCATCATGTGGACGAAGCGGTAGGGGAAGCTCGGGTTGAAGATGACCGCGAGCCAGTCGACCGGCCAGGCGATCCCGCCGCGCACCTCGTGCCCGGCCGGCGTGTGCATCCAGCTGTTGGCCGAGAGGATCCAGAAACCCGAGATCGCGGTGCCGAGCGCCACGAGAATCGCGGAGGTCACGTGCAGCCACGGCGGTACCCGCCGCCAGCCGAAGAGCATCACGCCGAGAAAAGTCGCCTCCAGGAAGAAGGCGGTCAGCACTTCGTAGCCGATCAGTGGTCCAATGACGTTCCCCACCACCTCCGAGAAGCGGCTCCAGTTCGAGCCGAACTGGTAGGACATCGGGATTCCCGAGACCACGCCCATCGCGAAGGAGACCGCGAAGATCTTGGTCCAGAAGCGGGCGAGGCGATGGAAGTGGTCCTGGCCCGTGCGGCGCCAGAGCACGAGGAGCGTCGCGATGAAGGCCGACAGGCCGATCGTGAAGGCAGGGAAGACGATGTGGAAGCTGACCGTGAACGCGAACTGAATCCGCGCGAGCAGCAGGGCGTCGGGTTCCATCGCGATCCTCCCTGAAGGACCGGTAACAGCACTGTTCATGCCCGCCTGCGCCCCGGGCCCCGAACCCGGCAGGGCTCGTCCGGAGGGTCCCGGAACGCCTCCGGGCCGGCCGTCCGGTCCCCCGCGCCCCGGGCCCGGAAGGGTCCCTCGAGGAGGGTCTAAACCTTTGTATCTACTTGAATTATTTGCACTCCGTCACGAAACTTTCCCAGCTTTTAGCACTCTAAGGGTTCGAGTGCTAATATCAACGACAACCAGTGGAGGCCTCTAAACCAATGACCGCAGGAACTGCTCTGGTGACTCGTAACGCCGACCTGGTCCTTGCCGGTCCGGTCGGGAGCCTCGATGCGTACCTCGAGCGTGTCAGCCGTATCCCGGTGCTCTCGCGCGAGGAGGAGCGTGAGCTTGCCGAGCGCTTCCGCCGGCACAACGACCTGGCGGCTGCCCGCCAGCTCGTGCTCTCGCACCTGCGGTTCGTCGTTCACATCGCGCGGGGCTACGCGGGCTATGGCCTGCCGCTCGGCGACCTGATCCAGGAAGGCAACGTCGGCCTCATGAAGGCCGTCAAGCGCTTCGACCCCGCGCTCAACGTCCGCCTGGTTTCCTTCGCCGTGCACTGGATCCGCGCCGAGATCCACGAATACGTGCTGCGCAACTGGCGGCTGGTGAAGATCGCCACGACGAAGGCCCAGCGGAAGCTGTTCTTCAACCTGCGCCGTCTGAAGAAGAACCTCGCCTGGCTGACCCCGGACGAGACCCGTGCGGTCGCGCGCGACCTCGGCGTCAGCCCGGCGGAAGTGAAGGAAATGGAGCAGCGGCTCGCGGGTCGTGACCTGTCCTTCGACCCGACGCCCGATGCCGACGAGGAAGAGGCTGCCTTCAGCCCGGCCGCCTATCTGCCGGCGCCGAATGCGGACCCGGCCGAGCAGGTCGAGGCTCAGGAATGGGAAGCCGACTCCTCGGATCGACTCCACTCGGCTCTGCAGCGGCTGGACGAGCGCAGCCGCGACATCGTGCAGCGCCGCTGGATGACCGAAGACAAGGCGACGCTCCACGAGCTGGCCGACAAGTACGGCGTCTCCGCGGAGCGCATCCGCCAGATCGAGGCCAACGCGCTCACCAAGCTGCGCGGCATGATGGCGGTGGCGTAAAGCTTCCCCTCTCTCGCTCCTTCGAGCGTTCGAAAACCCTCTCTCCCCCGCGGGAGAGAGGGTTTTTCACATCGAGGATCAGGTGGCGGTGATCGGCTCCAGCGAAAGCTCGACGCGGCGGTTGGCCTGCCGGCCTTCCGGCGTGTCGTTCGGCGCGATGGGGTATTTCTCTCCCGCGCCGACGGTGATGATCCGCTGCGGATTGACGCCCTGCGACTGCAGGTACTGAGCGACCGACGCGGCACGCCGCTCGGAGAGAACCTGGTTGTACTGATCCGAGCCCGTGCTGTCCGTGTGACCCGCCACTTCGATGAGCGTCTTGTCGTATTCCTTGAGCACGAGTGCCACGGAGTTGAGCACGTCGAAGAAGTCCGGGCGCAGGTCCGCGCTGTCCGTCGCGAAGGTGATGTTGCCCGGCATGCTGAGCGTGATGTTGTTGCCGTCGCGCACGACTCTCACGCCCGTCCCCTCGAGCTGGGCACGCAGCTTCGCCTCCTGCCGGTCCATGTACTGACCGACTGCGCCGCCTGCGAGCGCACCCACACCCGCGCCGATGAGCGCACGCTTGCGGCGCTCGCGGGAGTCGTCTCCGGTCAGAATGCCGGCTACCGCGCCCGCGACGGCACCGATGCCTGCACCCTTCGCGGTCTTGCTGACCCGTTCCTGCCCCGTGTACGGGTCGAGCGTCTGACAACCGGCCGCGATCACTGCGGCGAGCCCCACGATCAACCCCCTGCGGACCACATTTCCGAAACGCATCGCTCTCCTCCTTTTCCCTTTCCGGCAGGCCGACGCGGGGCCGCCCGAACCGTGCGCGAACCGGATCCGGCTCGGACGTAGCAATATTCACGCCACGTGTGTTCCACCGGACGTGCGTCCCTGACGTCCGCGCGCTTCGCGGCTGTAGCCCTTCGGGCGGATGGCCACCGTGGTCCGCACCACGGTGCACCGGGTACCGTCCTCCAGGTAATAGCCGTACTGGAAGGTGGGGCTCGATCTTCCGGTCGTCTCGAGCTCGTGACGCACTGCCGCTTCGAGCTCGGGCGGAAATTCGAAGCGCAGCTCGAGATCCGTCCTGCCGCCGAGCTCGAATTCGATGTGCATCGAGCGCGTCCACACGGAATAGCCGGGGAAGATCCGGCCACACGCGAGCGCGGGAATCGGATCGGCGAGCGAGGCCTGAAAACCGCCGAACATCACGCCGCCCGGATTGCGCGAGATCGAGTTGAGCGGAAGCCGGATGCGGACCCGCCGCCATTCGTCCGCGAGCTCCAGCACCCTGATCCGCATCATCCAGAACGGCGGATACCATTCGAGCAGGCGCCTGTCGCTCAGCAGGCGCTTCTCGGCAACGTAGCCGATGAAGTTCTGAAAGAAGCCGGGTCCGTTCGAGCTCATCTGTTCGTGGGGCGGCGAAGCGCAGCGTCGGGGCCCGTTGCGACCTCGGAAGCTGCGGCGTAGCTTTGGCGGCATTCGCGCGGGAGGTTACACCATGCGCACCGTTACCGAATGGCTCAGCGAATACGGCTCGAGTCACGAGAATCCCACCAACAAGCTCCTGCACTGGATCTGCGTGCCGCCCATCGTGCTCTCGGTGATGGGCTTCCTCTGGGCGCTTCCGACGCCCGCGGCCTTCGCCGGGATCTCCGGATGGCTCAACTGGGCGACGATCGGTGCCCTGCTTGCGCTCGTGTACTACGTGGTTCTTTCACCGTCACTTGCGCTCGGCGCGCTGCTCGCGTTCGCGGTCCTGCTCACCGTCGTCGCCTGGCTCGACACGCTGCCGTGGCCGCTGTGGATGACGTGTCTCGTCATCTTCGTGGTGGCCTGGATCGGCCAGTTCGCAGGGCACGCGATCGAGGGCAAGAAGCCGTCGTTCTTCAAGGACGTGCAGTTCCTGCTCATCGGGCCGCTGTGGCTCATCGCCACGCTCTACCGCCGGCTGGGGCTCGCGTACTGAAGCCCGCGTCATCCTGCGGGTGACAGCGCGCGCAATGGGCTGTACATAGTGCGCTTTCCCGGGCGTAGGGATGCTCGTGGCCCGTACTCGTGATCCCGCGGACTGCATCTTGAGCAACGGTCGCTTCGCGACGCTTGCGACGGCCGGTGGCGGGCTCGGAATCGTGGAAGACGGTGCGCTGGCGATGCGCGACGGGCGGATCCTCGCCGTCGGTCCTTCGCGCGAGATCCTGTCGCGCTTCGAAGCGCCGCAGGAGATCGATCTGAGCGGCCGCCTCGTCACACCGGGACTCGTCGACTGCCACACGCATCTCGTGTATGCCGGATCGCGCGCAGCCGAGTTCGAGCAGCGCCTCGCCGGCAGATCCTACGCGGAGATCGCGGCGGCAGGAGGCGGCATCGGTTCCACGGTGCGCGCGACGCGCGAGGCCGACGACGCGACGCTGTTGCGCGAGTCCGGCGCGCGGCTCGCTGCGCTGATCGCGGAAGGCGTGACTCTCGTCGAGATCAAGTCCGGCTACGGGCTCGATACGCGCAACGAGCTGCGACAGCTCACCATCGCGCGGCGGCTCGCGGAGACACACGACGTCGATGTCGCGACGACGCTTCTCGCCGCTCATGCCGTGCCGCCCGAGTACCGGCAGCATCCGGATGCATACGTCGATCACCTGTGTCGCGAGACGATCCCCGAAGCGGCTTCCGCCGGTCTCGCCGATGCCGTCGATGCGTTCTGCGAGCACATCGCATTCTCCGCGGAGCAGGTGACGCGCGTGTTCGATGCCGCGCGCGCCGCGGGACTGCCCGTCAAGCTTCATGCCGACCAGCTCTCCGACTCGGGCGGAGCCCTGCTCGCGGCGCGCTTCGGCGCGCTCTCCGCCGATCATCTGGAGTACAGCAGCGAGGAAGGCGTTGCGGCGCTCGCGCGTGCGGGCACGGTCGCAGTGCTGCTGCCGGGTGCGTACTACATGCTGCGTGAAACCCGCGCGCCTCCCGTAGAGTCGCTGCGGCGGCATCGCGTGCCGATCGCGATCGCGACCGACTGCAATCCCGGCACGTCTCCGCTCACCTCGCCGCTTCTCGCGATGAACATGGCCGCAGTGCTGTTCGGGCTCACGATCCCGGAAGTGATCGCCGGGTTCACTCGCGAGGCGGCGCGCGCGCTGGGCCGACTCGACCGCTGCGGAACGCTCGAGCCGGGCAAGCGCTGCGATCTCGCGGTCTGGGACGTCGAGACACCAGCCGAGCTCGTCTATCGCCTCGGCCTCAATCCTCTACACGCACGCGTACGCGAGGGACGATGGCTGCCCCACTGATACTCGAGCCCGGAAAGGTGCGGCTCTCCGACTGGCGGGCGATTGCCGCGGGCCGGCCCGCGCGTCTGCATCCGCGAACGGCGGGCGCGATCGCCGCAAGCGCCGACACGGTGCAGTCCATCGTCGCGCGGGGCGCGCCGGTGTACGGCATCAACACCGGATTCGGCCGGCTCGCGAGCGTGCGCATCGAGGCGGAGGATCTCGAAACCCTTCAGCGCAATCTCGTCGTCTCGCATGCGGCCGGAGTCGGACCTGCGACCCTGGCGCCGATCGTGCGACTGATGATCGCACTCAAGCTCGCGAGCCTCGGCCATGGCGCCTCCGGCGTTCGGCCGCAGACGGTTGCGCTGCTGGAATCGCTTCTCGAGCGGGACGTTCTGCCGTACGTGCCGGAACAGGGTTCGGCAGGTGCATCGGGCGATCTCGCGCCGCTCGCGCACCTGGCGGCGACGCTCATCGGAGTCGGCGAAGCGTGGTATCGAGGCGAGCGCCTGCCGGCTGCCGTCGCGCTCGAGCGCGCAGGGCTCTCGCCCATCGTTCTCGGACCGAAGGAAGGACTCGCCCTCCTCAACGGCACGCAGTTCTCCACGGCGCAGGCGCTGTACGGTCTGTTCGCGATCGAGACCGTGTTCGCTGCGGCGCTCGTCACCGGCGCGCTGTCGACCGATGCTGCGAAGGGTTCCAGTACGCCGTTCGACGCGCGCATTCATGCGCTGCGCGGTCATCGGGGGCAGCGAGATGTTGCCGCCGCTCTCGCGCGACTCCTCGAAGGCAGCCGCATCCGCGAGTCGCATCTCGACTGCGGGAAGGTTCAGGATCCCTACTGCCTGCGCTGTCAGCCGCAGGTGATGGGCGCGGTGCTCGATCTCATGCGGCAAGCCGCGTCCACACTCGTGACCGAAGCGAACGGCGTCTCGGACAACCCGCTCGTCTTCGCCGACACGGGCGAGGCGCTTTCGGGCGGCAACTTCCACGCGCAGCCCGTCGCCTTCGCTGCCGACATGCTGGCGATGGCCGTGTGCGAGATCGGCTCGCTCTCCGAGCGGCGCATCGCGATGCTGATCGACCCGGCGCTCTCGGGACTCCCGGCGTTTCTCACTCGCGAACCGGGACTCAACTCCGGTTTCATGATTCCCCAGGTGACAGCCGCCGCGCTCGTCTCGGAGAACAAGCAGCGCGCCTTTCCGGCGAGCGTCGACTCCATTCCGACGTCGGCGAACCAGGAAGACCACGTCTCGATGGCGGCGCATGGTGCGCGGCGGCTCAGTGCGATGGCGGAGAACGCCGTGCAGATCGTGGCGATCGAGCTGCTCGTCGCCGCTCAGGGCTGCGACCTGCACGCACCGATGCGCTCCAGCGCACCGCTCGAAGCCGTGCGCGCGCGTCTGCGCGAAGTGGTGCCGACGCTCGGCCACGACCGTTTCCTCGCCCCCGACATCGCGGCGGCAGCGCAGCTCGTGCGCAGCGGCGCGCTTCGGGAAGCGGTCGCACCAGTCGAGCTGCCAGGTGTGGAGCCCCTGACATGAGCAGCGAGCCTCGGTGGCTTCAGGTGACACGCGGCGACGCGCCGCTGCTCCTCAGCCTGCCGCACACCGGAACGGACATCCCGCACGAGGTCAGCGCCGGGCTGCGCTCGGCGACGCTCGCACGCGTCGACACCGACTGCTGGGTCGAGAGGCTCTACGACTTCGCGCCCGAGCTCGGCGTGACGGTCGTGCGCACGCTCCTCTCACGCACCGTGATCGACGTCAATCGCGATCCGAGCGGCGCATCGCTCTATCCGGGTCAGACGACGACGGGGTTGTGCCCGACCGAGACGTTCGACGGCGAGCCGCTGTATCTCCCGGGTGCCGAGCCGAACGACGACGAGATCGCGCGAAGACGCAGGGAGTACTTCGAACCGTATCACGAAGCGCTGCGGGCCGAGATCGAGCGGCTGCGCGCGCAGCACGAGCGCATCGTCGTCTACGACGGTCACTCGATCCGGTCTGTGATCCCGCGGCTCTTCGAAGGCCGCCTGCCCGACTGCAACATCGGCACCTTCGACGGACGGAGCTGCGATCCGGAGATCACGCGACTCGTCGAAGATTGCTGCGACCGCTCGCCGTTCACGCGCGTCACGAACGGCCGCTTCAAGGGCGGCTGGATCACGCGGCACTACGGCCGGCCGCAGGAAGGCGTTCACGCGCTGCAGATGGAGCTTGCACGCGCGAGCTACATGGCCGAAACCGACGATCAGCCTTTCGGGCCGTACGATCCCGCGCGTGCCGAGCCGATGCGCCGGCTGCTGCGCGAGATCTTCACGGCGCTGCTCGACTGGGCTCGACGCACGGAACGCAGAACCGACAGGAACCGGACATGGACATGAAAGCGAAGACCATCCGCGCCCCGCGCGGCAGGACGTTGAACGCGCGCAGCTGGCTGACCGAGGCGCCGCTGCGCATGCTGATGAACAACCTCGATCCGGACGTGGCGGAGAATCCGTCAGAGCTCGTCGTCTACGGCGGCATCGGCCGCGCCGCCCGCAACTGGGAGTGCTACGAGCGCATCGTCGCCACCCTGAAGCGACTCGGGGACGAAGAGACGCTGCTCGTGCAATCGGGCAAGCCCGTGGGCGTGTTCCGCACGCACGCCGATGCCCCGCGCGTGCTCATCGCCAACTCCAACCTCGTGCCGCGCTGGGCCACGTGGGAGCACTTCCACGAGCTCGACCGCAAGGGTCTGATGATGTTCGGGCAGATGACCGCCGGCTCGTGGATCTACATCGGCTCGCAGGGCATCGTGCAGGGCACGTACGAGACCTTCGTCGAAGCGGGACGGCGCCACTACGGGGGAAATCTCTCCGGCCGCTGGATCCTCACGGCAGGCCTCGGCGGCATGGGCGGCGCGCAGCCGCTCGCGGCCACCATGGCCGGCGCCTCGCTCCTTGCCGTCGAGTGCGACCCGGCGCGCATCGCGATGCGCCTGCGCACGCGCTATCTCGATCGCAAGACCGAATCGCTCGACGAGGCACTCGCGATCATTCGCGAGAGTCTCGAGAAGCGCACGCCGGTGTCCGTGGGGCTCCTCGGCAATGCGGCGCAGGTGCTGCCCGAGCTCGTGCGCCGCGGGGTCAAGCCCGATCTCGTGACCGACCAGACCTCCGCGCACGATCCGGTCAACGGTTATCTGCCGATCGGCTGGACGCTCGAGCAGTGGCGCGAACGGCGTGTGAGCGATCCGCGGGGTGTCGCCGAGGCCGCCCGCCGCTCGATCGCGATCCACGTCGAGGCGATGCTGGCCTTCCATCGCCAGGGCATTCCGACCTTCGACTACGGCAACAACATCCGTCAGGTCGCGCACGACGAAGGCGTCAAGGACGCCTTCGCCTTCCCGGGCTTCGTGCCCGCGTACATCCGTCCGCTCTTCTGCCGCGGCGTGGGGCCCTTCCGCTGGGCGGCGCTGTCGGGTAACCCCGAGGACATCTACCGCACCGACGAGAAGGTGAAGGAGCTCCTGCCCGATGCCGTGCACCTGCACCGCTGGCTCGACATGGCGCGCTCGCGCATCAGCTTCCAGGGGCTGCCGGCGCGCATCTGCTGGGTCGGGCTCGGCGACCGGCACCGGCTCGGTCTCGCCTTCAACGAAATGGTGGCGCGCGGCGAGCTCGAGGCGCCCGTGGTCATCGGCCGCGACCATCTCGACTCGGGCTCTGTGGCAAGTCCCAACCGCGAGACCGAAGGCATGCGCGACGGGTCGGATGCGGTCTCCGACTGGCCGATCCTCAATGCGCTCCTCAACACCGCGAGCGGTGCCACGTGGGTGTCGTTCCACCACGGCGGCGGCGTCGGCATCGGCTACTCGCAGCACGCGGGCCTCGTGATCGTGTGCGACGGCACGCCGCAGGCGGCGCGGCGCATCGAGCGGGTGCTGTGGAACGATCCGGCAAGCGGCGTCATGCGCCACGCCGACGCAGGCTACGAAGAGGCAATCGAATGCGCACGCAAGTATCGCCTCGATCTGCCTTTCCTGGAGCCGGCGGGTGATCGCTGAGAGTGATCGCGCTCGAAAGACCACGATCTGGTTTGCAACCGCGCTGCTGCCGCGCGGCTGGGCGCAGCGCGTGCGCGTCGAAATATCGAATGGCCGCATCGCCGCCGTAACGACCGATACGGACCCGGCGCCCGAAGACGAGCGTGCCGCGATCGGCCTGCCGGGCATGCCGAATCTCCACAGTCACGCGTTCCAGCGCGCGATGGCGGGTCTCGCCGAGCGCCGCGGCTCCGAAGGAGATTCGTTCTGGACGTGGCGCGAGGCGATGTATCGCTTCGTCGATCGCCTGGGGCCCGAAGAGCTCGAAGCGATTGCCGCTTTCGCTTACGTCGAGATGCTCGAAGCGGGCTTCACGCGCGTCGGTGAGTTCCACTATCTGCATCACGCGCCCGACGGACGTCCTTATGCGGATCTCGCAGAGATGTCGAGCCGCATCGCCGCGGCGGCCTCGACGGCGGGCATCGGACTCACACTGCTGCCCGTCTTCTATGCGCACGGAGGGTTCGGAGGCGCGCCGCCGGATCCCGGCCAGCGGCGCTTTCTCAATGACGTCGAACGTTTCGCGCGACTGCTCGACGGCGCGAGGACTGCCGTCGCGAAGCTCGGCGATGCGCGCGTCGGCGTAGCGCCGCACAGCCTGCGTGCCGTGACCCCCGAAGAGCTGGATGCGATCGCGCAGCTCGCGGACGGCGCTCCCGTGCACATCCACGCCGCAGAGCAGGTCAGAGAAGTCGAGGAATGTCTGGCCGCGCTCGGCGCACGACCCGTCGAATGGCTGCTCGATCATGCGCCTGTCGATGCGCGCTGGTGTCTGGTGCATGCCACGCACATGACATCCGGGGAAACGATGCGTCTCGCGCAAAGCGGCGCCGTTGCCGGACTGTGCCCCATCACCGAGGCCAATCTCGGCGACGGGATCTTCAATGCGGCGGAGTATCTCCGCGCGGGCGGCGCGTTCGGTATCGGCTCGGACTCCAACGTGCGCATCGATCTTGCCGAGGAGCTGCGCCTCCTCGAGTACGGGCAGCGGCTCGCGCGGCGCGAGCGGAACGTGCTCGCCGATCACGGCGGCCGCTCGACGGGACGCATGCTGTTCGAGCACGCGCTCGAAGGTGGCGCGCGTGCGCTCGGCGTCGAATGCGGAATCCGGATCGGCGCGTCAGCGGATCTGATCGCACTCGACGCGAATCATCCGTCGCTCATCGAGCGTGACGGCGACGGGCTTCTCGACGGATGGATCTTCGCCGCTGCCGGCACCGCCATAGACCGCGTATGGCGTGGAGGCTCGAGAGTCGTCGCCGCCGGCCGGCACGTGCGACGCGCAACGGTGACCGCCCGCTATCGCGAGGCGCTGCGCCGCGCGCTCGACCGCTGAGCGTGCGGCGCGACCGGGCGGCTCACCATCACTGCAGATGGCGCGTGACCAGCGCGGCGACGCGCACGGCCTCGGTCACGCGCTCGTGCACGTTCTTGTCGAGGGGATCGGGAACGAGCTCCTCGCCTCCGGCGAGCTCGGCCAGCGTCTCCGCAGCGGCCATGAGCATCGCATCCGAGAAATGCTTCGTGCGCGCACTGAGCGCACCCTTGAACAGCCCCGGAAAGGCGAGAACGTTGTTGATGCCGCGGCCGTCGGCCGCGAAGGCAGCACCGCGCTGCATCGCGACGACCGGATCGATCTCCGGATCGGGATTCGAGAGCGCAAGGATGATCTGCCCGGGTCGCACCCAGTCCGGATTGATGAGTCCCTTCACGCCCGTCGTGGCGACGACGATGTCCGCCTGCGCCATTATTTCCTCGACGCTCGCGCCCTCGCCGCCCATCGCGCGCAGTCTCTCGATCGCGCGCGGATCGCGGTCGGCGCCCAGCACGCGCCCGACGCCGTAGGCACGCAGCAGCCGCACGATGCCGGTGCCTGCAGCGCCGAGGCCGATCTGACCGATCGTCGCTCCGCGAAGCGCGCGCCCGGTGCGCGTCGCCGCACTGATGAGCGCAGCGAGCGTGACGACCGCCGTACCGTGCTGATCGTCGTGGAGAACGGGCTTGTCGAGCCGCTCGCGCAGGCGCGCTTCGATCTCGAAGCACTCGGGTGCGGCGATGTCCTCGAGCTGGATCGCACCGAAGGAGGCCTCGATGGCACAGATCGCCTCCACCACGCGATCGGGGTCCGCTTCATTGAGCAGGATGGGCACACCCGTGATGCCGACGAGCTCGGCGAACAGCGCGGCCTTGCCTTCCATCACCGGCAGCCCCGCGAGCGCGCCGATGCGGCCGAGCCCCAGGATCGCGGTTCCGTTCGTGACGATCGCCACGGTGTTGTCGATGGCCGTGTATTCGTGGACCTTCTCCGGATCGGCAGCGATCGCGAGGCACACGCGCGCGACGCCCGGTGTGTAGATGTCGCGCAGCACCTGCTGAGTGTTGATCGGGATGCTCGCCACGGAGCGGATCTTGCCGCCGCGGTGACGGTTGAAGACGCGGTCCGACTTGCCGATGAAGCGCGCAGTGGGAAGCTGGTCGATGCGCTCGTAGAGGCCGCGGTTCGCCTCCTCGTCCATCTCCAGGGTGATCTCCCAGAGGGTTCTGCCCTTCTCGCGCCGGATGGCGTTGATGTGCTCGATGATGAGCCCGTGGTCGGCGATCACCTGCAGGACACGCGCCAGGCTCCCCGGCTGATGGACGGTTTCGACGATGAGTATCTCGGGAATCTTCATGGGGATGAATCGATCCGGGCCGCCACGACCGCACGGCCCTGAGTCTCAAGCAAACGGTATGAATCTCAACTGAAGCGATGCCCTCGGGAGAAGCGGACGGCCTCTTCGAACACGATTGCATGCAGCTCCGCCGTCCGCCGTGCCGTGGCGGCGTATCCTCCGGCGAGCGTCAGCACGAGCGGCAGGCCACGCTCGCGCACCGCGCGGATGACGTACCGGTCGCGGGCGCGCACGCCCTCCTCGGAGAGAAGGAGTCTGCCATAACGGTCGCCCCGTGCGACGTCCACGCCGGCCAGGTAGAACACCAGCTCGCAGCGGAACCCGTCGAGAATGCGGGGCAGCTCGGAGCGTAGCGCATCGAGGTACCGGATGTCGTCGGTGCCGTCGGGAAGTGCAATATCGAGCGTCGAGCGCATCTTGACGGCCGGATAGTTGGTGGCTCCATGCATCGAGAACGTGAACACCGACGGATCACCCTCGAAGATCGCGGCGGTGCCGTTGCCCTGATGCACGTCGAGGTCCACCACCAGCGCCCTCTCGATGGCGCCCTGCGCCTGCAGCGCGCGGATGGCGATGGCGACATCGTTGAGCAGGCAGAATCCCTCACCCCGGTCGGCGAACGCGTGGTGCGTTCCGCCGGCGAGGTTCCCGCTGAGCCCCACTTCGAGTGCCCGGCATGCGGCATCCAGGGTGCCCTGCGCAGCGAGCCGGGAACGGCGGTACAGCGCCGGCGACCACGGAACGCCGAGGCGACGCTGCTCGTTCGCGGACAGCCCGCCCGTTTCGAGCTTCTCGAGGTACTCCGCCGTGTGCACCCGCTCGAGGTGCGCCCGATCGATCTCGGCAGGCACGAGCACCACATCGCCCGGAGCGATCACGCCGCGCTCGACGAGGATCTCGCGCACGAGCGTGTACTTGGCCATGGGAAACGGATGTCCCTCGGGCAGCGGCACGAAATAGTCGGGATGATGGCTGACCTGCATGGATGACGATGCACGGGCACCGGACGGTGCCGTCCGGCATGAGGCAATGATCGCGGCGGAGAGCTGCCGTCCGTCAAGTCATGCACGTCACACCGACGGAGGAGACGGCGAATGCGGTCCGCTGCCCGCGCCTTCCGGTCTATCATTGGCCAGGGACTGGAACGCGGGAGCTCTCACCCGTGACCGCTTCTTCCACCGGATCTGCTTCGCAGGATCGCGCGCCCGAGCTCGATCCGCTCGATCTGTACGGCGTGCGCAACATGCTCTCGGACGACGAGCGCATGGTCCAGGACTCCGTCGCGCGCTTCGTCGACGAGCAGGTGCTGCCCATCATCCAGCGCTGCTTCGAGGAGCATCGCTTTCCACGTGAGCTCGTGCCGGAGCTCGCGGCGCTCGGGCTCCTGGGATGCTCGCTGGAAGGCTACGGCTGCGCCGGGCTCAACGGCGTGAGCTACGGGCTCATCTGCCAGGAGCTCGAGCGCGGTGACTCGGGCCTGCGCAGCTTCGTCTCCGTGCAGACGTCCCTCTGCATGTATCCCATCCACCGCTTCGGTTCCGAAGAGCAGAAGCAGCGCTTCCTGCCGCGCATGGCGCGCGGCGAGCTGATCGGCTGCTTCGGCCTGACCGAGCCGCACGGCGGCTCCGATCCCGCGAACATGCGCACGCATGCGCGGCGCAGAGGTCGAGACTGGGTCCTTTCCGGCTCGAAAATGTGGATCACGAACGGCACGATCGCCGACGTCGCCGTCGTGTGGGCGAGGACCGACGAAGGCATCCGGGGCTTTCTCGTCGAGAAGGGATGGAAGGGCTTCGAGGCGCGCGAGATCGAGCGCAAGTTCTCCCTGCGCGCTTCGATCACCGCCGCGCTCTTCTTCGACGAGGTCGTCGTGCCCGAGGAGAACGTGCTGCCCGAGGCGCTGGGGCTCAAGGCGCCGCTGTCATGCCTGACGCAGGCACGCTACGGCATCACGTGGGGCGTCATCGGCGCGGCGCAGGCCTGTCTCGCGCAGGTGCTCGACTACACGAAGACCCGCGTGCTCTTCGGCAGGCCGCTCGCGCAGACCCAGGCCATCCAGATCCGCCTCGCCGACATGGCGCGGCGGATCACGACGGCGCAGCTCCTGTCGCTGCAGCTCGGGCGGATGAAGGACCGCGGCGAGATGACGCCCGTGCACGTCTCGCTCGCGAAGTGGAACAACTGCCGCATGGCGCTCGACGTCGCACGCGACTGCCGCGACATGCTGGGCGGCGCGGGCATCTCCGCCGAGTACGTGCCGATCCGGCACATGCTCAACCTCGAGAGCGTCATCACCTACGAAGGCACCGAAACCATCCACCAGCTCGCGGTGGGCCGCGCGCTCACCGGCTTCAACGCGTACTGACCCCCTCGCACCGCCCGCGGCCGTGACGCCTGCCGGCGGCCACACGATGCCGAGCGACAGCAGCACGGCGAGCGCGAGCCAGTTGGCGATGAGCTCACGCCGGCGCAGAAACAGCAGTCGCGCGCGAGAGAGTCTGATCGGAAATGGAGAGGGTCCCGTTCCTCGACGCTCGAGCGTCTGCGCGCTGAACTCGCTCGGCGCCGCCCCCGATGCGCGATGGCGTCTTCTCATCGCTCGTCTCCCGTGCTGCTTCACACGGGGACATTGGGCGCTCCGATCGGGCCGGACGGGCGGGCGGAATCATGGCGCGGCGCCGATCAATTCTGGCGAATTGTGGCAATGTCCAGTCGCCCTGTGCGATCCCTTCCGGGAAACGGAGACGCGTCCGGTATCTCCGAGCGAACGTCAGAACTGCGAACGGAAGTGGGCCAGTCCGCCGCTTACGCACTTGTCCGTAACGTCAATCCGTATCCAGCGATGTCTACTGGTACCACGCGGAGGGCCCCTCGCCGCACGTTGAGGAACGCGATGGACAGCCGTATGAAGTGCGACTGACAGATCCGAAAGCCGAATGGATATCGATTCCGTTCGCGCTGTCTCCGTCCCCTCAGTCCATTTCGGACTGCGCGTCCCGCTGATGACACGGGTCCAGCGCGCAGGTGCGGCCCGCTGACCGGGCTGTAAACTGTGGCGCATGAAAAAGCTCATCGCGATCGTCGAGGACGAGCCGGCCATCCGGGACAACTACGCCGCGGCGTTCATGCGCGAGGGCTACGCGGTGCGCACTTACGGCAACCGGCGCGAGGCGCTCGCGGCCTTCTCGAGCCGTCTGCCGGATCTCGCGGTGATCGACATCTCGCTCGAGGACGAGCCGGAAGGGGGCTTCGAGCTGTGCCGCGAGCTGCGGACGATGTCGCCCGAGCTGCCGATCATCTTTCTCACCGCGCGTGACAGCGAGCTCGATGCCGTCTCGGGCCTGAGGCTCGGCGCCGACGACTTCCTGACCAAGGACATCAGCCTCGCCCATCTGCTCGCGCGCGTGAACGCGCTCTTCCGCCGCGTCGACGCGCTGCGCCGGCCGCGCGAGGACGAGCAGATCCTGCGCCGCGGGCCGCTCACGCTCGATGCCGAGCGCATGCAGGTGCAGTGGGACGGAAAGGTCGTCCCGCTCTCGCTCACGGAGTTCTGGATCGTGCACGCGCTCGCGCGGCACCCCGGTCACGTGAAGAACCGGCAGCAGCTCATGGACGCGGCGAACGTCGTGCTCGACGACAGCACGATCACGTCGCACATCAAGCGCATCCGCCGCAAGTTCCAGGCGGTCGACCCGAAGTTCGACGCCATCCAGACGGTATACGGGATGGGCTACCGGTGGATGGAGTGAAGCGCTGACCCGTGTCGCTGCGCCTCAAACTCCTGCTTCTCGGGCTCGCGACCTTCGTGCTGCCCTGGGCGGGCTGCCAGTACGTGCGCGAGATGGAGAGCGTGCTGCGCCGGGGCGAGGAGCAGGCATTGCAGGCGATGGCGAAGGCCGTCGCGGCTTCGCTCCAGGGGCGTGAAGAGCTGCTCTATCGGGGCGGGGTGGGTCCGGGTGCGCTGAGCCCTTTCGATCTGCAACCCCTTCCACTTTCCGGCGCACCGTTTCTCGACGGCTACGCGGACGACTGGCCGGATCGCCCCGACGCCTGGCGTTCGTTTTCCCGCGGCGACGACCGGCTGCGCGTGCTCATGGGCGTGCACGAGCGGATGCTCTTCGTGCTGCTCGACGTGAAGGACGCGCGGCTCGTGTTCGACGCGCCGGGCGGAGGGTTCCTCGACCCGCAGTCGTTCGGTGACCGCATCTGGCTCGGCTTCACCGATACATACGGCTTCGAGCGGCAGGTCTTCCTCGCGTTGCTGGGACCTGGACCTGTACGTGCGAGACGCATCGAGGAGCTCGAGTTCGGCCGGCGGGAAGTCGTCGACGAGCCGCGCATCGAAGGCGCCTGGCAGCCGACGAACGAGGGGTATCGCGTCGAGCTGCGTGTCCCGCTGTCGATGGTCGGGGAACGCTTCGGCGTCCTCATCGACGACCGCGACGAGCGCGGCGCCGAGCCGGAGAGCTTCGGCTCGCTCGCGCCGGAGAATCTCGCGACGCGAGGCCGGCTGGTGGCCGCTGCACCGGGGCTCGACGACTATCTCCGCCAGTTCAGTGCCCCTGGACTGCGACTGATGGTCACGACACCCGAAGGCGCGCCGCTTGCGACCGTGGACAGGCTGGCGGTGCCCACGGATCCGAATCCCGACCGCGGCCTTCTGGCGCGGCTCTACAGGCGCATCCTGGATCGGCCCGGCGAGCGGCGACGTGTCGAGCTCTCGGTGCCGATCCAGGACCACGACCGGCAGCGGACGATCGGAGTGCTGCACGTCGCGCAGAGCGCGGATCGCTGGCTCACCCTGCGCGACGACGCCGTCACGCGCCTGCTCAATTTCACGCTGATCACGAGCATCCTCGCCGTGCTGGCGATCTTCGCCTTCGCCATCCGGCTCGCGTTCCGGCTGGCGCGGCTCCGGCGCGCCAGCGAATCGGCCCTCACGCGCGAGGGACTCGTCACCGACTTTCCCGAAACGGAATCGCCCGACGAGCTCGGCGACGTGGCACGCAGCTTCTCCACGCTGCTCGCGCGCCTCAACGACTACACCGGATATCTCCGCACCCTCGCCGGCAAGCTCGCACACGAGATCCGCACGCCGCTCACCATCGTGCGCTCCTCGCTCGAGAATCTCGAAGCGGAGACTCTCCCCGAGCAGGCCCGTCCCTACGTCGCCCGCGCACGCGAGGGGAGCGAGCGGCTCAACGCCATCCTCGTCGCGATGGGGGCGGCGAGCCGTGTCGAGGAGGCGATCAGGAGCGCCGAGCGCAGCCGCTTCGACCTGGTGCCGCTGCTCGACTCGGCCGTCGAGTCCTACCGCATGGCATTCCCGCAGCGCGAGTTCCGCACCGAGCTTCCTCGCGGCCCGGTCGTGATCGAGGGCGCGCCGGATCTCATCGTGCAGATGCTCGACAAGCTGGTGGACAACGCCGTGGACTTCAGCCCGCACGGCTCCGTCATCACCGTGCGACTGCTCGAGCTGCCCGAAGAGGCGGTGCTGGAGGTCGACAACCCCGGGCCCACCCTGCCGCCCGGCCTGCGGGAGCGCATGTTCGAGTCGCTCTGGCAGTCCCGCACGGGCTCCGACAGCAGGCCGCACTTCGGGCTCGGCCTCTACATCGTGAGGCTGATCGCCGAGTTCCACGGCGGACGGGCGGAGGCGGACAACCTGCCGCACGATTCCGGTGCACGCTTCAGGGTACGGCTCGCGCGCGGGCGTCGCGAAGATGCAACATGAACCTGAACGTGAAACGGTGTAGGCTCTCTTTACAGTCACCAGGGAACGAAAAACGCTAACTTCATGTTTTAGTTGGGCGTCAATGTCCTGGCATCGATCTTGCTCGACTTCTTGCGAGTGACCGAACAAGGCGCATGATGCGCCGAGAGGACAGGTATAGACGAACAAGAATAGAAACTCGGGCGATCGACGCGGGCACGGGAAAGACGGCTGCCACCTTTTGGCGACCGTCCGGAACGCACATCGGGTGAAGTGACACATGGGCCTGTGGATGGGTCGGAGCGACAGGCTCCAGCGTTCCAGCCGTAATTGAGATAGAGCCCGTGACAACGCGACACGCCGAGGCGCTCGGGGCCTGCCGGCCCGGGACTTTCAGCCTGCGCCTGGCGTCAGCTGACAGCGATCGACCGGAGGCGCACAACCCTAAGTGCTCGAGCCCTGCATCGCAGGGCTTTTTTTTTGCCTCGCGTCAACCGGCGGCGCGCAACTTGCTGCATCGGGCTCCCATGAGCTCGACCGCCTGGGAAGTCGTCATCGTCGGCGGTGGACCTGCCGGTCTCTCCGCTGCACTGACCCTCGGCCGTTGCCGCCGGCGCGTGCTCGTGTGCGACGCCGGCCGCTATCGCAACCGGGCCTCGCGCCACATGCACTGCTTTCCGACGCGCGACGGCTGTCCGCCGCACGAGTACGTGCGCCTTGCCCGCGAAGAGCTGCGGGCGTACGGCACGGTCACGGTGCGCGACGTCACTGTCGTCGATGCGGGCCGGAACGACGACGGCTTCGAGGTGACGCTCGAGGACGGAACGCGCGAATGCGCGCGCAAGCTCCTGCTCGCGACCGGCGTCGTCGACGAGCTGCCGCCGCTGCCGGGAATCGAACGCTTCTACGGCCGCAGCGTGCATCACTGTCCGTACTGCGACGGCTGGGAGTGGCGCGATCAGCCGATCGCCGCATACGGCCTCGACGAAAAGGGCGCGGGACTCGCGCTCATGCTCAAGCAGTGGAGCGCCGACATCGCGCTGCTCACCGGCGCACCCGGGCAGCTCGACGAGAGCTGCCGCGCGCGGCTCGCCCGACACTCCATTCCGATCTACGAAGATCCGATCGCAGCGCTCGAAGGCAGTGACGACGGAATGCTCGAGCGCATCGTGTTCACCACGGGCCGCACGCTCGAGCGTCGCGCGCTGTTCTTCAACACCGGTCAGCACCAGCGCTCGCCGCTCGCCGCGCGACTCGGGTGCGAATTCAGCGACAAGGGCGGCGTCGAAGCCGGCGACTACGACGTGGCGACGAGCGTGCCGGGGGTCTACGTCGCCGGCGATGCTTCACGCGACGTGCAGCTCGTGGTCGTCGCCGTCGCCGAAGGCGTCAAGGCTGCCTTTGCGATGAACAAGGCGCTGCTCGCCGAAGACGGCCTCGCGTAGGACCTCGGCGTTGTCGACGGAAGACACGCGGCCGCTCGCGAGCGGCTCCGGCAGCGCAGTCCTCTTCATGCAGCTCGCGTCTTCGGCCATAGTGCGACGGCTGACGGACGGAGGTGCCTGATGGGCGAGCTCGTCATCACGACATTCGACTGGGTACCTGAGCTGCCTCGCGGCTACGTGCGCGACATCCGCATACGCTGGGCGCTGGAAGAAGCCGGACTGCCCTATCGCGTCGAAACGGTACCTTTCCGCGAGCGCAGCGCGGAGCACTTCGCGCACCAGCCCTTCGGTCAGGTGCCGTGGCTTACCGATGGAGACCTCTCGATCTTCGAAAGCGGCGCGATCCTGCTGCATCTCGGCAATCGCAGCGATGCACTTCTGCCGTCCGATCCGCGCCGCCGCAGCGAAGCCATTCAATGGGTGTTCGCGGCGCTCAACTCGGTGGAGATGGCGAGCCTGCCGTGGTTCATCCTGCTGCTCTCCGGCGAGAGCCGCGACACGTCGGCCTGGAAGCGCATCGACAGATTCCTCGAGTCACGTCTCCAGCACCTGGAGCCGGTGCTGGCGGAACGCGAATGGCTCGCCGGATCCTTCTCCATCGCGGACATCCTGATGGCGGACGTGCTGCGTCTCGTCGACCGCTTCGAGAGGCTCGAAGGACACCCGGCCTGCAAGCGCTACGTCGCGCGCGCCACGGCCCGCCCGGCCTTTGCGAAGGCCTACGCGGACCAGATGGCGCTCTACGCCACGACCGCGTGATCCCGGCGCGGCTGACCCGAAGGATCAGCTCACGCCGAGATAGTCGAGGATGCCGCGCGCGGCCTCGCGGCCTTCGAACACGGCGGTCACCACCAGGTCCGAGCCGCGCACCATGTCGCCGCCCGCGAAGACCTTGGGATTGGTGGTCTGGAACGCCCGCCTGTTGCCTGCGGTCACGCGCACGCGACCGTTCGGATGCAGGCGGATGCCGTGCTTCTCCAGCCACTCCGGCGGACTCGGCAGGAAGCCGAACGCGATGATCACCGCATCGGCCGGCAGCACTTCTTCCGTGCCGGGAATCGGCTCGGGCATGCGGCGGCCGCGCGGACCCGGCGCACCGAGCCGCGTCTGCACGACCTTGACGCCCTCGACGCGCTCGGAACCGACGATCTCGATCGGCTGACGGTTGAAGAGGAACTCGACGCCCTCTTCCCTGCTGTTCTTGTAGTCGCGGCGCGAGCCCGGCATGTTCGCCTCGTCGCGGCGATACACGCAGGTGACGGACAGCGCGCCCTGACGGATCGCCGTGCGATTGCAGTCCATGGAGGTATCGCCGCCGCCGAGCACGACGACGCGCTTGCCCTTCATGCTGATGAGCTGCTCCGCCGCGCCCGGCAGGCCGAGCTCGTGATTGATGTTCGAGATGAGGTAGGGCAGCGCCTCGTACACGCCCGGCAGATCCTCGCCCGGGAATCCGCCCTTCACGTACTTGTACGTGCCCATGCCGAGGAACACCGCGTCGTATTCCTCGAGCAGCTGCTCGAAGGGGACGTCCTTTCCGATCTCGACGCCGAGCCGGAACTCGACGCCCATCTCCTCCATCACCTGACGGCGCCGCTCGACCACTTCCTTCTCGAGCTTGAAGGGCGGAATGCCGAACGTGAGCAGACCGCCGATGCGCGGATAGCGATCGAACACGACCGGCTTCACGCCGTTGCGCACGAGGATGTCCGCGCAGCCGAGACCCGCGGGACCGGCGCCGACGACGGCGACGCGCTTGCCCGTCGGCCGCACGTTCGACATGTCCGGCCGCCAGCCGCGCTTGAAGGCCTCGTCGGTGATGTACTTCTCGATCGCGCCGATCGTGACCGCGCCGAGCCCGTCGTTGAGCGTGCACGCGCCCTCGCACAGGCGGTCCTGCGGGCAGATGCGCCCGCAGACCTCGGGAAGCGAGTTCGTCTTGTGCGACAGCTCCGCCGCCTCGAAGAGGTTGCCCTCCTGGATGAGCTTCAGCCAGTTGGGAATGTAGTTGTGGACCGGGCACTTCCACTCGCAGAACGGATTGCCGCACGCGAGGCAGCGTCCGGCCTGCTGCGCAGCGCTCTCCGGATCGAACGGCGCGTAGATCTCGCGGAAGCTCTTGATCCGCACCTCAACCGGAGCCTTCTCCGGATCGGTGCGCGGGATCTCGAGGAACTGCAGTGTCTTGTCAGCCATTACGCCGCTCGTCTCAGATTCTCGATCAGTGAGTGGATGGAAGCCGCCTTCGGCTTCACCACCCAGAACTTGCCGATGAAGTTGCGGAAGTCGTTGAGGATCTCCTCACCCCATGTGCTTCCCGTCTCCGCCACGTGCTGCTCGATCAGGCTCTCGAGGTGCTGCAGGTGCGCCTGCATCGCCTCGGGATTGATGCGGCTGATGTCGATGAGCTCGTGGTTGTAGCGGTCGACGAAGTCGCGCTCGAGATCGAGCACGTACGCGAACCCTCCCGTGAAGCCTGCACCGAAGTTCACGCCCGTGCGGCCGAGCACGCACACCACGCCGCCGGTCATGTACTCGCAGCAGTGGTCGCCCGCGCCCTCGATGACCGCGATCGCGCCCGAGTTGCGCACCGCGAAGCGCTCGCCGGCGACGCCGGCCGCGAAGAGCTGTCCGCCCGTCGCGCCGTACAGGCAGGTGTTGCCCATGATCACCGTGTTGCGCGACTCGTAGCGCGCGTTGCGCGGATGGCGCAGCACGATCTTGCCGGCCGCCATGCCCTTGCCGACGTAGTCGTTCGCATCGCCTTCGAGGTAGAGGTGCAGACCGCCGGCGTTCCACACGCCGAAGCTCTGACCGGCACTGCCGGTCAGGCGCACCACGATCGGCTTGTCCTCCATGCCGTAGTTGCCCCAGCGCCGCGCGATCTCGCCGGAGATCCGGGCACCGATCGAGCGGTGGTAGTTCTTCACCTCGTAGTGCCACTCGCCGCCGGTCTTCTTCTCGATCGCCTCGCGCATGTCGTTCAGCATGCGCTCCGCGAGTTCGCCCTTGTCGAACGGCGGGTTCGACGGCGTGAGGCAGAAGTGCGGCTTGTCGTCCGCGAGCCCCGCGGTCGAGAGGATCGGCGTGAGGTCGAGCTTGCGCTGCTTCGGCGTCTCGCCCGGCAGGATTTCCAGCAGCTCTGTGCGGCCGATGATCTCCTCGAGCCTGCGCACGCCGAGCGAGGCGAGGATCTCGCGCACTTCCTGCGCCACGAACCGGAAATAGTTCATCACCATCTCCGGCATGCCGATGAAGTACTTCGAGCGCAGCACGTTGTGCTGCGTGGCGACGCCCGTCGCACAGTTGTTGAGATGGCAGATGCGCAGGTACTTGCACCCGAGCGCCACCATCGGCGCGGTGCCGAAGCCGAAGCTCTCGGCGCCGATGATCGCCGCCTTCACCACGTCGAGACCGGTCTTGAGACCGCCGTCGGTCTGCAGCCGCACGCGGTGGCGCAGATCGTTGATGCGCAGCGTCTGGTGCGCCTCGGCGAGACCGAGCTCCCACGGCGTGCCGGCGTACTTGATCGACGAGATGGGGCTCGCACCCGTGCCGCCGTCGTAGCCGGAGATCGTGATGAGGTCCGCGTACGCCTTGGCGACGCCTGCCGCCACCGTGCCCACGCCGGGCTCGGCGACGAGCTTCACCGACACGAGAGCGTCGGGGTTGACCTGCTTGAGATCGAAGATGAGCTGCGCCAGGTCCTCGATCGAATAGATGTCGTGGTGCGGCGGCGGCGAGATGAGGCCGACGCCGGGCCGCGCGAAGCGCAGCTTCGCGATCATCTCGTTGACCTTGTGGCCGGGCAGCTGACCGCCCTCGCCGGGCTTCGCGCCCTGGGCGATCTTGATCTGCAGCACCTCGGCATTGATGAGGTATTCCGGCGTCACGCCGAAGCGGCCCGAGGCGACCTGCTTGATCTTGGAGTTCTTCTCCGTGTGGTAGCGCTCCGGGTCCTCGCCGCCCTCGCCGGAGTTCGAACGTCCGCCCAGGCGGTTCATGGCGATGGCGAGCGCCTCGTGCGCCTCGGGCGAGAGCGCACCGAGGGACATGGCCGCCGTATCGAAGCGCTTCACGATCTCCTCGACCGGCTCCACCTCCTCGACCGGAACAGGCTTGCGCGGGCTGCGCAGCCGCATGAGGTCGCGGAACGTGGACGGCGGACGCTCGTTCACGAGCTTCGCGAACAGCTTGTAGCGCTCGTAGTCACCGGAGATCACCGCCGCCTGGAGCGTCGCGATCACGTCGGGGTTGTACATGTGGTACTCCCCGCCGTGCACGTACTTGTGCAGGCCGCCCTGCTCGAGCGGCTCGCGCGGATTCCAGGCGCGCTCGGCAAGCTGCTTGAGGTCCGCTTCGATGTCGGAGAAATCGGCGCCCTGCACCCGGCTCTCGGTGCCCGTGAAGCACAGGTCCACGACTTCGTCGTGCAGACCCACGATCTCGAAGAGCTGCGAGCTGCGGTAGCTCGCGATCGTCGAGATGCCCATCTTCGACATGATCTTGAAGAGGCCCTTGCGGATGCCGGCGCGGTAGCTGCGGCCGAGCTCGAGCCGCGTGGCGAAGTCGAGCTTCACGCGGCCCTTGCGCATCATGTCGAAGAGCACCTGATAGGCCATGTACGGATACACGGCCGTGGCGCCGTAGCCGATGAGGCACGCGAAGTGATGCGGATCGCGCGCCGTTCCGGTCTCCACCAGGATGTTGCACTTGCAGCGCAGACCGGTGCGCACGAGGTGATGATGCACGGCGCCCGTGACGAGCAGTGCGTGCGCGGGCAGCTTGCCCTTGACCAGATAGCGGTCCGAGAGCAGCAGCACGAGCGTCCCGCGGCGTACGGCCTCTTCGGCCTGGCGGCACATGCGCAGGATCGCGTTCTTGAGCCCCTCGGCCGGGTCGTACTGCAGATCGATGAACTCGTGCGTGACGCCGAAGTCCTTGAGGCCCAGGATCTGGCGGAGCTTGCGCTGCGAGAGGATCGGCGAGCCGAGCACGATCTGCCGCGCGTGCTCGGGCGCCGGCACGAACACGTTGCACTCCGGCCCGATCTGCGTCTGCAGCGACATCACGATCGATTCGCGCAGCGGATCGATCGGCGGGTTCGTCACCTGCGCGAACTGCTGGCGGAAGTAGTCGTACAGCGAGCGCACCTTGCGCGACAGCACCGGCATCGGCGTGTCGTCGCCCATGGAGCCCACGGCCTCGCTCTCGTCCTCCGCGAGCACGCGGATGATCTCCTCGCGCTCCTCGGCGGTGATGTTGAACATCTTCTGATAGAGCGCGAGCGTCTCGCGGTCCATCGGCTCGGCGGCGAGACGCGGGTCGACGAGATCCGTCTCGAGATAGCGCACGCCCTTCTTGAGCCACGTCTTGTACGGGTGGCGGTTCTTGAGCAGCTCGTCGATGTCGCGCGACTCGAGCAGCTCGCCCGACTGCAGGTCGAGCGCGATCATGTCGCCCGGTCCGAGCTTGCCCTTGCGCACGACGTCCTCGGGCTTGTAATCCCATACGCCCGTCTCGGAGGCGATCGTGAGCACGCGGTTGCGGGTGATGACGAAGCGCGCCGGCCGCAGGCCGTTGCGGTCGAGCGTGCAGCCCGCGTAACGGCCGTCCGTGAACACGATGCCCGCCGGGCCGTCCCACGGCTCCATGTGCGCCGAGTAGAACTCGTAGAACGCGCGCAGGTCCGGATCGATGAAGTCGAGACCGTGCCATGCAGGCGGCACGAGGATCCGCATCGCGTGCAGCACGTCGAGGCCGCCCATGAGCAGCACCTCGAGCATGTTGTCGAGCGTCTGCGAATCCGAACCCGTGAGCGACACGAGCGGCAGGATGTCCGAGAGATCCGGCAGCAGCGGCGAGCGCAGGATGGGACCGCGCGCCACCGCCCAGTTGCGGTTGCCCTGGATCGTGTTGATTTCGCCGTTGTGGGCGAGATAGCGGTACGGATGCGCGAGCCGCCACTGCGGCAGCGTGTTCGTCGAGAAGCGCTGGTGGAACACCACCACCGACGTCTCGAGCCGCGGATCGCGGAGATCCGGATAGAACTCCGCCAGGTGCTGCGGCATCACCATGCCCTTGAAGACGATGGTGGCTGCCGACAGGCTCGGCATGTAGAAGACCGGGTCCTTGCCCTCGAGCGCCTTCTCGGTGCGGCGGCGCGCGAGGAACAGCTTCCGGTTGAACGACGCCTCGTCGATGTCGGCGATACGGCAGTTCACGAAGACCTGCTCGATGTGCGGCAGCGTCCTCAGCGCTTCCGGACCGCAGGCATCAGGGTTGGTCGGCACGACGCGCCAGCCGGCGAGCTCCAGCCCCTCACGCTCGAGCTGCGCGGCGAGCGTCGCACGCGCCGTCTCGGCGAGCGCCGGATCCGGGTTGAGGAAGGCCAGGCCCGAGGCGAATCTCTCCGCGAGATCGATGCGGGCCTCTCTGGCCACCGCGCGCAGGAACCGTTCCGGTTTCTTCAGGAGCAGGCCGCAGCCGTCGCCCGTCTTCCCGTCCGTGGCTACCGCACCACGATGGGTCAGACGACCGAGCGAAGTGATCGCCGTCTCGACCAGCCAATGGCTGGGCAGATCGTCCAGGTTCGCGATCAGGCCGAACCCGCAACTGTCCCTTTCGTACGACTCCCTGAAGAGTCCGCGCTCATTCGTGCTCATCGTCGTTGGCCCCGTCAGCGGTGTGCTGCGCACACCAAACATCGCGCCGGACTCGCGTCCGCCGCGTTCAATACCTGGATCGGTTGAATGGCTCGGGGAGACCCAGTGGCCGCCTCAGTTCGGGCACCGGATCCGTAAAGTGCCTCCTCAGTCGGCCGCGGGGGCTGGCGGCCGCTGACGCTCATGCGGACACGAGGCCGGTCCGAAGGCGTCGCACGCCCGTCTTCACCACTTAATAATGGTTCGGATAATACCGGCGCATCATATACGGTCAATGCAAACGTGCGGTCCTGCACGAAAACGGTGCAACCGGACGTCCGCGCCTCGACCCGCCGGAACCGGCCGATTCGCCGGTTTCGAGCGATCCGGATCGACGCCCCTCTGCGGCGCCGATCCCGTCAGAGCCGTACCCCCCTTCCTGCTGCGCCGCCCGCGGCCTTGAAAGGGCCACGCTTGCCCACATCTGGGGCTCACAAGAAGGCACGGTTCCGGCCGTGCGCTCGATCCGTTTTGTGGAGGTGAGCAGGTATGGCACTCATGCGGTACGAACCCTGGAGCCTGGTTTCACAGCTTCAGGACGAGATCAACCGCGTGTTCAGCAGCATGACGAACGCGGACAGCAGCGCTGCCACGGCCGCCTGGGTACCGGCCGTCGACATCCATGAGTTCGGAGACCGCTTCGAGCTCTATGTCGACCTGCCGGGAGTCGACCCGGAAAGCGTGGACATCACGCTCGACGACGGCGTGCTGACGATCTCGGGAAATCGAGGCGAGACGAAGAAGGAAGGCGACGAGGCGGTCAGATCCCGTCGCGAGCGCGGACACGGACGTTTCTATCGCCGGTTCGTTCTTCCCGACACGGTCGACGCCGACGGTGTGAAGGCGACCGGACGCAACGGCGTTCTCGAGATCACGATTCCGAAGCAGGCGAAGGCGATGCCGCGGAAGATCAAGATCGCGGCCTGAAAGCCCTGGCCGCACGGCGGCCCGCCGCCTGCCGCGGGAACGCGCGAAGGGGCCCTCTGCGGGCCCCTTTTCTTTCTGTGTCGAGCGTATCCGGCGGTTCTCGGCGCCGCGGCATCAGGTAATTGCGGAACCGTCGACGCACCTGTTCGCACTTGAGCTTCGCAGTCACCGCGAATCTGCGCGAACTCCGCGCGTTTGGCTCTTCGTGAACGCCTCGCGCGCCCGCTACGGTCCCGCGCAATGGAGCACGGTCTGCGTCGGGTCGTCCGGAAGGCGCGAGGAAACGGACGCCGGATCGCGCCGGTCGCCGCGGCAGGCGTGGCGGCTCTGCAGTGCGCCGCGGCACACGCCGAGATCGGCGGGTTCGTGCTGCCGCTCTATTCCGCGACGAAGGTCCGGGAGTCTCCGGTCAATCCCGGCAACTTCCTCGGTCAGGCGCGCTCGAGCGCTCAGCTCGCCGCGGGGCTTCACGGTGAGATGGGAGCACTGAGCTGGCGGGCTAGCGTCCGTCACAGCCGGGCGTGGAACGGTGACCGCGAGCATCGAACCACCGATGTGTCCCTGCAGGAACTCTCAGCGTCCTTCGCCTTGTCGGATCGCGTCACGCTGATCGCCGGCAAGCGCATCCTCGCATGGGATGTCGCCTTCTCTTCGACGCCGCTCGGCTTCTTCCAGAAGACACCGGATCTCACCGATGTCACCGATCGTCTCGAGCGCGCCGAAGGCCTGCCGCTCGTCGCGCTCGGCTTCATCGGCCGCGAGCTCGATCTCACGCTCGTCTACAGCGACGACAGCCGGCACCGCAGCGACGGTTTCAACCGCGGCCTGCGCCAGCTCGCCGCCAATCTCACCTGGACCCGGCCGCGTGCATCGTATTCGTTCGTCGTGCAGAAACCGCACGACCAGCGCGCCGGATTCGGGCTCGCCGCGTCCGTCACGCTGCGGGACGACCTCACGGCGCATGTCTCCGCATTCACGCGGCGAGGAACGCGGCGCCCGATCTCACTTCGAGTGCTCGAGCGCGAGCTCGTCTTCGATACCGTCGATCCGAACGGCTCGTGGCGCCTGCGCGAAGACGAACGTTACGACCACTGGGTCGTCGGCACGAGCTGGGTCGGCGCTTCGGGTACGAGCGTCACGCTCGAGTGGTCGCACGACGATGCAGGTCTCGACCACGCGCAATGGGGGTTCTGGAAGGCGCTCGTCGCCTTCCATGCTGCGGGACCCGCAGAGGATGCGGCACCGGGCATGCTCGAAGGGGTGCCGCCCGATCTCGCAGCAGTCAATCTCGCATACGACGCGAAGAGCCTGCTGCCGCGCGGCGCACGGCGCGATTATCTGTTCGTGCGCGTCGCATGGCCCGTGGGGACGGCTTCGCTGTCGGCTCTCGCACGGACGGGCATCGCGGACGGCAGCACGTTCGTGAACCTCTCGGCCGGACGCGAATTCGGCCGGCGCGTCACTGCGGAGATCTCACTCTCGATGCACCTGGGACGGAAGGGAACGGAGCTGAGCTTCCTGCCGTCCGAGGGCTCGCTGCAGGCGTGGCTCAAGTACGCGTTCTGATACACCATCACGGGTGCAGCTCGAGATAGCGGCGGGTGAACATCGCCTCCGGAAAGCGCTTCGGTTCGACCGACTCGATGCGGAGCACCGTATGCCGATGCGGCGCGTCCGTGCTCCGGAACACCCAGGTGTCGATCCGCAGACGGCCGTGCTCGACACGCGCATCGGGGAACTCGGCCGTCTTGAGGAGCTTGCCGCTCGCGACGTAGAACTCCGCACCGCGGGGCAGCCACGTGTCCTGAGTGACACGCACGCGGATCGTCCGGTACGTCGCGCTCGTGCGCCGTGCCTTGAGCAGCAATCGCCAGCGCATCTCGCCGTCGGCGCTTTCCTCGTGCGGAGAATCGAATTCGGCGTCGTAGTCCTGCGCCCAGCGCACCCGCGCGAGATCTCCATAGCTCGCCTCGCCGAAGAGCCGTTGCGCGGGCGGAATGCGTATCGCGCGGCGGATGCGCGGCGTGATGAACCAGATGTCCTCGGGTGTCGCGAGCATCCGTTGTCCACGGTCGAGCGGATCGAGGAACTGGACGACGGTGTTCGCCACACCGTCGTCCAGCACGCGGTAGCGGCGCGTGACCGTACCGCGCGGCTCGACCGTGGTGAGTGACAGCTCCACCTGTGAAGGCTCACCGGAGGCACGCGCGCCTTCCAGAAAATGCAGTATTTCTTCTGGATCCGGCAGGGACGCGGGTGCCTGGGCACGCGCCGCCGCGCAGCCGATCAGCATCGCGAGGCCCACTGCTCTCATCGACGCTCCCCACATGGTCACTCCCGATGCATTGCCGTGACGATGGACTCCCGCGTCACGCGGAGACTCGCCGTCCAGCCCGCAGCGAGCCCCAGCAGGCACAGGGCGCCCGCGGTCAGAGCCGCAGTCGACGGGTCGAAGGCGATGAACAACGGATAGGACTCGGTCTGCCCCGGCGCCGGCGGCATGCGGATGCCGGCCGAGTTCACGATCCAGAGAATGACGCGTGCGCTCACGGCACCACCGATCCCACCGATACCGCCGAGCAGCGCGCCCTGGAGCAGGAACATTCGACGGACGCGCGCCGCAGGAATCCCGAGGCTGAGCAGGATGCCGATGTCCCTTCTGCGCTCCATCACGCCCATCGCAACCGATGTGAACACGGCGAGCAGCACGACCGTCGCGAGCACCACGGCGAGAACGGCCGCCTGGCGCAGATAGAGCGCGACGAGCTGTCGATAGAAAGGCGAAAGCTCCTGCCAGTCCCGCACTTCGAGATCCGGCAGCCGCTCGGCGAGCGCACGCTTGACGTGTGCGGTGGCCTCGGTGGACTCGAGCGCGAGCACGATGCGGCGGACGCGGTCCGACTGGAGGAGCTCGTGCGCCGCGGCGAGAGGCACGAGGAGCCGCATGCGATCGAGCTCGGGTGAGCCGGTCGCGAACAGCCCCTTGATCTCCACGTCGATGGCATTGAGGCCGCCGCTCGACGAGATCGCGAGCAGCGTGACGTAGTCGCCGGGCCCGATGCCGAGGAGCCGCGCCATCTCCCGCCCGATGACTGCCGTGAACGGTGAGGCGTCGGATTGCGGATCGAGACCTTCGCCCTCGACGATCGGTACGTACAGCGCCGAGAGCCTGCGCTCGGCACCTGAGTCGACGCCTTCACCGAGCATCACGAGGCTCCGTTCGCCGTTCGAGACGATGCCCTGAAAGGCGAGCCTCGGAAGCGAGAACGCCACCTCCGGCAATGAGCCTGCGGCATCCTCGATGCGTGCGACGTCCTGCGGCGTGAGCGCGTTCTGCAGCACGCGGTCCTCGTACCCGGAGAACTCGTCCGCAGTCGCGATCTGCAGATGTCCGACGCCGCCGCGGATGGTCGACTCCCGCACCGCGGTGAAGGTACTGAGGAGATAACCGCCCGTCGCGATCGCTGCGACTGCACCGATGGCCGCGATGCCGACGGCGAACAGCGAACGGCGCGCGTTGCGGTAGAGGTCCCGCCAGGCGAGCTGCAGCCAGATCATGGAGTCAGCCGCCCATCGCAGAGCGTGAACCGCCGGTCCGCCGCCTCGAGCAGACGCGAATCGTGTGTAGCAACCAGGAACGCGATACCCGCCTCTCGCGTCAGGCGTTGCATGAGCGTGAGCAGCGCGAGCGCGTTCTGCGAATCGAGGTTCGCGGTCGGCTCGTCCGCGAGCACGAGCCGCGGTTTCTTCACGAGCGCCCGGGCGATGCCCACGCGCTGCTTCTGACCGCCCGACAGCTCGTGCGGGAAGCGGTTCGCGTGATCTGCGAGACCGACGGCATCGAGCGCCTCCAGTGCGCGCGCACGGCGGCTGCGCCGGGAGGCGTCCTCCATGAGCAGCGCCATCTCGACGTTCTCGGCGGCGGTGAGCGCAGGCAGCAGGCCGAAATCCTGGAACACGATGCCGACGTCGCGCCGCCGCACGATCTCCAGCTCCGGCTCGACCAGGCAATGCAGCGGCGTGGCATCGAGCCAGATCTGCCCTGCGTCGGCACGGTCGATGGTGGCGATCACGTTGAGCAGCGTCGTCTTGCCGCTGCCCGACGGACCGATCACCGCTGCGAGTGTGCTCCGCTCTACAGTGAACGAAACGTCACGGAGCACGGTGAGCGACCCCGCCCGCGTCCGGTAGGACTTGGTCAGACCGCGCACGTCGAGCATGGTCCGATGCAACCGGCTGAAGGCTCGCCTTCAGCCGAGATCGATGGCGAGATCGAGCGGCTTACCGTCGTAGTCGAACGCCGCGCTGTCGAACTTCGGCGGCCCGAAGCGGCCCACCGCATTGCGACTGAAGCCGACGGGCTCTGAAGGGATGCCCAGCATGTTCGTGTCGAGCTTGCCGTCCGAGTCGCGGTCCTGCACCACCTGCACGGCGTAGCGGCCCGGCTCGAGCCGCGCCTTCGGAACGATGATGACCTGAGGATTGGACTGCGCCGGCACTACCGTGGTGAACGCGCACCGCGATCCCAGGAACTCCGCCTGGCGGCACACGCCGATGAGGAGCTGACCCTTGCCAGGCGTGACGTTGCGCAGCGTCAGCCGCAGCGCGGGCTCTTCCTCGGCGTGCGCGACACCCGCAATCACCGCGGAACAACACAAAGGAAGCAGAGCGAGTGATGATCGACGCATCGAGCTCTCCTATGGAAAAGGATGAGGGTCGGAATTGAGCCGGCGCGGCATCGGCACACCCCAGTGGCGCGCGATGCACGCGAGCCGGCGTGTGTCCTCGTGAATGAGGTTCCAGCCGACGCCGAGCGGATGCAGCCCCGGGATCAGCACGCGCACGGTGCGGAAACCAAGGCATCGCAGGTCCGGTGTGGTGGTCTCCACGTAGTGGATTTCGAAGCCGGCGCGCTCGAGATGCGCGAGTGCACGGGACAGGCTGTCACGCGGCGAAGCATCGGATTCCGTTGCGCCGCGAGCCGAACGAGGGACGGATTCGAAGAACCACTCGAGCTTCGCGAAGTTCGCGGGATCGAGGTAGAAGCGCACGTGATCCGCGAAATCGCGCACGTCCTCGCGCGCGAGCACACGCGGCGTGCGCTCGAGCACGATGGCCCAGTTGAGCGTCTGAAAGGCCTCGACGAGCGCACGAGCCGCGGCGCGCGCGAGCGCGAGGCCTGCGCTCGCACCCACGACGGCCGCGCGGCGGTTGCGTGGCTGCACCAGAGCGATGACGGCAGGCAGACCGATGTCCGTCGTGACTTCGAACAGGAGTACGCGAAAACCGGGATGATGCAGAAGCTCCCGTTCACGCGGCGCAAGGAGTGCATCGAGCTCGCATTCCGGCAGCGCACGAGGCACGTGCCTCAGGAGCCAGGCCGCCATGAACGCGTCGCGCTCGACCAGCTCGAGAATCCCGCCGAGCAGTGCCTGCTCCAGGGTACGTCCCGCGGCCATGCCGGAGCTGATTCCCGGTTGCAGAATCTCCTGCGGCGAGAGGGCCTCGTACCCGAGATAGACGAGCGACGCCGGCAGGAAGCTCGGCGTACCGCGGGTGAGATTCCAGCCCTCGATCCAGCGCATGGGTGCGTCCGGGTCGAAACGTGCGAAAGGAAACCCGGCACGCGAGTACTGCTCGTCGGAGAAGCCGATGAGGCGCTCGACGGGTAGCGCACGCTCACCCAGCCGGCGGCGGGTAGCAGTAACGAGCCGTTCCGTCGGACAGATCCCTGCGGCGTAGCGCTCGGCCGCCTCACCGAGCGCACGCCAGAGGGCTTCCTCGTATTCGAAGCCCGCGCCGCCGGCCGGCACGGTGTAGTCCGTCGAAGCGAGACCGCAGGCATCGTTGCGCGCGAAGTAGCGCGGCCGCGTGCAGTGAGCCGCGACGATGAAGAGGCGCGGCTCGCCTGGCTGCAGCGGGACGGAGACCACCCGCCGCACGATGCCGAGCCGGGGATCGATCATGCGCGTGCACACCCGCCGCAGCTCTTCCGACAGCACGTGCCGCTCCTTCAGAGCCAGTCGCGGACCGCAGGAGGCGGTGCTGAATCGGTCCTGAAGCCGCAGACCTCACAGCGCGGGAGCTTCAGCACGCGGCCGATGGAAAGATCGATCGTGACCGGATCGAGCTCGATCACCGCATCGAAGGCGCAGTGCTGCAGAGCGCCCGCGAGAAAGCTCACGCACTGCGCGCAGGCGATCGCCGCGGCGATGCGCTCGTGCACGCGGGCTCTGACTGACGCGCTGCCCTCCGCGCCAGCGGCCTGAGCCACGCAGGCGTCGAACTCGTCCCGGAAATCGAGATTCGCGCGCAGACGGTGATAGAAGCACTCGTAACAGGCCGTATCTCCCGGCACGACGAATGGCCCGATGCGCACGCGGAGATCGGTGAGGCAGGCGAACAGGATCGGCGTGCGCGCCGCAAGAGCTGCACGGTTGTGCTCGCGGAAGGCACGATGATCCTCGCAGTCGCGGCAGACGAGGACGACGGCATCCGCTTGCCCCGTGGGCGTCTCACCTGCCGCGGCAATGCCGAGCACCGAAAGAAGTTCCCGGCACTCTGCCGCCAGTGCGCCGCTTCCCACGACGCGCACCGACTGGAGCTGAGGCGCCTGCCGTGCGTCCAGCCGCTCGTCGCGCACGCAACGAGCGAAATGGCGCGCCGTGGCGACGATGCGATCCTCTGAGCGCGCCGGTGCACCGTCCACCAGCACGCGACGGACGGTGAAGAGCTGCAGGAGAGCGCACGCCGTGCGCGGATCGTGTCCCCTGCTCTCGAGCAGCTCGAGCACCCCATGTGCGCTTCGCGTGCCGTCGCAGGCCTGAAGGAGATCGCGCGCGATGGGCGCTTCCCGACCGATCGTGAGCCGGTCGCTCGGTGTGCGAAGCTGTATCCGGCCGTCGTCGAGCTCGATGACATGTACCACCGGGTCGACCGCCGGACGTGCCGGAAGAGACTCGAACGCACCTGCACGCTGCGCGGGTGCCTTCACGTTTGCGGATCCCTCAATCACGCGCATGTCCTTTCCGGGCTCAGGCCTCCTCGCCCGCCGCATCGCGGCGCCACGCCCACCACGCGAACGCCATGCAGCCTGCGGTGAACACGACCAGCATGCCGAGGCTCCTCGCCAGACTCGCCGCCGGCAGCGGGTCGACGAGGCTCCAGCCGAGGAGACCTAGATGATGAGAGGGCAGCCACGGCGCGAGGCTCTGGACGACGGAAGGCAGGTACTCGAGCGGCACGAACAGTCCCGAAGCGAAAGCCAGCGGCAGAAACAGGAGATTGGCGACCGCCGTCGCCGCGCCGGGTGTGCACAGATGGCCGAGCGCAAAGCCGAGCGCCGCGAACGGCACGACACCCGGGAGGAGCCGCGGCAGCAGATGCAGCAGCAGCTCGAAGACGTCGGCACGCCTCGTGCCGATTGCCGCGACGGAAAAGAGGAGAACGAGCGCCGCCGCGACGAAGCCGGCAGCTACCACCAGGCGCGCCGCGAGATGCGCTGCCGGGCTCAGAGGCGTCAGTCGCAGCAGACGCGCCCAGCCCGATGCACGCTCCGCGGCGATGGAAACACCGAAGGCGAACAGCCCCACCGACATCACGGCGAATGTCGAGTAGGCGACGAGGATGTAGTCGCCCACCGACACGTTGCCGATCGTACGATCGGCCTGCGGCAGACCGAACATGAGGTAGAAGAGCGCCGGAAAGAGCAGTGTCGGTACGCTGAACGCGGGCGCACGCCAGAGCTTCAGGAGCTCGCAGCGAATCAGCCAGCAGAGCGCTCTGACGGTCATGACATCCGCTCCCTGCGAAAGGCGGCAACCCGTCCGCGGTGCGCCTCCTCCACACCGTGGCGGTTGCGCGTCAGCGTTACGTCGGAGGTGAGCCTGAGCTCCTCGAGCGTGCCATTCATCACGAGCCGCCCGTTCGCGAGCACGAGCACGCGTCCAGCGATACCTTCGGCTTCGGTGAGATCGTGAGTCGTCAGGACGATGGTGCGACCCGCGCGGGCGAGCCCGCGCAGCGTGTCGAGAAGCGCTGCCCGCGAAGCGGCATCCAGAGCCGCGGTCGGCTCGTCGAGGAAGAGAATCTCGGGATCACCCGCGAGTGCCAGCGCGAACAGCAGGCGCCGCCGCTCGCCGAACGACAGCGTTCCTGCGGACTTACGGGCTCTGTGCAGAAGGCCCGCGCGTTCGAGCAGGGCGCGCGTGCCGACCGGCGCGGCGTGACAGCTCCGGAAGAGCTCGACGAGCTCGCGCACACGCAGGTTCTGCGGCACGTTTGCGTGCTGCAGCATCACACCCATGCGGCTTCGCGCCCGTTGGCTGCGCGGATCGTCACCGTATACACGCACCGCGCCGGCGGTAGGTGTACGAAGCCCGGTCATGAGCGCAATGGCGGTGCTCTTACCGGCACCGTTCGGGCCCAGCAGTGCGACGACTTCGCCCGGCGCGATGCGGATATCGACATCGCGCAGCGCCCATGCATCGGCGAAACGCTTCGAGACGCCGACCAGCTCGACGGCCATGGAACCCGCGGCGCTCACGACACGCCCTCCAGGCTGCGCTCGAAGGCTTCGACCCAGCGCGACCACCCGGGCGCATGGCGTGCCTTCTCCATGCACGCACGCGCACACGCGCGGTCCGCTCCGTACGCGACCGGCCCCTGAGCATGGAGCGCGGCCACTGCGCACAGGATCTCGGGATCGTCCGCGTGATGAGCGAGCGCCCGTCGGCAGATCTCGAGTGCCCGCGACCAGCTCGAGATACACGCTGCCATCGAAGGGGCGGAGTGGACCTCGGTGAGCGACTGCCAGACTTCGAGGCACACGCGCTCTCTTTCCGGCAGACCGGGCATGCTCGTGAGGTCGTGCACCAGAGAACGCAGCTCGGCGAGATCGGCGAACGGCGATGCGGACGCACCGACGAAGACGCGCCGTGCCAGCGCGCGCACCAGGAGACCGCGCGGTTCGTGCGCCGGATCCGACACTGCGGTAACCGCCGCACGCAGTCCTGCGACCTGCCGCGCGGCCTCCTCGGCCGACAGCGGTGTGCAGAACACGCTTGCCGGCGTGAGCGCTCTGAGCTCATCCATTGGCAGAGCATCCGACGAACCCCGACCGCTCGAGGCACGCAGCAGCCGACGGTCGAGCGACTCGATGGGCTCGCCCAGGGCATGCGCCACGACGGACGGATGCGCAGAGGGCGCACGCGACTGCAGCGCCTCGCACAGCCGGCGCAGACCGTCCATTCCCAGGCGGTCGAGAGCATGCGCGACGAGCGCGTGCGCGGCGACGTAGACGCAGGGTCTCAGCGCGGCATCCGGCACGAGTCGCTCGAAGAAGAGATCGCTGCGCGCGTCATAGGCGAGCATCGCCCGCAGCGCGGGGATGGCGTGACCTCGCGTTCTGAGCAGCGTTTCGCCGTCGATACGCGAACCGACGAAGATGGACGTGCGGTCGTGCCGTGCCTGGAAGAAGACGGCGATGCCTTCGTCCAGAAAGCGGTTCCCCGAGCGCAGGTGCAGATGGGCGAGCTCGTGAGCGACGATGGCCTCGTATTCGCGGAGCGACCGAAGCGGCGAAAGCTTGATGTAGCCGATGCCGGCGACATCGCTCGCCGCGTGGTGCAGCCCCGGCAGGCGTTCCGTGAGCTCCACCACGAGCTTCGGACCCGGGACCCCGAAGAACCGCCAGGCCTCGCACAGCGCGTCCTGCACGCACTGTTCAGTGAGCTCGACGTGCGCGATGTCGAGCTGCGACGCGTACAGCAGATACACGCCCGCACAGCACCGAACGCGGAACGCGCCCGTCAGCAGGGCGCCGAGTGCGGGCAGCATGCGGCGAGCAACGCCCAGACGCTCGAGCACGTGCAGGTCCTCGCGCGCCGCCTCGTGCCTGGCCGCGCCGCAGTGCAGGAGCAGCCGCTCGATGAGCAGATCGGGCCGATAGGGATCGGCGCGTAGCGCACCCGAGAGGGCATCGATCTGCGCAGACAGGCTCTCGGAGGCGATGGCCGATGCATCGGCTGCAGCGGGTAATGCGGACGAAGACGCGCTCATGCCGGCTTCTCCCGCGCAGCCTCACGCGCATGGCCGAGGAATACCGCATGAACGGCGGCCTCCACGAGCCCGTCCACGCCGAGCAGACGATTGAGCGCGTCGTCGAAGAAGCCGCCCCACGCGAGCGATGCGATGCCCGCTGCCGCGGCAGTGAGACATACGTTCTGCGCAGCATGACCTGCTTCGAGCAGCGCCAGGCGATAGGCGCGGTCCCCGTACTTGACCGACGAGCGCTCGAACACCGCCGTGAACACGAGCAGCGCCGCGGCTGCCCTCGAGATTCCGCTGTCCGCGATGAGCGCTTGCTCGAGTGCAGCGGAATCCAGCGGCTGGAGCACATCCAGAGCGCCGCCGCGCGGATCGAAGTGAGTGACGCATGGCGGAACTTCCGCCACGCGCAGGAGGATGGGATAGACCTCGACCGGAAACTCTCCCCCCGCGGACGGATAGCTCCGGAACCGCAGCTCTACGGAAGGCAGATGCCGCACGGCTGCCCGCCGGTTGCAGGCGAGCGCGGGAACGAGCACCGAAGCGAGATCGGCAAGCGACAGAGACGCGCCGGTGAATTCCCGGGTGCTCACCCGCGCACGCAGTGCCGCACCGAGCGGCATGGCGGGCTCCGCGGGTGGCCCGAGCGCCCGACGCTCCACGAAGCGGTACACCTTGAAATTGCGGCTCAGCGCTTCGATTGCGGCACGCGAAGTGAGCTCCCGCGCGATGGTGAGCGCCTGTGCCGGGTAGCGGCTGCGCGTGTACTTGGTGTTCTCGTGAAAGAGCTCGAGGAGCGGCGCCGACGCGCACGCTTCTGCGACTGTGGTACTTCCGTCGAGCGAGATCTTCCTGGGATTCATGAGACCTTCCTTGCTCTCGCGGAAGCAGAGAGTAGGTGCGGCGCCGGCGGCGCACAGCACGAGAATCTGGCCAGAAGCGCCAGGATTGCGTGATTGCCCGGCATGGCGTGCGGAGCGAGTCTTTCCGCGCCGGAGGGCGATCGTGCGCGCCCGGGCAGGCGCGGTCGCCCACCCGGAGCCCATCCACTTCAAGTCAACCCAGGGAAGGAGAGACTCATGTCGATGGAAGACCTGGACATCGTCAGATCGAGCGAGAACGACCTCGAGGACCTGTCGGTGCTCGACGACGCGAACGGCGGCAGCTGCTGCTGTTGCTGCTGCTGCTGCGCGTGCATCGGCTGCGAAATCGAGAACGAGAACTGATCGGGCGGACGCCGATCCCGGTCCCGGGCGTTCCCGCGTCCGGGACCGGTTCCGTTCGTCGGAACCATCGGTGTCGCGGCGGGCAGCGAGACGGGTGTGAGCGCGGCATCCGATGGGTTAAGCTTCGCGCGGGGGGAATAGAGAGGTGGCCGTCGCACCATAAAGGAAAGGCCATCGAAGAAGCGAGGACGAACGATTCCCCGGAGGCCGCTGATGCGAACCTCTGGTGCAGCACGTGCCGCACCTGCCAGCTCCCCCCATCGCGCGACTGCCGAAAGCAGGCATCCGACGCGGGCCGATGCCCCGTCGGCAGGCGAGATTCTGAACCGCTCGATTCGTCTGGCCGTGTGCGCGTTCGCGGCACGAGGCGCGGTGTTCCTTCTGGACGAGCATCAGCCGGCGGTCGCCTCCGTCGTCGGCGCCGACCGTACCGCCGCGCCCCGCTTCGCCGCCGCGCTGGAGATCCTGTCGCACCGTGCGCGCGACGGTGTGCACACGCTGCTCGTGCCCGACGTGCGAGCCGACGCGCAGCTCGCGCCGGTATTCACCGCTGACTCAGCCGACGCCGAGCCCGTCATCGCCCTCGCGTGTGCACTTCTCGCGGAGACGACGCCGCGCGCTCGCTGCGCGCTCATCGTCTTCGATTCGAAGCCCAGGACGTGGTCGGCCGCCGACGCCGAGCTGCTGCGGGATCTGGGTGACTCTCTCACCGCGCACCTCGCCCTGCAGCGTGAGCTCGCTCTCGCGCGCTCGGAGGCGGCGGCACTGCAGCTCGAGTGCAGCAGGCTCCGCGAAGCGCTGAGCACCACCGACGAGCGACTGCGCCAGCACCGCGACTGGCTGGACCTCGGACTTTCAGCCGGACACATGGGTGTGTTCGACTGGGACGTCGTATCGGGAGAGGTACGCGTCACACACGAGCTCGCGCGCCTCTACGGCACCGAGCCGTCGGTGCTGGAAGCCGGCGCCGACGCCTGGCTCTCCTACGTGCATCCCGAGGATGCGCCGCGCATTCGCGAGACCGTCCTGCCCGTGATCAACGGGTGTCAGGGCAACGTCGTGGAATTCCGCGACGAGTTCAGGATCCTGCGCACGGACGGCGAGCTGCGCTGGCTCGAGGTGCGAGGCCGCGTGGAGCGCGATGCTTCGGGACGGGCGGTGCGCATCAACGGCGTCCACGTCGACATCACCGAGCGCCGCCGCAACGCCGAGGCGCTCAAGGAGGCGGACCGGCGCAAGGACCAGTTCCTCGCCATGCTCGCCCACGAGCTGCGCAACCCGCTCGCCCCGCTCATGAACTCCGCGCATCTGCTCGAGCGGCTGGGCGGCGACGACGAGCGCCTCACCCGCATCGGCGAGATGGTCGGTCGTCAGGTCACGCACATGGCGCGCCTCATCGACGACCTGCTCGACGTCTCGCGCGTCACGCGCGGCAAGATCCTCCTCAAGAAGGAGCGGCTCGAGCTCGCGCCGATCATCCACAATGCGATCGAGACCGTCCGGCCGCTGATCGAGTCGCGCCGCCACCGTCTGACCGTGAGCCTTCCGCCCGCGCCGCTCCGGGTGTACGCCGACGCGACGCGCCTCACGCAGGTGATCGGTAACCTTCTCGACAACGCCGCCAAGTACACCGAGGACGGCGGGTGGATCCAGGTCAGCGCGGAGCCGGCGGGCTCGGAAGTGGTGATCCGCGTGCGCGACAACGGCATGGGGATAAGCCCCGAGCTCCTCCCGCACGTCTTCGAGCTGTTCACACAGGACGAGCGCAGTCTCGACCGGGCGAAGGGCGGGCTCGGCATAGGGCTCGCTCTCGTGCGCAGCCTCGTCGAGCTGCACGGCGGAAGCGTGCACGCCGCGAGCGCCGGACCGGGACTCGGCAGCGAGTTCTCCGTGCGGCTGCCGGCCGCGGGCGAGCCGCATTCAGGCGGGAGCTCACGCACCGACGAGCCGACGGGAGCAGGCGGCCGCTGCCGCGTTCTGGTCGTCGACGACAACGTCGACGCCGCCGAAACGCTCGGCCTCATGCTCGAGATGGAAGGCCATCAGGTGCGGGTCGCGTTCGAAGCGACGCAGGCGCTCGAGATCGCACGCGTCTTCCGTCCCGACATTGCCCTGCTCGACATCGGAATGCCGGGCATGGACGGCTACGAGCTCGCCGCGCGGATGCGCGCCGCGCCCGAGACGCGGCATACGTTCCTCATCGCCGTGACGGGCTACGGCCAGGCCGAGGACCGCGACCGCTCGAGCCGCGCGGGCTTCGACCGTCACCTCATCAAGCCGGTGGAGCCGGACCAGCTCACGGCGCTCATCGCGGGCTTTCAGGCGAACCGCAGCCGCTGACGCCGCCGGTCGGCGTCACGCGCCGCCCGGTCGGTGCCGCCGCGCGTGGAGCACCCGCCACTCTCCGCCTTCGCGCACCAGCTCGATGTCGAGCTCGTGGAGCTCGGCGGCGAAGCTCCAGTCCTCCTCGTCGCCGCGCGTGCCGAGCATGCCGACCACGAGCCGCACGCGCGCGAGCCCGTCCTCGGGGAATTCGATGCTCTCGATGCGCGTCAGCAGCCGGACTCTCTGGTTGACGAGGAAGAACCCGCGCACGAAGTTGCGCAGCGCCTGCCGGTCCCTTCCGAGCTCGTCCGAGTACTGCTCCGAGACGAGCGCCATCACGGCCCCGGTGTCGCGCGCCTCGGCAGCCTCTTCACCGCGCGCGATGAGCGCGCGCACTTCCGCCTCGGGCGTCGAGCGGGACGTGCACGCCGCGAGGAGCGTCAGAGAGAGAACGATGAGACGAACGGTACGCATTTTCCCCGCAGAGAGTATTGCATCGGCGACCCGCGTGCCTTAACGTTCGCGCCGCGTCGCGGGGTGTGGTACCGCTCGTGACGTCCAGTGATGGTCGTCCGGACCCTCGGAGGTGTGGCGATACCGAGATGAAGAAGCGCAAAGCGTCGACTGACAGCGACCCTGGGCCCCGTCTTCAAAGCGTTACTCAGTATCTCGAGAAGAACTTCCCCGACTTCTTTGCCGAAGCGCGTTTTCAGGTAGGCGACGACGACTACTTCCTCTTCGCCCGCTTCGGCCAGTACCTCGCCCGGTCGATTGAACAGAACCGGGTGCCGCGCCAGAAGATCAACCGCGGCTTCACCGTCCTCAACAAGATGGCTCGAGCTTCCGCCAAGCATCCGCGGATCCGGCAGATGCTGGTCTCGGGGCCGCTCGAGTACATTGTGGACGCGCCCAAGGCGCGGGAGCTCGCGCGCAAGCGTCTCTCGCCCGTGGCACAGGGGTACCTGGAGAGCCTCTGCGAGTGACGGCGGTCTGACCGCCGTCTCACTCGCCCGGACCCTCTCTCTCCTTTTCCGGGAGAGAGGGTGCCGGAGACGAACGAGCGAGGCTGTAGACTCCGGTCTCGCATGGACTCGCTCACTCAGTTCGCACTCGGCTCCGCCGTCGGCGTCGCCGTCATGGGCCGGCGGACGAGGCTGTGGAAGGCCGCGCTCTGGGGCGGCATCTGCGGCACTCTGCCCGATCTCGACGCCTTCATCGATCACGGCGATCCGGTCCGCAACGTCACGTACCACCGGGCCGAGAGCCACGCTCTCTTCTACCTGACGCTCACTGCTCCACTCATCGCCTGGGTCGCCGCCCGGCTGCACGGCGAGCTCGACCGCTACAGACGATGGTGGCTCGCCGTCTGGCTGGCGCTCATCACGCACCCGCTGCTCGACGTGATGACGGTCTACGGCACGCAGCTCGCGCTGCCGTTCACTGACCGGCCCTTCGGCGTCGGCAGCATCTTCATCATCGATCCGCTCTGCACGCTGCCGCTCCTCGTGGGGCTCGCGGGCGCCGTGGCGCTGCGCGGAGATCGTGGACGGCGGTGGAACCTCGCCGGCCTCGTGCTCGCGAACGCGTATCTCGCCTGGAGCTTCGTCGCCCAGCAGTACGTGTACGGCGTGGTGCACGAGTCGCTCGCGGCGCAGGGCATCCGCGCGGAGCGGGTGCTCGCGACGCCGACGGCGTTCAACACCGTTCTCTGGCGCGTGGTCGCGATCGAGGGCGAACACTACTATGAAGGCTTCTATTCGCTGCTCGACACCGACCGCCAGGTCGATCTCGATCGCTTCCCGCGCAACCTCGCGCTCTACGAGCGCCTCCGCGACGACTGGCACGTGGCGCGCGTGGCGTGGTTCAGCCGCGGGTTCTTCGCGATGACCGGGCGCGGCGACCAGGTGCTGATCAGCGACCTGCGCATGGGCCAGGAGCCGTACTACACGTTCACGTTCGCCGTGGCGAAGTGCCTGGAGGGCAGGCTCGTGCCGCGCCTTCCGGTGCTTCTGCCGCGCAACCTCGACGTGGAACCGATACTGCGCTGGATGGCACGCCGGCTGCGCGGCGAACGGATGGCGCCGCCGCGGGGACCGCGACCGCACGCTCTGCAGCAGGGACACGCGGCTTCGGGCCCGGGCGAAGCCGGCTGATATCCTCGTGCACATGGACGAGGCCCGTCAGATACGCGAGTTCTGGTTCGGTCGCCTGCCACTGTCACCCGCCGGCCTCGAGCAGCGTATGCGCTTCTGGTTCGGTGACGGCGACGTCGAGCGGCAGCGCAGACGCGATGCGGAGATCCGGTCGCGCTTCGGTGCGCTGATCGAGCGGGCCGCGGCCGGAGAGCTGGCGCACTGGGCGGACAGTCCGCGCAGGCGCCTGAGCCTCATCGTCCTGCTCGATCAGTTCCCGCGGAATGCGTTCCGCGGCACCGCGCGCGCCTTTGCGTACGACGCACAGGCGCTGGAGCTGGCGCTCACCGGCATGCAGGTCGGTGCGGACGCCGCGCTCGATCCCGTGGAGCGGCTGTTCTTCTACATGCCGCTGCAGCACGCCGAGTCGCATGACATCCAGGAGGAGTCGGTCGTGGCGTTCCGCCGCCTCCTTGCCGAGGCGCCCGAGCCCCTTCGCTGGGGATTCGAGGAGGCCCTGAAGGCGGCCGAGATGCACCGTCAGATCATCGCGCGCTTCGGCCGCTTTCCGCACCGTAATGCGGTGCTCGGCCGGCCGAGCACGCCGGAGGAAGAAGCCTATCTGGCAGGCGAAGCCGAGCGTTTCGGTCAGTAGCCGCTCAGCTCCGTCCGCGTTCCTCTCCGGGCATCAGCGGCTCGCCGACGAGAGACTGGGGCGCCAGGAGCCGTTCGAGCTCCTGCACCCGCCGCTCGAGCTCGCGCTGCATGTCGAGCAGATCGAGCACCAGCGCCGCACCGCTGACATTGACGCCCAGGTCGCGGATCAGACGGCTCGCGGTCCGCAGACGCGGAAGCATCGTCGCGGGCAGCAGCCACCGCTCGGGCGCGTCGCCGCGCGGCTCGAACACACCGAGCTCGGCGAGCTCGATCACTTCCGTCAGCTCGAGCCTGCACAGCCGGCAGAGGTCCTCGACGCCGATCCAGTCGCTCTCGCCGAGCAGCTGGGCCTGCAGCAGCTCGATGGCATCTCTCATCGCTTCACCTCGTGAGATCGGCGCGCGGGTCGAAGCCGAGCTCGCGCTGCATCTGAGCGTACAGCTCGCGCGCACGCGGCGTGTCGGCCGGAGGCAGCACCACCTTCAGCAGCACGTACTGGTCGCCCGGAGGCTGCCCGGGAAGTCCGCGGCCGCGCAGCCGCAGTTTCTGCCCGGACTGCGCGCCAGCGGGAATACGCATTTCCACCGGCCCGCCGAGAGTGGGCACGGTGACGGTCGCACCGAGAGCCGCCTCCCACGGAGCCACGGGGAGCGTCAGCGTGACGTCCCGGCCGTCCACCTGATAGAGCCGGTGCGGCCGGATGTGCACTTCGAGATAGAGATCGCCCGCGCGTCCGCCGCCGATCGCAGGCTCACCCTGACCGGCGAGCCGCAGGTGCTGGCCGTCGGTCACGCCGGCTGGAATCGAGACGCGCACCGTGCGCTTGTGAAGCTGCACCCGTCCGTCCGGACCGAGCTCCGGGCGCTGCAGCTCCAGCACGCGCGTCACACCCGAGAACGCTTCCTCGAGATCGATGTCGATGCGCGCGTGGTGATCGCGCCCGGGGCGCGCGCGTGCACCCGCCGCACGTCCGAAGGGGCTGCGGCTGCCGAACAGAGTCGAGAAGAAGTCGCTGAATCCCAGGTCTTCGAACGCCCCGTCGCCGAAGCCCGACGTGCTGAATTCGAAGCCGCTTCCCCAGTCGGGCGGCGGCCGGAACTGCTGACCGGCCTTCCACTGGCTGCCGAGCTGGTCGTAGGCCGCACGCTTCTCCGGGTCCTTGAGGACCTCGTAGGCCTCCTGGATCTCCTTGAACTTCTCTTCCGCGTTCGGCTCCTTGCTGACGTCCGGGTGGTACTTGCGCGCGAGCCGCCGGTAGGCCTTCTTGATCTCTTCGGCCGTGGCGTTTCGCGGCACACCGAGCATCTGGTAGTAGTCCCGGTATTCCATGTCTCGTCACTCGACCCGAGTCGCTGGCCACATCATTGGGACGATCCCCGCGCTTGCCAAGGCTGCGGACACGCATCCGGTCGCCGTCCGCTGGAAGCCGGCGCTCGCCGCCTTCTCGGCGCGCCTAAGCGGTCTTCCGAAGGGGTCGTCGCACGCCGAAGGCAACGCCCTGCCTTCGATGCACGCACGTCGTGTGCCCGGACTGCCATGACCGGCGTGCACGGAGAGTGAGCGGCCGGACGAGGATCTGCACTCGTACCGGTGCGTGCGCACGCGCCGATCCGTCGCACAGATCGAGCGCAGCGACGTGCAGCGTTGCGCTGGAGCAGTGCATGCAGCGCGCCACCGAACGGCTCGCAACGTCCGCTTTCGCGACGGAGATCACGCATTCGGCGCGCCGCGAGCCCGCTGCCGCGCAGGGCATGCAACTTGCAACTCGGGCGTGTGACGAATGTCGCCACGACGACAACCATGCGCCTTCTGCGACCGCCTCCGCTGAAGAATCTGCGGGCGTTCTGCGTTGCTGCGCGCCATCTCAGCTTCAAGACCGCCGCGGACGAGCTGGCACTCACGCCGTCCGCGGTGAGCCATCAGATGAGGGAGCTGGAGGAGAGCCTCGGCATCCGGCTGTTCGACCGCAGGACGCGAGCGCTCGAGCTCACGAGTGCAGGACGGATGCTGCTCGGCGAGATCGCGCCGCTCCTCGAGGCACTCGACCGGAGCCTCGCGCAGATCGCGCGCCGCCACCGCCGGCGCACGCTGCGCGTGCTGCTGCCGCCGTTCTTCGCGAGCGAGCTGTTCGTACCGCGCCTCGCGAGCTTCTGCAGTGAGCACGCCGACATCGACATCCAGATCGACACGCGCGACCCGCGTCCCTCGACGCATCCGATCACGGCGGACGTGTCGATCCTGCTGTCCGAGACCGAGCCGCAGGGCGTGCAGTCCGCGCCGCTCTTCTCGCTGAAGCTCGTAGCCGTCTGCGCACGCGAGCACGCGCCGCTCGTCAACAGGCTCGGACGCGACGTGTTCCGCGAGATGGCGCTCATCGTGCACAGGACGCGTCCCTTCGCCTGGCACAACTGGGCCGAGGAAGTCGGCCTCGAGGCTCCGGAGCCGAAGAACGTCATCGAGCTCGACACGATGTTCGCCGTCGTGCGCGCCGCCGAGCGCGGCATCGGCGTTGCACTGGTGCCGAGCGCGCTCTGCAGCGCGTGGTTCCGCTCTGGTGCACTGGTGCAGATCTTTCCGCTCGAACTTGCGACGCGCGACACATATTTCCTCGTGAATCGCTTCGAGGACGCGGACCGTCCCGAAGTGAAGGCGCTCACGAGCTGGGCGCTCGCGCAGTTCGCGGCGAACGATGAGCGCTGATCATCCGTCCGCCGAAATCTTTTCGTTTGTCTGATCGCTCCGCGATTCCTATCGTGACGCCCAGTCCGGTGAGATGGACATCCGGACGTTGCAACGGGAAGTCACACGGGAGATCGCAGAAATGTACTTCTTCAAGGACAAGATTGGATTCGTGAAGTCGGTCGGTGCCGCAGTTGCCGCGTCGCTGCTCCTCACGGCGACCGCATCCGCGGCGCCCGCGAAGCGCTTCGTGCTGGCGGCGTTCCAGGACGCGCCCGGCGGCGAGGCGATCGTCGCCGGCGATTACCAGGGAGGGCTCGCTGCGATCGCAGCGCGCGGCTCCGAGCGCCACAAGGCGGCGACCGCCATCAACCTCTGCGTCGCGCACGCCGCGCTCGGACACCGGGCCGAGGCGCGCGCCGCCTGCGACGAGGCCGTGCACGCCGCGAAGCTGGAAAGACGGTTCTCCACGGAGCTGAGCACGCGCTCCTCCGCCAGCAGGACGCTCGCGATGGCGTACTCGAACCGCGCCGTGATGCACTTCCTGTCGCAGAACGCGCTCGGTGCGACGGAAGACTTCGCCCGGGCCGCGGCACTGGCGCCGCGTGAGGACTTCGTCGCGCAGAACCTGGAGAAGCTGCGGTCGATGCAGATGACGCCGGTACAGGTGGCGAAGTCGCCTGACTCCTGACGCCGGTCGGACGGAGGTGGAGCGCCTGCGCTCCACCTCCGCTTCGATCAGTCGCTGCGCGCCGCGGCAGCCGATCGCGGCGATGCAGGACGGAAGGCTGGCTCCAGGAGCTCCATCTCCACCAGCGTGCCGAAGCGGCGCGCGTCCTCGCGGATCCTCTCGGCATCGCCGATCAGCACGATCGCCAGGTTCTCGACGCTGGGGAAAGCCCGGTCGATCACGGCGCGCGCATCCGCAAGAGTCACGCTGCGCAGCGCCGGTCCGTAGCCCTCGATGTACTCGGTCCCGAGACCATAGAGCTCGAGCTCGCCGATCGCTGCGGCCCAGTCGGCGGCCGTCTCGAGGGTGAGCGGATACTGTCCGAGCACGTACGCGCGCGCGGATTCCAGCATCTCGGACGACACGCCCTCGGTGTGCAGTCGGCGGAGTGTCTCGATCGCGAGCTCCAGCGCCTTGCCGGTGTTCTCGGTCTGCGTGAAGGAGCGGATCGAGAACTCGCCCGGCACGCTGCCGCGGGTGAAGCCCGACCGCGCGCCGTACGAGAGTCCCGACTTCACGCGCAGCTCGGTGTTGAGGATCGACGTGAAGCGCCCGCCGTAGAGAGTGTTCACGAGATCGAGCGCGGCGCGCGCCGGATCGTGCTTCGCGACGCCGACGTTGCCGATCCAGAAGTAGGTCTGCGAGGAGCCCGGCGAATCGACGAGCAGCACGCGGCGCCCGCGCAGCGGTGCCGGTGCCGGCAGCGCATCGGGCTTCGAGCGTGCCTTCGGCCAGCTCGCGAACGCGCGCGTCACGGCACGACGCAGGCTCGGTGCATCGACGGCGCCGGCGAAGACGAGCGTGAGCCGCTCGCCGGAGAACTGCGCGCGGTAGTAATCGAGAACGTCCTGATGCGTGATCGCGGCGAGCGAGCTCTCACTGCCGCTCACCGGACGCCCGTAGGGGTGATCGCCGAAGAGGAACGCGCGGCCGTAGGTGCCGAGCAGCTCGGAAGGATCGGAATCCTTCGCCGCCTTGATGAGCTCGATCTGCCGCGCGCGGAGCTTCTCGAACTCCTCCGGCGCGAACCGCGGCCGCAGCAGCGCGTCCGCCAGGAGCTCGAGCATCAGATCCTGATCGCGAGCGAGGAACTGGCCGACGACGTTGATCGATTCGGCGCCGGCGAATGCATTGAAGCTGCCGCCGACGCCCTCGACGGCCTCGGCGAACGCGAACGCATCGCGCTCACCCGCGCCCTTCTCGAGAAGCCCTGCCACGAGTGACGCCACTCCGGGCTTGCCCGGGGGATCCCCGAGCGCACCGCCGCGCAGCACGGCGTTGAAGGCGATGAGCGGCACCTCGCCGCGCGGCATGATCACGAGCGTGATGCCGTTCGGCAGCTCGATGCGCTCGTGGCGCGGAATCTGAATCGCCCCGGGCCCCGACTGCGCGAACGAGTAACCGGCCGCGAGCGGTGCCGCGAGGGAGGTAGCGGCCGCCAGCTTCAGGAGCAGGCGCATGCAGTCACCTCCTCCGCTTCGACTTCCACTTCCTCCTGCGGCAGCAGCACGCCGACCGTGCGCCGGCGACGGTCGAGGATGTCGCGGGCCACCGCGAGAATCTCGTCGCGCGTCACCGCTTCGTACTGCGCGGGCGCATCGAAGAGCTTGCGCCAGTCGCCGTGGAACACTTCGAACTCGCCGAGCAGGCGCGCCTTGCCGTCGATGGTGGCGAGCTGCTTCCAGAACGACGCGAGCGTGAGGTTCTTCGCGCGCTGCAGCTCGGCGGCGGTCACGCCTTCGCGCGTGATGCGCTCGAGCTCGGCGTCGAGCACGCTCTGCACGTGCTCGGGATCGCTGCCTTCGGGCAGCGTGAGATAGAGCCAGAACAGTCCCGGATCGAAGCCCTCGTGCCAGTAGCCGCTCACCTCGATCGCGAGCTTGCGCTCCTCGACGAGCAGCCGGTGCAGGCGCGAGGCGTCGCCCTCGACGAGGATCGACATCAGGAGACTCGCCGCCGGCGCGCGCGGATCGTTCGCGGCGGGCGCCTTGTACGCGTACTGCAGGAGCGGCGTCTGCGCCGGGCGGCGCACGACGACTCGCCGCTCGCCGAGCTGCTCCGGCTCACGCGTGCGCACCTCCTCGGGCGGCGCCTGACGCGGAATCGGCTCGAAGTACTTGCGCGCGAGCGCGAACACTTCCTCGGGCTCGAAATCGCCCGCGAGCACCATCGTCTGATTGTTCGGTGCGTAATACGTCCGGTAGAAGCGCTGCAGATCCTCGAGCGTCCACGACTGGATGTCCGAAGGCCAGCCGATGGTCGGGAACTGATACGGATGCGCGACGAAAGCCGTCGCCTGAACCTGCTCGCTCAGAATTCCGTGGTTGTTGTCGTCGACGCGCAGCCGCCGCTCGGAGAACACCACACCGCGCTCGCTCTCGATCACCTCGGGCACGAAGGCGAGATTGGCGATGCGGTCGGATTCCAGATCGAAGACGAGCTCGAGCGCGGAGCGCGGAAACCAGTCCTGGTACACCGTCACGTCGTCGCTCGTGAAGGCGTTGTTCGCGCCGCCCTGGGCTTCCATCAGACGGTCGAACTCGCCCGGCGCGCGGCGCGTCGTGCCGTTGAACATCATGTGCTCGAAGAAGTGCGCGAGGCCCGTGATCCCCGGCGCCTCGTTGCGGCTGCCGACGCGCACCCAGTTGTAGAGCGCGATGTTGGGGATGTCGCGGTCGGGCCAGACGATCACCTTCATCCCGTTCGCCAGCGTGAGCGAGCGGACCGCCTCGCGGCCGGGCACCGTCGGTGCCGGGGAGGCTGTTGCGACGCCCAACGCGCCGAACGTGAGGAAAAGTGAAGCGATACGTCTCATGGGTGTGACAGTCCGAAACCCTCGGGAGCGGAAGACCAGACCAGAAGCACTCGGGTGGCGGTGGACGGCCGGATTCGACCCGCACCCTGGGGAGAAGTTTAGCGGGGGGAACCCGCCCGCGCTCGAACGCGCGCGGTCAAGCTTGATGAAGCTCTGACTTGAGCTTGGCACTTGACATTTTGCGATGCAGCATGTCTCGCTGCCCGCGCCGCAGCACATCGTAAGGGGCGGAAAAAAAGGCGCCGCGAGCGGGGGAAGTCGCATCGCGGCGCTCAGGAGAGCGAACACCGGGGAAGTTGTTCGCAAGCCTTAAGGAGCACTCCTCACACTTAAGCGGACGGGCGAAAGGCCCTCGCGCTCCTCGGCCAGGTAAGGAGCAAAGGCCGTGCCAAAGCTAGAGATCGTGCAAAAACAACAACTTAGAGAGTCCGCTGAGAAACGTGCACGGTGACGGGAATTGTCAGCTTTGGACGGACGCCTGCGCGTCTCCGTCACCGCTCGCCCGGAAGCACCACGACACAGCCCTGCGACTGGCTCTTGAGTGCACTGCACAGCGCACGTGCCCGGGACTCGTCCGCAACGTCGGCCTGGAGCCTGAAGACGCGACCCGATGCCGTCCGCGCTTCGACGATCCGCGGTGTGAGGCTTCCGAGCTGCGCCGGGAAACGACCGCTCAGACGTTCCCACTCCCTGCGCGCGTTCGGCTCGCTGCTGAACGCTCCGAGCTGAATACCGTAGTACGAAGCCGCCGGTTCACCGCGCTGCGATGCAGCCGCCGGTGCCGGCGAGAGTGATCGCTCGTTCTCCGCGAGCTGGTGACTCTCGAGACGGATCCGCGCTTCCTGCGCCCATCTGCCGTCGGGGTGCTGCCGCAGAAAGCTCCGATAGGCCTCGACGGTGTTGCGCTCACTCGCTCGTATCCAGTCGCGCTCTTCGCCGAGCTGCGCGAGCCGCGCCCGCGCCTGAGCGGCGTGCTCGCTGTCGGGATGTCGCTGCACGAACAGAGTGTAGGCCTCGATCGTGTCGGCCGCCTGCGCCGAACGCCAGTCTCGCTGCTCGCGGCTGCAGCCGCCGACGAGTACCAGCAGCGCAAGGGTCACGGTGCTCGGCAGTGCGAAAGTCCTCGGCATCGGCGATTCCCCGCAGTGAGATGCAGCGCAGTCCGGCGGCGCTGCGCGGTGCAATAATCGCGCGACGCACGATCCCGAGGAAACACGATGGCCGAGACACCCAGGCGCCGACTGCTCGATCGGATGGGCTCCGCTCCCAGCTTCGTCACCGAGGGCAGCCGCATCACCGGCGACGTCGAGACGAGCGGACCGCTCATCGTATGCGGCACGATCCGCGGCGACGGTCACGTCGCGGGCACGCTCAGCCTCGCCGCGGGCGCCGTGTGGGAAGGAGAAGTGCACGCGCGCGATGCCGTCATCGCCGGGCGCATCGAAGGGAAGCTCGTCATCGAGGAGAAGCTCGAGATCGGCGCGACGGCCGTGATCCGCGGCGCGGTCAGCGCGCGATCCATCGCGATTGCCAAGGGTGCCGTCATCGACGGCGAGGTGACGGTGACGAGCGGTCAGCCCGTGGTTTCGTTCGAGGAAAAGCGCTCCTCAGGGACCGCAGCCTGAGAGCGAATCGATCCATTCCGCAACCAGCGCAACGCCCTGCGCGTCCACCTCGAGACTCGCGAGCGGAGGCATCGCCGCTGCGTCGCGCCTGTCCATGCGTGCGACGAGCACCGAGCGCGCGGAATCACCGGGCGCGATGACCAGCGCGTTCGCGATACCGAGATCACCCCGCTGCGGCACCACGTTGCACGCGCCCGTCGCGGCGAGCGGCGTGTCGTGCCGCAGATCGAGGTCGGTGCCCGTGCCGCCGCCGGGGCGGTGACACTGCGCGCAGTTGGTGTGCAGATACGCTCGCGCCCGCGCATCGAGCGTGCCCGCCGTTCCGTAAGGGTCAGCGAGCGCGGGCAGAGCATCCGGCGTCCCCGTGAGCTGCGGCGTCAAGAGCTGGATCCCATTCAGCGTCTGAAGCTGATTCGCCGTGCGCCCCGTCTGCGGATAAGTGAGCTCACCGTTGAGCTGCGCGGTTTCGAGGCCCAGCGTACGGCCCGCCGCTTCCGTGTGACACGCGAGGCACTGTCTCTCGCTCGGGAAGATCCACGTGTATCCGTCGATCTGGGCGGTCTTGCCTCCGATCACGCGCGTCGCTTCGGTCTGCTGCGCATTCCACTGATACGTATAACCCGCCCACTCGCCGTCCGGGTGACGCATCAGGAGCCGCGTTTCGACGAGGCGCGTTCCCAGACGGAAATGCTTGACCAGCACGCTGCCCGCCGGGAGGTCCCAGTCGCCGTCATTGCCGACCGCGATGCGTTGTCCGTCGGGCAGCGCCATCCAGCGCTCCTTGTCCGCGCCATCGGACCAGAACGGCGCGTTCGGCGCGTACGGAATGAGCCCTGACGCAGGCCGCGTCGGATCGGAAGTGTCGACGCATCCGGTCGCCGAAAGCTGCAGCGGCACCGGATCGGCTCCGCCGCCGGTCGCCGGCTCGAGCCGATGCAGCGTGCCGCCGTAATGCACGACGTACAGCTCGCCGTCGAGGCCTTCGCCGAAGGAAGTGATCTGCAGTCCGCTTTCGAGCGCCTCTTCTGCCGTGACTTCGAGCGTCGGCTGAGTGTCGCGCGCGATGTTCCAGATGGCCCCGCCCAGATCACCGAACACGTAGCGTCCCTGCAGAGACGGAATCGCGGTGCCGCGATAGACGTAGCCGCCGGTGACCGAGAAACCGGCCGCGCGCCCATACTCGGCCACGGGATCGATCAGGTTCTGCGCGCCGCCGCAGCTCGCGTTGAACGGATGCGCGCCTTCACGGCAGCGCCAGCCGTAATTGCCGCCCCTGACGACGCGGTCGATCTCCTCCCACGCGTTCTGCCCGACGTCACCGACCCAGAGCTCGCCGGTCGCGCGATCGAAGCTCCAGCGCCAGGGATTGCGGAAACCCCAGGCATGGATCTCGGGGCAGTTCTGCGAACCCGTGCCGCCGTCGCCGCAGGGAGCATTGGCGGCGAAGGGATTGTCCGCCGGGATCCCGTACGGCATGCCGCGCTCCGCGCGATCGACATCGATGCGCAGCATCTTGCCGAGCAGCGTCTGCAGGTTCTGCCCGTTGCCCATCGGACCGTGCGGGTCGCCACCACTGCCGCCGTCGCCCAGACCGATATACAGGTAGCCGTCCTGCGGTCCGAAAACGATGCCGCCGCCGTTGTGATTCGTTTCCGGCTGCACGACGGTGAGAAGCACGCGCTCACTCGCCGGGTCGAGCGTCAGCCCGCCGTCGCGCGAGAGGAACTCGGAGATGCGCGAGACGAGCGGGTTGGTCCCCGTCGTGTACGAGAGGAACACACGGCCGTTCTGCGCGAACTGCGGATGGAAGGCCATGCCGAGCAGTCCCATCTCGCCGCCGGAGCGGACACGGTCGCGTATGTCGATGAAGACGCTGCTCGCGCTCGCGCCTGGATCATTGGGGAACGTGCGGACGACGCCGGCCTGCTCGATCACGAACCAGCGGCTCGCATCCTGCGGCGCCTGCAGGAGCCCCACGGGCGAGCTGAACGTGAGCTGCGGAAACACGCGCACGACGCGCAGCTCCGTGCCGGGGACCGCCCGATCGGGCGCGAGACAGGTGGTGTTGCTCGGCCGCTGATCCAGGCCGCCCACCGGAGGTGACGGAGGCGGAGTCACCGGCGGCGGCGTCACGGGCGGTGGAGCAACGTCTCCACCACCTCCGCCGCCTCCGCCACTGCAGGCGGCGAGCAGGAGAGAAGTCGTCCAACCGAGCGTCGCGCGTATCCTTCGGTTCGCTCCGGACCGCGCGGTGTTCATGGCTCACCTCGCCTCGACGATGCGCGTGTCGTCGAGCTGCGCCTCGGGACCGCACAGCTCCTCGAGCACGCGCCGCTCGGCCCAGCCCGGGCGCGCGAGATTCTCGAAGAATCCGCAGTGCCCGCCGTAGCGCGTGACGGTCACGTTGATCGCGGGATTGCGCGCGAGGCGCTCGAGATCGCGCGCGGGAATGATCGGATCGTCGAGCGCCGTGATGATGCTCGCCGGCACCTCGAGTCGCGCGAGCCTGGAGCCGACGATCGAGTAGCCGTCGAGATACTCCTCCAGACAGGAGAACTCGGTGTAGCGGCGCACCAGCTCGGCGGTCATGTAGCGCAGGTTCGCATTGCGCCGCAGATCGGTGAAATCGTAGACGTCCGGCCACGCGGCCTGCTTCTTCCAGAGCGAGCGCAGCCACTTGCGCACGAAGTAGCCGTGGTAGACCGGAAAGCCCGTCTCGAGGGCGACGAGCGTGTGCGCGGGATCGAGCACGGGTGACACGGCGACGACGCGCGCGATGTCGAGACCCGCTTCGCCCGCACGCGCCGCGACGCGCAGCATGAAGTTCCCGCCGAGCGAGAAGCCGATCAGGTAGAGCGGCTTGCGGGGAAGCAGCGTCTGAATCGCCCGCACTGCGCAGACGACCTCGGGCAGCCGACACGAGTGAAAGAGCTCGCGATTGAGATGATGCGTGTCACCGTGGTCGCGCAGATTGAGCCGCACCACCTCGAAGCCGCGCTCGAAGAGCTGCTGCGCGAGCGAGAGCACGTAGAGCGATTCCGCGCTGCCCTCCCAGCCGTGCAGGAGCACGGCGGCGCGTTCGCCCGGCGTTCCTTCGGTGTGCGCGGGACTCGAATGGAAACACTGCAGCCGCACGCCGTCGCCGCAGTCGAGAATCAGCTCCCTGCTCGCATCGAGAAGCGGACGTGCGCGCGAGACCACGGCGGAGCGCCGAGTCGGCAGGCTCGGCAGGATCGACTGGACGTGCCGGTTGCGGAACCAGCGCGGTGGAAGAAAGCTGTCGTCCGTGACCACTCGCATGGCTCTCTTCGCGCGTCGTCAGCGCACGCGGATCTCTACGCGGTTGTTGGCGCGTGCGGCGCGGTTCCATTCGCCGGCCGTCAGGTGCTCGGTGATGGGCGGATAGGCTTCGAGAATGCTGTCCGCATCCCCGACCTCCACTCTCACGTCGAGAGCGCCCTGAGTCCTGCTGCGGAAGTCGCCGGCGAGATTGGCGAAGGCGAGCGGAATGCGCTGCGCGGGAAGGAGTCCTTCGTCGTGCGGGTTGCCCACGACGTCGCAGCGCGCATACGGAGTCTCGTCGGGTGCAAGCGAGAAACCCTCATTGGCGTTCCCCACGAGACAGAACCGCCCGGCGAAGGTGCGGACCTCGACGACGCCCGCGCGGCCTTCCTCGGCGAGACGCGTGAGGAGCTGACGGATTGTCTCGAGGCGATCACCGCTCAGCGGATCGGCGCCGTACGGCACCGGCGCGATGATCGGCTGCATTGCGCCGCTCTCCCCCGCAGCGGGCTCCGGCGCGGCTTCGTTCCCTTCCGCCGCTTCTGCAGCGGAGGTCGCGACCGGTGCCGCATCGGGAGGCGCCGCCTGCTCGGCCGCCGCGCGCGCCTGCACGAGCTCGGCCTCGACGCTGCGGCGCAGATTGAGCTCGCGCCACCACATCGCAGCGCTTGCGATGGCGAGGAGCAGCGCGACACCGGACGCCGCGATCCAGCCCCAGGGCCGCGCTGGAGGTTCGGGCTCCGCGGGCGGAGGCGGCGGCAGCGCTTCGAGCAGCATCGCACGCATGTCGGCGACGAAGCGCTCCGACTGGCTGTCGAGCGTCGCCATCATCGCGCGGCGCAGCTCGGCGAACTGCTCGCGGAGCGAAGCTTCGGTGAGCGGACGCGCCGCGGCCGTCTGCGGCTCGCCGGAATCCTCCACGCCGACCGGCCGGAACGTGGTCTGCTCGGACGTGCGCCGGTCGGGAACGAGATGGAGCTGATACAGCACCTTCGACACGTCGGCCGGCTTGATCTGCTTGGGCAGCACACCCACCGCGCCGAGCGCGCGCGCCTGCCCCAGATAGAGCTCACCCTCCTGGGACGTGTACATCATGATGGGAATCGTGGCGGTCTGAGGATTGCTCTTGATCGCCTGCACCGCCTGAAAGCCGTCCATGCCCGGCATCAGGTGATCCATGAAGATCACGTCGGGCCGGTTGGACGTGAGATATTCGATCGCCTGCTCCGCACTCTCGACCGTGTCTACTTCTATTTCGTACTTCTCGAGAATCCGCGACAGAAACGTGCGCGCCGACAGGGAATCGTCGACGATCAATGCGCGCTTCGCCCCCATGCCCTCTCCAGGACGGAATGTTCTTGAGACCTGCCGGGCAGTGTAGCGCAGAACCTCGCAGGTCGCCGATTCGCACCTTTCACGTCACGAGGGGTCGCCCGGTCGCGTCATCGGGCCGGGCTCGACTCGGGGCGGTGCGTCACGACGCGATAGACGTAGTAGACGGCGATCGAACCCAGCACGACCCACGACACCGGATCGAGATAGCGCTGCACCGCCCCGAAGTTGCGCCCGAGGACATAGCCGAGCCATGCGAGCAGTGCCGTCCACGCAGCCGAGCCGATCGCCGTCAGGACGAGGAACGTCGCCGGATTCATGTGATTGAGGCCTGCCGGGATCGAGATCAGCGAGCGCACGCCGGGAACGAGTCGGCAGAAGAGAACCGTGACCCACCCGTAGCGGTCGAACCAGCGCTTGGCCCGGTCGATGTCCCGACACGAGACGGTGAGCCAGCGACCGTGCCGGTCGGCGAAGCGCCTGAGGCGCTTCTCGCCGATCCTGCGTCCGGCCCAGTACAGCGGCACGGCGCCGAGCACCGAGCCTGCGGTTCCGGCGAGAATGACGCCGAGGAGCGCCAGCTTGCCGCTGCCTGCCATGTAACCGGCGAGCGGCATGATGAGCTCGGACGGAATGGGCGGAAACACGTTCTCGAGGAACATCAGGAAGACGATTCCGAGATACCCGGCCGAGAAGACCGTGCTCATCACCCAGCTCGCCATGTGCTCCGCCCGTCTCGCGCCACGCTCCGCGGTCGCCTGCAGCAAGCTTCGTGCGCCGCATGCGATGGGTCGCGGAGCACGACTCGCCTGCCTCGTGCTGCTCCTTTCATGCGCGGCACATCAGGCCGCTGCGGTGAACGTCCTGCGGCTGGATGTGGACGAGGTCAGCACCGGCGGTGTGCGTGCAGCCGGGATCAGCGCGACGCTCGACCTCGGCTCACAGCCGGAGCCTGCTGCCGAAGTGAGCATTTCCCGGGCGCAGCTCGCTTCGCCGATCGGCGAGCTGCGCAACGTCGAGGTGAAATGCGGCGTCGTGGTCGTGCGCGGTGGCCGCCAGGCCTGCGAGCAGGCCACGTTTGCCGCACGCGGCGGACCCACCGGCACCCTGCGGTTCGGCGGTAACGCCGTCTACGACGGCTCCGCCGGCACGCTCGAGGTCAGAGGTTCGGGGCTCGCGATTGCGGACGGCCGGGCGCGCTTCACCGTGCGCAGCGATGCGCGCGGCTGGTCGGTATCCGTCGATGGAACGCAGCTCGCCTCAGCCCGCCTGCGGGAGCTCGCCTCACCCTGGCTGCAGTTGCCCGAGGACATCACGGTCGAAGGACCGATCGACCTGCATGTCGATGGCCGATTCGACGCGTCGCGCACGCGACTCGAGGCGCGGATCGACTCGACCGGGCTCGGTTTCACCAACGAAGACGGCACGTACGTCGGCGAGGGTCTCGCGGGAACGACGGCGCTGAGCATCGAGCTCACAGGAGAGCGCACGCGGTTCGACGCTCGACTGGAAGCGAATGCCGGTCAGTCGCTCGCCGGCATGGTGCTGCTCGATTTCGGTGCCAACCCCGCCACGCTCGAAGCGCGCGGCGAGCTCGCGGGCGATGGGCTGCGCATCGAGAGCTTCACGCTCGCACAGCGGGATCTGCTGCAGGCGCGAGGCGAGGCGCGCCTCAGGCTCGGAGACACGCCGGGTCTTGCGACCGGGCGGATCGAGATCGAGCGTCTGCAGTTCCCGGCGGCGTATACGAGCTTTCTGCAGATCGCGCTCGCGGCGACGGATTTCGGCGCATTGACGACACGCGGACAGGCGAGCGGCGCGATCGAGCTGACGGAGAACCGACCGGTGAGCATCGACGCGCGGCTCGAGAACCTCGATCTCGAGGACGCGCGGCAGAAGTTCTCGATGCTCAACGTGAACGGCCGCATCCACTGGAGCCCCGAGGGACGCTCGGCTCCAGAGGTTTCGCACCTCGAGTGGCAGTACGGCAGCGCCTACGGGCTCTCGGGCGGCGCGGCCCGTATCGACTTCCGCATCCAGGGCATGGGATTCGAGCTCGTGCGCGAGGCGCGTCTTCCCATCTTCGACGGCGCGCTCCGCGTGAGCGAGCTCGCGATACGCCGCTTCGGCAGCAGCGATGCCGAGCTCGATTTCGCCGCTCGCATCGAGCCGATCAGCATGCCGCTCCTCTCGCGCGCCTTCGGCTGGCCGGAGATGCAGGGACAGCTCGCCGGCAGCATTCCGGGTGTCACGTACCGCGACGGACTGCTCGCCGTGGAAGGCGATCTGATTGCCAACGTGTTCGACGGGACGATCGTCGCCAGCGGCCTGAGGCTGCGCGATCCCCTGGGACCATGGCCGCGTCTCTATGCCGACGTGCGGGCGCGCAGGCTCGATCTGGAGCTCGTCACGCGCACCTTCCCCATCGGCACGATCACCGGCCGGCTCGACGGCGACATCCTCGGGCTCGAGCTCTTCAACTGGTCGCCGGTGGCTTTCGATGCGCGCCTTTTCTCTACACCAGGTGACAGGTCGCGCAGACGGATCAGCCAGAAGGCGGTGACGAGCATCTCGAGCATCGGCGGCGGCGGAGGTACGGTCACAGCCGCCCTGCAGTCCGGCGTGCTGCGCTTCTTCGACGACTTCAACTACGACCGCATCGGCATCTCGTGCCGGCTGCAGAACGAGGTCTGCCTGATGGGCGGCATCGAGCGCCCGGGCGGCGGCTACTACCTCGTCAAGGGTCGCGGGCTGCCGCGCATCGACGTCGTGGGCTCGGAGGGCCGCGTCGACTGGCCCGTGCTCGTCTCCCAGATCGTCAACGCCATGCGCAGCGAAGGCCCGAGCATCCGCTGAGCACGTGACATTGCTAAACTGTCCGACGGTTCAGGCCCCGTTCATGGCGGGCCACCACAATCGCATCAGGACACTGCCCGGGGCCTCATGCACCGCGCGGTGCCGCAATGAGGAGTGAAACGCATGCGTGGCGTCGTACCGCTGATTCTCGCCCTCTCGGGGATGCTCGCATCCTGCGTGACGGTCAACGTGTACTTTCCGGCCGCGGCTGCCGAGCAGGCTGCCGACAGGATCATCGACACGGTAACGAGCTCGTCGAGCGAAAGCGGCGCTTCGCAGGGCGACAGCGCGAAGCGGCCCGCGCAGGGACCCACTTCTCATCTGGCCCCGCGGCACTCCGCCGTGCCGGCGAGCGACGGCACGCGTGACGCGTCGCCGATCCTGCTCGTCGCGGCGGGCCGCGTGCTCGACCTCCTGGTGCCTGCCGCGTACGCGCAGGGGAACGCGAACATCGACATCTCCACGCCGGAGATCCGCGCGGTGACTGCCTCGATGCAGAAGCGCTTCCCGCAGCTCGAGAAGTACTTCGCCTCGGGTGCGATCGGCCTCACGAACGACGGCCTCATCGAGATCCGCGACCAGAACGCCGTGCCGCTCGCAGAGCGTGCGCAGGTGAAGCGCCTGGTGTCGGAGGACAACGCCGATCGCACCACGCTCTACGCCGAGATCGCGAAGGCGAACGGTCACCCCGAATGGGAGCCCGACATCCGCCGCACCTTCGCGCGGCGGTGGATCGAGCGCGGCGCGAAGCCGGGCTGGTACTACAAGGACGCGAGCGGCAACTGGGTGCAGAAGTAGGCCGCGGACGCAGGGAGGCGTCCGTCAGTCGCGGATCCCGGTGCCGCGATTCATCACCACCACGGCGAAGGTGAACAGCACCGCCGCCGCGACGATCATGATCACGAACGCCCTGACGACGTCGACGTCCGATACGCCGAGGAAGCCGTAGCGGAACGCGTTCACCATGTGCAGGATCGGGTTCGCGAGCGAGAGCTTCTGCGCCCACTCCGGCAGGAGCGAGATCGAGTAGAACACGCCGCCGAAGTACGTGAGCGGCGTCAGCACGAAGTTCGGAATCCAGTTCACCTGGTCGAAGTTCTTCGCGAACACGGCGTTGATGAACCCGCCGAGCGAGAAGACCATCGACGTGAGCAGCACGGCGCCCATGATGATGAAGACGTGGTGCACGTGCAGGTGCGTGAAGAGTAGCGAGACGATGGTCACCACCGTGCCGACCGCGATTCCGCGCACCATCCCGCCGACGACATAGCCCGCGACGATGATCCAGTTCGGCAGCGGAGCGACGAGAAGCTCCTCGACGTGCTTGCCGAACTTCGCGCCGAAGAAGGACGAGACCACGTTCGCGTACGAGTTCGTGATCACCGACATCATGATGAGGCCCGGCGCGATGTACTGCATGTAGTCGAAGCCGCCCATCTGCCCGACGCGCCGGCCGATGAGGCTGCCGAAGATCACGAAGTACAGCGTCGCGGTGACCGCCGAGGGCACGAGCGTCTGACCCCAGATGCGGATGATGCGGCCGTACTCGCGCAGGACGATGGTCCAGAAGCCGATCCAGCGCACTCTGCCGAGGTCGATCGGCGGCGCGGGCGGCGCTTCGGTCTCGCGCGCGACGGCCGTTTCGTTCATCGCATGCCTCCCCGGCGCCGCGCGGCCGCAGCTTCGTTGACGCCCGCGGCTTCCGCTGCGCCGTTCGCTCCCTTGCCCTCCACGAGGCGCATGAAGATCTCCTCCAGGCGATTCACCTTGTTGCGCATGCTCAGCACCTCGATGCCGAGCGCGGACAGGCGCGAGAAGATGTCGTTGAGGTTCTGCTCGCGGGTGACCTCGACCTCCAGCGTGTGATCGTCGACGAGCGTCACCGCGTAGCCGTCGAGGCGCGGCGCCGCGCTCACCGCATTGCGCAGGTTCAGCACGAAGGTCTCCGTATGGAGCTTGCGCAGCAGGCTCGACATGCGATCGCGCTCGGCGATGCGCCCGCCGTCGATGATCGCGATGTTCCGGCAGAGCGTCTCGGCCTCCTCGAGATAGTGCGTGGTGAGGATGATCGTCGTGCCCTGCGCGTTGATCTCGCGCAGGAAGTCCCACATCGAGCGGCGGATCTCGATGTCGACGCCCGCGGTGGGCTCGTCGAGGATCAGGAGCCGCGGCTCGTGCATCAGCGCACGCGCGATCATCAGCCGGCGCTTCATGCCGCCCGAGAGGCCGCGCGCCATCTTGTCGCGCTTGTCCCAGAGCTGGAGCTGCTTGAGGTACTTCTCGGCGCGCTGCCGCGCCACGCGGCGCGGGATGCCGTAGAAGCCCGCCTGATTGACGACGATGGTCTCGGGCGTCTCGAACTGATTGAAGTTCAGCTCCTGCGGCACGACTCCGATGCAGGACTTCGCGGCCTCGAGCTCGCGATCGATGTCGTACCCGAAGACGCGCACCTGTCCGCCCGTCTTGTTGACGAGCGAGGTCACGATGCCGATGAGGGTCGTCTTGCCCGCGCCGTTCGGCCCCAGGAGCGCGAAGAAGTCACCCTCCTCGACGTCGAGGTCGATGCCCTTCAATGCCTGGACACCGTTCCTGTAGGTCTTGGTGAGTCCCCGAACCGAAAGCGCGTGCATAAGAAAGATGTGCCGAACGAGCGGCGGCGAAGCGTAGCACAAAGCATGCGCGACTACGGCGGATGCCGGCGTCGCCCGAACGGGGGATTGCCGGCTCTCTCTCGGGTACCATAGGTGCCCCCTTGCCACGGAGGCACTGCGCCCGTTCCGGGCGCACCGCGCACGACATGGATTCTCTCGCAGTCGACGAAAGCATCGAGGAACAGCAGCTCGCGGCGATGTTCTCGCTGTCGCTCGTCGGCATGGCCGAGATCGAGCTGCCCTCCGGGCGCTACCGGCGCGTGAACCGGCGGTTCTGCGAGCTGACCGGCCGTGCCGAGGAGGAGCTGCTGCGGCTCACCGTCCGTGAGCTGACCCACCCGGAGGACCGAGAGCGGGACGCCGAAGGCATCGCCGCGCTCATCCGCGGCGACGTCACCGAGCACCGGATCGAGAAACGCTACCTCCGGCCCGATGGAACCCCGGTCTGGGCCGCGGTCTCCGCGACGCTGGTGCGCAATGCGCACGGGCGGATCGTCGGTTCCGTCGGCGTGATTCACGACATCTCGGCCCTCAAGCGCCAGCAGGAGCTGCTGCGGGAGAGCGAAGAGCGCCTGCGGGCGAGCCAGAACCAGCTCCAGCTCATCACCGACGCGCTGCCCGTGCTCATCTCGTACGTCGATGCCGGACAGCGCTACCGCTTCGTCAACAAGGCCTATCAGGAGACCTTCGCCACCGAGGACTACTACGGCAAGCACGTGCGCGACGTGATAGGTCCCGAGATGTACGAGACCGCGCGCCCGCACATCGAGCGGGCGCTCGCCGGCGAGAGCTTCAGGGCCGAGATGCGCATACGCTGGAACGGCGAGATGCGCGACATCGCCGTGACGTACGTGCCTCACCGCGACGGCGACAGGGTCGTCGGCTACGTGGCGCTCACCGAGGACATCACAGAGCGCAAGCGGGTGGAAGAGACCTTACGCGAGCAGGCGCAGACACTCGAGACGCTGAACCGCATCGGCCGGGTGCTCTCCGCGGAGCTCGACCTGCAGCGGCTCGTGCAGGCGCTCACGGATGCCGGCACCGAGATCTGTCATGCCGCCTTCGGCGCGTACTTTCACAACGAGCCCGACCCGAGCGGTCAGGGCTTCCGCATGTACACGCTTTCGGGCGCGCCGCGCGAGACCTTCACGGGCTTTCCTCTGGTGCGCGCGGCGGGAGTGCTCGCCGAAACGCTGATGAAAGCGGCGATCGTCCGCTCCGACGACATCACCCACGATCCGCGCTTCGGACGCAACGGGCCGTACGAGGGCATGCCCCGGGGTCACCTGCCGGTGCGCAGCTACCTTGCCGTGCCCGTAGTCTCCCGCACGGGCGAGGTGCTCGGCGGGCTGATCTTCGGGCATCCCGAGCCCGGCGTGTTCACCGAGCGTGCCGAGCGGCTGATGGCCGGTATCGCGTCGCAGGCCGCAATCGCGATCGACAACGCGCGTCTCTATGCCGCCGCCCAGCAGGAGATCGCCGAGCGCAAGCGCGCGGAGGAAGCGTTGCGCTTCGCGGACCGGCGCAAGGACGAGTTCCTCGCCACCCTCGCGCACGAGCTGCGCAACCCGCTCGCGCCGATCCGCACGTCCGTGCAGCTCCTCAAGGCGCCAGGCCTCGACGAGAGCCGCCGGCAGTGGAGCCGCGACGTCATCGACCGGCAGGTGCGCCACATGGCGCGACTCCTCGACGACCTGCTCGACGTCTCACGCATCACGCGCGGCCGGCTCGAGCTGCGCAAGCAGCTCGTGGCCGTCCACACGGCAGTCGAAGCGGCGGTCGAGACGGCGCGCCCGTTGATCGATGCCAGGCAGCACACCATCGAGCTCGACCTGCCCCCGCGGCCGCTGATGGTGGAAGCCGACCCCGACCGGCTGGTGCAGATCGTGGCGAACCTCCTCAACAACGCGGCCAAGTACACCGATGCCGGCGGCCGGCTGCGCATCGCCGTGTCCGTCGAGAACGGCGAGGCCGTCATCCGCGTACAGGACAACGGCGTCGGCATCACGCGCGAGATGCTCGCGCGCATCTTCGAGATGTTCACTCAGGGACCCGGCTCCGCCGGGCGCTCCGAGGGCGGGCTGGGCGTAGGACTCGCGATCACGCGCGGGCTCGTCGAGCTCCACGGCGGGCGCATCGAGGCGCACAGCGACGGGCCGGGGCGCGGAAGTGAGTTCGTGGTGAGGTTGCCGGGAGCGCGAGAAGAAGGCGTGGCAGAAGGCGGCAGTGTCTGACGCTCAGCACTGCGCTGAGATACGCAGACAGACGAAACGTCAACCCGACTGACGCGCCCGAAGCTCCGCGGCGAGGAGCTGGACTCCCCGCAGACGCGCACGCTCGAGCGCCTCTTCGTCCTCGGCGATGGAAGCGATGAGCAGCTCGCGCCACACCATCACGCGCGAAGGCCAGCGTGGTTGCAGCCACTCGGGGTATCTCTCGGCGAGCTCCGCGATGTGTCGGAGCGAACAGCCCGCGATCAGCTCAGCGCAGCGTGCCGACATGCCGAGCAGAAGCCGTGCCGCCGGCCCCGGGCTGCGCGCGAGATGCCATGCGTACGTGAACACCAGGCGCGTGACATGAGGAGCGCGCGGGACGGTGAAGAAGGCGGGCGCGAGTGCACCTGGACCATCGTGAACCTCCTGCCCGCGTGCCCAGGACCAGCGCCGTGCGTCAGCGAAACCGGCGTCGACGATCAGATACGGGCACGTCGCCGCGCGACGCCGTGCCGCAGCATCGAACGTTTTCCATAAGTCGGAAAGCTCGGTGAGCAGAGGCTGCGCAGCCGGCGCGTGTTCCGCGCGTGCCTGATCGCACAACAGCTCGAGACATTGCTCGTTGAGCTCCGCGAGCGACTCGAGCGTTTCCGGACGCAACCACGAATGCACCACACGTGATCGCGCACCGTTGTGTTCCCTGGCCGGCTGACGCCTCGTGGGCATGGCATTCCTCTCCCTTCGTGTGTCTTATTCTGTTCGGGAGCGCTTGCAATGCATCCGCGGATTTGGGATTTTTTTACCAATTTTCAGGGACGACGATTCTGCCGATTCAGCCCCGGCTTCGCCAGCCTTGAGACAAACCGCTCACGGGGGACACGATGCGCGTTTCGGACGACCGCTACAGCCGCGACCTGCAGCGCCTCAATCTCGCCATGCGCTTCATCCACCACGAGGCACGCACACAGACGATCCGCGCCTGGACGGGTCTCACGGACGACCGTATCCGCAAGCTCTATCGGACGTATGTGAGTGAAGCGGGCGCCGCTGCGGTGCCGCGGCATCGCGGCAAGTCCCCTCAGCAGGCTGCGTACTTCAGCCGCACTCCGAGACTGCAGCTCGAGACGGGAACACTCGCCAGTTATCTTTCCATGCTCAACGTCGTTCCGCCGCACGGTGCGCGCGAGGGATTCCGCAGCGTCGCGAGCATCGCGAGGGGACAGGCATTGTGTGAGGCGTACGAGATGTATCGATCTGTCGTACGGTGCGCCCAGATCAGCTTCGAGCACGCGGTCTTTCTCGTGCGCGCACTGTGTCAGGGCGACGAGCTGCGCCTCGGAAACTGCGTCGACTGCGACAGTGTGGTGGTCGTCGATCGGCTCTCACTGCGCGACAGCCGCTGCGTTCCCTGCAGCGCAGCCAGCGCGCGCCGTGAGCCTGCGAATCCGAACCGCAGAGTTGCGTGACGATCTGAACAGGTGCACCCACCGGTTGGTGCACCGTGCCGGCCTCATGCGCTTGCGCAGCGCATCAACCGCGCACCACTTGCGAAGCGGAGTGAAGCGCAGGTTTTCCCGTCTGATGAATTGCTCTCACTTCCCGGGGCCGGGGCCGCGGCTCGCGAGCGTGGGATCGCGCATTCCGTTGAACGTGCAGTGACTGATGTCGCCGACGAGCACGGAGACGATCTCGTCGGTGGTCTTCTGCAGCTCGAGCAGCGTGTGGCTGCCCGCGAACTCGGTGATGAACGCGTTGCGCACACCGCCATGGACGAAGAGCACCGTGGCCGACGTCGTGACACAACTGACGTCGCAGCCCTCGGGCCGCGTGTCGCTGCACGTGAGCACGCGCTCGGGATGGCCTCTCTTCAGCACATCGCCCAGATCCTGTGCCGTGGTGGAAGACGGTGGAACGGCCGTCAGCGTCGCTGCGGCACCCACTGCAAGCCAGACGTAGCTGCGCATCGCGACCTCCCTTCGCTGTTGCGGGTGCAAAGCAAGGTCCGTGCCCACGCTGTTCATGGCTTGGGCGCGAACCTTGCTGACGTGTGCTTCGTGCACGTGGACGGAGATGCCGATGCACGGTCTCACTGCGGCGCGTGCATGCGCCGTTGCTGCGTTGCTCAGCGCTGCTCCTCCAGCCCTCGCGCAGGATGAAGGCAGGGAAGATCCGCGCATCGCCGGACGCGCGGAGCGGGTTCTCGTGTGTGAATCGGCGGCGGGTGCCGGATGCAATGCGAGCTGCATTGCCGCATCCGGCGAGGCGCTCTTCGTTTATGACCGCGTGAGGCGCGCGTTGATCACCGAGCTCGCAGCGGGCCACGCGCTTGTCGAAGTGCAGCGGATCGATCCGGACGAGTTCCGCTCGGTGCTGGTCGGACGGATCAGCCAGTGCACGCTGGAAGGCCTGCACGACATGACGTTACAGAAACCTCAGCCGGCACCTGGCGGAAGCACACCACCGGCCGCCACGCCACCGCTCAAGGTCACTCGTCCCGATGCACCTGCAGCCCCTCCACCACCGAGCGCGTCGGAATCCGGCGCACCGCCCGTCGCCGCGCAGCCGGGAAGCGGAGTGATCGTCGAAAGTCGCAAGGGAGGCGGCGTGTTCGGCGCGGCGTTGGTCCTTCTGCTCTCGCTCGCCTGTCTGCTGCTTGCCTTCAGCAGACGCGCACTTCTTCGAGAATCATGATCGGCCAGTGCGCGCCGTCGCGCTCGGCGAGCCACGTGTTGGTGTGCGGGCAGAAGCAGGCGACGAGCTGATCGTCGCCGTAGGCGTAGTGCGTCGCCACGAAGAGCAGGTCGTAGGGACCGAGCGGTGCGCTCATATCGCCCGCCTCGCTCTGAAAGCGCACCGTGATGGCATGGCACGCCAGGCAGAAGGGCCGGCGCTCACCATGGAAGGACCATCCCGCGTGCAGATCCTCGGTGAGCAGATCGTGCCCGGGACCACGCTCGAGCCGCCTGCCGGCGATGCGGTAACAGGGCGCAGCGTCGACTTCCAGCGCCGGGCCGGAAGGAGCCGCCAGACTCGCGTGAATTGCCATCGTCCCGATCGAGGTCTCCGAAAGTGCGGTTCGGGAGCAAGTCGCGGTCCCGGCCCGGAAGCCTCCGGCAGTGGACCACGCGGGCGCTGTTAGAATCCCCTCTGCCCTCCCGTCACCAGTTCCATGAGCCGAGAGCGCAACCGACCCAACTTCTTCGCAGGACCCTATCTCGACCGCCGCGCCGAGCTGCGCGAGCGCGCCGACTGGATCGAAGAAGCGCGGCGGGATGCGAGCACGCTCTATGTCGCCGCGCACGGAACGACGCAGCTCATCCACCTCGAGCCCGAGCCGCGGATCGCCTTTCTCACGGGAGACCATCCCGCGGTCCGCGCCGCACGGCCGGAGCAGCTCGTGCTTCTCGGCTGGTTCCGCGGAACGCGCTGCATGCTGGTGGAGCTCGATGCCGGCTCGTGGCAGGAGCTCACGGCGGGTCAGAGCTTCGAGGAGCTGCGTCCACTGTCGACGCGTCTGCCTGCCGAGGAAGCCGGCCTGCTCGCCTACGCGCGTGCACTCACCATCTGGCGCGCCCGCCAGCGCTTCTGCGGCGTCTGTGGCGCCGCCACGCGTCCGGAACGGGCGGGACACCTCATACGGTGCACCAATGAGAGCTGCGGACAGGAATTCTTCCCGCGCATCGACCCCGCGATCATCGTGCTGGTGACAGACGGCGAGCGCGCGCTGCTCGGCCGCCAGGCGAGCTGGCCACCGGGGCGATACTCGACCATCGCGGGATTCGTGGAGCCCGGAGAGAGTCTCGAGGATGCCGTCATCCGCGAAGTCGACGAGGAAACCGGCGTCCGCATCCACGACATCGTGTACGACTCCTCGCAGCCCTGGCCCTTTCCGGCATCTCTGATGCTGGGCTTCTACGCGGCTGCGCAGCCGGCGGCGCCGATCACGGTCGGCTGGGAGCTCGAGGATGCGCGCTGGTTCACGCGCGATGAGCTCGAAGCAGGCGCGGTGCTGCTGCCGCCGCCGCAATCGATTTCCTACCGGCTCATCCGCACGTGGATGGAAGGAGCGCATCCTCCGCTGCGGATGCACGGAGAAGAGAAATGAGTGGCACGATGTCCGAGCTCGAGGTGCTGGTGTCCATCGCGCTCGGCGTCGGGCTGGCGTCGGCCGTGGGATTGCGCGTCTTTCTGCCACTGCTGGTCGTAAGCATTGCCGGCTACGCCGGATATCTCGAGCTGGGCAGCGACTTCGCGTGGCTCGCGACGCTTCCGGCAGTGGTGATGCTCGGCGTCGCCGCGACCCTCGAGGTGCTCGGGTACTACGTGCCCGGCATCGACAATCTTCTCGACACGCTGGCAACGCCCGCGGCGCTCGTCGCGGGCACCATCGTCGCGGCAGCCGTCATGGCCGACCTCCCGCCGCTCGTGAAGTGGACCACGGCCGTCATCGCAGGTGGCGGCGCGGCGGGGCTCACGCAGAGCGTCACGGCGCTGCTGCGCGTGAAATCGACGGCGACGACGGGTGGATTCGCGAACCCGGTCCTGGCAACCGGAGAGCTGGGCGGTTCGCTGATCGTCTCGCTCCTCGCGCTCGCCGCTCCGCTCATCGCGCTCGTGCTCGTGGTCGTATTCGTGTGGATCGTGGTGCGTTTCGCGCGCCGTCTGCTGCGCGGAAACGCCTCGCGTGCGCTGCCTCCGGCGGGCGGCGGGAATCGGGAGGGCGGCTGAGCGATGTGCCTGCTGGTGCTCGCATGGCGTGTCCACCCGCGCTACCGGTTGATCGTCGCCGCGAACCGTGACGAGTATCACGAACGTCCCGCGGCACCACTCGCCGAGTGGCCCGAGCCGCCTCGCATCATCGCAGGCCGCGATCTGCGTGCGGGCGGCACCTGGCTCGGCGTCGATCGCCGCCAGCGCTTCGGCATCGTGACGAACTTCCGCGAGGTGCAGCGGCCGCGCCGCAGCGCACCCTCGCGCGGAGGGCTCGTGCCGGCCTTCCTCGCGCAGGACGCTCCTCCCGGCGAATTCCTCTCCGCGCTCGAGGTGGACGCGCCGGGCTACTCCGGGTTCAACCTGCTCATCGGCGACGGCACGGAGCTCTGGTACGCATCGAACCGCGCCGACCGCTTGGCCAGGAAGCTGCCGCCGGGCATCTATGGCCTCAGCAATCAGTTCCTCGACACACCGTGGCCGAAGCTCGAGCGCGTGCGGCGGCGGTTCACCGAATGGTTGAGGCGCACGGACGTCGCACGGCCCGAAGAGCTCCTCGAGATGCTTGCCGATCGCGAGCCGGCGGGCGAGCACGAGACCGACCAGACCGTCCAGACACCGGGCGCGCGACTCGATCCACAGCTCGAGCGCGCACTCGCGGCGCCCTTCGTCGTGCACCCGGTGTTCGGCACACGCTGCTCGACCGTGATGCTCTTCGAAACCTCCGGCGACGCGGTCGTCGTGGAGCGGCGCTTCGCTCCAGAGGGCCACGCGACGGGCGAAACTGAATTCAGGCTGAACGGCGCGTGAGTGCGAAACCGTGCCTGGAACCCGAGCCGGGCAGGACTACTCTGATTAGAATCCCGGTTTTGGATCGCACTTGCGCATGTCGCACCACCGCCTTTCTTCCCGCCCAGCGCGCCGGCGGACCGTCGCCGCGCTCGCCGTCGGCTGGATCTTCGCCTGCTCGCAGGCGACGGCGGACATCGACATCAACATCCAGGGTGTCGACGACGAGCTGCGCAAGAACGTGCTCGCCTATCTGAGCCTCGCGCGCTACGCGAAGCACGATCTGCCCGAAGACCAGGTCGAACGGCTCCAGGATCGCATCGAGCGCGAGGCCTCGGCGGCGCTGCGTCCCTTCGGGTACTACGAGCCGAAGATCGAGTCCCGTGTCGACCGCGCGGGACAGAACGACTGGCGCGTCACCATACGCATCACGCCCGGGGAGCCGATCCGCATGGAGAACGTCGACGTGCAGGTGCTCGGCCCCGGGGCGGAAAATCCGCTCTTCCAGCGCATCCTCAACGATCTGCCGCTCAAGGCCGGCGACCGGCTCAATCACGGAGCCTACGACCGCATCAAGGACGATCTGCAGCGCACGGCCGCCACTTACGGTTTTCTCGACGCGCGCCTCACCCGCAACGAGCTGCGCGTCGATCCCCAGCGGCGCGTCGCGAGCGCGTATCTGGTGCTCGAAACGGGTCATCGCTATCGCTTCGGCACGACACGCATCGAGCAGGACGTCATCGACGACGAGCTGGTCCGGCGCTTCATGCGCTACCGTCAGGACGAGCCCTTCGACGTCACGGAGCTGCTGCGCACGCAGTTCGCGCTCGACGACAGCCAGTATTTCGGCACCGTGGAAGTGCTGCCGGGCGAGCCGGACCGCGAGGAACACGTGGTTCCGGTGAGCATCCGCGCGGTGCCGAATCGCCGGGACCGCTACTCCTTCGGTGCGGGCTACGGTACGGACACCGGCGTGCGAGGCACGGCCACGTGGGAGAACCGGCGCGTGAACCGGCGCGGCCACCGCTTCAACACGCTCATCAAGGCGGCGGCCGAAGATCAGAGCCTCGAAGCGCGCTACATCGTGCCGATCGGCGACCCGGCGCTCGAGAAGCTCTCCTTCGAGCTCACGTACGAGGAACGGGAGCCCGGCGATCTCGACTCACAGGAGTTCACCTTCGGTCCGAGCATCACCCAGGTCCGCGGTCGCTGGCAGCGCGTGTGGTTCATCAGTGCCACGCATTCGTCGGACGAGATGCCCGGCGGCGGGAGGAACGTGCAGACGCTGCTCGTCCCCGGGATAAGCATCGCGTCCGTGCCGCACGGGTATCTCGGCGAGACGCTCTTCCAGCGCGGCTTCTTCGCCGAGCTGCGCGGCTCCCATGGAGCCTTCGGCTCCGACTCCGACTTCGTGCAGCTGCGCGTGCAGGCCGAGAGGGCTTTCGATCTCGGCTCACGCTGGCACATCGTGGTGCGGGGCGAGGTCGGAGCGAGCCTCGTGTCGCAGTTCAGCGAGCTGCCTCTCTCCATGCGCTACTTCGCGGGCGGTGACCGCAGCGTGCGCGGCTTCGGCTACGAGGAGCTGTCGCCGGTGCGCTACGAGCCGGCGCTCGACGAAGACGGGCAACCGATCCTCGACGAGAACGGACAACCGGTCGAAACGGCGAGCAGGATCGGTGGAAAGCATCTGCTGACGGGAAGCTTCGAGCTGATCCGCGATCTGCCGCGCAACATGGGCGCGGCGGTGTTCTTCGACTTCGGCAACGCTTTCGATCGCTTCGGTGAAGCGCCCGATCCCCGTGATCCGGACTTCCTCGAGTACTCGGCCGGTGTCGGCGTGCGCTGGCGCCTCCCGGTCGTGACCGTCGGCATCGACGTCGCTCAGCCGCTGTCCGAGCCGGGCGCAGGCCCGCGGCTGCACATCAACTTCTCTCCGAAGCTCTGATGCTGCGCCGGATACTGCTCAGCGTCGGGCTCCTCGAGCTGCTTGCGGTGATCGCATTCGCCGCGGCGGTGTACTTCCTCGCGTACACGGCGACCGGCCTGCAGTTCATCGTCCGGCAGGTGCCCGAGCGCATCGGCCGCGCGCAGCTCAGTTTCGGCGGCGTGAGCGGCACGCTCACGGGCGGCCTCAGGCTCGAGCGCTTCGAAGTCGAGCACGAGCGGGTACACCTCATCTTCGAAGACATCTCGGGGCGCATCTCGCTCGCACCCCTTTTCCTGCGCACCGTTCGCGCGCCGGAGCTCGCTGTCGGCCGCGCGTTCGTCGAGGTTCGCCGGCGGCAGCAGCCGCCGGCGACGTACGAGCCGCGTTTTCTGCCGCGCGGATTGCACATCCGCGTCGACCGGGTGCGCATCGCGGCCGGCACGCTCGTCGTGCCCAACGGGCAGCGCTTCGAAGCGACCGAGCTCACGGCCTCGGGGACTGCAGCCCACAAGCTGATCCGGCTGCACGATGCGTCGTTCCTGCTCGATCTGCTCGCGGTCGAAGGCGACGGAACGCTGCGCGCCGCCGATCCGATGCAGCTCGACCTCAACATCCGCATGGCGTGGGAGCCGCGCGATCAGCCGGCGTGGACGATTTCGGGCTCGGTGCAGGGCGATCTCGACGAGCTCGCGCTCAGCGCGCGGCTCACGTCGCCGTTCCGCGCCGATTTCGAGGGCCGCGCCGCGGACCTCGCCCGCGGGTGGCACTGGGACGGCAACGCGCGGATCCACGATCTCGACCTGCGCGCCTGGGGCGCAGGCGACCTGCTCGGAAGGATTTCGGGACAGCTCGCACTCGAGGGTGATGCGAGCGGCTTCAGGGCGCGCGGTCCGGTGGTGCCTGAAGGGTTGCGCGCCGGCGAGTTCGATCTCACGTTCGAGGGAGCGTATGCCGCGCGGACGCTCACCGCGCGGCGCATCGAGCTCGTGCACCAGGCGTCGGGCGCGTGGGCGAGCGGCGAAGGCGAGATCGGCATCGTCCAGGGCGGACCGCGCCTTGCGCTCGAGGGCGACTGGCGGAAATTCCGCTGGCCGCTGGTCGGCGACGAGGCGGCCGTGCGCAGCGCGAACGGGAGGTATGTCCTGCGCGGCACGTGGCCGTTCGCTCTCCAGGCGAGCGGTGAGCTCGCCGTGCCTCGGCTCGAGCCCTTTCCCGTCGAGATCGAAGGCGCGCTGAACCGCGACCGGCTGAGCATCTCCCGCGGCACGATCGGCCCGCTCGGCGGCAGCGTGCAGATCAGCGGCGAGCTCGTCTGGGGCGGAACGCCGGACCGCTGGGCGCTGCAGGGTCGAGCGACGGGTATCGACCCCGCGCGATTCCGACCCGACCTGCCGGGCAATCTCACGTTCGCGTTCGAGGCGCAGGGCAGCGAGCTCGGCGCCGATGCGGACTTCGCAATGAAGATCCGCGATCTCAGCGGCAAACTGCGCGGCGTCGCCGCACGCGGTGGCGGAGCGCTCGCTCGCACGGGCGGTGTCTGGCAGTTCGACGACGTGCGCCTCAATCTCGGCGGCGCCGATCTGTCGCTCGACGGGAAGCTCGACGGCGATGCCGATCTGCGCTTCGCCGTTCGGGCCGACGATCTCAGCCTGCTCGATGCCGACAGCAGCGGCCGCCTGCGCGCACGCGGCCGCATTCGCGGGAATCTGCACGAGCCGGTGATCGAGGCCGAGGCGAGCGGCAGCGCGATCCGTCACGCAGGGCTCGGGGTTGGAAACTTCGACGCCGCCATCGACTTCGACGCGCGGGTGCAGCGTCCTTCGCGAATCGACATTCGCGCGCGCAGAGTCACCTTCCTCGACCGCACCATCGATCGGCTCAAGGTCGATCTCGACGGTGCGGCAGCCGATCACGTCCTCAAAGTCGACCTCGACGCGGAAGGACTTTCCGTGCGCTCACAGGCGAACGGCGCGTTCTCCGCGGGCACGTGGCAGGGCCGGCTCCTCTCGCTCGACGTGAACGGGAGCGAGACACTCGCCTTGAGGCTCGAGGAGCCCGTGGCGCTCCTCGCCTCGCGCACGGAGGCCAGGGTCGATCCCTTCTGTCTGCAGGGCAAACCCGGACGTCTGTGCGCAGACGGCAGCTGGAATCCGCAGACCTGGTCCGCACGACTGAACGCGACCGACCTGCCGCTCGGCACACTGACCGCGGGTATGACGCGCGATGTCGAGTACCGCGGTGTCGTCGACGTCACCGCGAACGCCTTCGGCGATGGCAGCTCACCGCTGCAGGGGAGTCTGCGCGCGCAGCTCACGGATGCCGAGCTGGCGCACCGTCGTCCGAACGGCCGCATTCAGTTGATCCGCCTCGGCTCGGGCCAGGTGACGGCGCAGGCGGACGCCTCGACCGTCACGGCGGACGTCAGTCTCGATGCGCAGACCGTCGGCACCATCAAGGGCAGGCTCACCGCCGAGAGGAGCTCTTCCGACTGGAGGACTTTCCCGCTGCGCGGTGACCTGCGCGTCGAGACGGGTGAGCTCGGCCTCGTGTCGCTCTACGTGCCGCAGGTCGACCGCACCGCGGGCCATCTGACCGCCGATCTCGTCGTGTCGGGAATGCTCGGCCGGCCGCTCGTCAACGGCATCATCAGGCTCTCGAATGCCGAGCTCGACTTCTATCAGGTCAATCTCGTGATGCGGGGTGTCGGGCTCGAGGCACGTCTGCTCGACAACGGCCTCGACTTCATCGGATCGGCACGCATCGGCGAGGGCACCGTGAGCGCGGGCGGGCTCATTACCTGGCGCGACGGCCTCCCGTACGGCCGTCTGAACATCGAAGGCCAGAGCCTGCGCGTCGTGAATCTGCCGGAAGCAGAGATAGACGCCTCTCCCGATCTCGACTTCGTCATCAATGGCCGCCGCATAGAGGTCACGGGTCGGGTGCGAGTGCCTTACGCGCGCATCGCGCCGGTGGAGCTCACGGGTGCCGTCCGTACCTCGGCGGACGAGATCGTCGAGAGCGAAGAGACCGAGGATCCCGCGCAGCGCTTCAAGGTGGAGACCAACATCACGCTCTCGCTCGGCGAGAAGGTGAGCATCGACACCTACGGCCTCACCGGCCGCCTCACCGGCGATCTCGTCGTGCGCAGCGGCTACGACGAGGTGACCCGGGGCGCCGGCGAGCTCGACGTGGTCGAAGGCCGGTACACGGCGTACGGGCGGCGCCTCGAGATCGAGCGCGGCAGACTCATCTTCACCGGCGGCCCCATCAACAACCCGGGCGTCGACATCCGCGCGGTGAAGCGCTTCCCCGACATCGTGGCAGGCGTGAACGTGCGCGGCACGCTGCTGCAGCCGCGCATGACGCTGTTCTCGGAGCCTTCCCGCTCGCAGTCCGAGATCGTCTCCATGATCCTCGCCGGTGGTTCCCTCGCTTCGCTGCAGGACGGCAACGGCCGCAACGGCAGCAGCAATCCTGATGCGGCACGCAACGAGCTGCTCGCCCAGGGCGGTGCGATCCTCGCGCAGCAGATCGGCGAGCGCATCGGCCTCGAGGACGTCAGCATCGAGTCCAACCCGGACAACGAGACCTCGCTCGTGCTCGGCAAGTACCTGTCGCCGCGCTTCTACGTGAGCTACGGCATCAGTCTCACGGAGTCGCTCAACACGCTGAAGCTCCGCTACAGCCTCGGCGACCGCTGGACGATCCGCACCGAGGTCGGCGAGGAGCGCAGCGCCGACCTCGTCTACACAATCGAGAAGTAGTCCGCACTCCGTCCCCGTCCGGCGCGGGCCGGATCGGCGACGGCTTGACGTCTATGCATGAATATGCACAATACGTGCAAATTTATGCAGAGGCATACGGGTCGAACACTCACCGATCATCAGCAGCTCGTGCGGCGCAATGCCATCGTGCGCATCCTGCGCAACGGCATCGTCCGCCGGCAGGAAGATCTGGTGCGGCTCCTCAGGAAGGAAGGGCACGAAGTGACGCAATCGTCGGTCAGCCGGGATCTCAGGGATCTCGGTGTGCTCAAGGCGAGCGGCCGCTACGTGCTTCCGCCGGATGAGATCACGCGCGCGAACGGCGATTTCGACGCGCTCACGCAGTTCGTGCGCGAGATCCGCGCCGCCGGTCCCTGCATCACGGTAGTCAAGACCACGATCGGCGCCGCCCAGAGCGTCGCCGTCGCGATCGACAAGGCGGAGTGGCCGGAAGTGGTGGGAACCCTCTCCGGCGACGACACCATCTTCATCGCCACCGAAGACGCCCGCGCACAGGCGAAGCTCGTCGAGCGCCTGCGCACGATCTTCAGAGTCTGAGAAACATGTCCAACACCACATCCGCGGGCGCCAAGCCCATCGTGCTCGCCTATTCCGGCGGCCTCGACACGTCCTTTCTCGTTCCCTGGCTGGCGGAGAAGTACGGCCGCCCCGTCGTCACGGTCACGGTCGACACCGGCGGGGTCGACGAAGCGGCGGCGCGCACGCTCCGCGAGCGTGCGCTCGCCCTCGGCGCCGTCGAGCATCACCTGGTCGATGCGCGCGCCGACTACTTCGAGCAGGTGCTGCGCTTCCTCATCATGGGCAACGTGCGGCGCGGGAATCTCTATCCCCTGTGCGTCGGCGCCGAGCGCGTGATGCAGGCGCAGACCATCGCGCACATGGCGCGCAAGCTCGGCACCAGCACGATCGCGCACGGCTGCACGGCAGCCGGCAACGACCAGGTACGCTTCGAGGTGGCGCTGCGCACGCTCGCGCCGGACCTCGAGGTGCTCGCGCCCGTGCGCGATCAGGCCTTCAAGCGCCAGGAGGAGCTCGAGTTCCTCGAGAAGCGGAATCTTCCCGTGCCGCCGTTCGGCGCCGCGTACTCGATCAATCGCGGTCTCTGGGGCGTCACGATCGGCGGCAAGGAAACGCTGACCTCGAACGGCAGCATTCCTGAAGAGGCGTGGGTGCTGAGCCGAGGCGCCTTCACGAATCCGCGTCCGCCCGAGCGGCACGTCATCTCGTTCGAGAAGGGCCGCCCCGTCGCGATCGACGGCCGCCGGATGTCGCCGGTCGAGCTGATCGAGACGCTCGAGAGCATCGCCGCGCCGTTCGGCATCGGCCGCGGCATCCATCTCGGCGACACCATCATCGGCACCAAGGGCCGGGTCGCCTTCGAGGCGCCCGCGGCCGAGACACTCCTCACCGCGCACCGCGAGCTCGAGAAGCTCGTGCTCACGGCCCGCCAGCAGCGCATCAAGGAAATGGTGGCGCAGCCCTACGGCGATCTCGTGCACGAGGGTCAGCTCCTCGATCCGGTGTGCCGCGACATCGAGGCGCTGCTGCTGTCCTCGCAGGAGCGCGTGACCGGCGACGTGCAGGTGCTCATGCGCCCCGGAAACCTCTTCGTCGAGGGCGTCGAGTCGCCCTACTCGCTCATGGCTGCCTCGAAGGGCGTCTATGGCGAGGCGGCCGGCGAGTGGACCGCCGCCGATGCGCTCGGTTTCTCGAAGATCGTCTCGCTCACGGGCGTCTTCCACCGGCGCGCGGGCGAACGCGCGTCGCAGAGCAAGGCAGGCCGGTGAACGGCACCGTCGCGCACGCGAAGGAGAAGCGGACGATGGTCAACGGCATGCGAAGCATCGTGGTCGACAAGATCGCCTCCGTCACCCAGGCGTGCGGTCTGTCGCACGAGGTGCGCATCTCGACCGACATTCCCGCCGAGGAAGGCGTGGTGGTCGTCGTCGAGGTGCTCACGAACAAGTCGACCTACAACACGCTCGAGCTCACGAGCGGCCGCATGGCCAAGGTCGGCAAGGGCGACATCGTCGTGGGCGCGCTCGGCCATCGTAAGGCGCTGTTCGGCTATTCCGGTCACGTGCCGAAGTCGCTCAAGGCCGGCGACGTGATCCAGATGCTCAACATCGGCGGCGTGCTCGGCGTGTGCGACTCGGTCAATCCCGAGAAGGGACGGCCGTTCGACTGCCGCGTGCTCGGCGTCGTGCTGCACTTCCCGTACCTCGGCGAGCGCATCGGCGTGCCCGCACGCGTGGGCTATCGCAAGCTCGATCCGAACGCGAAGCTCGACACGCGCGGCGTGCCCGTCGTCGCGCTCGCAGGCACGTGCATGGAAGCGGGCAAGACGGCGGCCGCCTGCGCCATCGTGAGCCGCATGCGGCACCGGGGCCTCACGATCAATGCGTTCAAGGCCACGGGTGTCTCGCTCCGCCGCGACATCCTGGCGATGGAAGACGCGGGCGCACGCAACACGATGATCTTCACCGATCTCGGCGTCGTCACCACGACACGCGACAACGGCCCGGCGCTCACGCGCACGATGCTCACCGAGCTCGCCGCGGACCGGCCCGACGTCATCGTCTTCGAGCTCGGCGACGGAATCCTCGGCACCTACGGCGTCGACGCGATCCTCGACTGCCCGGACATCCGCGCCGCGCTCACCGGTGTCGTGCTGTCCGCCAACGATCCCGTTGCCGCCTGGGGCGGTGTGAAGCTCCTGCGCGAACGTTTCGGCATCGAGCCGTGCGTCGTGACCGGACCGGCCACCGACAATCAGGTGGGCGTCGAGATCATCCAGCAGCAGCTCGGCGTGCCGGCGTTCAACGCCATCAGCGACGGTGCTGCGCTCGGCGACCGGGTGATCGAGGCCATCGGCCTCAGCGGAAAAGCGAGCGCGCCATGACAGCGAAGATTCCGACGATCGTTCTCGGCGGCACGGGCTACGTGGCCGGCGAGCTGCTGCGGCTCATCGCGGGCCATCCCCGTTTCGAGCTCGCAGGGATCCTGTCCGACAGCAAGCCCGGCGAGCCCGTCGCGCGCGCCTTTCCGCACCTCGTCAGCGCGTATCCCGACACCGTGTTCAGCTCGCAGGCGGACATCGAGAAGCTCATCACCGAGCTGCCGCAGTGCGCCGTCTTCTCGGCAGCGCCGCACGGCGTCTCCGCTGCGCTGATCGACGGGCTCCTCAGGTGCGCCGAGCGGGCCGGCACGAAGCCGCGCGTCGTGGATATTTCAGCAGACTTCCGCTACTCCTCGGCGGAGGCCTACAAGGCCGTCTACAAGCACGATCACGGCGCGCCGGAGCGCCTGCGCGAGTTCAGCTGCGCCGTTCCCGAGCATCTGCAGACGCTCACGACGCCGCACGTCGCGCATCCCGGCTGCTTCGCGACCGCGACGCTCCTTGCGAGCGTGCCGCTGCTCGCGCTCGGTCTCACGGCGCCGACACTGTTCGTCTCCGGCGTCACGGGCAGCACCGGATCGGGCCGCAAGCCCGTCGATGGCACGCACCATCCCGTACGGCACAGCGATCTCTACTCCTACAATGCGCTCACGCATCGCCATGTGCCCGAGATCGCGGCATGCGCCCGTGCCGCGAGCGGCGTCGAGGCGGACTTCTCCTTCGTGCCGCACTCCGGTCCGTTCGCGCGCGGCATCCACGTGACCGTTCAGGCGCCGCTGAAGGCATCGCGCGACACCGCATCCGTGATCGGTGCGCTGCGCGAGTACTACGCGCGCGCGCCCTTCGTGCGCGTGACGGACGGCGCGCCGCGCGTGAAGGACGTCGCGACGACCAACTATGCGCAGATCTCGGCCGCCTCGAACGGCCGCACGGTCGCCGTCATGTGCGCGATCGACAACCTCAACAAGGGTGCGGCCGGCGGCGCCGTGCAGTGGATGAACCGCATGTTCGGTCTGCCCGAGACCGAAGGCCTGACCGCACCGGCACCGGGCTGGACCTGAAAGCCCTCCGGAGAACCGAGAACACCTCGCCAGAAGGAACGACGATGAACGCCGAGCTCGACACGCGCCGCACAGGCACCACTTCGCCCTCCACTGCCGCGGACGGCTCGGCGCGCGCGCCGCGCGGACACCTCGCGCGCGTGTTCGCGGAGTACCCGATCGAAGTCCTCGACGGGGAAGGCGTGTGGCTGCGTACGCGCGACGGGCGGCGCATCCTCGATCTCTACGGAGGTCATGCCGTCGCCGCGCTCGGCTATGGTCACCCGGGCTGGACGCGTGCGCTCACGCGGCAGGCCGAAGCCTGCAACTTCCAGAGCAACGCCGTCTCGATGGAAGTCCGGCACCGCGCGGCCGCACGTCTCGCGCGCTTCGGGGGCCTCGGGCTCGACACGGTCTTCTTCGTCAACAGCGGCGCCGAGGCCAACGAGAACGCGCTCAAGATGGCCTTCCGCCTGACCGGACGGCCGCACGTCGCTGCCGTCGAAGGCTCGTTCCACGGCCGCACCGCGGCCGCCGGCGCGGTTACCTGGGGTGCGCGCGAGAAGTGGTACGGCTTTCCGCGTGCACCCTTCGACGTGAGCTTCATTCCGCGGCGCGACGTTTCGGCCATCGCGCAGCACGTCACCGAGAAGACCGCCGCTGTGATCGTCGAGCCCGTCCAGGGTCTCGCCGGTGCGTTCGACCTCGGCGCCGAGTTCCTCCAGGCACTGCGCCGCCGCTGCGACGAGACCGGTACGGTTCTGATCTTCGACGAAGTGCAGTGCGGCCTCGGGCGCGTCGGCTACCCGTTCGCGGCGAACATGTACGGCGTCGTGCCCGACATGATCACGACGGCGAAGGCGCTCGGAAACGGCTTCCCGTGCGCGGCGCTCATGATGTCGCCGAAGGTCGCAGCCGCCGTCACGCTCGACTCCCTCGGCACGACGTTCGGCGGCGGACCGATGGCCTGCGCCGTGATGGAAGCGGTCATCGACGCCATCGAATCCGAAGATCTGCTCGCCCGCGTGCGTCGCGTGGGCGCCTACATCCGTGAGACCTGCGTGGTGGGCCCCGTCACCGGCCACCAGGGCGCGGGATTCCTCACGGGTCTGCGCACGAGCCGGCCGGCGAAGGAGATCCAGGCCGCGCTCCTCGAGCGGAACATCCTCACCGGAACCAGCAGCGATCCGCACGTCCTGCGCCTCCTGCCGCCCTTCGTGCTCGAAGAGCAGCACGTGGATCTGCTGCGCGATGCGCTCGCGGACCTGAAGGCCTGAGCCGGTGCGGTGAGATCTCAAGAAGGCATTCCCATGAAACGCTTCCTGGACCTGGCCCACTTCGAGCGCGACGAGGTGCTCTCGCTGCTCGAGCTCGCGCGGCGTCTCGAGAATCACCCCGAGCCGCATGCGCTCACCGGCAAGATCCTCGGACTCGTGTTCTTCAACCCCTCGCTGCGCACGCTGGCCTCGTTCCAGGCCGGCATGGCGCGCCTCGGCGGCACCTCGTTCGTGATCACGCCCGGTCAGGGCACGTGGCAGCTCGAGACCCGGCTCGGCGTGAAGATGGACGGAGCGGCCGCGGAGCACGTGCGCGAGGGCATCCCGGTGCTCGCTTCGTACTGCGACGCTCTCGGCATCCGCGCCTTCGCCGACGGCAGGGATCTGCAGGCCGACCTCGCGGAGACGAACTTCAACGCGATGGCGGAGCTCGTGGACAAGCCGCTCATCAACCTGGAGTCCGCGATGAACCATCCGTGCCAGGCGCTCGCGGACTGGAAGACGATGGACGATCTCGGCGTGCCGCGGCACGGGAAGTTCGTGCTCTCATGGGTGTACCATCCGCGCGCGCTGCCGCTCGCCGTTCCTGCCGCCACGGTGCACATGGCGGCAATGCGCGGCATGCAGGTCACCGTGCTGCGGCCCGAAGGCTTCGAGCTGCCGCCGCAGGTGATGGAGAAGGCCCGCCGCGCCGCCGCGCTCGCCGGAGGCACCGTGCACGAGACGTCGGACCGCGACGAGGCGCTCGAGGGCGCGCACATCGTATACGCCAAGGAATGGGGTGCCACCGTGTGCTACGGCGACGCCGAAGCCGACGCGGAGCTGCGCCGAGGTCTCACGCACTGGTGCGTGCGCAACGACTGGTTCACGCGCACCGCGGCCGACTGCAGACTCATGCATTGCCTGCCCGTTCGCCGCAACACCGCGGTGGCGGACGAAGTGCTCGACGGACCGCGCAGCGTGGTGCTGCGCGAGGCTCACAACCGCCTGATCGTGCAGATGGCGGTGCTCTATCGAATGCTCAGAGGAGTCCAGTGAAGTGATCATGCATCGAGCGGATCAGGCGCTCGCCATTCGCGCACTGAAGAACGCCGCGCCGTACATCCGCATGTACAAGGGCAAGATCTTCGTCGTGAAGGCGGGCGGCGGCGTGTTCGGCGATATCGCCTCCACGCGCGTGCTGATCGAGCAGATCGGCATCCTGCACTACTTCGGCGTGCGTGTCGTGCTGGTGCACGGCGGCGGCCCGCAGCTCACGGAGCTGTCCGACGCCCTCGGCGTCTCGACGCGCATGGTGCAGGGCCGGCGCGTCACGGACGCGAAGACCATCGACGTGACCTCGATGGTGCTCAACGGACTCATCAACACCCGCATCCTCGCCATCTGCCGCGACCTCAACATCGACGCCGTGGGCATCAGCGGCGTGGACGCCGGGCTCGTGCGCGCGCACCGCCGGCCGCCGGTGAAGCTCGAGGAGAACGGCGAGACCGTGGACTTCGGCTTCGTCGGCGACATCGACGGCATCGATACGACCGTTGTCCGCAAGCTCCTCGACAACGGCCTGATGCCGGTGGTGAGCCCGCTGTCGGCGGACGAGAACGGCGTGCTGCTCAACATCAACGCCGACACGGTCGCCGCGGCGCTCGGCGCCGCGCTCAACGCGGAGAAGCTGATCCTCTGCACGGGAGCGCCCGGAATTCTCGAACGCGTCGACGATCCGGGCTCGCTGATCTCCTACACGGATCTCAAGGGCCTGCAGCGTCTGAAGGAGAACGGCTCGATCAAGGACGGCATGCTGCCCAAGGCCAAGGCGATCGAGGAAGCCATCCGCGGCGGCGTGCGCCGCGTGCACGTCGTCTCGTACAAGGCGCCGGAAGGCATCCTCGCCGAGGTCTTCACCAACGAAGGCACCGGCACGCTGGTCGTCGCGGACATCAATGCGCTGACGCCGGCCGAGCTGACAGCGTCCTGAAAGGCGGTTCGCGAGCCGTGAGCTTCCTCTGGGACAAGGGCAAGCCGCTGGACGAGCGCGTCCTGCGCTACACCGCGGGCGAGGACTACGCGCTCGACGAGCGCCTGGTGGCCTACGACGTGCGGGCCTCCATCGCGCATGCCGAGATGCTGCATGCGCAGGGGCTCCTCTCGCGCGAGGACCTCGACGCCATCCGCTCGGGGCTCACGGCGCTCGGCGAGGAACACGCGCGCGGCGAATGGCACATCGAGCTCAGTGACGAGGACGGTCAGACGGCGCTCGAGAAGCGGCTGACCGCGCGCATCGGGCCCGCCGGCGGGCGCGTGCATCTCGGCCGCTCGCGCAACGATCAGGTGCTCACCGCTCTGCGCCTCTATCTGCTCGATGTCGTCGAGGAGCTCGCCGCGGGCGCGGCGGCAGTCGCCGAAGCGCTCGGCCGGCTCGCGGCGCGCGAGGCGAATACGGTGCTGCCCGGCTATACCCACATGCAGCAGGCCATGCCGAGCTCGGTACCGCTGTGGGCGGGCGGGTTCGCGAGCGAAATTCGCGACGACGCCGAAGGTCTGCGCCTCGTGCGCCGGCGCATCTCGAAGTGCCCGCTGGGTTCCGCCGCAGGCTATGGCACGCCGGGCCTGCCGATCGACCGCGAGGCGACTCGCGCGGCGCTCGGCTTCGACGTCGTGCACGAACCCGTCACTGCCGTGCAGCTCTCGCGCGGCAAGGCCGAAGCGCAGCTCCTCTTCGAGATCTCGCTGCTGATGCAGGATCTCGGCCGTCTGGCAGCCGACGTGCTGCTGTTCTACACGCAGGAATTCGCCTTCCTCGAGCTGCCCGACGCGTTCACGACCGGCTCGTCGATCATGCCGCAGAAGCGCAACCCGGACGTGTTCGAGCTGATCCGCGGCCGCTCGGCCACTGCGCAGGCGTGTCTCGTGGAGGCGCTCGCGATCTACGCGAAGCTTCCTTCCGGCTATCAGCGCGACCTGCAGCTCCTCAAGGTGCCGCTCTTCAGGGCGATCGACATCGCCCGGCAGACGCTCGACCTCCTGCCTCACGCGATCGACGCGATGCGCTTCCGTCCCGAGCGCATCCGCCTCGATCCGGCCATTCACGCGGCGGAAGCCGCGAACGCGCTCGTCGTCTCCGAGGGGATTCCGTTCCGGGAAGCCTACCGGCGCATCGCCGAGCAGCTGAACCGGAAGAGCTGATCGGGCACGCGCGCCTCCTTTTCGCGATGCGACCGGCATCGCGGCCCGGCACATCCGCGCCACGTTCAGACGCGACCTACGCGTGCGCCTCTTCCGTGAGCCGCTCGCGCACCCGGCCGTAGGTGCTGCCCCACGCGTCCGTCATCTTCGAGCGCACTTCCCAGAGCTGCGGGAAGAAGCGGTGACGGGCGCCGCGCTCGAGCAGCTCCACCGGGCGCCCCTTGAGGGACGCCGCATCGGGTCCGATGGACCGATGGATGAGCAGGATGTGGTGCCAGCGGAACTTCTGGAACAGCTCGTCGAGCTCCGCGAGGCATTCGGCGATCGCGTAAGCGTCGTCGTGCGTGTACTGCGAGTCGTACACCTGCTCGATCGTGCGGCCGCGCCCCTTCAGGTACACCGCCTCGTAGGTGCGCCACAGGTGCGGCGGCATCTGCATCAGCACGCGAAAGCCGGGCGACTCCTGCCCGCTGCCGTTGCCGAGCTGCAGCCGGATCTGCTGGTACTCCTTCGGTGACATCGTCTCGAGGAGCGCGAGCTGCTCGGTCATGAGTTTCAGGAGCAGGTGGCAGCGGCGGAACAGCGTGATCGCACGGAAGCTCTCCGCCTTCTCGAGACATTCGTCGACGTCGAGCAGCGTGTACGCGAGGAGCTTCATCCACAGCTCCTCGACCTGGTGGACGATCTGGAACTGCAGCTCGTCGCCGTTGCAGAGGGCCTCGAAGGGTTTCTGGCACGACAGGAGCTTCGCCGTGTCGAGGTACACCTCGTAGTCGTGGCCCCTGAAGGTGCCGAGCTCCGTATAGAAGTGGAGGCGGTCCATGGACGTCCGTTGCTCGATGCGCGATCCGGCCTTCGAGCTTACGAGGGAAGCGCGCGAACATTGTCCGTAAAGTGGACTTCTATTCCCGGCCGGTGTAGAACGACAAGCATCAAGACCGGGCCTCTTGAAGAACAATGTTCGACAGGGTTGATACCGCGCTGCTGCGGAGCCTCGAGCAGGACGGCAGGCAGTCGTTCGCCGAGCTCGGGCGTCAGGTGGGGCTCTCCAAGACTCCCTGCTGGCAGCGGGTACAGGCGCTCGAACGCGCCGGCGTGATCCGCGGCTATCACGCGGAGCTCGACCCGCAGAAACTGGGGCTCCAGGTGCATGCCTTCGTTCACGCCACGATCGACGCGACGAAGCACGACGAGTTCGAGGCCGCCGTGATGCGTCACCCGTCGATCCTGCAGTGCTTCACGACCGCAGGCGAGGCGGACTACCTGCTGCACGTCCTCGTCCCGGACATCTCCGCGCTCGACACGCTGCTCCGGGAAGGCATCGCGCGCATGCCGGGCGTCCAGCGCAGCGTGACGACGGTCTGTCTCAAGACGATCAAGCGCCGCTCGGCGATCTCGGACTGCCTGCGCTGAAGCGGTGGCGTTTCGTCCGGACCGCGTCCGGGCGGCCGCTTCGGGTAGACTCCGGTTCCGTGAGCATCTGGAAGACTCCCGCCACGCTCGAAGAGCTGCAGTCCCTGCGCAAAGGGACGCTGGTCGAGCACCTGGACATCCGCTTCACCGAGATCGGCCCGGACTATCTGCGCGCGTCCATGCCGGTCGACCACCGGACGCACCAGACCATGGGCCTGCTCCATGGCGGCGCCTCCGTCGCGCTCGCCGAGACGGTGGGCAGCATCGCCGCGAACATGTGCGTCGACGGCGAGTACTACATGTGCCTCGGACAGGAGATCAATGCCAATCACCTGCGTCCGGTGCGCAGCGGACGGGTGACGGCCACCGCGCGTCCCATTCACCTCGGCTCGCGCAGCCACGTGTGGCACATCGAGATTCACGACGAGCGGGAGCGCCTCGTCTGCATCTCGCGCCTGACGATGGTCGTGCTCGAGCGCAAGGCGCAGGCCGCGGCAGGGTGAAGAGGCGCCGTTTCAGCTTCACACGAAGGAGGGCGAGCACGATGGCAGACCACATTCCGACCGCGCAGTCCGGCAGTGCGCCGACGGTGGATCCCTCGCTCGTGACCTACACGCACGTGATCTACGCCCTGCACACGCTGTCGATCCTCATCGGCCTCACGAGCGCAGCGACGGTGGTCGGCGCCTTCATATTCGGGATTCCGTCGATCATCGCCGTCATCATGAACTACGCGCGCCAGTCGGCCGTGCGCGGCACGTACCTCGAGTCGCACTTCCGCTGGCAGATCCGCACGTTCTGGTACGCCGCACTGTGGCTGCTCGTCATCGGGGCGATCTCGTTCGTGCTGATCTTCATCCTCATCGGCTTCGCAACCTGGTTCATCGGCATTGCCGCAGTGACCATCTGGGTGATCTACAGAATCGCACGCGGCTGGATCGCGCTGCGCGACGGCCGGCCCATGTACACATGAGAGACACGAGCCCACGCGCGAGGAGCACGGTGCTGGTGGTGCTGGGCGCGGTGCTGCCCGGCCTCACTGCCTGCGGCCAGAAAGGCCCGCTGTACATCCCGGACGAAGGTGGCACGGTGATCACGCGCCCCGGGGGCCGTGCGACGCCGACCGCTCCTGCGCCGCAGGAGCAGCGCCGCGAGGACGACGAGAACGACGCGGACGGCGACGGACGCTGACGATTCGCCCGCAGCCTCGCAACGCCGGGTCGGCAGCCCCCGTCCGCTATAATTCCGGCTCATTCCCTTTCGGCCGGACGCTCATCGCGTGTCTGTCTCTCACTCTCGGGGCACCGAGCCGGTGCCCGCTCAGCCTGCGGTTGGCGTGAGCGCCTCGCCCGATCTCGTCCTCGTGGACGGCTCGTCCTACCTGTATCGCGCCTTCCACGCGCTGCCGCCGCTCAGCAACTCCCGCGGGGAGCCGACGGGAGCCATGTTCGGCGTGCTCAACATGCTGCTGCGCTTCATGAAGGACTACCGGCCGCAGCGCATCGCCGTCGTCTTCGACGCCGCGGGCAAGACCTTTCGCGACGAGCTCTTCGCCGCCTACAAGGCACATCGCCCGCCGATGCCGGACGATCTGCGCGCGCAGATCGAGCCGCTGCTCGCGATCCTGCGCGCACAGGGGTTGCCGGTGCTGCGGATCGAGGGCGTCGAGGCGGACGACGTCATCGGCACGCTCGCCTGCCAGGCGGCACGCGCGGGGCTGCGCGTGCTCATCTCGACGAGCGACAAGGACATGGCGCAGCTCGTCAACGACTCGATCACGCTCATCAACACGATGACGAACACTTCGCTCGACCGCGCGGGAGTCAAGGCGAAGTTCGACGTGTATCCCGAGCAGATCGTCGACTACCTCGCGCTCGTCGGCGACAGCTCGGACAACATCCCGGGCATCGAGAAGGTCGGACCGAAGACGGCCGCGAAGTGGCTCAACAAGTACGGCACGCTGGATGCGCTCGTCGCGCGCGCGAGCGAGATCGAAGGCAAGGTCGGCGAGAACCTGCGCGGCAATCTCGCGACGCTCGAGCTGTCGCGCAAGCTCGCGACGATCCACACGGACCTCGATCTGCCGCTCTCGATCGATCAGCTCGTCCCCTCGCCGCCGGACGTCGACACGCTGCGCAGGCTCTACACGCGCTACGAGCTGCGCACGCTTCTGCGGCAGCTCGACGGGGAGGAGCCTTCGGCCACCCGATCACGTCCGGTCGCGGCCCCCGATTTCGACGTCGATGCCGCGCTCGGACTGAGCTCCGCACCACCGCTGCCCGAAGTCGCGCGCGCTGAAAGGCGGTACGAGACGATCACCGAGTGGTCAGAGCTCGAGCGCTGGCTCGAGCGTCTGCGCAGTGTCGAGCTGTTCGCTTTCGATACGGAGACCACCAGCCTCGACTACATGGCGGCCGAGATCGTCGGCGTCTCGTTCTGTGTCGAGCCCGGCGTCGCGGCCTACGTGCCGCTGCGGCACGACTACGCCGGCGCACCCGAGCAGCTCGACCGCGAGAAGGTGCTGAACGCGCTCAAGCCGATCCTCGAGGATCCCGAGCGGCCAAAGGTCGGGCACCACAGCAAGTACGACGCGCACGTGCTCGCGAACCACGGCATCCGGCTCGCCGGAGTGCGCTACGACACGATGCTCGAGTCGTACGTGCTGAACAGCGTCGCTACGCGCCACGACATGGACTCGACGGCGGCGCGTTACCTCGGGATCAGCACGATCAAGTTCGAGGACGTCGCCGGCCGGGGCGCGAAGCAGCTCACGTTCAATCAGGTGCCGGTCGATCGCGCTTCGGAGTACGCCGCCGAGGACGCGGACGTCACGCTGCGTCTGCATCACGTGCTGTGGCCGCAGCTCGAGGCCGTGCCCGCGCTCAAGCGCCTGTACGAGGAGCTCGAGCAGCCGCTGGTGCCGGTGCTCGAACGCATGGAGCGCCGGGGAGTGCTCATCGACCGGGAGCTGCTGCGGGCACAGAGCCGCGAGCTCAACGCGCAGCTTCAGGAGCTGCTCGTTCAGGCGCGCAGGGAAGCCGGGTACGAGTTCAACATCGACTCGCCCAAGCAGCTCCAGCACATCCTCTTCGACAAGCTGGGGCTCCCGGTCCTGCGCAAGACGCCGACAGGTCAGCCGTCGACTGCGGAAGACGTCCTCGAAGAGCTCGCAGCGTCGTTCCCTCTGCCGCGGATCATTCTCGAGTACCGCGCGCTGGCGAAGCTCAAGTCGACGTACACCGACAAGCTGCCCGAGCTCGTGAACCCGCGCACGGGGCGCATCCACACCTCGTATCACCAGGCGGTGGCGCAGACCGGGCGGCTGTCCTCGTCGGATCCGAACCTGCAGAACATTCCCATCCGCCGGCCGGAGGGGCGCCGCATCCGTCAGGCGTTCATCGCGCCCGAAGGCTACGTGCTGATGGCGGCCGACTACTCGCAGATCGAGCTGCGCATCATGGCGCACCTGTCCGGTGACGAGGGTCTCCTCGATGCCTTCGCGCACGACCGCGACGTGCATCAGGCAACGGCAGCCGAAGTCTTCGGCGTTCCTCTCGAGGCCGTCACGCCCGATCAGCGCAGGCTCGCGAAGACCATCAACTTCGGCCTGATCTACGGCATGTCACCGTTCGGGCTCGCACGCCAGCTCGGAATCGATCGCGGCGCCGCGCAGCAGTACGTCGACCGCTACTTCGCGCGCTACCCCGGCGTGCGCCGGTACATGGACGAGACGCGCGCCCGCGCGCGCGAGCTGGGCTACGTGGAGACGGTCTACGGACGGCGGCTCTACCTGCCGGAGATCCGTTCCCGCAACAAGCAGCAACAGCAGGCAGCCGAGCGCAGCGCGATCAACGCACCGATGCAGGGCACTGCGGCCGACATCATCAAGCGGGCGATGATCGCGGTCGACGCATGGTGCGAGCGAGAGTCCGCGCCTGCGCGGCTCATCATGCAGGTACACGACGAGCTCGTGCTCGAGGTCCGGAAGGACGCCGTCGAGAAAGTGACCGCAGCGGTCCGCGAGTGCATGGTCAACGCAGCCGAGCTCAAGATCCCCCTCAAGGTCGACATCGGAACAGGCGCCAACTGGGACGAGGCGCACTGACCGTCGCTTTTCCGCAACAGTTCGCCATCGGGCACGGTGCTGGCTAGGGTCACGGCCGGTGCCGGGCGCCGGCGGTTGCGCGCCGCCCCAGCCCGCGCCGGCAATCAGACAATGGAGACCAACGCATGCAAAGACTGGCACTCGTGACGGCACTCGCCCTTCTGGGCGGCGCCGCCCACGCAGCGGACAACGGCATCTACCTCGGCGCTGGCGTGAGCCAGGCCAAGATCGACGGCGTCGGAGAGGATTTCGGGGTCGACGATCTCAATGACTTCGAGCTGGACGACACGGCGTGGAAGCTCATCGCCGGCATCCGTCCGCTCGACTTCATCGCGGTCGAGGTCAACTACATGGACCTGGGCAGCGAGCGCGCCGCTCTGAGTGCCGCAGGGAACGTCGACGTCGAAGCCAAGGCGCTTGCAGGCTACGTCGTCGGGTTCCTGCCGCTACCGCTGCCGCTCCTCGACGTCTACGCGAAGGCGGGACTCGCCTACTGGGAGACGGAAGGGTCGCTCAGCGGACCTCTTTCGCTGAATTTCGACGACGATGGCACCGAGTTCGCGTACGGTTTCGGTGCTCAGCTCCGTTTCGGAAGCCTTGCAGCCCGGCTCGAGTACGAGAAGTTCGATATCGACAACACCGACGGGCTCGAGCTGCTCACGCTGGGCGTCACCTGGACCTTCCTGTAGCGGCAACGACACAGGCGGACTTCCAGATCCCTGATTTTCCAGGAATTTTTTCTGGAGCATTCTTCGGAACTTCGGGGGACCTCATCCGTCTAATGCCGTGAGTGCCTCCAGCACTCCCCGCTTCCCTCCCTGAGCGGGTCAACCCGGTTCATGAGACCTGTGCCGGGTTAGTCTGCCCCGGCGACCTCGCCAGAGATCGCCGGGGTCTTTTTTTGCACGTTCACCGCCGCGAGCGGCGGAGGCGGCTCATGCAGTGAGCCAGCTCCGGAGCACCCGCTGCGCCTCGTCCACTCCCGTCTTGTCGAGGGACGAGAAGAGCTGCACCGACGCACGCCCCTCCAGCGCCTCCTTCGCGGCCCGCAGGACGCGTGCACCCTCGCTTCGGGACAGCTTGTCCGACTTGGACAGCAGCACGTGCACCTTGCGTTCCGCGGGATCCGCCCAGGCGATGAGCTCCTCGTCCATCGGCGAGATTCCGCGACGCGCGTCGACGATGAGGAAGAGTCCGCGAAGCGAGGTGCGCCGGCGCAACGCCTCGAGGAGCGGGACCCACTTGCGCCGCTCCTCTTCCGGAACGCTCGCGTAACCGTACCCCGGCAGGTCCACGAGACGCTGGTTCGGCCCGAGCGCGAAGTAATTGAGGAGGCGGGTGCGGCCGGGGGTGCGGCTCGTGCGCGCCAGGGACCGGCGCTGGGTGATCGCATTGATGGCGCTCGACTTGCCGGCGTTGGAGCGGCCCGCGAACGCGACCTCGATCCCCACGTCCGGCGGGAATTGCCGCGGGTCGCCCACGCTCAGCAGGAAGCTTGCTTCGGGGAAGCGGCTCACGTCGGTAAAGGTACGAGGGAGGAAGCCGTGAGGCTCTAGTGTACAATTCGCCGCCCTCTCAGCACCTTCCGGAGCAACGGACGAATGTCGAAGACGACGCAGATCGGGTGGGTCGGGCTCATCGTGCTCGCAGCCGCGATGGCCGGTGCGAACGCTCAGGAGACCGCGAGTGCCACCCCGACGAGCAGCAACCTGCCCTATGTCGACGGGTCTGTCGAAGAAGGCGCCTCCAAGGCGGCCACCTGCGTCGCCTGTCACGGCATGAACGGCAACAGCGTGAACCCGGAGTGGCCCAACCTCGCCGGGCAGAGCGCGGTCTACATCGCCGAGCAGCTCAAGCTCTTCCGCGCGGGCGTACGGACCGACCCGGTGATGCAGCCGCTCGCGGTGGGTCTGTCGGACGACGACATCGCCGACCTCGCTGTGTATTTCGCGGCGCAGACGCCGTCCGGTCTCGAGGCAGACCCCTCGTACTGGGAGGCGGGCGCAGCGCTGTACCGCTCCGGCGATGCGGCGCGCGGCATCCCGGCCTGCATCGCCTGCCACGGACCCGTCGGCCGTGGCAACCCGGCTGCGGGCTACCCGGCGCTGCGCGCACAGCATTCCGTCTATACGGTGAAGCAGCTCAACGCCTACGCGAACGGAACGCGCTATGAGGAAAAAGCTGATTCGCCGATCACGAGCCGCAACGGCGCGATGATGGTCACGATCGCCCAGCGTCTGACGCCGGAGGACATCCGCAACGTGGCCTCGTACCTGCAGGGCATGCGCTGAAGCGTGTGCCCGCGGATTCGCACCGGCGGGTAGAACCACCGCACGGACGCACCGATCAGACATTCGAGAGGTTCCCGATGAACCGAACGCTGTTCTTCGCCGCTCTCGCCGTACTGGGTCTCGCCGCCTGCGAGCGTTCCGAAACGCCGACTCAGCCCGGCGCCGAGACGGTGTCGCAGCCGTCCGCAGAGACGACCGAATCGCAGCGGGAGGCGGTCACCGACACCGCACCGGCGGCGCCGCAGGACGAGTCCGACGCCGCGACGCAGTCACAGGAAAGCGCCGGCGAAGAGACGACCGATACCGGCGAGCCCATCGGTCAGGCGGGCAGCAGCGCTTCGCTCGAGCGGCTTGCCGCTCTGCCTGCCGCGCAGCAGCTCCCGTCGGGTCGCTGGAAGGCCGGCGTGCACTACGAGCCGATCGTTCCGGCACAGCCCACGAACGTGGCGCCCGGCAAGGTCGAGGTGACCGAGGTCTTCTGGTACGCCTGCAGCCACTGCTACGCGCTCGAGCCCTACATCGCGAGCTGGCAGAAGAACAAGCCGGAGTACATCGAGTTCGTGCGCGTTCCGGTCATGTGGGGCCCGGTGCACCGTGCGCACGCGCGCCTCTTCTATACGCTCGAGGCGCTCGGCCGGAGCGACCTGCATCCGAAGGTCTTCGAGACGATCCACCAGCGCCGCAACATGCTCGTCGCGAACGACGAGGAGCGCACGCTGCAGCTGCAGCTCGAATTCGCGAAGAACAACGGCATCGAACCCGAGGAGTTCCGCAAGGCCTACCAGTCCTTCAGCGTGAACTCGAACCTGCAGCGCGCCGAGCAGCTCACGAAGCGCTACCGCGTCGAAGGCGTTCCGTTCATCGTCGTGAACGGCAAGTACTCCACGGACGTCGGAATGGCCGGCGGCCAGAGCAACCTGCTCGAGCTGGTGAACGATCTGGCGGCCGCCGAACAGCGCCGCTGATTCGCGAGGCGGGCCGGCCGTGAGCCGTCGGTGCCACGCGGCCCCGTATCCCCGCCGGGCCGCTGCCGGGCGCAGCCCGTGCTGACTGCGTACGTCCCGGGACCGCAAGGACTCGCTCGCCTCGAAGGCGACAACGGCGCCGCGTCCCAGGACGTCGTCTGGTTCGATCTTCTGGAGCCCACCGAAGCGGAAACGCGCCTCGTCGAGGAACGTCTGGGCATCGAGCTGCCCACGCGCGAGGAGATGCGCGAGATCGAGGCGTCGAACCGCTTCTACGAGGAGGGCGGCGCGCTCTACATGACGGCCACGATCGTCACGAAGCTCGACACCGATCTCCCGGAGAGCGCGCAGGTGACGTTCGTCCTCACCGGCTCCCGTCTCGTGACGAACCGCTACGTCGACCCGCTGCCGTTCCGGCGTTTCATCGCGTATGCAGAGCGTCACCCTGCCGTGTGCAGCTCAGGCGCGTTACTGTTCGCCGGGCTCCTCGAGTCGATCATCAACCGCATCGCCGACGTGATCGAGCGCGCGGCGTACGATCTCGACGGAATTTCCCAGGACGTCTTCGCCCGCAGGAGACGCGCGGAGCGCGATTTCCGCCGCGTACTCGAGCGCGTGGGCCAGAGCGGCGAGCTGATCTCGAAGATTCATGAGTGCCTCGTGAGCCTCGGGCGGCTGCTCGCGTTCGTTCAGCAGTCGCCCAACCATCACCTCACGCAGGAGGTGCGCTCGAGGCTGCGGACGGTCACGCGCGACATCGCGGCGCTTTCCGACCACTCGACGTTCCTCGGCAACAAGGTGACGTTCCTGCTCGAGGCGACCCTCGGGATGATCAACATCGATCAGAACGACATCCTGAAGATCTTCTCGTTCGTGACGGTCTTCCTGCTGCCGCCTTCGGTGATCGCCGCGTTCTACGGCATGAACTTCCAGCACCTGCCCTGGCTGCGCGAGCCCTGGGGTCCATGGGCCGCGCTCGCTGCGATGATCGCGTCTTCGTTCGTGCCGTACCTGATCTTCAAGCGCCGCCGGTGGCTCTAGGCCGTCCGGCGCCTGCGGCAAGGCATGCCGCCGCTCGGGCTCGAGCGGCGGTGCCGGAATCGCGAATGGCGCGCCCGACTGGATTCGAACCAGCGACCTGCAGCTTCGGAGGCTGCCACTCTATCCAACTGAGCTACGGGCGCGTGTGCGTGGAGGACCGCCCCGGCGGAAAGTGCACGGCGGGGCCCGCGATGATACGCGGAAATACGCATCCCAGTCTATTTCGGCCGGGGATTTCAGCCGCTATACTGCGCCGCTGATTTTTCTGGCCCTCCGCGGAAAGAGAATCGTGAGCAAGCAGGATACGCACTTCTTCAACGTCTTCAGTCTGGTCATCGGCCTCCTGGTCGCCGTCGCCATCCTGCTGTTCGCGCTCTCACGCATCGTGGCCGGCCGCACGCAGGGGCAGCAGGTCATCGTCGACCCCGAGTACGTCGCGAGCGTCGAGTCGCGCATTGCGCCTTTCGCCCGCGTGGCCATCGCCGGTCAGGACAACAGCGCCCTCGCAATCGTGGAAGAGACGCCCGCGGGAGGGGCCGGCGGGGCCGCTTCAGCGCCGACCACGGCCGAGGACGTCCTCAACGTGGCCTGCAACGCCTGCCACGGTCAGGGCATCGCCGGTGCCCCGCGCGTGGGCGACGCGGCTGCCTGGCGGCAGCGCATCGCCAAGGGCAAGGACGTGCTCTACATGCACGCGATTCAGGGCTTCCAGGGCGAGGCTGGCCTGATGCCGGCCAAGGGCGGCCGTGCGGACATCCCCGACGACCTCGTCCGCGCCGCGGTCGACCTGATGGTGCAGAAGAGCCAGTGATCAGCCTCCGGGCTCGTCGAGCGCCCGCTTGAGCAGCAGCGCCTCGGCGATGTGCGCCGGGCGCAGCACGTCGCTTCCCTCGAGATCGGCGATGGTCCGCGCGACGCGCAGCGTGCGGTGGTAGCTGCGCGCCGAGAAGCCGAAGCGGGCGCGGGTCTTCTCGAGGACGCGTTCGCCCTCCTCGTCCGGTCTGCAGAACCGCTCCAGCTCGTGAATGGTGAGCCGGGCGTTGAGCTTCCCGGCACGCGCGAGCTGGCGCTCGCGCGCCGCCTGGACGCGCCGCGCAACGGTGGCGCTGTCCTCTCCCGTGTCCGCGCCTCCCGCGAGCTCCGCCGCCGTGACCGCCGGCACCTCGATGCGCAGGTCGATGCGATCGAGCAGCGGACCGGAGATCCGTGCGCGGTACTGCGCGAGCCTCGCCGGTGAGCAGCTGCAGCGGCCGGAAGGGTCGCCGAAGTAGCCGCAGGGACAGGGATTCATCGCGGCGACGAGCTGAAACTCAGCGGGATATTCGGCCTGCAGCGCCGTGCGCGACACGGCGACGGTGCCGGTTTCGAGAGGCTCGCGCAGTGCCTCGAGCACGCGCCGATCGAACTCGGGCAGCTCGTCGAGAAACAGCACGCCGCGGTGCGCGAGGCTCACCTCACCGGGCCGCGCGTGAGGCCCGCCGCCGACGATGGAGTGTGCAGAAGCAGTGTGATGCGGCGCCCTGAATGGGCGCACGCCGAAGCTGCGCATGTCGAACCCCGAAGCGCTCACCGACGCGATCGTCGCGACTTCGAGTGCTTCGGCGCGGGTGAGCGGCGGCAGCAGTCCCGGCAGACGCTGCGCCAGCATGCTCTTGCCCGCACCTGGCGGTCCGATCATCAGGAGGCTGTGTCCACCGGCGGCTGCGATCATGAGCGCACGCTTCGCGTGCGCCTGTCCGCGCACGTCGCGCAGGTCCGGAACGTTGATCCGCCGTGGCGGCTCAGTCACTGCGACGGCTGCACTGCGCGTTTCACACGCCGGCCGCCTTCCCGCAACGTACTCGCAGACTTCGGTGAGATGCGCGGCGCCGCAGACGTCGCTGCGCATCACCATCAGTGCCTCTTCCGCATTCGCGCGCGGGACGACGATCTCGTTGCCGGCCTGCGCCGCGTGAGCGGCGGCGAGCAGCAGCCCTCGAACCGGCTTGAGCTCGCCCGTGAGCGCGAGCTCACCGTAGAACTCGCGGCGCGCGAGCGCGTCCGCACCCGAAGCCGGCCGGAGCTGCTCCGATGCGAGCAGGATTCCGAGCGCGATCGGCAGATCGAAGCGGCCGCCTTCCTTCGGAAGATCCGCAGGCGCGAGATTCACGGTGATGCGGCCGGCGGGAAACTCGAAGTTGGAATTGGCGAGCGCCGCGCGCACGCGCTCCTTGCTTTCCTTCACCGCCGTCGCGGGCAGACCGACGATGTTGAACGTAGGCAGCCCGCTGCCGAGGTGCACCTCCACGTGCACGAGCGGAGCGTGCAGGCCGATCTGTGCGCGGCTCGCGATGCGCGCAACGGCCATGACCGTCCCTGGTCGTCACTCGATCAATTGCCTGGTGAGTCGCCGGACTCCGGAGGCGGCGATGACTCCGTGTTCAGGCCCTCACGCTCCTCGAGCGCGCGCAGCCGTGCCTCGAGCGCCTCGAGCCGCGCACGCGTGCGCTCGAGCACCTTGGTCTGCGCGTCGAACTCGTCGCGCGTGACGAGATCCAGGCGGCCGAGATTCGCGCGCAGCACAGCGCGGAAATTGCTCTCGAGATCGTGCTGCACGCTGCGCAGCGCCGGCGGGACGCTCTCGAACAGGCGCCGCGCGAGATCGTCGATTCGAAACGGACTCATTGGCGGTTCACTCTTTCGGGCCGGCTGCCCTCAATTGACGCACAGGCGCTGTGCGAAGCCCCAACTCGGTGCAACTCCGCCGCCCCCGAGCACGTAAGTCCCGGAAATTCCAGCGAAAACTCGCATGGCACGGAAGCTGCACCCGGCTAGCGCACGTGCACAAGCATACGCATTGCGCGCGCGTGCGTCTGCCGGCGTTACGGGCGCGAAGCGCCCGATACGCACGAATCGTTAACTCGAGGCCGAAGCTGGGGAGCCATCATGCGCACCGTTGTGAAGACGACAACACCACCATACCGACGACTTGCGAGCGCAGCGTTCGCTCTGCTCGCGCCTGCCTTAGCCCTCGCGCAGGATGCGCCCGTAGAGACCATGGACAAGGGCGACGTCGCCTGGATGATGACCTCCGCCTTCCTGGTCATCATGATGGCGGTGCCGGGTCTGGCGCTGTTCTACGGAGGCATGGTCCGGTCCAAGAACATGCTCTCCGTGCTGATGCAGGTCTTCGTGGTGTTCTCGCTGCTCGTCGTGCTGTGGGCCATCTACGGCTACAGCCTGGCGTTCACGGGAAGCGCCACGTGGTTCGGAAGCTTCGAGCGGCTGTTCCTCTCGGGCATCACTCCTGAATCCACGGCGGCGACCTTCACCGACGGCGTCGTGATTCCCGAGTTCGTGTTCGTCGCGTTCCAGAGCACGTTCGCCGCGATCACGACCTGCCTCATCGTCGGCTCGTTCGCCGAACGCATGAAGTTCTCCGCGGTGCTGGTCTTTTCGGTGATCTGGTTCACCTTCGCGTACCTGCCCATCGCGCGCATGGTGTGGTACGGCGAGGGCTTCCTGTTCAACCAGGGCGCGCTCGACTTCGCGGGCGGCACCGTGGTGCACATCAACGCGGGCATCGCGGGTCTCGTCGGCTCGCTGGTGGTCGGCAAGCGTCTGGGCTACGGCACGACGCCGATGCCGCCGCACAACCTGCCGATGGTGATGATCGGCGCCTCGCTCCTGTGGGTGGGCTGGTTCGGCTTCAACGTCGGCTCGAACCTGGAAGCCAACGCGTTCGCCGGTCTGGTCTTCCTGAACACGCTGATCGCCACGGGCGCGGCGGTCGTCTCCTGGACCGTCGGTGAGTGGGTGACGCGCGGCACGCCGACGATGCTGGGTGCCGCATCCGGCGCCATCGCTGGCCTGGTCGCGATCACTCCGGCCTGCGGTTTCGTCGGCCCGATGGGCGCGATCGTCCTGGGTCTCATCGCCGGTCTGGTCTGCCTCTGGGCGGTCGCCAGCCTCAAGAAGATGCTGGGCTACGATGACTCGCTCGACGTCTTCGGAGTGCACGCCGTGGGCGGCATCGTGGGCGCCATCCTCACGGGCGTGTTCGTCTCCCCGGCGCTGGGCGGTGTCGGAGTGGACGACTACAGCATGGGCGGTCAGGTCCTGACGCAGACGCTCGGCGTGGTGATCACGATCGTGTGGACGGCAATCGTGGCCTTCGTGGCCTACAAGATCGCCGACCTCACCGTGGGCCTGCGCGTCACGGAAGAGCAGGAGCGCGAAGGTCTCGACACCGTGCTGCACGGCGAGCGCGCGTACAACGACTGAGGAAGGCGCACCGTTCGCCGCGTGCACTGCGGCGAACGGCCCCGGTTCGGGGCAAGAGCGAGACGGAGGCCGCGGGTTCTTCCGCGGCCTCCGTCGTTTTGGCTCCGACTGTGACGGAGTTCAAAGGACCGGCCCACCCGGACCACCCATACTGCGCCTCACCGGGGGTAAGCCTGATGCGATACGCAATTGCAGCCGCCGCCATTCTGGGCCTGGCCGCCAGCGTCGGTGCCCACGCCGACGTCTATCGGTGGGTGGACAGCGAGGGACGCGTCCACTACAGCGACCGATGGGTCCCCGGATCCGAGCTGGTCAAGGTCAATCGCAGCCGGCAGAGCCCCGAAGCCGCTGCCGCACGTGCGGCGGCAGAGCAGAACCGCCTCGCCGTGACCAGCGATCGGATCGCCGCGCAGCAGGAAGACGCACGCACCGCTCAGGCCGTCCGCGAGGACGTGGCCAAGGTGCGCGAAGAGCAGTGCAGGGAAGCGCGGGAGCAGTATCAGAAGGCGATCCGCGCCCGCCGCATCTTCCGTACCGGCAAGGACGGCGAGCGCGAATACCTCTCCGAAGCGGAAGCCGACGAGTACCGCATGCAGGCACGCAACGAGATGCTGGCGGCCTGCGGCTCGGCGAACTGATTCCCGCCCGCTGGCTTCTTCTCGTCCTGCACGCGCGCTAAAGTGGCGCCGGGCGGCGGCGGGCCGCCGTCGTTCCGTATTCGCCGGTTTTCTCCTCCATGCGTACAGGCTTCATCGGACTCGGCGCCATGGGCGCCCACATGGCACGCAATCTCCACAAGGCCGGGCTGCTCGCGGCCGTCTGGAACCGGACGGCGGCGAAAGCGAAGGCGCTCGCCCGGGAGCTCGGCTGTCGTGCTCCGGACTCGCCGGCCGACCTCGCGCGCGAGGTCGACGCGGTGGTGATGTGCGTTTCGGCGGACGGCGACGTGCTCGAGGTCGTGGAGAAAATCGCCCCCGCGCTGAAGAACGGTGCGCTCGTCATCGACTGCTCGACGGTGAGCGCCGAGACCGCACGGCGGGCGGCACAGATGCTCGCGCCGCGCGGCGTGCAGTTCCTCGACAGTCCGGTGAGCGGCGGCGTCGAGGGCGCCCGTGACGGCACGCTCGCGATCATGGTCGGCGGAGAGGAGGAAGCGTTCGAGCGTGCGCAGCCGATCCTGAAGGCGCTCGGGCGAACGATCACGCACTTCGGTCCGAGCGGCAGCGGGCAGGCGGCCAAGGCGACCAATCAGATCATGTGCGCCGGAATCATCGAGACCGTCGCCGAGGCGATGGCTTTCGCGCGCGCACAGGGGCTGCCGCTCGACAAGCTCGTCGACACCCTGGGCAAGGGTGCGGGTTCGAGCTGGTACTTCGTGCACCGCGCGCCCTACATGATCCGCGGCAGTTACCCCGCGGGCTTCCGTGTTCGCCTGCACGCGAAGGATCTCGGCATCTGCCGCGACATGGCGGCGCGCTTCGGCGTGAGCCTGCCCGTCGTGGAGCGCATGCTCGACGAGTACGCGAAGCTCATCGACCAGGGATACGGTGACGAGGACATCTCGGCCACCTTCCGGCTCAAGGCCGAGCTGTTCGAGCGGGCCGCGGGCAGGGACGAAGCCGCGCCCGCGCGCGGCAAATGAAACGCCGGCCGCGCACCGAACCCGAGCGTTTCTTCCTGCCGGATTTCTGCGCCTCGCGCGCGGTGCTCGTCCTCGTTCTGATCGTCGAGCTCACCGCCGTGGTGCTCACGCTCGCGCGTGCGAGCTCGTCCATCGGATTCTGGACGGATCTCGCGCGCACCTCCGCCTTCCTGCTGTGGATCGGGCTCGCCGGCGCCGCGCTCCTCTGCTGGCTGCGGCCGCGGTTCGAGCGCCTGACCGTCGCGCAGGGCTCGGCTGCCGTTCTCGCGACGATCACGCTGCTCATCGCGGCGATCTCCGAAGCGGCGTTCCTGTTCGGTCGCAGCGAGATCGCCGAAGCGACGGGAACCGCCGGTCTGTTTCCGCAGCAGCGCTGGCCCTTTCTCGCACGCAACGTTGGAATCGGCTTCGTGGTGAGCGCGCTCGCGCTGCGCTACTTCTACGTCACGCACCAGTGGCGCCGTAACGTCGAGATGCAGGCCCGCGCCCGCGTGCACGCGCTCCAGGCGCGTATCCGCCCGCACTTTCTCTTCAACAGCATGAACACGATCGCCGCGCTCACCCGCTCGGATCCTTCCCTCGCCGAGCAGGCCGTGCAGGATCTCGCCGACCTCTTCCGCGCGAATCTCAGCGAGAAGCGCAACACGATCACGCTCGAGGAGGAACTCGAAGTCGCGCGCATCTACCAGCGCATCGAGCAGCTGCGCCTCGGCGACCGGCTCAAGGTCGTGTGGGACATCGGATCGCTGCCGATGCGGGCGACGGTTCCGGGACTGCTGCTGCAGCCGCTGCTCGAGAACGCCATCTATCACGGCATCGAGCCGCTGCCGCAGGGCGGCACCGTGACGGTGACCGGCGAGCTCTCCGGAGGCCTCATCACCATCGTCGTACGCAACCCGGTCGCGGGCGGTCAGAGCGAGCGCGAGGGAAACCGGCTCGCGCTCGCGAACATCCGGGAACGACTCGCGCTGCTCTACGGGGAACGTGCCCTCGTGAAAGCGGGCCGCTTCGACTCCGAGTACATCGTCACGCTGCGCTTCCCGTACGTGGAGAGTCGCGCCAAACTCACGGCATGAAGCTGCGAGTGCTGATCGTCGACGACGAGCCACCCGCGCGCGAACGCCTCCGGAGCCTGCTCGCCGAGATCGAGAACGTCGAGCTCGCCGGCGAAGCGTCGAACGGCGAGGAGGCACTGCGCATGGCGGTCGATCTGTCTCCGGACGTCGTGCTGCTCGACGTGCGCATGCCCGGCATCGACGGCATCCAAACCGCGCGCCAGCTCGGCTCGCTCACCGAGCCGCCGGCCGTGATCTTCACTACCGCGTATGACGAATACGCTATCAACGCCTTCGACGCCCAGGCCGTCGGCTACCTGCTGAAGCCCATCCGCAAGGAGCGGCTCGAAGCGGCGCTCGCGCAGGCGGGGCGTCTCACGCGGCCGCAGCTGCAGCGCATCGCCTCCGCCGGCAACCGTGAGCGGCGCACGCACATCGCCGCACGGCAGCGCGAGGGCGTGCGCCTGATCCCGATCGAGAACGTGCTCTACTTCTTCGCGGATCAGAAGTACACGACCGTGCGGCACACCGAAGGCGAGCACCTCATCGAGGACTCTTTGCGCTCGCTGGAGGAAGAGTTCGGTCCCGCGTTCGTGCGCATTCACCGCAGCGCGCTCGTGAGCGTACTTCACCTGCAGTCGATCGAACGCAACGCCGACGGCCAGTACTTCGTCCGCATCCGCGGCTGTGCGGACCCTCTGCAGGTGAGCCGCCGCATGGCCTCCGAGCTGCGCGAGCGCTTCAGGCTCTGAAGCCGCACCACGACCGCCGGCGTATCGCGCCGTGACGGCCGTCCGCCGGAAGCCACCTCAGCCGCCCGTGGTTCCGCTGAGCGCGTCGGGCGCGAAGTCGAAGGAGTCGAAGTACAGCCGGTCCGCGGGCAGGCCCTGCGCCGGAAACGATGCCCGGATCGCCTCGATCATCTCCGGCGGACCTGCCGCATAGACCTCGAAGCGGCCGAGATCGGGATGCTCGGCGAGCGCCGTCTCGTGCACCCAGCCGAGACTGCGATGGGGAGCCTCCGCACCGGCCGCATGCGACAGCACCGCCCGGAAGCGCAGGAACGGATGGCGCCGCGCCCACTCGAGGACGAGCGCTTCCTCGTAGAGATCGTCGGCAGTGCGTGCGCCCCAGTACAGGTGGATCTCGCGCTCGATGCCCTTTTCGAGCACGTGGCGCAGGATCGACTTCATCGGTGCGAATCCCGTGCCGCCGGCGACGAGCAGCACGGGACCTGCGCCCTCGCGATAGACGAACTGTCCGAGCGGTCCCTCGATGCGCAGCAGCGAGCCGACCTGAAGATCCCGGAACAGCCGTGAGGTGAACCCGCCGCCCGGCACCTGCCGCACGTGCAGCTCGATGAGCGACGGCTCGTGCGGGGGGCTCGCGATGGAGAAGCTGCGGCGCCGGCCGTCCTCGAGGAGCACGTCGAGGTACTGCCCAGCATGGAACTCGAGCGGCTCGACGGCGGGCAGCCGCAGCATCACCCGCACCACGTCCGGCGAGAGACGCTCGAGAGCCGCGATGCGGCAGGGAAGAGACTTGATCTCGACATCGGCCACGCTCGAGATCGGCCGGGCTTCGACCACCAGATCGTCGAGCGGGCGCGCCTGGCACAGCAGCACCCAGCCCTCGCGCTCTTCCGATTCGGCGAGCCCGAGCGGGCGACGCCCGTCGGGGTAACGGATCCGTCCCGAGAGCAGGCGGGCGCGGCACGAGCCGCAGTGTCCGGCCTTGCAACTGTGCGGGAGGTTGAGGCCCGCAGCGAGCGCAGCGGCCAGGACGTCGCGCTCCCGGCCGCAGGTGAACTGCCGGCCGTGGGGCACGATGCGGACCTGTGCCTCGGATGCGACTCCGGGTGGGTCTTGGCGGACGCCCATCGTGCTATTCTCGCTTCCATGCGCATCGACTTCACGAAGATGCACGGCCTTGGCAACGATTTCATCGTGTTCGATGCGCCGAGCGATGGAAATCTGCCGACCCCGGAGCAGTTCCGGCGCCTCGCCGAGCGCCACACCGGCATAGGATTCGACCAGGCCCTCGTGCTCGAGAAGCCGCGCCGTGCGGACACGTGCGTCTTCTACCGCATCTTCAATGCCGACGGTGCCGAGGTCGAGCAATGCGGCAACGGCGCGCGCTGCATCGCCGCCCTCCTCTACCGGCGTGGCGCCGTCCCGGCGGGTGAGTTCACGATGGACAGCCCCGGAGGGCTCGTGCGCGCACGGGTGCTCGATCGCGATCTCGTGTCCATCGACATGGGCGTGCCCAACTTCGACCCGCGTTCTCTGCCGTTCGAAGCTTCGAGCGAAGCCCACGTCTACGTGCTCGACGTCGGGGGCTCCGAGGTGGAGATCGGCGCGGTGTCACTCGGCAATCCGCACGCGGTGCTCACGGTGCCTTCGGTCTCCGCGGCACCGGTCGATCGCCTGGGACCCGCAATCGAGCGCCATCCGCGCTTCCCGAAGCGTGTCAATGTCGGGTTCATGGAGATCGTGGACCGCAACCGCATCCGTCTGCGCGTCTACGAGCGCGGCACCGGCGAGACTCTCGCCTGCGGTACGGGTGCGTGCGCAGCGGTCGCCGTCGGCCGCCGGCACGGCCGGCTCGATTCCGAGGTGCACGTGCACCTTCCGGGAGGCGAGCTGCGCGTCGACTGGCCCGGCCCCGGCGAGCACATCTGGCTCACAGGTCCGGCAGAAGTGTCCTTCGAAGGCCACGTGAACATCTGAAATTCCGAATCACAGTTTCCGGAGTCCCCAAGAGATGACCACCCGAGAGGCTCGCGGCCTGAACCCGGCGGAAGCCGAGGAAGAGTCCGTCGCCCGCTATCTGCAGCAGCACCCCGACTTCTTCGAGCGGCACCTGTCGCTGCTCGCGCGGCTGCGTCTGCCGCACGCGCGAGGCGGCGCCACCGTCTCTCTCATCGAGCGGCAGGTGGAAGTGCTGCGGGAACGGCACGCCGCGATCGAGCGCAAGCTCTCCGATTTCGTGAGCGTCGCGCGCGCGAACGACGCGATCGCCGAGAAGGTGCATCGCTTCACGCGCCGCCTCATGCGCACCGTCACGCGCGAGGCGACGATCGAGCAGATCGAGGCGAGCCTCCGCGAGGACTTCGATGCGTTCCACTCCGTGCTGGTCCTCATCACCCCGCACGCCCGGGACACCGAGCAGCGCTTTCTGCGCCTCGTCGCGCCGGACAATCCGGCGCTCAAGTCCTTCGAGTCGCTGTTCGCGAGCGGCAAGCCCCGCTGCGGCCAGATCCGCGACTCGCAGCGCGAGTTCCTGTTCGGCACCGAAGCCAACGACATCGGCTCCGTGGCGCTGGCGCCGCTCGGCGATCACGGTTCGCTCGGCCTGCTCGCGCTCGGCAGCACCGATCGCGACCGCTTCCATCCGGGCATGAGCACGGAGTTCCTCGCGCGCATCGCGGACCTCATCGCCGACGCGCTGCTGCGCTTCCCCGAGCCGACGCTCTCGCCGCACAGCGGCGAGCGGGTCGCCTGATCCGGACCCGCTCACGGTGACACCCGAGGCGCTCGACTGGGTCGCGCGCTTCCGGCGGCACCTGTCCACCGAGCGCCGGCTGTCGCCGCACACGGATGCAGCGTATGCGCGCGATCTCGCCGCGCTCGTCGAGTTCTGCGACGCGCAGGGGATTGCCGACTGGAGCAAGGTGGACAGCCAGTACGTGCGCGTGTTCGCCGCGCGCTCGCATGCTGCCGGGCTCGATCCGCGCAGCATCCAGCGCCGCCTCTCCGCCGTGCGCAGCTTCTTCGGATTCCTCATGCGCGAGGGCGTGCTGAAGAAGAACCCGGCGCACGAGGTACGCGCGCCCAAGAGCGCGAAGCGTCTGCCGCGCACGCTCGATGCGGATCAGATGGCGCGCCTGCTCGAGATACCCACGGACGATCCCCTCGCCGTTCGCGATCGGGCGCTCATGGAGCTGTTCTACTCCTCGGGGTTGCGTCTCTCCGAGCTCGTCGCGCTCGACGTGACCGACGTCGATCTCGCCGACCGCACGGTGCGCGTGCTCGGCAAGGGACGCAAGACGCGCATCGTTCCCGTCGGCCGCATGGCGGCGCAGGCGATCGAGAAGTGGCTCGCGGAGCGGCCGGGGCTCGCGCGCTCCGACGAGCGCGCCATGTTCGTGGGACGGAACGGCAGACGCCTCGGCGCGCGTGCCATACAGAGCAGAGTGGCGTACTGGGCACGGCGCCAGGGGATCGGGGTTCACGTGCATCCGCACCTGTTCCGGCATTCCTTCGCCTCGCACCTGCTGGAATCGAGCGGCGAGCTGCGCGGGGTGCAGGAGCTGCTCGGGCACGCCGACATCTCGACCACCCAGATCTATACTCATCTTGATTTCCAGCACCTGGCCCGCATCTACGATGCGACCCACCCCCGGGCGCGGAAGAAATCCTGACTCGATCTCGCCCGGCGGGCCGCCCTTCAAGGAGCGGCCCGCACCAGAAGCCGCCGGCGCGAGCCGGAGCTGCGGCGCGGGCGCGTGACTTGCTGTGCACGTAACTTGCTGTCTGGACTCGATTTCCGGGACTCGCGCATGACCGAAAGATTCAATCCACATGGCACTACGATCGTCGCCGTGCGCCGCAACGGCGTGGTGGCGATGGGCGGTGACGGCCAGGTCACGCTCGGCAGCACCGTCATGAAGGCCAACGCGCGCAAGGTGCGCCGCCTGTACAACGACAAGGTGCTCGCCGGCTTCGCCGGGGGTACGGCCGACGCGTTCACGCTCTTCGAGCGCTTCGAGGGCAAGCTCGAGAAGTTCGGGAACCTCACCCGGGCCGCCATCGAGCTCGCGAAGGACTGGCGGTCCGACCGCTATCTGCGGCGGCTCGAGGCGCTGCTGCTCGTGGGCGATCCGGGCAAGCTCTTCGTGATCTCCGGCAACGGCGACGTCATCGAGCCGGAGTACGAAGTGGCGGCCATCGGCTCGGGCGGCGCGTTCGCTCAGGCAGCGGCGCGTGCGCTGCTCGAGAACACCGATCTCGACGCCCGCAGCATCGTCGAGCGCTCGCTCAACATCGCCGCGGACATCTGCATCTATACGAACCGCAATCTGGTGATCGACGAGCTCAGGTAGCCCTCGCCGGCCCGCCGGTTGCTTCCCGTGCGCATCCGTGCGCGGAGGAAGAGATGAAAGAGCCTCAGAATTCCGACTCGCCAATGACCGCCGAACTCACACCGAAACAGATCGTCCAGGAGCTCGACAAGCACATCATCGGGCAGGAAGCCGCCAAGCGCGCGGTCGCGATCGCCCTGCGCAACCGCTGGCGCCGCATGCAGGTCGACGAGAAGCTGCGGCAGGAGATCACGCCCAAGAACATCCTGATGATCGGACCGACCGGTGTGGGCAAGACCGAGATCGCGCGGCGTCTGGCCAAGCTCGCCAACGCGCCGTTCGTGAAGGTCGAGGCGACGAAGTTCACGGAGGTCGGCTACGTCGGTCGTGACGTCGAGTCCATCGTGAAGGAGCTCGCGGACGTCGCCGTCAAGATGACGCGCGAGCAGGAAATGCAGAAGGTGCGCGAGCGCGCGAAGGAAGCCGCGGAGGAGCGCGTGCTCGATGCGCTGCTGCCCCGGCCGCGCATGCTGGGCTTCTCCACGGACGAGCCCGCGCAGCCGCGCGATGCGGAAACGCGGCAGAAGTTCCGGAAGATGCTGCGCGAGGGCGAGCTCGACGATCGCGAGATCGAGATCGAGCTGCGCATGCTGCCCATGGGCATCGAGATCATGGCGCCTCCGGGCATGGAGGAGATGCAGCAGCAGCTCCAGGCCATGTTCCAGAACCTCACCGGCAACCGCACGCGCACGCGGAAGCTCAAGGTGAAGGAGGCCATGAAGCTCCTCGTCGAGGAGGAAGCGTCGAAGCTCATCAACGAGGATGAGCTGAAGGCCAAGGCGCTCAGCAATGCCGAGCAGAACGGCATCGTGTTCATCGACGAGATCGACAAGGTCACGCGGCGCCAGGAGACGATCGGCGCGGACGTCTCGCGCGAGGGCGTGCAGCGCGATCTGCTGCCGCTCGTGGAAGGCTCGACGGTCACGACGAAGTACGGACCGATCAAGACCGATCACATTCTCTTCATCGCCTCAGGCGCGTTCCATCTCTCCAAGCCCTCGGATCTGATCCCGGAGCTGCAGGGCCGTCTGCCGATCCGCGTCGAGCTGCAGCCGCTCCGCGTGGAGGACTTCGTGCGCATCCTCACCGAGCCCGACGCCTCTCTCACGGCGCAATACCGCGCACTCCTCGAAACCGAGGGCGTCAAGGTCGAGTTCACGGAGAGCGGCGTGCGCCGCATCGCCGAGATCGCGCACCACATCAACGAGCGCACCGAGAACATCGGCGCGCGGCGGCTCCACACCGTCATGGAGCGGCTCCTCGAGAACGTCTCCTTCGACGCGTCGGAGCGCAAGGGGGAGACGATCGTGGTCGACGCCGAGTTCGTCGAGAAACAGCTCGGCTCGCTCGTGAAGGACGAGGACCTGAGCCGCTACATCCTGTGACGGCGGATCAGCCGTTGATGATCTCTCCGCCGTTCGGGTGCAGCACCTGGCCGCTCATGTACGAGGCGCCTTCGCTCGCGAGGAACACGTAGGCCGGCGCCACCTCGTCCGGCTCTCCGGGTCTGCCGAGCGGAACGTTCGACCCGAAGCTCTCGACCTTCTTCTCGTCGAACGTGGCAGGTATGAGCGGCGTCCAGATCGGCCCCGGTGCCACGGCGTTCACGCGGATGCCGCTGTCGGCGAGGTTCAGCGCGAGTGAGCGCGTGAACGCGACGATCGCACCCTTCGTCGACGAGTAGTCGAGCAGCGTGGGATTGCCGCGATACGCGGTGACCGACGTCGTGTTGATGATGCGCGCGCCCTTCTTCAGGTAGGGTTTCGCGGCCTTCACGAGATAGAACATCGAGAAGATGTTCGTCCTGAACGTGCGCTCGAGCTGCTCGGCGGAGATGTCCTCGATGGACTCCCGGGGATGCTGCTCGGCCGCGTTGTTGACCAGGATGTCGAGCCTGCCGAACTCCCGCATCACGCGCCGGATCACGCTGCGGCACGCGCGCTCGTTCGAGATGTCCGCCCGGATTCCGATGCACCGGCGCCCGAGGCGCTCGATCTCGCGGCAGGTTTCCTTCGCGTCGCGCGTCTCGTCGAGATAGACGATCGCGACGTCGGCACCCTCCTTCGCGTAGGCAATCGCCACCGCGCGGCCGATACCGCTGTCGCCTCCCGTGATGAGGGCGACCTGGTCGGTCAGCCTCCCTGCTCCCCGATACTCACGCATCTGCGACTGCGGCCGCGGTCTCATCTGATGTTCACGCCCCGGTTGCCGGCGCTGCTTCTGCGCGGGCCTCGTCCGCTTCTTCTTTGCCTTGGCCATCCCTGCCTCCTCGATCCGTATCCCGATCGGCTGCCGCAAGTTGCATGCCTCACCGGGAACCTGCGAGGACGGCCGCCGCTTCCGGGTCCCTGCGGTGCGAACCGTATCGGTACGTGTAGAAGCGGGTGAACTCCGCGCCCAGCAGAAAGATCTGCGCCGAGTAGTAAACCCAGATCAGGATCAGCACCACGGAACCCGCGGCACCGTACGCCGAGGTGATCGCGCTGTTTCCCAGATAGATGCCGATCAGCGCCTTGCCGACGTTGAAAAGGAGCGCGGTGACCGCGGCACCGATCCAGACGTCCTGCCAGGCGATGCGCATTGCCGGCAGCATTTTGTAGATCGCCGCGAAGATCACCGTGGTGAAGAGGAACGATACGATGAAGTTCACCGCGTACAGCACCTTGATGCCGAGCAGCTCGCCGCCCCAGTAACGGGTGAGCGCGGTCAGCCCTGCGTTCACGATGAGCGACACCAGAAGGAGGAAACCGAAACTGAGCACGAGACCGAGCGCAAGCAGGCGGGTACGCACCATGTACGACCAGCCCTGCGTGCGCTCCGGCGGTGCGCGCCAGATCTGATCGAGCCCGTCCTTGAGCTCGGCGAGCGCGGTCGTCGCACCGACGAGCAGTGTGCCGATGCCGAGGAGCGTAGAGACGAGGCCGGCTCTCGGCCGCGCGGCGTTCTGGATCAGCTGCTCGACCGCGTGCGCGCCTTCTGCGCCGATGAGCCCGCGTGACTGATCGACGATCTCGCCCCGGGCAGCCTCCTCGCCGAAGAAGAAGCCGGCGACGGCGATTGCGATCACGAGGATCGGGGCGAGCGAGAACACCGTGTAGAACGCGAGCGCGGCGCCCTTGCGTGGAGCGCGATCGGCGATCCAACCGTTGACCGACTGGCGGATCAGTGTCCAGCTCTCGGACAGCAGCGTCGTGGCCGGGACTTGCACGGTCTTCTCCTCAATCAACCTGCCGCGCTTCGGCGGCGAGTGCTCCGTCTTCCGTGACGCTCACGAGCGCCCGGATGGGATAGTGATCGGATGCCACGCGCGCAGTCGGGGAGCGATGCACGTCGAGTGCGCGCAGCGCACTGCCGGGCCGTACCCAGATCCGATCCAGAGCCAGCCACGGCAGCCATACCGGAAAGGTGCCGCACGCCGGTGAGCGACCGAGCGCGGCCTGCAGGCGGCGCAGATTCTCACCACCGGTCCGCCACTCGTTGATGTCGCCGAGCAGCACGAGCGGAACACCCCGAGGTCCGTCGTCGAGCACTCGCAGGAGCCGTTCCACCTGGAACCTGCGTTCGCGAGTGGTGAGCCCGAAATGCGTGACGACGACGCGCACGACGGTTCCGTCCACGTCGAGGTCGACGTCGAGAGCGCCGCGCGGCTCGCGGCCGCGACCGTAGCTCAGATCGTGCCGGCGGATGTCGAGCACCGGACGGCGCGTCAGCAGCGCATTACCGTAGTGGCCGTCATGACGGATGATCGTCATCCCCGCTACGCCTCGCATGCCCGTAACATGGGCGAGGAAATCGAGCTGCATCGAGTCGTGCCCCGGACCTGCGCGATTGTCGACCTCCTGCAGGCCCACCGTGTCGCACTCGAGCTCTTCGATCACCCGCGCGACGCGCGCGGGATCGCACCGCCCGTCGCGGCCGATGCAACGGTGCACGTTGTACGAGGCGATGTGCATCACGACTTCAGGGTGCGCACGACGGTGTGGGAACGGCAGCCACGGCGAGACCGTTCCAGACGATCGCGACGAGCGAGAACGCGGCGGCAGCGACAGCCACGTAATGGATGAAGCGATCGGTTTCGTCGCCACGATGGCGCCGTGCCGAGCCGTAGCCGCGCCAGCCTGCCCACAGCACCACGCCAACCGCCACCATCGAGACGAGCGTCGCTGCGAGGATCGCAAACGGGACGATGCCCGCGCCGAGCACCCGCATGCCGGCGAAGCCGCGCGCACAGGCGAGCGCGGCGAACACATAGGTGAAGACGAGGTTGGCAGCCCAGATCAGGAGGCCCGCCAGCATGAAGATCGTCGTGCGCGTGAAGGGACGTGTCATCGTTCACCCGACGAGCCGCGGGAAGAGATGAATCACGAGCAGCGAGGCGATGCCCTGCACCGCGGCGTACAGCCAGAGCAGACGCGTGCTGTCGAAGGTCGCACGGTGCACCGGATCGAGCAGCCGCGCATGGATGCGAGCCACACAGTAGCCCGCAAGGATCGTGAGCACGACGGAGTGGAATCCCTGCCACGCGACGAGCGTGTAGACGGCAGCACCGTATGCGGAATCCCCCGGCCGCGTACCCGTTTCGAGCTGCGCGAAGAGACCGAGGCCGAACGCGCCGAGCGCCAGCACTGCCGCCCCGACGAGACTCGCCGTGAGCGCGCCACGCTTCGCAGGCAGCGCGGCGACGAAACGATTCGCCAGCATCAGCAGCGCCCCGCTGCCGATCCAGGCTGCAGTCTCGAGCAAGCCCGAGAGTGGTTGCGGAAGTCCGGCGCCTGACGGCGGCCACGGCGACGCCGGATTGACCGTCCAGATGAAGAAGTACGTGAAGAGCAGGCAGGCGTAGATCGTGCCGTCGACGAGCAGCAGCACCACCGTCGCCCACCAGCCGTGCGAGGCCGGTCCCGTCATGGACACCGGAAGACGGATTCCGCCGCCGATGTCGACGGGCGGATGCCGGCCGGAGCGATCCGTCTCCCACACCCAGCGGAAGATCATCACGAGCGTGAAGGCGGCGGCAATGATCGCGGCAACTGCCTGCTTCACCGTCAGCAGGAAGAAGAGCGCCGCCGTGCCGGCGCCGGCGAGCGCCGGATGAGCGCTCGGTCCCGGCATGACGAGCAGATACTGAGGACGCGCCTCGATGGGGCTGGTGACGATCGTCTCTCGGCGACCGGTTGCCGTTCCGGGCAGGAAGTGCGCGCCCTGATCGACCTCCTCCCGCAGCTGCGGACGGTCCCACAGCGGATCGCGGCTCGTGATCCGTGGAATGCTGCGCGTGGCGTAGTTTTCGAGCGGCAGCCACTCGAGCGTGCCGGCCTTCCAGGGATCGGTGTTCACCTTGCCCGTGAACCGCAGGTGCAGGATGAGATCGATCGCGATCAGCAGGAATCCGGCGGCGAGCACGTACGCGCCGACCGACGAGAGCATGTTCCACGGCTCCCAGCCGAGACCGGCCGGATACGTGTAGACCCTGCGCGGCATGCCGAGCAGGCCCGAGATGTGCATCGGGAAGAACGTGAGATTGAATCCGGCGAAGAGCAGCGCGAACGCTGAGTAGCCCAGGCGGTTCGACAGGAGCCGGCCGCTCACGGTCGGTGCCCAGTAGTAGATGGCCGCGCACAGCGGAAAGACCATTCCGCCGATCAGCACGTAGTGGAAATGCGCCACGACGAAGTACGTGTCGTGCACCTGGAAGTCGAACGGCACGACGGCGACCATCACGCCGGTGAGGCCGCCGAGCACGAAGATGAAGAGGAAGCCGAGCACGAACAGCGTCGGCACCGTGAGGCGCGCCTTGCCGCGCCAGAACGTCGCGATCCACGCGAACACCTGGATGCCACTCGGCACCGATACCGCCATGCTGGCTGCCGAGAAGAAGCTCTTCGACACGTGCGGCAGCCCCGTGGTGAACATGTGGTGCACCCACAGTCCGAACGAGAGGAGCGCCGTGGCGAGCATCGCGAGCACCACCCAGCGGTAGCCCACGAGCGGCGTGCGTGCCATCGTCGGCACGATCATCGAGACGATCCCTGCCGCCGGAAGGAAGATGACGTACACCTCGGGATGGCCGAACAGCCAGAAGAGGTGCTGCCAGAGGATCGGATCGCCGCCCTTCTCGGCGACGAAGAACGGCCAGTGGAACGCGCGCTCGAGCTCGAGGAGCATGGTGCCCGCGATCACCGGCGGAAAACCGAACACGATCATGCCGCCCACGATCAGCATGGCCCATGCATACACGGGCATACGGTCGAGGGACATCCCCGGCGGACGCGTACGGAGCACGCCGACCACGATCTCGATGGCGCCCGCGATCGCGGAGATCTCGATGAATCCGATGCCGAGCAGCCAGAAGTCGATGTTGAGCCCCGGTGAGTGCTCGTAGCTCGAGAGCGGCGGATAGATGAACCAGCCCGCATCCGGCGCGAGACCGAAGAAGAGCGTGCAGAAGAACGCGAGCCCGCCGACGGCGTACGCCCAGAACGCGTAGGCCGACAGCCGCGGAAACGGCAGATCGCGCGCGGCGAGCATCGCGGGGAGCAGATACACCGCGATCGCCTCGACCACGGGAATGGCGAACAGGAACATCATCACGGTGCCGTGCATCGTGAAGATCTGGTTGTACGTGTCGTGATCGAGGAGATCGTTCTCGGGCACGGCGAGCTGCGCGCGCATGAGGAGCGCGAGGATTCCCGCGAGCACGAGAAAGAGCAGCGCCGTCGCGGTGTAGTACATCCCGATGTAGGTGTTGTTGACGCGCGTGAAGAAGCGCCAGCCCTTCGGCACTTCCCACACCTTCTCGAGACGCTCGAGCTCTCCGGGAGGACGCGGCAGAGGATTGGGAAGCGGCGCGTCCGGGTCGCACCACGCCCGCTCCGACCCGGCTGTCTGCTCGACGTCTTCGACCGGCCGCGTCATTCGAGACTGTCCAGGTATGCGGCGACCGCTCGCAGCTCGCGACCGGAGAAGACTCTCGTCTCCGGCATGAGGCTGCCGGGCTTGATGGTCTGCGTGTCCGCGATCCAGCCGGCGATCGTTCCGACGTGATTGTCGAGCACACCGGCACCGAGCGAACGGCGGCTGCCGATGTGCGTGAGATCGGGCCCGAGGCGGCCATCGGCCTGTGTGCCGCGGATCGTGTGGCATGTGCCGCAGCCGCCGCGCATGAAGGCTTCGAGACCTTCGCGCAGGAACGGATCGGAAGGCGGAACGGCGGGCCGCGACTCGCGCGCGAGCCAGCGCTCGAAGTCCGCCGGGTCCTCCGCGATCACGTAGAACGCCATGAACGCGTGCTGCCTGCCGCAGTACTCCGCGCACTGCCCGCGATGGATCCCGGGGCGATCCGCGGAGAACACGAGGCGATTGACGTGTCCGGGAATCATGTCGAGCTTTCCCGCGAGCGCGGGCAGCCAGAAGCTGTGAATCACGTCGTCCGAGGTGAGAAAGAGCTCGACGGGACGGCCGACGGGCACGCGCAGCTCGTTTGCGAGCACGGTCTGGCTCCCGTCGGGATTGCGATAGCGCACCTCCCACCACCAGAGCCTGCCGATCACCTCGATCTGCAGTGCGCCCGGCACGCCCACGTCAGCGATCGACGCGCCGGTGCGATACGCGTAGACGAGCAGCACCGACAGCACCGTCACGGGAAACACGAGCCCGCCGCCGACGATCCACCGCTCTCCATCGATCGCGCGCGGGCGCGAGAAGACGGCGACCGCGGCGAGCGCCATCACGAACACGAAGATCAGTGCCGCACCGATGAAGAGCACCCAGGCGAGCTGCCCGAGAAGCGCGGCTTCGGGTCCGCCCGGCGAGAGCGCCGATTGCATGTGCAGCGCAGCGCAAGTTTCATGCCCCGCGCCCGCGCCCGCGCGAGCGGAGCGCCCCCGGGCGTAGAATGACATTACACTGGCCGGGCTCCAGGGAGGCTCATCATGCGGATCCTGCTCACCGTGCTCGTGGTCATGTCGTTCGCGTCGCCCGCCTGGGCGGACGAGGAAGCCTCCCGGCGCATCGGAAACGATCTGTTCCACGCAGGGCGCACCGTCGATGTCTCGAACGACGTACCGGGCGATGCGCTGCTCGCCGGCAATCGCGTTTCGGTGAGAGCCGGCGTCGGCGGCGACCTCGCTGCAGCCGGGCGCACCGTGAGCCTGCGCGCGCCAGTCGGTGAAGACGTGTACGCAGCCGGTGAAACGGTCACGCTCTCATCGCAGGTGAGCGGAAGTGCCCGCATCGCGGCAGGCACCATCGAGATCACCTCGGAAGCGTCGATCGCCGACGGCGCATCGCTTGCGGGCGGCGAGATCGAGTTCGATGGGCACTCGGGGCGTTATCTGCAGATCGCCGGCACGACATCCGTCTCAACGGAAGAGTCGACGGCGACGTGGAGGTATCCGGCAATCGGCTGCGCATCGGCCCCGAAGCGGTCGTGCGGGGCAGCGTGACGTTTCGCGGACCGCGGGATGCGGAGGTCGCCGAAGGCGCGCAGATCGCGGGCGGCGTGCGCAATGTGCCGGCTGAGCGACGCAGTGGAGAGCACGGCCCGGGACGGCTCTTCGGCTTCTTCGCGATCGTCTGGCTCCTCGGCTGGGCGATCGTCGGCGCCCTGCTCCTGGCGCTGCTGCCTGGCGCCACTCGGACTCTGACGAATGCCGCGCGCGAGAGACCATGGCTCGCGCTGCTCATCGGCTTCGCGCTGCTCGTGTCTCTGCCCGCAGCCGCATTCGTTCTCGGAATCACCGTCGTCGGGATTCCGCTCGCGCTGCTCATCGTGTGCCTGTATCTCGTGCTGCTGCCGCTCGGTTATCTGACGGCGCTCGCGGCGATCAGCGACTCGGTGCTGACACGCGTGCGAGGGCCCGCGCTTTCGACCGGTCTGCGCATCGGCGCCTTCGTGCTCGCCCTGATCGTCGCCTATCTGGTGATCCAGATTCCCTTCATCGGACCGCTCATCGGCTTCCTGCTCCTGCTCGCGGGCATGGGCGGCTTGGCCCTGAGCTTCACGCGTCTGTGGCGGAGATCTCCTCCGCCGGCCGCGGCAGGTGCGTAGGAAGTATTCGCCGGGCTGTAAGGCTTACCCTGCGAGCGGTGCCGTGCGGCCGCGCCGCTTCGCTCGCCCCGGTCAGGCGTCGGACGACAACGCGGGGTGCTCTGCGAGCCAGCTTTCGAATTCCCGGATCGCCTCGTCGAACAGCGGCCGGTAAGGTGGAACCGATGCATGGCCTCCGAGCGCTACCGCGTCGCGGTAGATCTGCAGCGTGCGCTCCACCCAGGCTCGGGCCGCCGCCTCGCCGTCGCGTTGGATCAGGAACTCGATGCGCTGCAACTCGGACATTGGAGATCCTCCCACATCGCCTCAGCAGCTTTCGGGCCGGGCATGCACTGACGCAATGGGAATGGCCGTTGCTTCGGTCGATGCGCAGTCGCGGTACGCGTTCGCGTATGCTCGCAGTCGTCTGACTCCGCGTTCCCGTCGACCGACGTTCGAGGCTCGAGGATGCTGACTTTCAGGGACAGGCGCGATGCAGGGCGTCGTCTCGCGACGCGGCTCGCCGGCTACGCCGCGGAGCCCGACGTGCTCGTTCTCGCGCTGCCGCGCGGCGGCGTACCGGTCGCGGCAGAAATCGCACGCGTGCTCGGTGCGGAGCTCGACGTCTTTCTCGTACGCAAGCTCGGCGTGCCGGGCTACCCGGAGCTGGCATTCGGCGCGATCGCATCCGACGGCGTGCGCGTGCTCAACGACGACGTCGTGAGCACGATGCGCGTGACGCCGGAGGCCATCGAAGCAGTCACCAGCGCGGAGCGGCAGACACTCGAGCGGCGCGAGCGCGAGTACCGGGGCGATCGTCCGCGGCCGGACATACAGGGACGCACCGTGATACTCGTCGACGACGGACTGGCGACGGGCGCGACGATGCGGGCAGCCATCGAGGTCGTGCGCAGGCAGCAGCCGCGCCGCATCGTCGTCGCGGTTCCCGTCGCACCTCCCGAGACCTGCCGCGAGCTCGCCGCGCAGGTCGACGAGATGGTCTGCCTGCTCACGCCCGCGGCATTCTTCGGCGTGAGCGCGTGGTACGACGACTTCTCACAGACGACCGATTTCGAGGTGCGCGAGCTGCTCGAGAGCGCCGCGAAGGACGTGCGACGGAAGACGCAGGAGCCGCGCGACCGGTGAGCGTTCCTTCGGCCTCCTCGAGGGCGAGCGCCGCGGCGATGTGCGCGAGATGCGTGAGACCCTGCGGGAAGTTGCCGAGCATCTGCCCCGACGACACGTCGAACTCTTCGGAGAAGAGACCGAGATCGTTCGCGCAGCCGCAGGCCCTGTCGAAGACGGCCCGCGCCTCTGCAAGTCTTCCCTGCCGCGCGAGGCACTCCGCGAGCCAGAAGCTGCAGGCGACGAACGTGCCTTCGGGGCCGCGCAGCCCGTCGTCCGTCCGGTAGCGCAGGATCAGCCCTCCGGCATCCAGATCACGCCGGATGGCCTCCGCCGTGCGCATCATGATCGGATCGCGGTGCGCGACGAACCGCACTCCCGGCAGGAGGAGCAGCGCTGCGTCCACCTCGCTGCCGCCGAAGTAGCCGACGAAGATGCCTCTCTGCCGATCGATGCCGTGAGCCTCGATCGCCGCGCGGATCTCCGCTCGCACGCGCCGCCAGCGTGCGAGCGGAGCCTTGAGTGAGTGCGCACGCGCGAGCTCGATGCCGCGATCTACCGCAGCCCAGCACATGACCTTGGAGTGCACGAAGTGCCGCGGCTCGGAGCGCACTTCCCAGATGCCGTAATCGGGCTCCGGCCACTTGGCGATCGCTGCCTCGACGAGCTCCACGAGGAAGTTCCAGTAGTGCTGCCCCGGCGAGTTGCCGAGCGCGCTCCACCGCCACGAGAGCTCGAGGATGAGCCCGTACATGTCGCTCTGGAACTGGTGCGAAGCCGCGTTGCCGATGCGCACGGGGCGCGAGCCGCGCCAGCCTTCGAGCCTGTCGAGCACGATCTCCGGTATGCGGCGCTTGCCGTCCACCGCGTACATCACCTGCAGCTCGTCCGCATTGCCCGCGGCGCTGCGCTGGACGAAGCGGCGGAAACCGTCGGCTTCCGCCACGCAGCCGAGCGCGGCCAGCGCATCGACCGTGAGCACGGAGTCGCGGATCCAGCTGTAGCGATAGTCCCAGTTGCGCTCGCCGCCCACGTGCTCGGGGAGCGAGGTGGTCGGCGCGGCGATGATCGCGCCGGTCGGCGCGTACGTCAGCGCCTTGAGCACGATCGCCGAGCGGATCACGTTGACACCGCCCGCGGGAGGCTCGCGGTGACCGGTGCGACGCGTCCACTCGTGCCACCAGCGCAGCGTTTCGTCGTAGTGCCACTCGAGCGTGTGCGCGTCGTGCGCCTTCGTGGACGTATCGGGAAGCTCCTCGGGCGGCGCGAAGTGCACGGCGAGATGCCGCCGCTCGCCTGCGCGGATCACGAAGCTGCCGCACAGATCGTGCTTGCCCTGAAGACGCAGCGGGACGTCACCGAAGATCACGAGGCCCGTGTTGCTGCCGACGGCCGCGTGCGCCGTGCCGTTGAGCGGGTAGATCCAGGGCTTCACTTCGCCGAAGTCGAAACGCGGCGAGACGGCGACGTCGAAACGCATCCGTCCCTGCACGCCTTGCACGATCCGCACGATCTCCCGCCGCGGATGCACTCTGCCGCCCCGGCGCATCGCGAAGAACTCCGTCACACGCGCAATGCCCGTTCTCGTACGGTACGTCGTCACGAGGATGAGACTGTCCGGCACGTACGCGCGCTCCACCTCGAAACTGCCGTGCGGTGCGATGGTGAAGTGACCGCCCCGGTTCCAGTCGAGCAGCCGCCCGAAGCAGCTGTCCGAGTCGAAACGCGGCAGACAGCACCAGTCGATCGAACCGGCGCGCGAGATCAGCGCCGCGGAGTGGCAGTCCCCGATGAGCGCGTAGTCGCTGATGGGCGGATACATGTCGTGCGGACTCCGCAAGGCGGATGCCTTAAGCTCCCGCATGGTGCTTGCCCGGCCGCGGGCAGTGCAATGCTTCGGATCACGATATGCGCCGGTTCATCGCCGTCGTCGCGCTCGTCGCGTCTCTCGTGACCGTCGTCACCGCCGTCGCTCAGGTGCCCTACGTGCGCACGCCCGAGCGGGTGGTCGTCGCGATGCTGCGGCTCGCCGGTGTCGACGAGAACGACGTCGTCTACGACCTCGGCTCCGGGGACGGGCGCATCGTCATCGAGGCGGCCCGACGCTTCGGCGCCCGAGGCGTGGGCATCGACATCGATCCCGAGCGCATACGTGAGGCGAACGAAAACGCCCGCGCCGCCGGCGTCGCGGACCGTGTGCGCTTCATCCAGCAGGACATGTTCGAGGCGGATCTCCGGGAAGCGACGGTCGTCACGCTCTACCTGGTGCCGCAATTCAATCAGCGGCTGCGGCCCAAGCTGCTGCGCGAGCTGCCGCCGGGCGCGCGCATCGTCTCGCACCAGTACGACATGGGCGACGACTGGCCGCCGCTGCGCAAGCGGCGCGTGGGCCTGCGCACGATCTATCTGTGGGTGATCCCCGGGCGCAACGGGGAGAACGGGGAATGAGAGGGGAAGCGGACGGCGTGCACGCGCCGAGGACGCGGCACGCCGTCCCGCGGAGCATCGGAGCTTACTTCGCCGCCGTCTGACCGGCCTTGCGCGCCTGCGCGTAGCGCTGCGCGACGTCGTCCCAGTTCCAGACGTTCCACACGGCATCGAAGAACTTCAGCTTCTCGTTGTGGTACTGCAGGTAGTACGCGTGCTCCCACGCATCGATCACCAGCAGCGGGACCGAGCCCTGGATGGTCTGCGACTGATGGTCGTGGATCTGCACGGTCGTCAGGCTCTGTGAGAGCGGATCCCAGACCAGAGCGGCCCAGCCCGATCCCATGATCGTTCCGGCGGCCTTGGTGAGCTGCTGCTTGAAGGCATCGAAGCTGCCGAAGTCGCGGTCGATGGCCTCCGCGAGCTCGCCCTTCGGCTTCCCGCCGCCGTTCGGCTTCATGTTCTGCCAGAAGATGCTGTGCAGCACGTGACCGGACACGTTGAACGCGAGCTGACGCTCGAGCGCCGCGATGTGCGTGAAGTCTCCCTTCTGACGGGCTTCCTGCAGCTGTTCCAGAACCTTGTTCGCACCGTCGACATAGGCGCGGTGATGCTTGCCGTGATGCAGCTCGAGAATCTTTCCAGAGATGTGCGGCTCGAGCGCGCCGTAGTCGTAGGGCAGATCCGGAAGCACGTAGCGAGTCATTGCGTTAGCTCCTTCGTTCACGTCGATGATGTGTATCCGGGAATCGGCGACCGTCGTTCGCCGGCACGACAGGCAGCGCGCAGCACAGCAAGTTTCGTGCGCAACGCTCTAGCGCAGCTCGTACAGATACGCAGCGATGTCGCGTGCTGTGGCTTCGCTGACGCCGAGGTTCGGCATCGCGGTCTGCGGGGCAAGCGACGGCGGATCCCGGATCCAGCGAACGAGCAGCTCGGGCTCGTTCGGAAGCTCGCCGGCAATGTACACGTGCCGCGCGAACGAGTTCAACGGGGGACCGGTGAGTCCGCGCGCGCCCGGCACACCGGGGATCACGTGGCACGCGCCGCAGCCGTACGATTCGACGGCGAGGCGTCCCCGGTCCGCATTCCCGCCTGCGACGGTGACGTGCGGCACATGCTCGCCGTTGCACGCAATCAGATACAACGTTGCACCAAGAATGACCGCAGGCGATGCGCGAATGCAGGGTGCGCGCCGTCTCATCGGAGACTCTCCAGGTACGCGGCCATGTCGTGCGCGTGCGCTTCCGTCACGCCGAGATCGGGCATCAGCGTCAGCGGGCTCACGCTCTGCGGTTTCGTGATCCAGCGCACCAGATTCTCGCGGGTGTTCGGCAGCACGCCGGCGATGTAGGCGCGCTCCGCGAAGCGCTCGAGCGGCGGACCGACGTAGACGTCCGGGCCCCGGATGCCCGGAATCCTGTGACAGCCGTGACAGGCGTACTGGCGGAGCGCCGCGAGCCCGCGCCGCGGGTCGGCCTCGTGCTCGCCTTCGGGCTGCATGCACGCCTCTTCGGCAACCGTGTCGAGGAGCTCGCGGTACTCGCGTACGCCGAGATGCGGCAGCCGCTCGAGGAACGCGACCGTCGCCCACAGATCGCGCTCGCTCATCCGGTACGCCCAGGCGGGCATGCCCGCCATCTTGATGCCGTTCCTCGTCACCCAGTACAGCTCCGCGGGCCGCCAGTCGCGCGCGGTCTGTGCGAGGCTGCTCGGCACGGGCTGCAGTCCCTTCGCGATGTCCGCGGGTGCGATGCCGGGTCCCCCGTGACACTGCACGCAGTTGTCGTGAAAGCAGCGCAATCCCCTTCGGACGAGCGCCTCGTCGTCGAGCGGCGGTGTCTCGATGCCGGCTGCACGACGCCGCACGGCATTGCGCATACCGATCTCGAGTGCCCGGTAGACGGGCGCGGTGTGCTGTTCGATGGCGCTGATGTCGTAGACGCCCGAGTACATCACGAGCAGTCCCGCGGCGCCGGCGAGGAGCACGAGGAGCCCCGCACCTGCGGCCATCAGCGCCAGCCGGCGACGTATCTCTCTGGAGAGCACGGCCCTCGACGGGTGGGAAGTACGCTCGCGGCGGGCAGCAACGGGCGTGCCCGCATTCGGCGCTCCAGGCGGAATCAGACGGTGTAGTACGGCGGCGGCGAGCTGTGCGCCTGAGGCTCAGGCCGTTCGGTCGGCTCGGGCGAACCGGGATCCGGAGCGGGCTGTGGATTGGGATCGGGCTTGCCGTCACAGGCGGCCATCGCCTGCAGCGCCAGAAGACCTGCAATCGCGCAGGCGCTACGTATTCGATTCATGGTCCGTTTCTCCGGTGACGATGCGGTGTGCTTCACGCGCGCCGCTCCGTCCTGCGATAGAATCACCGCCCCGTCGGCAGCACCGGCCGACAGGCCTTACTGTGCTGGTCGGGCCGCCAGCCTGTGATCGGAATCGGTGATGTCCCGACCGGATTCGCATGATGAGCTGACGCGCGGACAGCGCGTCGCGCGACGCGTCCTCAAGCCCCTCGAGCAGTTCCTGCAGATCGAGGCGGCGAGCGGCATCGTTCTGTTCGTCGCGGCAGCCGCGGCGCTCCTCTGGGCGAATTCGCCCTGGACGGCCTCCTACGATGCCTTCTGGCACACACCGATCACGCTGGGCGTAGGTGAGCTCGTCTTCACGCAATCGCTTCATTTCTGGATCAACGACGGCCTGATGACGATCTTCTTCCTCGTCGTCGGGCTCGAGATCCGGCGCGAGATGCACGACGGCGTGCTCTCCCGCCCCTCTGCCGCCATGCTGCCGCTGATCGCGGCGCTCGGCGGCGTCGCCGCGCCGGCGATCATCTACGTCGCGATCAATCCCGATCCCGCGCTGCGCTCCGGCTGGGCGATTCCCACCGCCACGGACATCGCCTTCGCGGTCGGCGTGCTCACGCTGCTCGGCAAACGCGTTCCGCCGGCGCTGCGCATCATGCTGCTCGCGCTCGCCATCATCGACGACATCGTCGCGGTGCTCGTGATCGCGTTCGCCTACTCGAGCGGAGTCGAGCTCTCCGGCCTCCTGCTCGCGCTCGCCGGCGTGGTCGGCGTGATAGTGCTGCAGAAGCTCGGCGTCGCGTCGGCGATGCCGTACGTCGCGCCGGGCGCCGTCGTGTGGCTGGGACTGCTGCGCGCGGGTGTGCATCCCACGCTGGCGGGCGTGGTTCTCGGTCTGCTCACGCCGGTGTCGCAGTCCTTCCGTCGCGAGAGCCTTCTCGGCACCGCCGCGCGTGCCCTCGAGGAGATCCGCGACCGTCTGCACCGTAACCCCGGCGACGCGCACGCGCTCGCACCTTCGCTGCGCCGCCTGAAGGTCGCGCACCGCGAGCTGCTGACGCCCGTCGAGCGTGTACAGCTGACGCTGCATCCCTGGGTGGCATACGGCATCATGCCGTTGTTCGCTCTCGCGAACGCCGGTGTTCACCTGAGCGGGGTTTCGCTCGACGAGGAAGCGCTGGCTTCGGTGGCGTCGGGAGTGTTCTTCGGACTCCTGCTCGGCAAGCCGATCGGCATCACGCTCGCGTCGTACCTCGCGGTCCGCACGGGCCTCTCGTCGCTGCCTCCCGGTGTCGGCTGGCTCGCCATCATGGTGATGGGCTGCCTCGGCGGCATCGGATTCACGATGTCGATCTTCATCACCAACCTGGCATTCGAGCAGCAGGCGCTCATCGAGAGCGCAAAGCTCGCGGTGCTCGCGGGTTCCGCGACGGCGGCCGTCGGGGGTCTGATCTTCGGACGCGCAGTGCTGCGGCCTGCGGCTGGCACCACCAGCCCCGCGCACGCGGAGCATTAGAGCGCCCGTTCGACCACGCTCGCCGCACACGGGTGAACCCTGCACACCGGTGAACCTTCGCGTTCCCTGGAGGCGCGCCCTTACCGGGGTGCAACGGCCTCGCGCGTGCGTTCGCCACGGTCGCGGCTCGTATCCACGGCCGGTGCGGCCGCACCCGGCTCACTGCTTTCCGGCGGCGAACCCGAGGCGGAAGGCTCCGCCGCGCTCGTGCGCAGACGATCGTGCTTCTCCACCACCGCGCACGCGATGCGATCGCCCGCGTTGCCGGACGGTTGACTGCGGTAGTCGTCGGCGCCGCCGTGAATGACGAGCGCCGAGCCGTCACTGTCGAACAGTGAGCCCGTTCCGCTGTCGAGCGTCACGCCCGTGTTGAGCACGTGCGCGCGCAGCGTACCGTCCTGCTGCACGAACACGTTGGGCATGTCGCCGGCGTGCGGACCGCGCGCGGCGTGAAAGCCGTGCTGCCTGCCGCGCGGCGCGTAGTGGTCACCGGCGGACTTGAAGCCGGTTCTCGGCTCACAGCGTCCGGTCCCGTGCACGTGAAAGGCATGCTCGCCGGGCGGCAGCCCCTTCACGTCGAGTGCGATGAGCACTCCGTTCGCCGCCTGGCTCAGGGTTGCCGTACCGATGCGCTCGCCCTTCGCATCGACGAAAGTCGCGTGCGCCACGGCGTCACGATCGCCCGCCGGTGGCTCGGCAGCGGCAGCTGCGAGACTCAGTACCGTGCCGGCGATCATCAGCTCCATTCTCATGAACGACTCCTCCTGCGCGTGCTCGCGTCGCCGGACTGCCCGGCGCGGCGAACGAGATCGCTCGCCGTCGCCGAGCGAGCCGGCACGTTCCGTGCCCGCGCAGCAGGAGCGGAGCCTCAACCGGTGCCGAAGGTGTCCCGGTAGTCGGCGAGCGCCGCCTCGATGACCTCGGCGGCAGCGGCGTAGCCGTACTTGCCGACGATCTGGATGCTCGAAGGCTCGCCGGGAACGAGCTTGTACGTGGAGAAGTAGTGCTCGATGCGCTCGATGAGCGCCGGCGGCAGCTCGTCGATCTCATTGGCCTTGCCCCAGACGTAGTCGCCTTCGAGCACGGCCACGATCTTGTCGTCGGCCTCGCCGCGATCGACGAGCTTGAGTCCGCCGACCACGCGCGCGCGCAGCAGCACTTCGGAACGCGCGATGGGCCGCTCGCTGATGACACAGATGTCGAGCGGATCGCCGTCGCCCTTTTCGTTGCCCGGCGCGAGCCGCGCGACCCGCTCTCCGCAGTAGGTCTGCGGAATGAATCCGTAGAGCGCAGGCGGATGGGACGAGGTGCGCTGCGGACGATCCACCCGCAGATAGCCGGTGATCTTGTCGACCTCGTACTTCATGAGGTCGAAAGGCGTCATCTCGATGTAGGCGTTGACGACGCGCGGTGCATCCGCGCCTGCAGCGAGACCGTGCCAGGGATGGGGGCGCCAGCGGGAATATAGACTGCGTTCCTGCTCTGTCATGTGTCGAGTCGTAGGTTCCGTGAAGCGAAAGTCGCGTATTCTCGCATTGTCGGCCGCTGCGATGCTCGTGCTTGCAGAGCCGTCACGGGGAGAGACGCCCCGGCACGAACCGCGGTACGGCGTCACGATCTATGCCGCACGGATCTCGAGCGAGCGGACCTGGCAGCACGTCATCAGGAACCCTTTCGGAGCGGACTATGCCGACGCGTTCCTGCTCGTCGGTGCACTCTCGCGCGTGTGGGCGGAGCGGCGCGAGGGAGCGCTGCTCCTCGAGGCCGAGATGCAGGCGGCGTACAACTTCGGCGAGCAGCATCACTGGGAATTCAACGCGGCACCGCTCGTCGCCCGCTGGCAGCGTTTTCCCTGGAACGAGCGCGTCGCGACCTCTGCCGCGTTCGGGATCGGACTGTCGTGGTCCACGGAAGTCCCCGAGCTCGAGGTGGAGCTCGAAGGCGACAGCCGGCAGCTCCTCGTCTACTGGATGCTCGAGCTCACGGCCGGCCCACCGCGTGGTCGCTGGGCAGCCTCACTGCGACTTCATCACCGCTCCGGCGGCTTCGGGCTGCTCGCCGACGACGGCGGCATGAACGCCATAGGGATCGGCGTACGCTACCGGTTCTGACCCTCCCGCCCATCGCTGCGAGCGCCTCGCTGGCCAGATGCCCGGCCAGCGGGCACGGACGGGCACGCGACCACGGCGCCGGGATCCCTCGAGAGGTTCCGACTGCCGTGGCCGCGCTTCATGAGGCGTCGGAGCCCGCGAATGCTGCGCGGGCCCGCACCGCGCCTGACGCGGTTATCGGCCGGTGCCCGTGTCGCCCTCTGCCGTGCCGCTCGTGGTACCGGACGTGTCACCGGTCGTGCCCGGAGGCGCCGCCGTGTCCGGTTCGGTGGTGGTCGCGCCGGGATCGGTCATGGTTCCCGGCTCCTGGGTCGTTCCGGGCTCACCCCACGTCTCCGTCGTGCCGGTCGTGCCGCTCGTACCCGTCTGATCGTCCTGCATCGTGCCCTGGTCGGCCGTGTCGCCCGCGGCACCCGTGCTGCCGGACTCCTGCTGAGTGCAGGCGGAAGCGAGAGCGAAGGCGCCGAGGCACAACAACAACAAGCTGCGATTCATGTGAAACACCTCTCTGGGTTGCAACCGAAACCTCTATGCCCAACGCAGCCGACGCTGAGCTCGGGTTGGAAACGCACCGGGAGACCGTGACGTTCCAAGTCGCCGTCCGGCGTCACCCGGCTGGAGCCGTGCAGCAGGCAGCGTTCCCGTCTGCCAGGCACACGCTCACGCCCGCCGACCGGGCCGGCTGCCGCTTCTGATATGCTCACGCGCCTCCTCAGGCAGTCGGAGGCACGCGTGCGCTACGCGGCGATCACGGGCTGGGGCAAGTGCCTGCCCCCGGCCGCACTCACCAACCACGACCTGGCGAGCTTCCTCGACACGAGCGACGAGTGGATCGTGAGCCGCACCGGCATACGCGAACGGCGCATCTCGCACGTGTCGCTCGGCGACATGGCCTGGGTGGCGGCCGAGCGCGCGCTCGCAGCAGCCGGGATCACCGGGGCGCAGATCGAGCTCGTCGTGTTCGGCACGTGCAGCCACGATGACCAGGTCCCGAACATGGCCTCCGGCGTACAGGCGCGCATCGGCGCCGAGCGGGCCGCCGCGATGGACGTGAACACCGCCTGCACCAGCTTCCTGCACGGCCTCTCCACCGCCACTGCGCTCATCCGCACCGGCGCCGTGAACAGCGCGCTCGTCATCGGCGCGGAGCTGATCTCGCCGTTCATGGACTGGACCGACCGCAACGTCGCCGTTCTGTTCGGCGACGGCGCGGCAGCCGTCGTGCTGCAGGCGACCGAGCGCGAGGAAGGAGTGCTCGCGGAGAAGCTCGGCTGCTACGGTGAGGCGCGCGAGATCCTGCGCGTACATGGCATGGGCGGCGCGTACGCGAACCGCGGCCGCGTGTACGGCGACACGAGCTGGCAGTTCGAGGGACAGGAGATCTTCAAGCGCGCCGTACACGGCATGAGCGACGCCAGCCGGTGCGCGCTCGAGAAGCTGGGCCTTACGTCCGAGCAGGTCGACCTGGTGATTCCGCACCAGGCGAACCTGCGGATCATCGAGTCGGTCGCGAAGCACCTGCGCGTGCCGATGGAGCGCGTGTTCGTCAACGTGCACCGCTACGGCAACATGTCCTCGGCGACGGTGCCCGTCGCGCTGTGCGAGGCGATCGAAGAAGGCCGGGTACGGCCAGGCTCGCTGCTGCTGATGCCGGGCTTCGGCGGCGGGCTGAGCTACTGCGCGCACGTGGTGCGCTGGGGCGAGCGCGTCACGCCGCTCGGCGAGTCGAAAGCCGCTCTGCCGCCAGCGGATCGCACCGCACTGCGGATCGTCAGGGACATCATGGCGGTGAAGGGCCGCGTGGCGGCCGCGGCAGGCTGAGCGCTCCGCTCAGTCGGGCAGGCGGATCGTTCCTTCGAGGTACGTCACTGCCCGCCCGGCGAGGCGCACGGTCTCACCTTCCAGCCGGCACGACAGCCTCCCACCGCGGCGCGAGAGCTGCCGCGCCTCGAGACTCGTGCGGCCGAGGCGCTGCGCCCAGTAGGGCACCAGCGTCGCGTGGGTGGAGCCCGTGACCGGATCTTCCGGGACACCGAAACTCGGGACGAAGTACCGCGACACGAAGTCCACGTCGTCACCGGGCGCAGTGATGCACAGGCCATAGGGGTGCAGCGTCTCGAGCGCGTCGAAATCGGGACGGAACGCCTCGACGTCGCGCTGCGAACCGAGCACGAGAAAATACTTCTCGCGGGCAGCGAGCACCTCGCCGCCGGAAGGCGGCAGGTGCGCCGCGACGACGGGCGGAACGTCGCGGCAGGGACTCGGCGCGAACGCCGGCACCCGCAGTGCGATCTCCTCTCCCTGGCGCTCGACCTCGAGGACACCGACCTGCGTCCTGAACGCGACGCGCGTGAGCGATGGATCGATGTGCCTCATGAGCACGTGGCCCGACGCGAGCGTCGCGTGCCCGCAGAACGAGATCTCCCTGCGCGGCGTGAACCAGCGCATCTCGTATTCGCTGCCTGCCGGAACGAAGAACGCGGTCTCGGAAAGATTGTTCTCCGCCGCGATGTCCTGCATCAGATCCGCGGGCAGCCATTCGCGCAGCGGACAGACCGCCGCCGGATTGCCCCTGAACGGCCGGTCGGTGAAGGCGTCAACCACGTAGAGGGGTAATGTGTTCATGCGTCGACCTCAGCTTGCGGTGGACGACTCGCCCGCGCTCGCCGCATCGGCGACGGAGGATGCGAGCGCCCCGCGATACTCCATGAGAAGATCCGCACGGGAATACTTGCTGTTCGCAGGCGGTCCGAGCGGTACGAACCCCATCTTGCGATAGAGCGTCACGGCCGGCTGCAGCGCGCTGTTGGTTTCGAGGAACAGGCGCCGGGCGCCGAGCGCGCGGCAGCGATCGATCGCCGCACGCAGCAGTGCCTCGCCGATTCCGAGCCCCTGCCACTTCTCGTCGACCGCCATCTTCGCCAGCTCGTACTCGCCGGCGCCGTGATGGATGAGCGCACACGTGCCGACCGTATGACCGGCGATGCGGGCCATGAGGATGTGACCGCCCGCATCGAGGATCCGCTCGCGCGGCGCATCGAGCACCTCGCGATCCGGCGGCTCCACCCGGAAGTACTTCCGGATCCAGCGCAGATTCAGCTCGCGGAACGCGGCCGCGTCACGAGGTGCGAAATCGTCGATGGAGAGGAGTCGCGGATCGCGCGCGAGCGCGCGCCGGATGACGCGCCGCTCCAGCGAGTGACGCTCGAGCCGCTCTTCGAGGCGGCGCACGGCATCGAGCAGATCGCAGCCGGACTCGGCCAGCTCCTGCTCCACGATCTCCTTCAGGTCCGCGACGAGCGGCGCGGTGCGCTCGGCTTCGGCGCGTCCCGCGGCGCTGAGGCGCAGGAGAGAACGGCGGCGATCGCCGCCGTCGGTGAATCGCTCCACCCAGCCCCGTGCGGTCAGGATGCGTGCGGCCCGGAGCACGGTCGGATGCGCGAGCCCGAGCCGCTGCGCGCATTCGCCGATGGAAAGGGGTCCGTACGCCTCGAGCAGCTTGAAGAGCGGGAAACAGCCCGGCGGAAACTCCGCGTCCGCAATCGTCGCCGCGCGCACGATCTGCTCGTACACGCGATCGCTCAGGCGTTTGAGTCTCGTCCCGAGTGCGAGCGGTCCGAGCTCCCGCAGGAAATCCACGAGCCGCCGTCCTTGAAGAGATTCCGTAGACGGCTACGAAAATATTCCCCGCGATCGGCGAGCGTCAAGGCGACGGGCAGCTCGCCGATGCGCATGAACGCGATGCCTGGTGCCTGCCCCGGAAACGAAAGCGCCCGCAGCCTTTTCGGGCTGCGGGCGCACGGAGCAGACCTGTGCCGTAAAGGTGTTGCTACTTCTTCGTCGCAGTGGTCGCAGCCTTTTTCTTCTTCTTCGCCGGAGACTTCGGGCGTGACTTACCGAAGGTTCCTCGGTAGATCTTGCCGCGCCGAGTCCTGCGATCACCCTTACCCATGCCGTTCGACTCCGATATTGCTGTTCTCGAATTCAGGAGCCGCAGTCTAGGCGAGAATCTCGCGTCGCGCCATACATTCCATGGTCACCGATGCCGCAGGCCGAGTTCCGATTCTATGAGGAGCTGAACGACTACCTGCCGCCGGCGCTTCGCAAGCGAAGCTTCGTGCGGGCATTCGACGGAACGCCGGCGGTGAAGGATGTGATCGAGGCGGTCGGCGTACCCCATACCGAGGTCGATCTCATCCTCGTGGACGGCAGGTCGGTCGGCTTTGCGCACCGCCTGCGGGGCGGTGAGCGCGTCGCGGTGTACCCGGTATTCGAACGGCTCGATATCCGGCCGCTCCTGCGGCTTCGGCCGCGGCCGCTCAGGGTCACGCGCTTCGTCGCGGACGTTCATCTCGGCACGCTCGCGCGCTATCTGCGCCTGCTCGGCTTTGACACGGTCTACCGGAACGACCTCGACGATCCGCAGCTGGTGCGCATTTCGGTGAACGAGCGCCGCGTCCTGCTCACGCGGGACGTGGGGCTCCTGAAGCACGGCGCACTGACGCACGGCTACTGGCTGCGGTCGACCGCGCCGCGCAGGCAGCTCGCCGAGGTCATCGATGCACTGTCCCTGCGGCGCGAGATCCGGCCGTTCACTCGCTGCATGCGCTGTAACGGCGAGCTGCGCGTGATCCCGCGCGCGGCCGCAAAGGGCCGCGTTCCCGAGCACGTGTACCGGAGATCCCGCCGCTTCGTGCAGTGTGCGGACTGCGGGAACGTCTACTGGCGCGGCACGCATTTCCAGCGGCTCGAAAGGCTGGTGCGTGAGCTGCGATCCTCGCGCCGCCGTCGCGAACGTCCGCGGGACGCGCGGCAAGGGCACTCACGCCGAGACGGCGTTCCAGCTCTGAGACGTGCGTCTCATGACCGCTCGTGACGGAACGGGAAGTGACACGGTCATCGACACCGGACGATCACCGCAGTCACGGCAAGTGCGATTTCTGTTGTTTCTCTTCGTGACCTGGGTTAATGTGCACCCCGGTTCGTGACCTTTCCCTTTCCCTCACCGAACAGCCCGCGCATTGTGAGTGCGCCGGCCTCGGAAGCTCGTAAAGCCGAATCGTTCTCGATCCAAGGTGGCAAGCGTGCCGCCGCAGATCTCTCCGATCATCGGCGACACTCCTGCCAAGTCAGTCAGGGGCCCGCGCCCTCGCGCCACGAAGAACGCGCAGCCCGGGACCCGCTTTCGGAGTTTGATTGCACCATGACGAAGATCTATGTCGGCAACCTGCCTTTCTCGGCGAGCGAAGACGAGGTACGCACTCTGTTCGCCCAGCACGGTACCGTCGAGTCGGTGAGCCTCATTACGGACCGTGAAACGGGCCGTCCCCGTGGCTTCGGGTTCGTCGAGATGAACCGCGCGGACGCCTCGCGCGCCATCCAGAACCTCAACGGCAAGGACATGGGCGGACGCCCTCTCCGTGTCAATGAGGCACAGGAGCGCTCGGGCGGCGGACAGCGTGGCCCGAGGCGCTGGTAAACAGCGCAGGCCATAGCCTGAAACACGAGGCCGGACGCGCAATGCGTCCGGCCTTTTTTCCCTTCGCGCGGGGCACGTTCACGCGCGAAAGCGCACCGTTGCACGTCCCGCTCTACCTGCTCCGCGGGTGCGTGGATCGCGGCGCCGGTGCGGGGAACACGTCCGTCTGCTCTCTCCTCAGGAGATTGGCTGCCAGATGCGCCTGGCGCGTCGGCTCGGGCAGGCGATAACCGCGTACCGTACGCATGACCCACTCGATGGCCGTGGGCAGTGAGATGCGGTGCCCGATGGACACGTAGACCGGACTCACCCGCCGCTTCGTGCGCAGCGCGGCTCCGATCGTGCGGCCGCGCCAGACGAGCGGCACGTGGTCGCCCGGTTCCGGACCCGGCTCACCGGCTGGAGTCCCCACCAGAATCGATTTCGCGACTCCGATCGTCGGCCGGTCGAGCAGCACGCCGAGATGCGTCGCGATGCCGAAGCCCCGCGGATGACTGATGCCGTGACCGTCGACGATGATGAGGTCCGGCACCGCCGGCAGGCGCTCGTAGGCCGCGACGAGGCTCGGGCATTCGCGAAAGCCCAGATAGCCCGGCACGTAGGGAAAATCTGCGCGCGTGCGCACCCCGACGCGCTCGCGCACTTCGAGGCCCGGCCACTCGAGCAGCACCATCGCCGCGTACACCATCGCCTGCGGATCGCGGATGTTGTGGCTGATGTCGGCGCCGGCCACCGTGCGCACCTCATCGAATGCATCCTCGGTCACGACGCGCTGCGCGAGGAGACGCTGCGTCTCGCTCGCCGCTGGGATTGACTCGGGATAGAGCCACTCGCGTGCGATTCTCGGCCGGGTCACTGACCGCGCTCCCTGCGGTCGCCCTCGTCGTCCACGCCGCATTCTCAGCGATAGCGCGCGAGCAGCTTCTCGAGACCCGCCTTCCCGGGCGAAAGCTGCTCATATGGCACACTGTTGAGCGGCACGTCCGTGGTTCCGCAGATGTCGTGGAACTCCCGGTTCGACGGCTCGAAGTAGAGCAGGCCGGTCAGATACTCACCGGCGCGCATGTGCTCCTGGATCGCCGCCATGGCGGCGATGCGGTCCGTCGGATCGTAGTCTTCCGCGAGCTTGCGCAGCACGATGCGGCTGCCGTCGTGCATCGTCACCGGCAGCGCCTCGCCGGCGGAGTACTCCACCGCGATCTCGCGCTCGGCAGGGATGAAGTCGGCGTGCACCGCCACCTCGTAGTGCTCGCGCGTGTACGCGTAGCTCTTCGTCGAGCCCTCGTGATCGTTGAACGTCACGCACGGCGAGAGCACGTCGATGAGCGCGAAGCCCTTGTGCCTGAGGCCTGCCTGGATGAGCGGCACGAGCTGACGCTTGTCGCCCGAGAAGCTTCGCGCGACGAACGAGGCTCCGAGGGTGAGCGCGAGCAGCACCGGATCGATCGGCGGCTGGAGGTTCGTCTCTCCCTTCTTCGCCTTGCTCCCGACGTCCGCCGAAGCCGAGAACTGGCCTTTGGTGAGGCCGTACACCCCGTTGTTCTCGATGATGTACAGCATGTTGAGATTGCGGCGGATCGCATGACAGAACTGGCCGAGCCCTATCGAGAGCGTGTCGCCGTCACCCGAGACACCGATGTAGTGGAGGTGGCGGTTCGCGGCGTTCGCACCCGTGGCGATGGAAGGCATGCGACCATGGACCGCGTTGAAACCGTGCCCGCGGCTCACGAAGTACGCCGTGGTCTTCGACGAGCAGCCTATCCCCGAGAGCTTGACCACGGTCTCGGGCCGCAGCGCGAGATCCCAGCACGCCTCGACGATCGCGGCGGTGATCGAGTCGTGGCCGCAGCCGGCGCACAGCGTGGACAGCGCGCCTTCGTAGTCGCGGCGCGTGAGCCCGAGCGCATTGCGCGGCAGGTTCGGGTGGTCGATCCTCGGCTTCGGGATGAACGTCATGCTCGACTCCTGCCTTCAGCCCTCTCCCGCCTTCGGCACCTTGTCCCCGCACACCGCGGACAGCGCAGGCGAGGCCGCACGCGAGCCTGCCGGAGCGCCGAGCTCGGCGAGCACACTCTCGACGATGAAGCCGGAGGAGATCGGCAGGCCGTTGTAGTGCAGGATCGAACGGAGCTTCGACTTCTCGACGGAAGTCTCGAGCGTCAGCAGCGTGCGGAACTGCGCGTCGCGGTTCTGCTCGACGACGAACACGAGCCGGTGCGCGGCGAGGAAGCGCTCGACGTCCTCGCTGAACGGAAATGCGCGCACGCGCATGTAGTCGAGGCGCACGCCCTGCCTGCGCAGCGCATCGAGCGCCTCGCGCACCGCGCCGTCACCGCTCCCGATCGTGACGATGCCGATATCGCTGTCCGCGGTCGCGTCGATGATCGCCCGCGGCACGAGCCGCTTCGCGGTGTCCCACTTCTTCAGCAGCCGGTCTGCGACGATCTGATACTCGACCGGATCCTCGGTGTAGGCGCCGTACTGCGTGTGACCCGAGCCGCGGGTGAAGTACGCTCCCTTCGGATGCACCCCGGGAATCGTGCGGTACGGGATGCCGTCGCCGTCCACGTCGAGGTAGCGGTAGAACTTCTCGATGCGATCGAGCTCCTCGGGGCCCAGGATCTTGCCGCGATCGGGGCGGTACGAGTCGTCCCACTCGAGCTCGCGGCACATCCAGTCGTTCATGCCGATGTCGAGATCGGAGAGCACCAGCACGGGCGTCTGCAGCCGATCGGCGAGATCGAACGCCTGCACCGCCATGTAGAAGCACTCTTCGGGATTCGCGGGATACAGGCACACGTGCCGCGTGTCGCCGTGCGAGGCATAGGCGCAGGCGAGGATGTCACCCTGCTGCGTGCGCGTCGGCATGCCGGTCGAGGGCCCGACACGCTGGATGTCGAACACCACCGCCGGAACTTCCGCGTAGTACGCGAGACCGAGGAACTCCGTCATGAGCGAGACGCCGGGACCGGATGTCGCCGTGAACGCGCGCGCGCCGTTCCACGCCGCGCCGATCACGATGCCGATCGCCGCCAGCTCGTCCTCGGCCTGAATGAACGCGAAGTTCCTGCGGCCGGTCTGCGGATCCACGCGCGTGCGGTCGCACAGCGACTTGAAGGCATCCATGAGCGAAGTGGACGGCGTGATGGGATACCACGCGGCCACCGTCGCGCCGGCATAGAGGCAGCCCAGCGCGGCCGCCGTATTGCCATCGATCATGATGCGGCCGCGCGTGGCATCCATCTTCTCCACGTGCAGCGGCAGCGGACAGGAGAAGTGCTGCCGCGTGTAGTCGTAGCCGAGCGCGAAGGCCTTCATGTTGCTGTCGAGGAGGGCCGGCCTCCTGCCGTAAGTCTCCGCGAGAAGCTGGCGCACGCACTCGACGTCGAGATCGAGGAGCGCGGCGAGCACGCCGGCGTAGCAGATGTTCTTCATCAGGATGCGCGTGCGCACCCCTTCGAAGCTCTCGTTGACGAGGCGCGCGAGCGGCACGCCGATCACCGTGAGGTCGTTGCGCGAGAGCAGCGCGGGTCGCGGCCACGTCGAGTCGTAGATCAGATAGCCGCCCGGAGCGACCTCCGCGACGTCCCGCGCGTACGTCTCGACGTTCATCGCGACCATTATGTCCACGGTGCCCGAGCGCGCCGCGTAGCCGTCGCGCGTGACGCGGATCTCGTACCAGGTCGGCAGGCCCTGGATGTTCGAGGGGAAGTAGTTCTTGCCGACCACGGGAACGCCGCTCCTGAAGATCGCCTTCATGAGGAGCGCGTTCGCGCTCGCCGAGCCGGTGCCGTTGACCGTCGCGATCTTGATCACGAAGTCGTTGATGCCCGGACTCGTGGCCGGCGGCGACACGTTCATACACCAGCCTCTACCGTTCGCTCATCGCCCTTCACCCGTCCTTCGCTCACCCGCTCTCCCCTGCGAGGCGCGGGCTCGGGCACATCGCCCGCGTGCGGCCAGTGCACGTGCGATTTCTGCATGTCCCACGCGGCGGTCGGGCAGCGCTCGGCGCAGAGGCCGCAGTGCACGCAGAGATTCTCGTCCTTGACCATCACGCGACCCGTCTGCCTGAGCGGCGCGGAGACGAAGAGCGGCTGCGACCTGTTGAGCGCCGGCGCCTTGAGGCGCATGCGGAGCTCGTCTTCCGGACCGTTCTCGGTGATGGTGAGGCAGTCCACCGGGCAGATGTCGACGCACGCGTCGCATTCGATGCAGAGCTTCGCGTCGAAAACCGTCTGCACGTCGCAGTTGAGGCAGCGCTGCGTCTCCTCGGCGGCCTGCTCCGCCGTGAAGCCGAGCTCGACCTCGATGTCGATCTTCCTGAAGCGCTCCTTGAGCGAGACGTGCGGCACGAGGCGCCGCTCGACGGGGCTGTATTCGTTCGCGTATGCCCACTCGTGGATGCCCATCTTGCGGCTCTGGAGCGTGACGCGCGGCCGCGGCCGGTCGGTGAGGCTCTCGCCGCGACAGTACCGGTCTATCGAGATCGCTGCCTGATGGCCGTGCTCGACCGCCCAGATGATGTTCTTCGGTCCGAATGCCGCGTCGCCGCCGAAGAACACGCCTTCGCGCGTGGACTGGAACGTCACCGGATCGACCTTCGGCACGTCCCGCGCGTCGAACTCGATGCCGATGTCGCGCTCGATCCAGGGGAACGCGTTCTCCTGTCCGATCGCGAGAATCACGTCGTCCGCCGGGAAGAACTCTTCACCCGTCACGCGCTCGCCCGTGATACGCCCCGAGGCGTCGATGTCGTACTCCATGACGTCGAACGTCATGCCCGCAAGGCGCCCGTCGCGCACGACGAAGGCCTTCGGCGAGCGATTGACGACGATCTGTACGCGCTCCTCCTCGGCGTCCTCGAGCTCCCACTCGGACGCCTTGAAGAACTGCCGCGGCTTGCGCGCCATCACCTTCACGTCGCGCGCGCCGAGACGCAGCGACGTGCGACAGCAGTCCATCGCCGTGTTGCCGACTCCGATGATGAGCACGCGCTCGCCGATCCGGTCGACGTGACCGAAAGCCACGGACTCGAGCCAGGTGATGCCGATGTGCACGTTTGCGGCGGCTTCCTCGCGCCCCGGCAGAAGGAGATCCTTGCCTCTCGGCGCACCGGAGCCGATGAAGATCGCGTCGAACCCGCCATCCTCGAGGAGCGCGCGGAGGCTGCGGATCGGCGTGTCGAGCCGCAGATCCACGCCCATGTCGAGGATCATTCCGATCTCTTCATCGAGCACGCTCTGCGGCAGACGGAAGGCGGGAATGTTCGTACGCATGAGCCCGCCCGGCGCGCCGTGCTGCTCGAAGATCGTGACCTCGTAGCCGAGCGGCATCAGATCGTTCGCGAGGGTGAGCGAAGCGCAGCCTGCACCGATACAGGCGATGCGATGCCCGTTCTTCACCCTGGGCACCTTCGGCAGCAGCGCACGTACCTCGTCGCGATGATCGGCGGCGTAGCGCTTGAGCCGGCAGATCGCCACGGGTTTGCGCTCCACGCGCCCCCGCCGGCACGCGGGCTCACACGGTCTGTCGCACACGCGTCCCAGGATGCCGGGGAACACGTTCGAGCGGCGGTTCACCATATAGGCCTCGGTGAAACGCCCCTGGGCGATCAGCCGAATGTATTCAGGGACATCGGTGTGGGCTGGGCAGGCCCACTGGCAATCCACGACTCTGTGGAAATAGTCGGGATGGGAGGTGTCGGTCGGTTGCATTCGCTGAGCGCGGCCACCGCCATCAAAGGATGGGTATGCTCAGTATAGGGGTGCGCCGCGAAATGTCACTTTGAGCGTCGACGCGAGCGTTACCAGCGGTTTGTGCGCCGCAGAGACGTCGCCTTCAACTCGGCAGATGGATGCGGCCGATGCTGTAGACTCCGCGGTCCGCCATGACTACCGAACAGAGCCCGATACCGACCGAGATCAGACTGCGCAGCCGCTCGCGGCTGCTCGCGGTGACCTTCGACGACGGCAGCCGTTTCGAGCTTCCGTTCGAATACCTGCGCGTCTATTCGCCGTCCGCGGAAGTGAAAGGCCACGGACCGGGTCACGAGGTGCTGGTGCTCGGCAAGGAGAACGTCGGCATCCGCAGGATCGAGCCGATCGGACAGTACGCCGTGCGGCTCGTGTTCGACGACGGCCACGACACGGGCCTCTACTCGTGGCGCTATCTGTACGAGCTCGGGCGCGACTACGAGAAGAACTGGGCGCGCTACCTCGAACGCCGCGCCTCTGCCACGCGCAAGGAAGACCGCCCGGCCGGGTGACGGGTGCGAAGCGCCCGCTGCAGCCGCCGATCAGGAATCAGTTCGGTCGGGTGCGCGGCCCTGGCCGCTCGGGCAGCTCCGGCAGACCGCCGGCGTCGGTGATCCCTTCGATGTACACCGGCTCGAGCCGTGCGTTCGCCGGCCCGCAGATCACGTGGCCGTGAGGATCGAAGCGCGAGCCGTGACAGGGACAGTCCCAGCTCTCCTCCGTCTCGTTCCAGCGCACGATGCAGCGCGCGTGAGGACAGACCGCGGAATACGTGTGCACGCTCCCGGCCGGGTCGCGGTACACGGCGATCTTGCCCGGCCCATGACGCATCAGTGCACCGCTTCCCGGCGCGATCTGCTCGACGTGGCTCACCTCGCCGCGCCGGACGTAACGCGCGTACTGGCGCGCGACGTTGAGATTCTCACGGGCGTACCGCCTGACCGCTGAACCGCGCAGCACCTTCCGTCCGGGATCGTAGAGCGCTGCCCAGGGATTCTCCTTCCCGCAGATGAGGTCGCGGACGAGCATTCCCGCGATCGTGCCGTGGGTCATCCCCTGGCCGGCGTCACCCGTGGCGATGTAGACGTGAGGCGCGTCGAGCGGGTTGCGGCCGATGAAGGCGAGTCCGTCGACCGGCTCCATCACCTGTCCCGACCAGCGCCACACGACCGGGCCGTCCGCCCCGAAGCGCCTGCGCGCCCAGGCCTCGAGCCGCTCGAAACGCTGACGCGTGTCGTGTGCCTGCCCGGTCCGGTGATCCTCGCCGCCGACGATCAGCAGATCGTGCGAGTCCGACTCGCGCTGGAGCCTCGCGTAGTGGTAGGGCTCCTCCGTATCCCAGTACAGCGCGCGCGGCACCGATCCGCGCGGGATGCGCACGCCGATGACGTATGTCCGGTACGCCGACAGCTTCGTGTGAATGACGAGCCCGCCGTTCACCGGCACGTTGGTCGCGACGACGATCGAGTCGGCGTGCACCGTGTGTCCGCTCTCCGTCACCGCCCGGCACGGCTTGCCGCCCCTGACTTCGGCGACACGCGTACCGGTGAACACTCTGCCGCCGTCGCGCACGAACGCGCGCGCGAGGCCTTCCAGATATCGCAGCGGATGGAACTGCGCCTGTCGCGGGAAGTGCATGCAGGGCACGGCAAGCGACTGCACGCCCGGCACGCGCGGCAGCAGACGCACGTCCGCGACCCCGGCGCGCACCGCGGCGCCGAGCTCGTCTTCGAGCTTTTCGGCTGAATCCCCCCGCGCGAGGAACAGGTAGCCGTCGAGGCGCTCGAAGTCGCACTCGATCCCTTCCTGATTCACGATCGCTTCGATCTGATCGATCGCGGCCGTGTGGCTTTCCGCAGCGAGCCGCGTCGCCCGCTCGCCGTGCAGCCGCTCGAGGTTGCAGTAGCCCTCGTCGAGCGCGTTGCTGAGGTGCGCGGTGGTCCGCCCCGTCTCGCCGCTGCCGATCGCGCCGGCGTCGAGCACGACGACCGCCCGCCCTACCCGCTGCAGCAGATAGGCGGTGGTGAGCCCCGTGATGCCGGCACCGACGACGCAGACATCCGCGCGCACGTCGTTCTCGAGCGGCGCAAAACCTTCCGCGCGCTCGTGCATCCAGGGCGAGGTTGTGGCGCCCGAGTCACTGGGCATTCCGCGCTCCGACATGATCGCCGGAATAGCGAAGCAACTAGCATGCCGCCGCGCAGCGGAAGTTGTGGTGCGCGCGCGAAAGATGTCTGCGGCTCGCGCGCACATGCGCGAAGCATCAGACTCTGGATTCAGTTCGGAGTGTTGTGCCTTGATCCTTCGAACGCCTGCACGGGTGTGTGCAGGTATCGCCCGTCCCGGCCGCTGGATGGACGATGAGCCGACGGGTGCCACGCGCCGGCGTCGCGCACAAAAAACAAGGGCCGAGCTGTCAGCTTCGGCCCTGAGGATTTTCAAGACCCCCGTTTGGTATTCAGCCCGTTGCCCCAGGCTGTGCGCGTGTTGGCCGGGATTCTGCGTGGCGGGTCTGGCCGTTGCAATGGCCTGTATGCGCAGAAGGCGACGCAGTCGACGCTTTTTCTCTCGATTTCCGCTGGGCCCTGAGCTTGGCAGTGCATCGAGGAGCGACCCGGGCGGTGCTCGGGCGGCCTTCGAGTTTCTGCTGCGCGGCCGATAGAATGGCGGGTCCTTTACAGACCCGACGCCCCCGTGACCCACGACAGACGAGCAGGTACGACCGACTTCGGCTTCCAGGAAGTGCCGTGGGAGGAGAAGGCACGCCGCGTGCGCGGCGTCTTCGACTCCGTCGCCGACCGGTACGACCTCATGAACGACCTCATGTCGGCCGGGATCCATCGGGTCTGGAAGCGTTTCACCCTGGGACTCACCGGCCTGCGCCCGGGTCAGCGCGCGCTCGACGTGGCGGGCGGCACCGGCGACCTCGCGGCGGGAATGGCGCGCCAGGTCGGCCGACACGGTCTGGTCGTCCTCACGGACATCAACGCGTCGATGCTCGCGCGCGGACGCGACCGGCTGATCGACGAGGGGCTCGTCGGCAACGTGCAGGTCGTCCAGGCCAATGCAGAATGCCTGCCGTTCGCGGACGCCACGTTCGACTGCGTGACCATCGGCTTCGGGCTGCGCAACGTCACCGACAAGCAGGCAGCCCTCGCTTCCATGCGCCGGGTGCTGAAACCCGGCGGGCAGCTCCTGGTGCTGGAGTTCTCGCATCCCATCCCGGCGCTGCGGCCGCTGTACGACGCGTACTCCTTCAACGTCCTGCCGCTCCTCGGACGGGTGGTGGCCGGGGACGAGGCGAGCTACCGGTATCTCGCCGAGTCCATCCGCCGGCATCCCGATCAGGAAACGCTTCTTGCGATGATGCGGGAGGCGGGGCTCGAGGACTGCCGCTACCACAATCTGACGGGCGGCATCGTGGCCGTCCACCGCGGCTACCGTTATTGAGCGCCCTGGAATCATGCTGATCTCGACTGCCGAGAACCTTCTGAACCGCGGTCTGCCTCGATCGCCGCGCGCGCGCGAGCTCTGTGCCGAGCTCGCCGGCCGGCGCATCGCCGTCGAGGTGCGCGGCTTCACGCGGGTTCTCGTCGAGTCCGACGGTGTCGCCCTTCGACTGACCTCCGATGCGGAGACCCCTGCGGACGCCGAGATCAGGGGCGCGCCGATCTCGCTGCTCGCGCTCACCGGCTCGTCGCCGGAGGAAGTCATCCAGCGCGGCGACGTCGAGATCGTCGGTGATGCGGAGCTGGCGCAGCGCTTCCGGGAGCTGGCAAGGCTCCTGCGGCCGGACATCGAAGAAGAAGTCGCCATGCTGATCGGCGACGCGCCCGCGCACCGGCTCGGGCGTTTCGCGCGGATGGCGGTCGGCTGGGGCCGGCGTGCCGTGCGCACGACGGTGGAGAACGTGGCGGAGTACCTCGCGCACGAGCGCTCCGACCTCGTGCCGCGTGCCGAGGGCGAACAGTTCCTGCGAGGCGTCGACGCGCTGCGCGAGGACGTCGACCGCTTCGAGGCTCGCCTCGAGCTCCTCGAGCGGCGCAAGGCGGCAGCATCAGGGGAGACGCGCGGCAAGTGACGCACGAGATGGGGGGTAGCCGATGAGGCTGCGCGTGCTCGTGCGCCTCATCCAGATCCAGCGCGTGCTCCTCAAGCACGGGCTCGACGATCTCGTGCGCGCGACGCATCTCTACCGCCCGATGCGATTCCTTTTCTATCTCTCGCCGGACGTGTGGTTCGAGCGGCGCCGCAAGGCGCGCCGCGGCGAGCGGCTGCGCCTTGCGCTCGAGGAGCTGGGCCCGATCTTCGTGAAGTTCGGCCAGGCGGTTTCGACCCGGCGCGATCTGCTGCCCCCCGACATCGCGGACGAGCTCGCGAAGCTCCAGGACCGGGTGCCGCCGTTCCCCGGATCGATTGCGCGCGAGAGCCTCGAGCGCACCTACGGGCGGCCGCTCAGCGAGGTGTTCGCATCGTTCGACGAGACACCGCTCGCGGCAGCTTCCATCGCACAGGTGCACGTCGCACGCCTGCCCGACGGCAAGGAAGTGATCGTCAAGGTGCTGCGGCCCGGCATGCGCGAGGTGATCGAGCGCGACATCGAAGTGCTCTACACGCTCGCCGAGCTCGCCGAGCGCTACTCCGCAGAAGCCCGTCGTCTCCGCCCGCGGGAAGTCGTGGCGGAGTACGAGAAAACCGTGCTCGACGAGCTCGATCTGCTGCGCGAGGCCGCGAACGCGTCGCAGCTCCGGCGCAACTTCGAGGGCTCGACGCAGCTCTACGTGCCCGAGGTCTACTGGGACTGGTGCCGTGTCGACGTGATGGTGATGGAACGCATCCACGGCGTGCCCATCAGCGACATGGCGCGGCTGCGCGCCGCGGGCGTCGATATCCCCAAGCTCGCGCGCAACGGCGTCGAGATCTTCTTCACCCAGGTGTTCCGGCACAACTTCTTCCATGCCGACATGCACCCGGGGAACATCTTCGTGCTCATCGACGACCCGGCGAACCCGCGCTACGCGGCCGTGGACTTCGGCATCGTGGGCACGCTCGACCCGCGCGACCAGCACTACCTGGCGCAGAACTTCCTCGCGGTGTTCGACCGCGACTACCGGCGGGTGGCTACGCTCCACGTGGAATCCGGCTGGGTGCCGCCCAACACGCGCGTCGACGAGATGGAATCCGCCGTGCGCACCGTGTGCGAGCCGATCTTCGACCGGCCGCTCAAGGACATTTCCTTCGGCCACCTGCTGTTGCGCCTGTTCGAGATCTCGCGGCGCTTCGACATGGTGATCCAGCCGCAGCTCATTCTCCTGCAGAAGACGCTGCTCAACGTGGAAGGTCTCGGTCGCGAGCTCTATCCCGATCTCGACATCTGGAGCACCGCAAGCCCGATCCTGCGCGAATGGATGCGCGAGCGCGCGAGCGCCCGCGGCGTGCTCAGGAGCCTGCGCGCCCAGCTCCCGGAGGTGATGGACGCGATCCGCGCGCTGCCGCCGATCGTGAAGAGCGCCGTTCAGCGCGCCCAGGACGGAAGGCTGCGCCTCACGGTGGAGTCGCCCGAGATCGAGTCGCTCAAGGCGACCATCCGCGAGACGAACCGCCGCCGCGACGGCGTGATCGCGGGATCGGCGGTTCTGCTCGGCGGACTGGTCTGGCTCGCCGTCGACCACAATCCAGCCTGGCCGGGCTGGGTGCTGGCGGCGATCGGAACGCTGATCATTCTTCTGGGCCGGCGCTGAATGCCGCAGGGATCGTCCCCCGAGCCGTTCGAGCCCGAATCCCGCCGCCGCGCGTCGCTGGACGCAGGCGGCACCGACTGGTAGCCTGCGCCGCCCTCTCCTGCCGAGGCATCTTTCGCTTCACATGCAAGGCCCGCGTTCACTCACGGAAGGATCGATCAGCCGGAACCTGCTGGTCTTCATGCTGCCGATCCTCCTCGGCAACGTGCTGCACTCGCTGAACGGGTCGATCAACTCCATCTGGATCGGACGCTTCCTGGGCGAGGCCGCGCTCACCGCCTCGGCGAACGCCAACGTCGTCGTCTTCCTGCTGATCGGCGGCGTGTTCGGCATCTCGATGGCCACAACGATCCTGGTCGGCCAGCACATCGGCGCGCGCGACATGCCCGGCGCGAAGCGGGTGGTGGGCGCAAGTGCCTCGTTCTTCTTTCTCTCGTCGCTCGCCATGGCCCTCCTCGGCTGGTTCGCCGCCGAGCCCCTGCTCGTCGGGATGAGCACACCCGCCGACGCGATGCCCTATGCCATGGCCTACATGCGCATGTTCTTCCTGGCGCTGCCGTTCATGTGCATGCACGCGTTCATCATGGCCGTGCTGCGCGGCGCCGGGGACTCGCGCACGCCGCTCAACTTCCTGGCGCTCGGCATCTTCCTCGACATCGTGCTCAACCCGGTGCTGATCTTCGGCGTCGGCCCGATTCCGGCGTTCGGCATCACCGGCTCCGCGCTCGCGACCTTCATCGCACAGGGCGTGAGCCTCGTGGCGCTGATCGTGCACCTCTACCGCCGCCGCAATCCGCTCTGCCTGCACCGCGACGAGCTGCGTCTCCTCTCCGTGGACTGGGCGCTCGTCGGCGTGCTCGTCCGCAAGGGCATACCGATGGGCCTGCAGCTCATCGTGATCTCGGTGAGCTCGGTGCTCATGATCACGCTCGTCAACCGCTTCGGCGTGGACACCACGGCCGCCTACGGCGCTGCGTTCCAGCTCTGGAACTACATCCAGATGCCGCAGTTCGCGCTCGGCATGGCGGTCTCGGCCATGGCCGCGCAGAACGTCGGCGCGCAGAAGTGGGACCGCGTGAACGCCACCGCCCGCATCGGCGTGATCTACAGCGTGCTGCTCACCGGAACGCTGGTAACCCTGGTCGAGATCTTCAGCAGCTGGGCGCTCGGCATCTTCCTGCCCGTGGGTTCCCCGGCGCTCGCCATCGCCGAGCACCTGAACCGCATCGTCGCATGGTCCTTCGTCTTCTTCGGGATCTCGATGGTGCTCTTCGGCATCGTCCGCGCCACGGGCGCAGTGATGGCGCCGCTCGCGATTCTGGCGTGCTCGCTGCTGCTCGTGCGCTTCCCCGTCGCAGAGCTGATGCTCGACCGCTGGCAGGCCGACGCGATCTGGTGGAGCTTCCCGATCTCTTCGATCGTCGCCGTCGTGCTCGCCATTCTCTACTACCGCTTCGGCAACTGGCGGCATGCGCGCATGATGGCACCGCAGCGCGCGGCTTCCTCTCCGCGTTCCTGATCCTCCTCCCCACCCGCGCTGCTCGACACTGTCTCTCGCGCAGTGCCGCTCTTTCCGCGTGGGCGCACAGGGCATTAGCGCGCACTGCGTACGGACCTGATGGACCGTACCCCTGCGCTGATGAATGCTGGTCGAGCGCCCTGCCGTGGCCAGTGGGTGGCGAGCGGAGATACCATCCCGCCCGGCGCGGTATCCACAGACACCCTGAGAATGTCCGCGGCAGAAAGAAGCGGGCACCCCGACGCATGGTCAGGTGCGTCCGAGGTGCTTCAGTGGCTTCGTGACATCCTGCATGGAACGACGGAGCTCGAAGTGGTGGGCGCCCGTCAAGAGCCTTCTCGTCTGGCTTCGAGATCTCTTCGATGTTGACTCCATTCTCGGGCAACGGCGGGAACGTCGTATCAGTTCCTGAAAGCGCGTTGGTATCCTCGATACCTCATTTCTGTGTACGCGCTGTTCGTCATACTCACGTACAGGGCACACGTGATCCGCGGAGTTTCCGCTTCACCGTTCCGGCGGCCGTGGCCCTCGGCTTTCTGAACCTCAAGTTCGTGAAGTTCTGCCTGAACTGTGGATACCGCAACATCGTCCGGGGAGGTGGTGTGGACTACTGCCATGGCTGCGGTGCCGAGTTGCCGCGCTCGCGGCCGGATCGTTGAGGCGCGCCCTCCGCTTTGATCGTGGCTTGATCGGCTGCGCTCATGCTCATCCGCTTCACCAGACTTACGAACGACCGCCACCGATTCGAGATCGTGCGCGACGATGGAACGCGGGAGTCGCACGAGCTGGAGACGCGCTCGACGCTCGTGCACGATCTCGCACACTACGCGGTCGAGCTCGAAGGCGGGTTGAGCCGTTCGTTCTACGGACGGCTGGCCCGGGGGATGAAATACTCCGAGCTCACGACCGTACCGCCCGAAGGGCCTGAGGCGATGCAGACCGAGCGTGTCGTGGCCATGGTTCAGGGCACGCTGAAGACGGCTGCCCAAAGCAGGCCCGATCCTGCGCGACTGTTCCAGAGCGTGATAGCGAGTTTCGACGCGACGGGTGATGAACGCCCCGCCTGGCTCACCGTCGACCTCATGGCGCGGATCATCGACCGGCGGCGCCGGGTATACGGCCAGTGGCGCGCCACGCCGTTTCACGAAACCCTTGAACTGAAGTTCGACGTTCGGCCGAGTCCTGTCGCGTGACCTTCATGCGAGCCCCCAATAGTACATTTGGCGGTACGCGGGGCCGCAGCACGCAGCTCAGTCTCCCGCGGCAGCGTTGATATGAGCGAACGTTTGCGATCGATCGTGGAGTCTATGGCCACAAGGCCAGGTGACGACGTGCTCGAGATCGGGTGCGGTCATGGCGTTGCAGCTGCCATGATCTGCGAGAAGCTCGCGACAGGACGCCTCGTGGCGATCGATCGCTCGCGGAAGATGATCGATGCATCCGTCCGCCGGAACGGAAAGTACATCGAAGCGGGAATCGCGGAGTTCCGAGTTGCCGACGTGCTCGACTATGACCCCGGACCCCGGCGATTCGACAGGATTCTCGCCGTCCGTGTCGGTCTGTTTCACCGGGGGCGGGGAAGCCGCGGAGGCACGTCGCCGTACCCAGAAATGGCTCAAGCGCGACGGAAAGATGTCCCTCGTGTATGACGAGCCGTAGAAGACGAACATAAGAGCCACGCACCGCGTTTCGGGCGAGTCGCGCGTATGGAGATCATCAGGTTCGGACGCACTGACGCGAAGAAGATCCTTGCGTTCGGGTCACGACGCAGCGCGAGCGTGCCGCTCGCGAGTGGCTCCGGCAATGCACATGCGTACTGCATCTATTTCAGGCCTGGCGGGATGATCGGGCCCCATGTCGCGGGCTTCGATCAGCTGTTTCTCGTCGTATCGGGCCGCGGCTGGGTCTCGGGGCGTGATGGAAAGCGATTCGCGCTGCGCGCCGGTCAGGGCGCGATCTTTCGCCGCGGCGAAATGCATTCCAAGGGAAGTCGCACCGGAATGACGGCGATGATGTTCCAGGTTACACGGCTGCGCCGCCGGGCCAGCCGTGTGCGGTGAGCGATCATCGCCCTCGTCGAGCCGTTGCAGCAGACCGTGCAATCCGATCGCCTGTGCGTCGCGACTGCGCTATCTTCCGTGCGCTCGCGGCGCGCGGCACTTGGCAGCGTGTCGACCTGGAGCCGGAACGTCAGACGGCGGGAAGGGCAATGAAACGCTTGTGGACGATCATCGGCGTCAACGATGTTGCCCGGAGCTTCGCGTGGTATCAGTCTCTCCTGGGGCTTCCTCCCACGCAGCCCGCTCACGACTGTTTCGGTGTCCTCGAAGCGGACGGCGCCGTTCTGCTCTGCCTGCATCGGTGGGGCGACCACGAGCATCCGCCACTCGCCAGCCCGGCTCGTGCCGCACCCGGCAACGGGCTGCTGCTCTTCTTTCGCGTGGATGACTTCGACGATGCGCTGGCGCGTGCGCGCACGCTCGTCGATGCGCTCGAGGAGGAACCGCACGTCAATCCCGGCACCGGTACCCGGGAGTTTGCGCTACGTGACCCGGATGGCTACTACGTGATGGTGAGCGCGCTTCCCGCCGCCTGACAGGCTCCTGCAGGCAGACGAGCAATCGCCAGGCTCCAGTCCCTGCTCATCCGCCGCACGAATCTTGCTGCATCGCGTGGAAGCCCTATCCACGCATTCAGGAGATTCGCATGAAAGTCAGTGAAGTCATGTCGCCCAACGTCGAGCTCGCGAGCCCGGATGATACGCTTCAGCAGGCGGCGAAGAAGATGGCTCGCATCGACAGCGGCGTGCTTCCGGTAGCGCAGGACGATCGTCTCGTCGGCATGATCACGGACCGCGACATCGCGATCCGCGCCGTGGCCGAAGGCAAGAATCCCGCGCGCACGACCGTAGGCGAAGTGATGACGCAGGACGTCAAGTACTGCTTCGACGACGAGGATCTCGACGAGGTTTCGGACAACATGGCCGAGCTGCAGATCCGCCGGCTGCCGGTCGTCAATCGCGACAAGCGCCTGGTCGGCATCATCTCGCTGGGAGACATCGCACGACGCTATCAGCCGCGCGAAACCGGCGAGACGCTGCGCGGCATCTCGCAGCCCTCGGGTGAGCAGCGACCGAGCTGAAGGCTCCGGACTCGACCGCGTCTATCGCTTCGGAGCGGTTGTCGCGGACGCGGCGGGCTCGATCCAGAGTGCGCGTGCGCGTCCGCACAGCTCGCCGTCTTCGTCGAAGATGGCGGTCCCTACTTCGTGCTTGCGGCCGCTCGATTGCAGGTGCCAGCCGATCACGGTGCACCGCTCGTCGACGTGCACGAGCCTGTCGGCATGCGCCGTGAATTCGCCGAGCACGATGATCCGCCCCGTCTGACCGATCGCGAAGTTTCCGGGACAGTCGAGAGCCGCCCACATGAACTCGGGCCGCACCTTGCCGTCGCCGCGATCGAGTGACGGATCGGGTGTCCAGGGTGCGGCGACGAGGCTGCGTCCGGCGACCCGACCGGCGAATATGCGCAGGCCATCGCCCCGTTCGCGATGGGGACCGCACACGAAGCACGTCGGGAACGGGTGCCACTCGAATCCGGCGTAGCGACGCGACGCTTCGATCGCCTCCTCGCGGCTCGGCGGTGCAGGCACGTCGAGGTCGATCGTCGCCGGCCACGCCTGACCGATGAGAGTCTCGCCGTCGAGGACCGCGAGGCTGCCGTCGGGCTGTTCCTTCACCTGCAGCTCGGTATCGAGCGGCGGCGGCCGCAGCAGGCGTACGCGCAGCGTCTGCTGGGTCAGACCCGCGACGAGACCCGAGAAGTAGCCGCCGTTGGCCGACTGCGGTGGACCATGAAAACGATTCGCGATGGTAAGCGTCGCCATGGCCGCCGATCCTCCTGCGAAACCGTAAACTTCAGCGCGTGGACGGCCGCAGACTCTCCAGCCACTGGCGCGCGTCGCCGCCACGCTCGAGCACTTCCACCAGCGCGGAGCCCACGATGACGCCATCCACGTGGCCGCGCAAGCGTTCGATCTGCTCGCGGCTCCGGATGCCGAACCCGGCACAGACCGGAACGCGCGCGAGCGCACGCACGCGGTCGAAGTAGTCGAGCACGTCCTGCGGCACGTCCACGTTGCGGCCGGTCGTGCCCGTCCGTGTCACGGCATAGACGAATCCCTGGCTGGCGGCGCAGAGCCGCTCGAGCCGCGAGCTTTCCGTCACGGGAGTCACCATCTGCACGAGCGCGAGCCCGTGCGGATCGAGCGCGGCGCGCAGCTCGTCGCTCTCGTCGAACGGCAGATCCGGCACGATGAGCCCCGAGATTCCCGCCCGCGCCGCGCGTTCCGCCAGGCGGTCGATGCCGAGCGAGAGCAGAGGGTTGAGATAGCTCATGAGCAGGAGCGGCGCATCGGGACGCGGCATCGCCTCGAGCTCGTCGAGAATCCAGCGCAGACTCACGCCCTGCTGGAGCGCAACCTGGCTGGATCTCTGGATCGTGACGCCGTCCGCCATCGGATCGGTGAACGGTACGCCGATCTCGACGACGTCCGCGCCGCCTGCGACCTGCTGCAGGTGCTCGCGGAAACGTTCGCGGCTCGGAAAACCCGCCGTCATGAATGCCACCAGCGCGGGCTCGCCGCGGGAGGTGCGTGCGCGGATGGCCGCGGTGATTCGTTCGTGTGCCTTCATTGCCGTGCGGCCTCGAGTCGTGCGATGAGCGTCTGCTGCAGGGTCGGCATGTCCTTGTCGCCGCGGCCCGAAAGGCCGACGAGCACGCGCTTGCCGGGATTGGCCTGAGCCCAGCGCTTCGCGCCTGCGAGCGCATGCGCGCTCTCGAGCGCGGGCAGGATGCCCTCGGCTTCGCAGCATTCCTTCACCGCCGCGAGCGCTTCTTCGTCGCTCGCCGTTTCGTAGCGCACGCGACCCGTGGCGCGCAGCAGCGAGTGCTCGGGACCGACACCCGGATAGTCGAGGCCGGCCGACACGGAGTGCGTCTCCTGGATCTGCCCGTTCTCGTCCTGCAGGAGCATGGAGTAGCTCCCGTGCAGGACGCCGGGTCTGCCGAGCGCGAGCGTCGCGGAGTTCTCGCCGAGACCGGTGCCGCGCCCGCCCGCCTCGATGCCGAGAATCTCGGTGTTGCGATCGGCGATGAAGGGATAGAAAAGCCCGATCGCGTTCGAGCCGCCGCCCACGCACGCGATCACCGCATCGGGCAGCGCACCGGCCTCGGCCAGCATCTGCTCGCGCGCTTCGCGACCGATGATCGCCTGCAGCTCACGCACCAGGTACGGATAGGGATGTGGGCCGACGGCCGAGCCGAGCAGGTAGTACGTGCCGAGCGGATCGGACACCCAGTCGCGCAGCGCTTCGTCGATGGCGGCTCGCAGGGTGCGATCGCCGCTCGTCACCGGCACCACGGTCGCGCCGAGCAGGCGCATGCGCCCGACGTTCGGTGCCTGGCGCTCCATGTCGACCTCGCCCATGTACACGACGCACGTGAGACCGAGACGCGCGCAGGCCGCTGCGCTCGCCACGCCGTGCTGTCCGGCACCCGTCTCCGCGACGATGCGTCGCGCACCGAGGCGCTTCGCGAGGAGCGCCTGACCGAGCGCGTTGTTGATCTTGTGCGCGCCGGTGTGCGCGAGATCCTCGCGCTTGAGCCACACCTGCGCGCCCCAGCGCTCGGAAAGTCGCGGCGCATAGGTGAGCGCCGTCGGACGGCCTACCCAGGTCCTGAGCTCGCGCGAGAGCTCGCGCTGGAAGTCCTCGGCGTGCAGATACTCGCGCACGCCGTGCTCGAGCCGTTCGAGCGCTGGAATCAGCGTCTCCGGCACGTAACGGCCGCCGAACGGGCCGAAGCGGCCGCGCTCGTCGGGAAACCGGCCCGCGATCTCGTCCGCGAGCAGGCGTTCGGCATCCGCCGTGGCTGCCGCAACTGTCATGTCGTCATCTCCTTCAAATCACTCTGCGCGGCGGCGCGAGCCGCCGCGACGAAGCGCGCGATGCGCTCGGGGCTCTTCACACCCGGCCGCTCTTCCACGCCGCTCGAAACGTCCACGCCGAACGGCCGCACTGCATGGATGGCCGCGGCGACGTTCGCCTCGTTGAGCCCGCCGGCGAGAACCAGCCCCGTGCGTGCCGCGAGCTGCCGCGCCTGCGACCAGTCGCAAGTCACTCCCGCACCGCTCACCGGGCCCTCGAACAGCAACCTCGGCGGCAGCGCATCCGGCAGCGCGCATCCGGCGCGCAGCACGGGCAATCGCTCGAGCTCGCGCGGCAGATCGAGACGTTCCAGGTCCTCGGCATCCGTCTGCAGCACGTCCGGTGCGAACGTCGCAATGATCTCATCGACCTCAGATTGCGTCGGGTGACGCGTGACGGCGATGCAGCGGATCCTGCCGCGCGCCGGAGCCGCGAGATCCGCCGCGAGCTGCGGCGTCAACTGACGCACGGAAGGCGCGAACACGAATCCGATCGCATCCGCGCCGGCCTCGAGCGCGGCGGCGACCGCCTGCCTGCTCGTCATGCCGCACACCTTGATCCACACGGCCGCTCACCCTTTCGCTCTTTCCGCGTCCTGGCGGGAAGGCGTTGCACGCGCGGACGACGCGGACCGGCCGGCTGAAAGCATGGCGCGCGCGAGTGTCTGAGGATCGGCACCCGACATCAGCGCGCTGCCCACGAGCGCGAGCTCGTACCCGGCACACGCAACACGCGCGGCGTCCTCGGGCGAGGTCACGCCGCTCTCGGCCACGCGCGGCACCCGCGTCGGCAGGAGCGGTGCGAGCTCGTCGAGCCGATGCGGCACGACCTGCAGAGTGCGCAGATCGCGGCAGTTGACGCCGACGTACACGAGCTCCTTCGCGTTTCCGTCCGCGGCCGGGCGCACGAAGCGATCGACGAGCTCGTGCGCCAGCTCGATGTCCTGGGCGTCGAAGGTCTCGAGCAGCACGAAGAGTCCGAGATCGAGCGCGCGCTCGATGATCGCCTCGAGCGCGGGCCTCTCCAGCATGCGAAGGATGACGAGCACGCCGCCCGCGCCGGCGACACGCGCCTCGAGGACCTGATACGGATCGACGATGAAGTCCTTGCGCATCGCGGGCACGCGCAGCGGTGCGAGCGCAGTCGCCGCGGTTTCGAGATGCGCGAGATCGCCGTCGAAGCGGCTCGGCTCGGTCAGCACCGAGACGGCAGCCGCGCCGGCTCGCGCGTACGCCGTCACACGCTCCGACACATTCTCTTCATCCGCCTTGCGGAGTTGTCCGACGGCCGGAGAACGGAGCTTGAGCTCCGCGATCAGATCGAAACCCTCGCCGCTGCGCACGAGCGGCGGCGGTGGAGGCAACCGCGCGATGCGCTCCAGCAGCACCGACTCGGGGCGAGCCGCGCGCGCCGCGTCGGCACGCGCGCGGCTGCTCGCCGCCATCTGCTGCAGGAAATCGCCGCCGTGCGCGCCGCTCATGACGCGCTCTTTCCGGTGCCGAAGGCTCCGAGCGCGTCGAGCACACGACGCGCCGCGCCGCTGTCGATCGCATGCGCCGCGCGAGCGACCGCGGCGCGCGGATCGCGCTCCTCGCCCGTGACCTCGAGCGCGAGTGCCGCACCGAGCAGCAGACAGTCGCGATACGCTCCGGTGTCCTCGCCGCACAGCACCGCGCGCATCGCCTGCGCGTTGTGGCGCGCGTCGCCGCCGGCGAGCGCCTGCGGCGTGCAGCGCGAGAGCCCGTACTCCTCACAGGTGCGTACGCCGACCGTGACGCTCCCGGGACGCACGTCGAAGACGGTGAACGGACCCACCGGCGTCGGCTCGTCCCAGCCTTCCGCGCCGTGGACCACGAAGGCACGCTCGATCGGCATGCCCGCGAGCGTGTGCGCCATCAGCTCGGCAACGTCCCTGCTGAACGCGCCGATGAGGTGGAACGGCGGCTCGGCCGGATTGGTCAGGGGCCCGAGAATGTTGAACACGGTGCGCACGCCGAGCGCCGCACGCACCGGGGCGATGGCTTTCATCGCCGGGTGGTAGTGCGGCGCGAACAGGAACGTGAAGTTGGAGGCCTCGAGACACCGGCCCGCGGTCTGCTCGTCGAGCGGCAGCGCGAGCCCCAGCGCCTCGAGCACGTCGGCGCTGCCCGCACGGCTCGAAACGGAACGGTTGCCGTGCTTGAGCACCGGCACGCCGCAGGCCGCGGTCAGAAGCGCAGTGCCCGTGGAGATGTTGAGACTGTGCGAGGAATCGCCGCCCGTGCCGACGACGTCGATCGCGCGCAGGCCCGCGGGGACGTTCGGCCGGCGCGCGAGACGCCGCATGGCGCGTGCGAAGCCGCGCACCTCGTCCGCCACGACGCCCTTGGCGCGCAGCGCCGCGAGGATCGCACCCGCCATCGCGGGCGGAAAGTCGGCCTGCGTGAGCTGAACGAGGAGATCGTCGGCTTCCGACTCCTCGAGGTTGCGCCGATCGAGAAGACGTTCGAGTAGTTCACGCGGAGAGGGCATGGCTCGTTCCCTGTGACGTCGCCTGTCGTTCGCCGGAGCTCAGCTCGAGGAAGTTCCGCATCAGTCGCGGCCCGTCCGGCGTGAGAATGCTCTCGGGATGGAACTGCACGCCTTCCACCGTGAGCGTCCGGTGACGCACGGCCATGATCTCGCCTTCCACGGTGCGCGCGCTCACCTCGAGCTCGGGAGGAATGGTGTCGGGCGCGGCGATCAGCGAGTGGTAGCGTCCGACCTCGCAGGGCTGGGGCAGCCCCTCGAACAGCGTGCGCCCGTCGTGATGCACGATCGAGGTCTTGCCGTGCATCAGCCGCGCGGCGCGCACGACCTTGCCGCCGAACACCTCGACGATCGACTGATGGCCGAGACACACGCCGAGCACCGGAATGCGTCCGGCGAAGGCGCGGATCATGTCCATGGACACGCCGGCGTCGTACGGCGTGCCCGGTCCCGGCGAGATGCACAGGTGCGTCGGTGCGAGCTCGCGCGCCGCGTCGACCGTGATCTCGTCGTTGCGGTACACGCGCACGTCGGCGCCGAGCACCAGGAACGCCTGCACGAGGTTGTAGGTGAACGAATCGTAGTTGTCTATGAGTAGCAGACGCGGTCTCACACGCCCTCCTCCGCCAGCTGCAGCGCGCGCACGAGCGCGCCGCTCTTCGCCAGCACTTCCTCGTGCTCGGTCTCCGGCACGCTGTCCGCGACGATGCCCGCCCCGGCCTGATAGCTGTACTCGTCGCCCTGGAACACCAGCGTGCGTATGGTGATCGCCTGATCCATGTCGCCGCGCGCACCGAAGTAGCCCACCGTGCCGCCGTAGAGCCCGCGGCCGACTGGCTCGAGCTCGTCGATGATCTGCATGGCGCGCACCTTCGGCGCGCCGACGAGAGTTCCCGCGGGGAACGTGGCGGCGAACAGATCGAACGCGTCGCGTCCCTCCGCGAGCTCGCCGCGTACGCCGCTCACCATGTGCATCACGTGGCTGTAGCGCTCGATGGCGCGATAGGGATCGACGTACACGCTGCCCGCGCGCGCCACGCGTCCGAGATCGTTGCGCGCGAGATCGACCAGCATCACGTGCTCGGCGTTCTCTTTCGGATCCGCGCGCAGATCGGCCTCGCGCTGCGCGTCGATGGCGGGATCGTCGGCGCGCGGCCGCGTACCCGCGATGGGACGAAGCTGCGCCCGTCCCTGCTCGAGCTTCACCAGTGCCTCGGGCGAGGAGCCGACGACCGTGAGATCGCCGAGCACGCAGTAGTACATATAAGGAGAAGGATTGATGAGGCGCAGCGCGCGGTAGACCTGGAAGGGATCGAGCCCGTGACGGCCCGAGAAGCGCACCGACAGCACGAGCTGATAGACGTCGCCGGCCGCGATGTATTCCTGCGTGCGGCGCACTCCCGCCATGTACGCGTCGCGGCTCAGCGCGGCCTGCGGCGGTGAGTACTTCCCTGCCCGCGTGCCGTTCGGGAGCGCTCCGCGCAGCGCACGCACCACTTCGCGGCGCAGTGCCTGACGCTCGGCTTCGGAGCCGCCGTGCAGCAGAGCGATGCCGCGCGTCAGATGATCGAACACGAGCAGTGAGCGCGGCGCGACGTAGTGCAGAACCGGCACGCCACTCTGCGCGGGCGCGCGCTGCGGGAGCTTCTCGAAGAAGCGCACGATGTCGTATGCCGCGAAGCCGACGAGCCCGCCGGCGAGCGGAACACCCGGGAACTCCGGCTGCGGCCGCGGTGCGCGTGAGAGCGCCTCGCGCAGCGCGCCGAGCAGCTCGGCAGAACTGCGCGGCATCGGCCGGCGCTCCGTGCCGATGGAAAGGCCGTCCCGATCGAGCTTCACTTCCAGGCAGTCGCCGAATCCGATGAACGAGTACCGCGCGAGCCGCTCGCCGCCCTCGACGCTCTCGAGCAGGAAGCGCGGAGAGAACGCGGCCAGCTTGATGAAGGCCGAGACCGGCGTATCGAGGTCACCCGATATGTCGAATGGCGGCTTCACTTGCGTCTTCCGGTTCTCTCGTTCTGCAGTTCACGCGGACAACAAAAAACCCATCCCGGTGCCTTCCGGAGATGGGTTCTGGTGCCGAAGTCGGTCCGAATCGATTACGCAGCAGCGCCCAGCGCCATCTCCGTCAGGAGTGGCGCCACCACCAGCGGCCGAGCGTGTTCGGAGAATGCTTCGACATTTGCGCCGGAGTATGGACGGAGGATCGCGGCGCCGTCAAGAAAGCCCCGCCGCCCGGCCGTGAAAGACGCAGCCGCGCGGGTGCGCGCGGCCGTCAGGAGGCTTTGAGCAGGAGCCTCACGAGACCGTTGGTCGCGAGCCCCGTCACCGCGAGGCCGACGAGGATCATCGCGAGCCGCGGCGCGATGTGCTTCGTCACGTAAGCCGCCACCGGCGCGGCGACCACCCCGCCGAGCAGCAGCGCCAGAACGAGATCGAAACGGCGCCAGTCGTACGAGAAGAAGAAGGTGATCGCGACCGAGAGGGCGACGAAGAACTCCGCGGTGTTCGACGTGCCGATGGCGTAACGCGGGCGGTGGCCCTGAGCGATCAGCGTCGGCGTGGTGATCGTGCCCCAGCCCCCTCCGCCGATGGCATCGAGGAATCCGGCCGCCCCGCCGAGCGCGAAGCCCGGCGTGCGGGCGAGCTCGTGCTCGAACTTGCGGAACGCCCGGCGCAGCACGAGCAGTCCCGCGCCGAGCAGATAGATCCATATGAAGGGTCTGATGCGCTCGCCGGGTACATTGGAGAGCACGTACGCGCCGAGACTGCCCGCGATGACGCCGGGCACGGCGAGCTTGAAGAACAGGCGGCGATCGAAGTTCCTGAAGTACGCGTGGGAGATACCCGACACGCCGGTCGTGAAGACTTCCGCCGCATGGACTGTCGCACTCACCAGTGCGGGCGGATGCCCCAGCGTGGACAGGAACGCGCTCGCCGACAGCCCGTAGGCCATGCCGAGCGCGCCGTCCACCATCTGCGCGGCGAAACCGACGGCGACGAGTGTCCAGAATTCCTGCGTGAGCTCCACCCGCGCATCGTACTGGGGAGCGGGCCCGTCTCACAGACTTGTCAACGGCTCGACGACCGGCCCCGCCCTGGACGGTGCGCTAGAATGACCTCATCGACTCATTTCCTTCCGGAGCTCCCCTGTGAGATTCAAAGAGCTGCTCGACAGCTGGCAGCAGACTGCTGCCACCGTTCGCACCGCCGAGGAGTACAGGGTCCGTCTGCCAATCGACGACGCTGCACGGCTTCACGCACTCGCCGAGATGTTTCCGGGACGCACGCCGGAGCAGCTCATCACGGATCTGCTCGGCGCTGCGCTCCAGGAGCTCGAGGCCGCGATGCCCTACGTGCGCGGCACGAAGGTCATCTCCACCGACGAGCAGGGTGATCCGGTGTTCGAGGACGTCGGTCCGACACCGCGTTTCATCGAGCTCACACGCAAGCATCGCAAGCGTCTCGAGAGCGCGCTGAAGAAGTCGTGACGGTGTCGTCCGCGCATGGCGCGCGGCTCACCCGCGGCGGAACTCGCACGGCCGCGCGCACGTTAGAACAGCGGGATCTGCCCGCGATGCGCCGCCCCGGCGAACCCTCGCCGGAAGGAGTCCGCCCGTGATCGACATCCTCAAGGGAATCGCGGCGGGCGCAATCGCCACCGCCGTTCTCTCCGCGCTGATGCTCGCGCACAGCTCGAGCGGGCTGCTGCCGGCGCTCGATCCGCTCGAGCTCCTGATGAGCGCGTTCGGCATCGGCGATCAACGACCGCTCGGCTGGATCGTCCACTTCGTCATCGGCGCGCTGCTGTGGGGCGCTCTGTTCGCGTGGGTGGAGCCGCGGCTTCCGGGCGACGCTCATGCACGCCGCGGCACGCTGTTCGGCGTCCTGGTTTGGCTCGTGATGATGCTCGTGATCATGCCGCTTGCGGGCGCCGGCGTGTTCGCGCTGCGCATCGGTGTGCCTGCGTCGCTCGTGACTCTGCTGCTGCACGTCGTGTACGGCTTCGTGCTCGGCTGGACCTACGGCAAGCTCGCGCCGACGCGCGACCCGTTCGCGTCGCGCAATCACCGGTCGACGGCTTGACCGTGCGCGGAGTCGGTCTTCCGCCGACGCGCCGCAGACTTCCGCCGCGCTGCACCGTCGAGATCAGGCCTCAGTTCGACCGGATCTCCAGCCGCCTGGCGCGCCGGCATCTTCGGATCCGCAGCTGAAGCCGGAGGGCGGCCTGCGGTTGGTCGCCCGGGGGCCCCTGCGGCACAATGCCTCATCGGCCTCACTGGCCCAGAGCGGCCCGCATGCAGGATTACGAGAAGCTCGGCGTCTTCTACCTCGGGCGGGAGTACGACGCCGACAGTCATTCACTCAAGGACGCCCTGCTCCTCTACGACTCGCGCAGCCTCACCACGCATGCGGTCTGCGTGGGCATGACGGGGAGCGGGAAGACGGGGCTGTGCATCGCGCTGCTCGAGGAAGCCGCGATCGACGGTATCCCGGCGATCTGCATCGACCCGAAGGGTGACCTCGGCAATCTCCTGCTCACCTTCCCGAAGCTCGCTCCCAGCGACTTCGTGCCGTGGGTGGATCCGGGCGAAGCGCAGCGCCGGGATCTGTCGGTCGACGAGTACGCCGCACGGACCGCGGAGACCTGGCGCAACGGGCTCGCGGAGTGGGCGCAATCGCCCGATCGCATCGCGCGCTTCCGCAACAGTGTCGATATCGCCATCTACACGCCCGGCTCGGAGGCCGGGCTGCCGCTCTCCGTGCTGCGCTCGTTCTCCGCGCCGCCGCCCGAGATGATGAACGACACCGACGCGCTGCGCGGTCGCGTCAACGCCGTCGTTTCCGGACTGCTGAATCTGCTCGGGCGTGACGCGGATCCGGTCAACAGCCGCGAGCACGTTCTGCTGTCGAATCTCCTCGAGCGCGCGTGGCGCGACGGAATCAGCCTCGACGTCGCGAGCGTGATCGCTGCCGTGCAGCGGCCGCCTTTCGACAGGGTGGGCGCGTTCGACCTCGAGACCTACTTCCCGGCGCGCGAACGGCTCGAGCTGGCGATGGCCATCAACAATCTGCTCGCGTCGCCGGGCTTCTCGGCGTGGACGACGGGAGAGCCGCTCGACGTGCAGCGGCTGCTGTTCACCGCGAAGGGCAAGCCGCGCATCTCGATCATCTCGGTAGCGCATCTCTCCGACTCCGAGCGGATGTTCATCGTCACGCTCGTGCTCAACGAAGTGATCGCGTGGATGCGCACTCAGTCCGGCACGGGCTCGCTGCGGGCGATCCTCTACATGGACGAGATCTTCGGCTACTTCCCGCCGACGGCGAATCCGCCGTCGAAGCAGCCGATGCTCCAGCTCCTCAAGCAGGGACGCGCGTTCGGCCTCGGCTGCGTGCTCGCCACGCAGAACCCGGCGGATCTCGACTACAAGGGCCTGGCGAACGCCGGCACGTGGTTCATCGGCCGGCTTCAGACCGAGCGCGACAAGATGCGCGTGATCGAAGGGCTGCAGAGCGCGCTCGGCGATGCGCTGGGGCAGGAACGCGGCGCGCTCGACCGCATGCTCTCGAACCTCCCGCAGCGCGTGTTCCTGATGCGCAACGTGCACGAGAAGGGTCCGGTGCTCTTCAAGACGCGCTGGACGCTTTCGTATCTGCGCGGACCGCTCACGGGCATGGAGATCTCGCGGCTCATGGGTCCGCACAAGTCGGAAGCGCGCCGCGGAGCGCAGGCGCCGTCCGCGACGCAGCTCGCGGCCGGCGAGAACGCGTTCCCGCGGCCGACGCTGCCTCCCGACGTGCCCGAGTACTTCATGCCCCGCGTCGCGACGGCCGAGGCCATCACCTACCGCCCGATGATCATGGGCACCGCGAAACTGCACTTCGTGGACGCGAAGCTCGGGCTCGACGAGTGGTGCGCGAGGGCCTATCTCGCACCGCTCTCCGAAGACGGTGAGCGCGTGCTGTGGAACGAAGCCCGGGTCATACCCGAGCTGCCCGCGCGCCTCGAGAGCGAGCCCGCGGCGCAGGCCAGCTTCGCGCCGCTGCCCGCGACGGCACTGCGCTCCGCAGCCTACCGCGCGTGGGGCCGCTCGCTCGCCGCACACCTCTACGAGACCGCGCGTCTCGAGGTGCTCGTCTGCGATACGCTCGACATGAGCTCGGAGCCGGGCGAGAGTGAGCGCGACTTCCGTGCCCGGCTCGCGCTGCGCGTGCGCGAGAAGCGCGACGCCGAAGTCGAGGCGCTGCGGCGCAAGTACGCGCCGCGCTTTGCCTCGCTCGAGGAGCGCGAACGGCGCGCAGCGGAGCGCGCCGCGCGCGAGCGTTCGCAGCTCTCGCATCAGAAGATGCAGACGGCTCTCTCGGTCGGCGCGTCGATCCTCGGCGCTCTGCTCGGCAGGCGCCGACTGTCGGCCACGACCGTTCAGCGTGCGGCCACCGCCGCACGCGCCGCGGGACGCATCGGCCGCGAGAGCGAAGACGTCGAGCGCGCGGACGAGAATCTGGAAGCCGTGCAGAAGAAGCGCGCCGAGCTTCAGCAGCAGTTCGAGGCGGACTGTGCCGCCATCGAGCGCGTGCTCGATGCCGCGAACGTCGAGCTGCGGCGCGTGCGCGTGAGCCCGCGCAAGTCGGACATCACCGTCGAGGAAGTAGCCCTCGTATGGACGCCTTGGCGGCGAGGCGCGGACGGCTTACCCTCGCCCGCTTTCCAAGTCGGAGCGCCTGGAACATGAAAGAGCTGATCGATGCGCTCGTGCGCGAGCTCCGGATCGACGAGAACCAGGCACGCGGCGGCGCGGGCCTGCTGTTCCGCGCGGCCTGCGACAAGCTCGGCGCCGGAGAGTTCGCGAAGCTCCTGGGCGGCCTGCCCGGTCTCGACGATCTCATGCGGCAGGCTCCCGAGAGCGGCGCGGGCCGGCTCTTCGGCGGTCTCGCCTCTGCGCTCGGTGCCGGCAACGCAGCGATACTCGCCGAAGTGCTGGCCGGCTTCGGCAAGCTCGGCCTGTCGCAGGACCAGGCGAAGCGCTTCGTTCCGGTGATCCTTTCCTTCCTGCGCGAACGACTCGGGCCGGAAGTCGTCGCAACTCTCGAGTCCGCATTGCGTCGTTGAACATGCATCGTCTCTTCCGTCTTCTTCCGCGTCTTCGCTCGACCCGTGTCCGTCATTCCAACACCTGGCTCGCCGTGCTCCTCGCCTGCGCCCTGAGCGCGTGCACGGGCGATGCCGCGCCATCCGGCGACGGTTCGTCCGCTGCGGAAGGAGAGCTGCGCGTCGGCACGTATCGCGCCACGCTCGCTCTGCCAGGAGGCGAGCTGCCCTTCGGGCTCGAGATCGCGCGGGAGGGCGGGCAGTACGTGGCCTATCTCGTGAACGGCTCCGAGCGCGTGCGGGTGCCGGAGGTCACCGTCGCGGACGGGCGCATCGAGATGATCATGCCCGGCCTGCGCAACACGCTCAGCGCACGCATCACGCGCACGGGACTCGAGGGCGAGGTGGTGCTGGTCAAGCTCAACGAGAAGAACCAGCACATTCCCTTCGCGGCCGAATACGGCGCGACCCATCGCTTCATCGCGCAGCCGGAAGGCGAAAGTGCCGATCTCTCCGGGCGCTGGTCCGTGACGTTCACGGAGGAATCGGGGAAGCAGTATCAGGCGGTAGGCGAGTTCACACAGCGCGGCCACGAGCTCACCGGCACCTTCCTCACGCCGACCGGCGATCACCGCTTCCTCGCGGGCGATGTGGAAGGCGATGAGTTCGCGCTCTCGACCTTCGACGGTGCGCGCGCCTTCCTGTACCGCGGCCGGATCAACCGCCGCGGCGAGATGGAGGGCACGTACTGGTCGGGACTCGCATGGCAGGAGAGGTTCGTCGGACGGCGCGACGACTCGGCCACGCTCGCCCAGACCGAGACGACGGCGCTGCGCGACGGCGCCGACTCGCTCGACTTCACCTTCCCCGATCTCGACGGGAATCCGGTTTCGCTCAGCGACCCCCGCTTCGCGAGCAAGGTGATCGTGATCACGCTCGCGGGGAGCTGGTGTCCGAACTGCCACGACGAGGCCGCGTTCCTCGCGCCCTACTATCTGCGCAATCGCGATCGGGGCCTCGAGGTGATCTCGCTCATGTTCGAGCACTTCGGCGACTTCGATCAGGCCGTCGCCGCCACCCGGCGCTTCCGTGAGCGCTACGACATCCGGTACACCACGCTCATCGCAGGAGTCTCGGACAAGGAGCAGGCGGCGCAGAAGCTGCCGCAGCTCAACGGGATCTACGCCTTCCCCACGACGCTGTTCCTCGACCGCCAGGGCCGCGTACGCAAGATCCACACGGGTTTCGCCGGCCCTGCGACGGGCGAGCACTATCAGCGGCTGATCGAGGAGTTCGACTCGACCATCGAGCAGCTCCTCGCCGAGACCGGCGAAAGCGTCGCCGAGCACCGGCCCGACGGCGCGTGAGGGTCCGCGCAGGAATCAGCGAGCGGAAACCGTGAGTCCCGCTCCGGTTTCCGCCGGAGGAGCACGATGCCATCGTTCGATGTCGTCTCCGAGCTCGACGCTCACGAGATCACCAATGCGGTCGATCAGGCGAACCGCGAGCTGGCCCAGCGCTTCGACTTCAAGGACACGGGCGCGCGCTTCGAGCTCGAGGACTTCGTCGTGACGCTCCACGCGCAGGTGGAGTTCCAGCTCAGGCAGATGCTCGAGATTCTCAAGATGCGGCTCTCCAAGCGCGGCGTCGACGTCGCATGCATGGAGGTGAAGGAGCCGCAGACGTCGCTCTCGGCCGCGCGGCAGCAGGTCGTCCTGCGTCACGGAATCGACGCGGAGACGGGACGGAGGATCACGCGCATCATCAAGGACTCGAAGCTCAAGATCCAGGCGAGCATCCAGGGCGACAAGGTGCGCGTCACGGGCAAGCAGCGCGACGACCTGCAGGCCGCCATTCAGTTGCTGCGCAGGTCGGATCTCGGCGTCCCGCTGCAGTTCAAGAACTTCCGCGACTGAAGTTTCTCAGCCGGCACGCGGGACCGTTCGCGCTCTTCATGGATTCGGCCGGCTGTTCTCCATCAGCGCTGCGGCTTCGTCGGGCGCGGCGACCGTCACGCCGAGGTCCCGCAGCAGTCCGTCCTCGAGTCCGTAGATCCAGCCGTGAACGCTGAGCGGCTGACCCCGCGCCCATGCATCGCGCACGATCGTCGTCGCGCAGACGTTGATGACCTGCGAGATCACGTTGAGCTCGCACAGACGGTCCGAGCGTGCGGCCGGGTCCTCGATGCGTGCGAGCTCCGCCTCGTGCCTGTGCCTGACGTCCTGCACGTGCCGCAGCCAGTTGTCCGCGAGTCCGATCCTTTCGCCGCGCAACACGGCGCCCACGCCGCTGCAGCCGTAGTGACCGCACACTATGACGTGCTTCACGTGCAGCACGTCGATCGCGAACTGCAGGACCGAAAGGCAGTTGAAGTCGGTGTGCGCGACGACGTTGGCGACGTTGCGGTGAACGAAGAGCTCGCCCGGCAGGAGACCGACGATCTCGTTCGCGGGCACACGGCTGTCCGCGCAGCCGATCCACAGATACTGGGGCGACTGCTGGCGCGCGAGTCGGCTGAAGAACGCCGGATCCCCCTTGCGGATTCGCTCCGACCAGGCCCGGTTGTTGGCGAAGAGGTGCTCGAGGATGCGCATGGCAGAGAGTCTCAGGGCGCTTTCGCAGGCGTGCGGTGTGAATCGATCAGCGCGCAGAGCGCTTCGGTCGCCTCGACCGCGCTCGGCCCGAGGCGACTCAGGCGCCGGTCCGTGAACTCGAGGAGCCTTCCCGTGCGAACGGCGCGCAGCTTCCCGAAGCGCCGCCACTCCGCGAGCCATTCGCGCGCGGCTTCGGGCGCTCCGATCGCGATGATCATGTCCGGATCGCGCGCGATCACCGCTTCGATCTGCACGGCAGGCCCCGGCTCGCGCAGATCGCCGAAGACATTGCGCGCACCGCACAGGCGCAGCGCGTCGCTCATGAGGTGGCGGCCGCCCACGGTGTAGAGCGGTCGGTTCCACACCTGAAGCAGCACGCTCGGCCGCTCGGCGCTGCCGCGCCGGTTCTCAAGACGCTCGAGGCGCGCCTCGATCTCGCGGGCCGCGGCTTCGGCGACGTCCTGCGTGCCGGCGAGCCGTCCGAGGCGCCGCAGAGAGTCGGGAAGCGCCTCGAGGGTGTCGACCTGATTGCGATAGATCGGAATGCCGAGCCGCTCGAGTTGCGCGGTCTGGGCGGGATTGTTGCCGCCGGGCCAGACGACGGCGAGATCCGGGCGCAGCGCGACGACGCGCTCGACGTCGATCGCACCCGCACCGCCGATGCGCGGGATGTGGCGCGCGGCGGGCGGCTCGTCGGAGTGCTCGACCGTGGCGACGATCCGATCACCGGCGCCGGCGGCAAAGAGCATCTCCGTCGCCCCCGGGGCGAGGCTCACGATGCGCTCCGGCGGCCGCGCGAGCTCGAGGCTGCGGCCCGTATCGTCGTAGATGGCGTCCGCGGCGCACGGTGCGGCGGCGCCGAGGTACAGGATCAGCAGCGCCGCGGCGCTCTGCAGGATGCCGCCCAGTCGGTGAATCGCGATCAGAGCGTCAGTTCCCCTTGTGCTCGCACCGCTCTTACTTGAGCGAGCCCGGACGGCGCAGCATCTTGCGGATCTCCGCCAGGTGCATCTCCTCCGCGGCGATCTGCGCGCGCGCGTACTCCTCGAGCATGATGCTCCAGCCCGTCACCTGGTTGAGCAGATCCCGGTACGCCGCGAGCCCTTCCTCTTCGTGCTGGAGCGACTCCTGCAGGATCTCGTCGATGTTGTGCTTGTGGGTCTCGAGCAGCGCGCCGATCTTGAGACTCGGATGACCGCCGAGGCTCGTGATGTGCTCGCCCGCGAGCGCCGCGTGTGCCTGCGACTCGTCGGCCTGCGAGCGCAGCCAGCTCACGATCGGTATGCGGTTGTGCCCGAAGATCATGAAGCTGTAGTGCATGTAGCGCACCACGCCGGCGAGCTCGAGCTCGAGGATACGGTTGAGCGTCTGGATGACCGCTTCGGTCTTCTGATCGTTCGCCGCGGTGCTCATGGGCGTGCTCCTGCCTGAGGTCGAGGAAGGGGACGGCAGTGTACGCGGCACGCCTGCCGCGTCCAGCCCACGGTCCGTGGCCGCGCGGTACTGGACATCTGTCTAGTCATTGACACTGTGTCAATGAAGCGGCATGCTGCGCGCATGAGCTACATCGCCGAACGCCGTCTGGAAGAGAAGGAGCGGCGCCGGGCGCAGATTCTCGACGCCGCGGAGGCCGTGGCCGCGAAGGCGGGCTGGGACGCCGTGACCATGGATCAGGTCGCCCGCAAGGCCCGGCTGTCCCGCGCGCTGCTCTACGTCTACTTCAAGGACAAGACCGATCTCATGTTCGGGATCGGCGAGCGCGCGATCGAAGCGCTCGGAGAACGCTTCGCCGATGCCGTCAGGGGCCGTGAGCTGGGGCGCGACCAGCTCCAGGCAATGGGCCGCGCGTACGTGAGCTTCGCGCGGGAAATGCCCGTGTACTTTGAGATCGTCGCGCGCTGCGAGCTGCACTCGGCGAGCCAGCACGAGCTGCAGGGCAACGAGGGAGCCTGTGCGCAGGCGGGCGAGCGGCTGCAGCAGCTCATGGTGGAAACCATCCAGCGCGGAATCGCGGACGGCTCGCTGCGCCCCGACCTCGGTCAGCCGGAAGTCGTCGCGATCGCGCTGTGGGCCTTCATGCACGGCGTCGTTCAGCTCATGACGACGAAGGCGAACTTCCTGGCCCTGCGTGGCGTGACGGCGGAACAGCTCGTCGACGCGGCCATCGAGATCGCCACGCGCGGCATCGGCAGTAGTGAACCTTCCGGACGGCGGCGCGCATGAGGACGCTGCGACGCATAGGATGCGGTCTGCTCGCCGCGTGCGCCGTCCAGCTCGCGGCGTTCGGCCAGGAGCCCGCGCCGCTCGGTCAGGTGATCGACGACTACGTTCGCGAGGGTCTGCGCTCGAACCTCGCGCTGCGCTCCGAGTCGCTGGAAGTGGAGCGTCAGCTCGCGGCGCTCGATCAGGCACGCGCCCGTTTTCTGCCGACCATCGCCTTCGAGGCGCGCTACTCGCGCGCCGACGGCGGACGGCAGATCGATTTCCCGGTGGGCACGCTCCTCAATCCTGTGTACAGCACGCTCAACGAGCTGCTCGCGGCACAGGGACGCGGCACGCCTTTTGCGCCCATCGAGGACCAGACGTTCGATTTCCTCCGCGAGCGCGAGCAGGACACGCGTCTCACGCTGCGGCAGCCGATCTACGCGCCGGCGATTCCCGCGGCAGTGCGCGCACAGCGCGCGCTCCTCGAGTCCGCGCAGTTCGGCCGCGTCGCGCTCGCGCGGCGTCTCAAGCGCGACATCACGGTCGCCTATCTCGACTGGCTGCGCGCGTCGCGCGCGGTGGAGATCGTGCAGGCGAGCCTCGAGCTCCTGGAGGAGAACCTGCGCGTCAACGAATCGCTGTTCCGCAACGGCAAGCTCACTCAGGATCAGGTGCTGCGCGCCCGCGCGGAGCTCCTCGAAGTCGAGCAGCAGCTCCGCGAGGCACGCGACGCGGTCGCTCAGGCGCAGAGCTACGTGAACTTCCTGCTCAATCGTTCTCTCGACGAGCCGCTGCGTGCCGCGGTCATCGAACGCGAGATCGAGCGTACCACTCAGGATCTCGCGGCGCTGCGCGCCGCCGCGCTCGCGAACCGCCCCGAGCTCGATCAGCTCGAAAGCGCCGCGAAAGCCGCGCAGGCGCGCGAGCACCTCGCGCGCGCAGCGCTCAAACCCACGCTGTCACTCGGGGTCGACGGCGGGATTCAGGGCGAGGAGTATGGCTTCGGCAGCGGCCGCAACTTCGGAATGATCTCGCTCCTCCTGCAGTGGGAGCTCTTCGACGGTGGAGCCCGGCGCGCCGAGGTGCGCAGCGCACGCGCCGCGGCCCGCCAGGCCGAGACCCGGCGCGACGAGCTCGCGCAGCAGATCCAGCTCGAAGTCCAGCAGGCGCTCGACCGCCTGCAGACCGCAGCCGATTCGCTCGCCATCGCGGAGGCGCGCCTCGAAGCCGCACAGGCCGGTTTCCGCATCGCGAGCCGCAAGCGCGACGAAGGCGTGATCAGCCAGGTGGAGTTCATCGACGCGCGCAGCGCCCTCACGCGCGCCGAGCTCAATCTCAACCTCACCCGCTTCGAGCTGCTCTCGCGGCAGGCGGAGCTCGATTACGCAACGGCGGCAGGCCCGCTGCCCCTCGATCTGGCAGGTCCTGCCATGGAAGGACGGTGACATGACGCGCCTGCAGTTCCACATTCCCTTCGTCTGTGCGGTGCTGCTCCTCGGAGCCTGCGCTCGGGAGACCGCCGAGATCGCTCCGCGTCCCACGCCGGTGCGTGTGCAGCCCGCCGTTGCAGGACCTGCAAGCCCCGCCATCGAGACGAACGGCATCGTCGCGACGCGCGACGAGCTGCGGCTGTCGTTCCTCGTCGGCGGCGTGATCGCGCGCATCGACGTCGAGGCCGGTCAGACCGTCCGCGCCGGCCAGCAGCTTGCGACGCTGGAGCTCACGGATATCGATGCACAGGTCGCGCAGGCGCGCCAGCTCGCCGAGCAGGCACAGCGCGAGCTCGAGCGGGGTGAGCGGCTGCACGCCGATCAGGTGATCAGTCTCGAGCAGCTCGAGCAGCTCCGCACGCAGGCGGCTCTGCGCCGCGCGCAGCTCGAAAGTGCACGCTTCAACCGTCGCCACGCCGTCATCGTCGCACCGCGCGACGGCGTCGTGCTGCGTCGTCTTGCCGAAGACGGCGAAACGGTCGCCGCGGGTCAGCCGGTGCTCGTGCTCGGCGCACGCGACCGCGGCTACATCGTGCGCGCCGCCCTGGCGGATCGCGAGCTGGTGCAGCTCTCCATCGGCGACCCGGCAGAGATCCGTCTCGATGCCTGGCCGGGCACGGTGTTCTCCGGCCGCGTCGTGGAGCTCGCGCGCGCCGCCGACGAGCGCAGCGGACTGTTTCCGATCGAGGTCCAGATCGACGACCCGCCGCCGGGCATCGCAAGCGGGCTGGTGGCGAAGCTCTCCATCTCGCCGACCGTTGCCCGTGAGCGGCAGCTCACTCACGTGCCGATCGACGCCGTCGTCGAAGGCGAGGGCCGCACGGCGAGCGTGTTCGTCGCGCACGACGGCCATGCGCAACGTCGCTCCGTGCAGATCGCCTTCTTCTCCGGCGACTCGGTCGCGCTCGCAGGCGGTCTCGAGCCCGGCGAGCCGGTCGTGACGGCAGGCGCGCTCTACCTCGAGGACGGCGCACCCATCGAGATCGTCGACGATCCGCAGATCGCCGCGGAAGCGTCGGCGGGAAGCTGAGCCGCCGGACGTACGGCATCGAACCGGGAGATCCGGCAGGGAGCGCATCATGTCGCTGCTCGAGTTTCCGATCCGCCGCTACCCGTTCACGCTCGTCGTGTTCCTGTGCCTCGTGGTGCTGGGGTGGTACGCGTTCCTCAGCGTCCCGCGCGAGGAGGATCCGCATCTCGAGGTGGCGGCGTTCTTCATCACCGCGATCTATCCGGGCGCCGATCCGCGCGATCTCGAGCGCCTCGTGGCGAAGCCCATCGAGGACCGAATCACCGAGCTCGACGACGTCAAGCGCATCGAATCGACGATCAGCGACGGCGTGGCCTTCGTCGCCGTGGAGTTCGCCGCGCAAGCGGACGAGGACGCGAAGTACGACGAGGTCACGCGCGAGATCAACGCGCTGCGGCCGGAGCTTCCCGCGGAAGTCGCCTCCATCGAGATCCGCAAGGCGAGCCCGGCCATGGTCAACATCGTGCAGATCGCGCTCGTTTCCGAGGACGCGCCGTATCCGGAGCTCGAGGACTACGCGCGCGATCTGCGCGACGCGATCAAGAACGTCGACGGCATTCGGTCCGCGGAAGTCTGGGCGCTTCCGCAGCGCGAGCTGCGCGTGGAGCTCGACCTCCTGCGGATGAGCGAACTCGGCATCGCGCCTGCGCGCGTCGTGCAGGCGCTGCAGAGCGAGAACGCGAACATCCCGGCGGGCTTCGTCGATCTCGGCCCGCGCACCTTCAGTCTCAAGACTTCGGGCAGCTACTCGTCGCTCGACGAGGTGCGCGACACGGTCGTCGCCGCGGTCGATGGACGGATCGTGCGGGTGCGCGACATCGCGCGCGTGAGCTGGGAGACGCAGCCCTACAGCTACATCGGCCGCTTCAACGGCAAGCGGGCCGTGTTCGTCACGGCGAATCAGAAGGAGGGCTACAACATCCTGCGGGTGCGCGAGGCGCTCGCGAAGACCCTCGACAGCTTCGAGAGAACGCTGCCGAAGCGCATCAGACTCGAGCGCGGTTTCGATCAGGCGCGCAACGTCGAGGCCCGGCTCGCGCGGCTCTACACGGACTTCTGCATCGCGATCTCGCTCGTGCTCCTCACGCTCCTGCCGCTCGGCTGGCGCGCGGCGGGGATCGTGATGGTGTCCATTCCGCTGTCGCTCTGCTTCGGCATCGCGGTCCTGTACTTCCTCGGCTACTCGCTGAACCAGATCTCGATCGCGGGCTGTGTGGTCGCGCTGGGTCTCCTGGTGGACGACTCCATCGTGGTCGTCGAGAACATCGCGCGCCATCTGCGCGAAGGGAAATCACGCGTCGCGGCGGCCATCGATGGCACGCGGCAGATCTTCGTCGCCATCCTCGGCTGCACCGCGACGCTGATCTTCGCCTTCGTGCCGCTCATGGCGCTGCCGGGCAATCCCGGCAAGTTCATCCGCGTGCTGCCCACGACCGTCATCGCCACCATCGTGGGTTCGCTCCTCATCGCGCTCTTCATCATTCCGTTCCTGGCCAGCCGGCTGCTGAAGGAGAACGAGGACCCGCACGGCAACCGCCTGCTGCAGCGGGTGATGGATGCGATCCATCGCTACTACCGCCCCGCGCTGCACTACTGCCTGCAGCGGCCGAAGGCCACCGCGCTGGTCGCCATCGGCGGCTCTCTCGCCGTCTCGGCGGTGCTGATTCCGATCATCGGGACGAGTCTCTTCCCGAAGGCGGACACGCCGCAGTTCCTGATCTCGATCGAGACGCCGAACGGAACGAGTCTCGAGCGCACCGACGAGGTGTTGCGCTTCGTCGAGGCGCAGCTCGCCGCCAATCCGGAGGTGAAGAGCTGGTTCGCGAACCTCGGGCACGGCAACCCGCAGGTCTACTACAACCACATCACCCGCCGTGACGCCGCGCATTACGCCGAGGTGTTCGTGCAGCTCCACGAGTACGACACGCGCCGGACGCCGCTCATGCTCGACGAGCTGCGGGCGAAGCTCGACCGCTATCCGGGCGCGCGCATCCAGGTGAAGGAGTTCGTCAACGGCATTCCGATCAGCGCCCCGATCTCGGTGCGCGTGGTCGGCCCGGATCTCGAAACGATCGAGGAGCTCGCCGCGCGCGTCGAGCGGCTGCTCGAGACCACGCCCGGCACGCGCGACGTGCAGAATCCGCTCAAGGTCTCGCGCACGAACCTGCGTCTCGCCGTCGACACGCAGAAGGCGAGCCTGCTCGGCGTGCCGACCGTTGAGTTCGATCGCGCGGTGCGCCTGTCGGTGTCGGGACTGCCCGTCGGCACGTTCAAGGATGCGGACGGCGAGCAGTACGACATCGTCGTGCGCACGCCGATCGGCACCCGGGCCGATCTCGGCGCCCTGAATCAGGTCCGCGTGCCGTCGCTCTCGGGCGCGGCGCTTCCCATCTCGCAGCTCGCGACGCTGGAGTTCGAGAAGGCGCCGACGGTGATCCAGCGCTGGCAGCGCCAGCGTGCGGCGACGATCGACGCCGACGTGCAGCGCGGCTTCAACACCGCGAAGGTGACGGCGGACGTCGTGCGCCGCCTCGACGCGATGGACTGGCCGCCGGGGTACGGCTACTCGCTCGGCGGCGAAGCGGAATCGAGTGCGGAGTCCTTCAGCGGCATCGGCACGGCGATCATCGTCGCGCTGTTCGGGATCTTCGCGATCCTCGTGCTCGAGTTCGGCAGCTTCAAGTCGACGCTGATCGTGCTCACCGTGGTACCGCTCGGCGTGCTCGGCGGTCTGGTGATGCTGCTCCTCACCGGCAACACCATCTCGTTCACCGCCAGCATCGGGTTCATCGCCCTCATCGGCATCGAGATCAAGAACTCGATCCTGCTGGTCGACTTCACGAACCAGCTCCGCGAGCAGGGCGTTCCGCTCGACGAGGCGATCGAGCGCGCCGGCGAGATCCGCTTCCTGCCGATCCTGCTCACCTCGGCCACCGCGATCGGCGGACTCCTGCCGCTCGCCGTGCAGAACATCGGTCTCTATTCACCCATGGCGTGGGTCATCATCGGCGGGCTCATCACCTCGACGCTGCTCGCGCGGCTGGTGACCCCGGTGATGTACCGGCTCATTCCGCCCGAGATTCACCCTGTCGCTGCTCACGCCGGAGGCGCCGTCCGGCCGGCGCAGCAACCGGCGTGACGCGCGTCACGGGCGCGGCGGAAGAGCGTCGCAGTCTGCGGTGCAGGCGCGCCGCATGCCCTGACGCGGCCTGCGCGGTTGCAGGCGTCGCACGTTTCGGAAAGGGGCATTTCGCTCCCGCGCGCCGCGCGTGTACCCTCGAAGCATGTCCGTGACCAATCCGAGGGGATCGGCCCAGCGCCTCGACGAGCTGCGGTGCCGGCATTCGTTCGGGCAGGAAGTCGTGCGCCCCGGCGAGCGCCGGACCCTGTGGGTTGCGGTGCTCACGGCCGTGACCATGCTGGTGGAGATCGCGGCCGGGCTCCTGTTCGGCTCCATCGCGCTGCTCGCCGACGGCCTGCACATGGCCTCACACACGGCCGCGCTCGGTATCGCGGTCGGCGCGTACATCGTCGCGCGGCGGCTCGCGAGCGACCGGCGATTCAGCTTCGGCACGGGCAAGGTCAATGCGCTCGCCGGATTCACGAGCGCCCTGATGCTCGCCGGCTTCGCCGCGCTCATGGCCTGGGAAAGCCTGCTGCGCTTCATTCAGCCGGTCGAGATCGCCTACCAGCAGGCGCTTGGCGTCGCGACGCTCGGGCTCGTCGTCAACGCGATCAGCGCGCTGATTCTCGCCTCCGGCGGGCACGATCACGGACACGCGCATCACGGTGGTCACGGCCACGCACACTCACATCACGGTGCTCACGCGCACGACCACGATCCCGCGCACGAGACGCGGGAATCGACGCACCGGAAACTGCTGCGCGGCGACGGTCACCGGCACGGCGATCACAATCTGCGGGCCGCGTATCTGCACGTGCTCGCCGATGCGCTGACGTCGGTGCTCGCGATCGTCGCGCTGCTCGGCGCGTGGCTCTACGGCTGGGTGTGGCTCGACCCCGTGATGGGAATCGTCGGCGCGCTGCTGGTGGGGATCTGGTCGTGGAATCTCGTTCGCGAAACCGCGCGTGTCCTGCTCGATCGGGAAGCGCCCGATGCCGTGCGCGATGCGGTAGTCCGCGCCGTCGAGGACGACTCGACGAACGTCGCGGATCTCCACATGTGGTCGATCGGACCGGGGATCTACACGCTGATCCTGGCCGTGCGCACGCCGCGGCCGCGGCCGCCCGAGGATTACAAGGCGCGCCTCCCCGCCGATCTCGGGATCGTCCATCCCATCATCGAGGTCCGGCAGGCCGGGAACCCGGCCGCCGCGCAGAGCTGAGCCCCGCCAGGGAGCCGGCCTACTGCCCAGCCCCCTGCTGAAGCGCTGCCAGCCGCACCGTCGACCCTGCTGCCTCGGGCTCCTCGATGCCGATGATGCCTGCGGCCCAGTGGATGACCGGCCGCACACGCGGCGAGGCGAGCTCGAGCGCCTCTTCGATGTCGACCCAGCGCCACTCGTGGTGCTCCGGCTGCCCGAGCTCGGGCCGCACGGGAAGCGTCACGTCGGCAGTGGACGTCTCGGCGAGGTAATAGCGGGCGATCTTGTTGCGGCTGTAGGGCGCCGTCTCGTAACAGACTTCGCCCCAGGTGAATCGCAGGTCCTCGATGAGGGTCTCTTCGACCACTTCTCGGCGGGCGGCAACGAGCGGGTCCTCGCCCGGCTCCACCAGACCCTTGGGGAAATCCCAGTTCCGGTAGGCACGCAGCAGCAGGAACCGCCACCCCTCAGGCGTACGCCGCACCACCACGACGCCCGCAGAGAGGCGTGGAGTGCGTAGCGCCTTCATTTGTCCGCCCCGTCGCCTTGGGCGACGGATCCCCGTTCCGCGCCCTGCCCGCTACATGGGCAGGGCCCGATACTGTCGCTGGACGGCATGTCCTTCTCGGTTGTGCAGGTGCTCGAAGGGCACCCGGATCAGCCTCCGGACGGCGTGAACGGCACGCCGGCCCGGGGGTTCCCGGTTCAAGGATAGCAGGGGTTGGCGGAGGATGCCGCCTGGGGGGCCGACCGGCCTGCCAGGCTCTAGACACAGTCTACGCCGCGGCGGTTACGTTCTGGCGAACGGCCGCCGCGGCGCGACTGCGGAGGGGGGACCTGTCAGGCAGCCGCCGCCTGTGCCCGGGCGGCGCTCGCCTCGTACTCGAGCACGCCGGCCACGGCGTGGATCACCGCCGCGATGCGCACGGCGCTCTGGATGGCCTCGCGCGTCACCTCGTGCTGGCGCAGCACGCGCTCGTGCGAGGAGACGCACAGACCGCAGCCGTTGATCGCGGACACCGCGAGCGACAGCAGCTCGAAAGTCGTCTTGTCGATGCCCGGATTGCCGATCACGTTCATGCGCAGGCGCGCGGGCATCTGCTTGTACTCCGGATCCTCCACGAGGTGGAGGAAGCGGTAGTAGATGTTGTTCATGCCCATGATCGCCGCCGCGGCGCGCGCGGCGTTGACATGGCTCGCATCGAGGTGGGCGCTCGCGATCGCCTCGATGTCGCGCGCGAGCGCCGTGTTCCGCGCAGCGATCGCCGACGCGAGCGCGACGGCCCAGATCTGCTGCTCGGTGAGGCCCGGCGCACCGCTCGGCGAGAGCACCGTACCCAGGTTGAGTTTCAGGTCGCGCGCGTAGTCGGGCAGCGCGTCGCGAATGGTGTCGAGAGTCGTCATCGTCGATGCTCCTCGTTGCGGGAAGTGCCCGCGGGCATCGCGCCCGCGGGCCTTCGCGTAGTACGCCAGTCGGTCAGTCTCGGGGACTCACCCTGATCAGGCGACCTTCAGCGTCTCCTGACCCTTCTCCCAGCCGCACGGGCACAGCTCGTCCGTCTGGAGCGCGTCGAGAACGCGCAGCACCTCTTCGGGGTTGCGGCCGACGTTGAGGTCGGTGACGTAGACGAAACGGATGATGCCGTTCGGGTCCACGATGTACGCCGCACGCTGCGCGACGCCTTCCGCCGGATCGAGGATGCCGAGGGCCGTCGAGAGCTCCCGCCTGATGTCAGAGAGCATCGGGAACGGCAGGTCCTTCAGGTCCTCGTGGTTGCGCCGCCAGGCAAGGTGCACGTACTCGCTGTCGATGCTCACACCGAGGATCTGTGCGTCGCGATCCTTGAACTCGCGGTCGAGCTTGCCGAAGCCGGCGATCTCCGTCGGGCACACGAAGGTGAAGTCCTTCGGCCAGAAGAAGACGACGAGCCACTTGCCCGGGAAGCTGTTCCGGTCGAACGTCTGGAACGCGTTCTTCATGTCCGTCGAGACGACGCCGGTCAGCTTGAACTCCGGAAACTTCTGTCCAACACCCAGCATTTTCGTGATTCCTCCTAAAGGGTTCGTATCGGTTCCTCGCGGGTCGGAGCGCATGATGCGTCCCGCCGCTTAATTGGTCCAATCGATTGACCTTATAATTTCGATAGACATGCTCTATCGAATGGGGCCGCCGATGCCGGATCTCAAGCTCAAGGACCTTCGCTACCTCGTGGCCGTCGCGGACACGCGCCATTTCGGCCGCGCCGCCGAGCGCTGCTTCGTGAGCCAGCCGACCCTCTCCACCCAGATCAGGAAGCTCGAGGAGTACCTCGGCGTGCAGCTCATCGAGCGCCGGCCGAGGCGCATCGCGCTCACCGGTGCCGGGGAGCAGATCGTCGCGCAGGCCCGGCGCATCCTGGAGGCGAGCGACGAGGTGGTTGCGATCGCCCGTGCACACCGCGACCCCCTGGCGGGCACGCTGCGCATGGCGCTCCTGCCGACGATCGGACCGTATCTGCTCCCGCACATCGCGCCGCGGATCCGCAAGGCACTGCCACGGCTCGAGCTGCTGCTGTACGAACACCGGACGGCCCCGATGCTCGAGCGGCTGCATTCGGGCGAGCTCGACCTCGGCATTCTCGCCCTGCCCGTCGACCTCGACGGCCTCGAAGCGCGCGAGCTGTTCGAGGAGCCCTTCATGGTCGCCATGCCGGATCAGCACCCGCTCGCGAAGCGCTCCACCATCCACGTGAAGGACCTCCGGAACGAGACGCTGCTGCTGCTCGAGGACGGGCACTGCCTGCGCGATCAGGCGCTCGAGGTCTGCAGCCGCGTCTCGATGCAGGAGAAGCAGGACTTCCGCGCCACGAGCCTCGAGACCTTGAGGCAGATGGTCGCCACGGGAGCCGGCGTGACGCTCCTGCCGGAGCTCGCGAGCCGCGGTCCCTACGCTGCCACGAAAGGGGTCGTCGTACGGCCATTCGCCAGGCCCGTGCCGTCGCGGCGGATCGGGGCGGTGTGGCGCAGGACCAGCGCGCGTCTGCCGGCGATCGAGGCCGTGTGCAAGCTCATCGCGGAGCAGTTCCGCTAGCGACGGTTCCGGCGGCGCCCGCGGCCACCTAAGATGGGACGCGGCCGACCCGCTCACGAGGTGCGCTCATGAACACACTTTCCGGCAAGACGCTGTTCATCACCGGTGCGAGCCGCGGGATCGGCAGAGCCATCGCGCTGCGCGCCGCGCGCGACGGCGCGAACGTCGCCATTGCCGCCAAGACGGCGGAGCCGCATCCGAAGCTTCCCGGGACCATCCACACGACGGCAGCCGAAGTCGAAGCGGCCGGCGGAAAGGCTCTCCCGCTCGCCGTCGACATCCGTTTCGAGGATCAGGTCGAACGCGCCGTCGCGCAGGCCGTGGAGCGCTTCGGCGGCATCGACATCCTGGTGAACAACGCGAGCGCGATCAGCCTCACCGGCACGCTCGCCACGCCGATGAAGCGCTTCGACCTCATGATGAGCATCAATCTGCGCGGCACCTTCCTGTGCTCTCAGGCGTGCATTCCGCACCTCAGGAAGTCCGCGAACCCGCACATTCTGACGCTCTCGCCGCCGCTCACTCTCGAGCCGAAGTGGTTCGCGCCGCACGTCGCGTACACCATTTCGAAGTACGGCATGAGCATGTGCGTTCTCGGGATGGCCGAGGAGCTGCGCAGGGACGGTATCGCAGTGAACGCACTGTGGCCGCGCACGATCATCGCCACCGCGGCGCTCGGCGTGATCCCGGGCGTGAATCTCGACGCCGCGCGACACCCCGAGATCGTCGCCGATGCCGCGTATCACATCCTCACGCGCGACAGCCGCACGACGACCGGCCGCTTCTTCATCGACGAGGACGTGCTCAGAGAAGCGGGCGTGACCGATTTCGATCGCTACGCAGTGAAGCCCGGCGTCCCGCTGCAGACCGATCTGTTCGTACCTGCTCCCTAGGACGCCGGCTGCGGCGTTTGAGATCTGCGCGCGAGCGCGATCGCCACGAGCACGACGGCACCGCCGACGATCTGCACGCCGGCGAGCTGCTCGCCGAGCAGCAGCCAGGCGTACACGGCCGCGGCAACGGGCTGCAGATAGAGTCCCACCGAACCCAGCGTCGCCGGCAGGTGTGCGAGCGCGTAGGCGATGAGACTCTGACCGAGGAACTGCGCAACGAGCGCGAGCCCCGCGAGCACCGCCCACCCGGTGAGCGTATCCGGCAGGAACCGCTGAGTGAGCGCGAGCGGCAGAAGCAGAATGGTGAAGACGAGCGTCGTGCGGAACATCAGCAATCCCGTGCCGAAGACGCTGCGCAGACGGGCAACGACGAGGATGTACCCGGCGTAGAAACCCGCGGTCGCGATCCCGAGCACGTCGCCGAGCAGCGCGCCGCGCGCCTGCCCGAGCTTCGGGCTGACGATGAGAAAGACGCCCGCGAGTGCCATCGCGAGTGCGGCGAGGAACGCTGGACGCGGCCGCTCGCGCCACAGGATCCAGGCGAACAGCGTCACGAAGAGCGGCGCCAGGTTCGCCTCGAGCGTGGAAGCCGCGATCGACGTGAGCAGCAATGACCAGTGCCAGAGCGCGAGATCCCCGGCGAAGAAGAAGCCGGCCCAGAAGAATCCCGCGCTCCATTCGCGCGACGAGCGTTCCTCACGAGCGACTCCTTCACGAGCGGCGCCGCGCCTCTCCGCCCAGGCCCACGCAGCGAGGAACGGCAGCGCGAGCGCACCGCGCCAGAACGCCGTCGCGGTCGGTCCGGTTTCCGAGAGCCGCACGAAGATACCGGAGCTGCCGATGGCGAGAGCGCCGGCAAGCAGCGCGAGCAGAGCGAGTGATTCGCGGCGGGATACGGGAATCGAGACCACGCGGCATTATGAGCGCAGGAAGAGGACGACGGGCAGAGGCGCCGATGACACTCTGGCATAATTCCATCGGACTCACACGCGGTGCAGGGACGTGAAGAAACTCCTGTCGACAGTCGTTCTCTTCGTCGTGGCATGCGCAGCCGTATCGCTGCTGCGGGCGCAAACGGTGCTCGCCGCTGAAGAGACGAAACCCGTCGTCGAGAACGCGTGGTTGCGCAGCCCTCCACCGGGCGGTGAAGTCACCGCGGCCTACTTCACCGTACGCAATCCGGGATCCACGGCGCTCGTCGTGCGCGGCGTGGAATCGCCCGTCGCCATGCACGCCATGCTGCACGAGACGACGGTCGTCGACGGCCAGTCGCGCATGCGCGAGCGCGAGAGGCTCGAGATTCCGCCCAACGGTACGCTGACGCTCGAACCGGGCGGGCTGCACGTGATGCTGCACGGCCTGCGGCGTCCGCTCGCGGTCGGCGAGCGCGTGCCGCTCGTGCTGCTCCTCGAAGACGGCGGCCGGATCGAGATCACCGCGGAAGTGCGGCCGCTCGGCGCACGGTGAGCCCGTGGTGGTGAGTCGGCCCGAAGCCGCGCCGGTTCACGTCACACCCTACGACCGTCTCGCGCTCACCGACGCCGAGGTCGAGCATTTCCTCGTCACGGGCGAGCACCAGCGCGAGCTCGCGGACTTCTTCGGCGAGGAAGAGTACCGGGAACTCACGCAGCTCGCGCGGCGCGCGCACAGCGTGCCGCTGCGGCGCGCCGCACCTCGGGTGTTCATCCTGCCGGGCATCATGGGCTCGCAGCTCGGCATGGCGCGCCGCCGGCCGCTGCCGCGCGACGTGCTCTGGCTCGATCCGCTCGACATCGCTTTCGGACGCCTGAAGCTCCTGCGTCTCCCCGGCCGCGCGCGGATCATCGCGCTCGGCGTCATTCTCTACACGTATCTGCGGCTCAAGCTCCGGCTCCGCGAAGCGGGCTTCGCTCCGGAGTTCTACACGTACGACTGGCGGCTCGACGTCGAGACGCTCGGCCGCGCGTTCGCCGCGCGGCTGCGCGCCGAGACCGGCCCGGCGATGATCGTCGCGCACAGCATGGGCGGCCTCGTGAGCCGCGCGGCGCTCACGCACCGTGGGCTCGACTCCGTACAGCGGCTCGTGCTGCTCGGCACGCCCAACTTCGGCTCCTTCGCACCCGTGCAGGCGCTGCGCGGGACATACGCCGTCGTACGCAAGATCGCGCGTCTCGATCTGCGGCACTCCGCGGAGGAGCTCGCGCAGCAGGTGTTCAGCACGTTCCCGAGCCTCTATCAGATGCTGCCCGCGCCGGGCCGCAGCGGCGCCGTCGATCTCTTCGACGCGCGCGCGTGGCCTCGCACGGGTCCGCGCCCGCGCGCGGAGCTCCTCGAGCAGGCGCGTTCGCTCGAGCGCCTGCTCGCTCCGGCGGACGAGCGCTTCGCGGCGATCGTCGGTGTCGACCAGGAAACGGTAACGGGCATCGAGCGCGACGGCGACGACTTCGTGTACACGATCACGCGGCAGGGTGACGGGACAGTGCCGATGACCTGTGCCGTGCTGCCCGGCGCGAGCACTCACTTCACGTCGGTGGCGCACAGCGATCTGCCGCGCGACGCGCTCGTCGCCTCCGCCGTGATCGACCTTCTGCGCGACGGCACGACACGGCGCCTGCCCGCGGAGTGGACGCGCGGCGGAATCGCACGGACGCAGATCAGCGATCGCGAGCTGCGCCGGACGCACAACGGCAAGGTCGACTTCGCCGCGCTGTCGCCCGACGAGCGGCGTGAGTTCCTGCAGAACCTCAACGAGCCGCCGCAGTTCGAGCTGCACGTGCCGGAGCCGCGCCGGGCCGCGCGTCGCGCTCACACGATCGGTGTACGGCGCGGCAGGTCGCGGCGAGCGCCAGGTACCGCTGCATCGCGCACACGACGGGCCCGCGCGCAGCTCGAGATCCGCGTCGAAGCGGGCGACATCGTCGAGGCACGCGCGCAGGCGCTCGCCGTCGCCGTGTTCCAGAACGTGCGGCCGGCGGGCGCACTGACTGCGATCGATGCCCGGCTCGAAGGACTGGTCGAGGAGTTCGTCGCGCGGCGCATGCTGCCGGCGGAGCCCGGCGCCATCGTGCCCGTGCCCACGCGCGGCCGGCTGCGCCACGCCGAGCAGGTGCTGCTCGTCGGAATCGGGCGCTTCGACCGGCTGGATGCCGCGGCAATCGAATTCGCCGCCGAGAACGTCGTGCGACTGTGCGTGCGCGCGGGCATCCGCAGCTTTGCAACGGTCCTCTGGGGCGCGGGAGCGGGCTTTCCCGCCGAGCAGTCGTGCGAATCGCAGCTTCGCGGCTACCTGCGCGGGCTCGTCGCCGCCGATTCGAACGGCGAGATCACGCACATCGGCTTCAGGGTTCGCAACGCTTCGCTCCAGAGGCACATCGCTGCCGTCTGCAGAAAGGTCATCGAGTCGGAGCAGCTCGCCGGACGGCGCGTCGTCGTGCAAGCGCCCGAGGCACGACCGCACGCGCGGCGGCGCCGCGTGCGTTCCGCCGTGCCGACGACCGCATATCTCTTCGTCAACGAGCAGCCGGGGCAGGGCAGCGCGCGCGAGCTGCGCGCGGCACTGCTCACGGCAGGTGCGCCTGCGGCCGTCATCGCCGAAACGCACGGCATCTCGTGGTCGAAGCTCGACGCTCACTTCCGCGAGCTCGAGTCGCCGAACCTCACTCTGGCGAAGCTCGGCAGCTTCGGCGAGCGGCTGGGAGAGCTGACGCTGCACGAGACGGTGCGCGAGGCGCTCTACGCGATGCGCGAGCGGCCGCTCGTCGTGGTCCACGACGCCGCATCGAGCCGCATTCCGTGGGAAACGCTCTGCATCCGCGGATGGTTTCCCGCTGCCGAAGCGGGACTCAGCCGCCGCTACGCGGCCGAGCAGCTCTCTCTCGCGAAATTCAGCGAAGCGCGCCGACGAGGACCGGAGCTTTCGGTGCTCGTCGTCGCCGACCCCACCGGGGATCTCCCTGGCGCGGCGCTCGAGGGCGAGCGGCTCCTCGAGCTCCTCAGGCCCCTGGCCGATGCGCGCGTCACGCTCGTGCAGGGCCGCGCCGCTACGCGCGCACGGCTTCTCGCAGAATTCCAGTCCGGCGAATACGACCTTCTGCACTTTGCGGGACACGCCTTCTTCGACGCCTCCGCACCCGAGCGCAGCGGTGTCCGTTGCAGCGATGCCGTGCTGAGCGGCGCCGATCTCGCCGGGCTCGCGCGACTTCCGGCGCTCGTCGTCTTCAATGCATGCGAGTCCGGCCGCCTGCGCCGCGGGGCGGCGACGGTGCGCGTTCGCGCGGGGATCGCACGGCGTCTGCGCGAGAGCCACGGGCTCGCTGAAGTGTTCCTGCGCGGCGGCGTGGCGAACTACATCGGCACCTACTGGCCCGTGGGTGACTCCGCGGCGCTCGCCTTTGCGGAAAGCTTCTATCCTGCCCTGCTGCGCAACGCGAGCATCGGTGCGGCAGTCGTGGAAGCGCGCAGCGCCATCCGGGCGAAGCGCTCACCCGACTGGGCGGACTACGTTCACTACGGTGATCCCGAGTTCCGGCTCAAGGAAGGGCATCTGTGACTTGCAGGCGACAGTAGCTGCGAACCGCCGGCGATTCGGGCAGCATGTCGCACCGTGCCGGAGCCGGCGCAATACTCGAGCTCACACCCGAACGATCGATCGTCGGTCTCTCGACCGCCGCGGGTATCTGGCTGACCGCCTTGCCCGCGTCGCGGCCGCGGTCGGCCGCCTCGGCCTCGCGCTGATCGGCACGGCTTTCGCATGGTTCGCGCTCACCGCACTCGGCCGGCTCGAGCACAGGATCTCGCCGGCCGATTCCGAGGGCGGCGAATACTGAAGAACAATCGGAATCGAACGTACCGTGGAATCTGCATTGAGTCGCATCAGGGACGAGCTTCTCGGCGCGCGGGGCTTCGCCTACCTGTTCGCGATCGCCGTGACGGTCGCGGCGCTCATCGCGCGCACGCTGCTCTCACCGTGGCTCGGTGAGCGCGCCCCCATCATCCTGCTCGTGGGACCGGTGATGGCTGCCGGCTGGTACGGCGGCTTCGGACCGGGAATGTTCGCCACGGCAATCGGCGCAGTTGCAGCCGTCTTCCTGTTCCGGGTGCCGGGCGGACCCATTCTCATCGATCAGCCGCACGGCTGGGCACGACTGCTCAGCTTCGTCGGCGTCGGTCTCCTGACGTCCCTGATGTGCGGATCGCTGCATCGTTCGCGCCAGCGGATGCGCGACAGCGAGGAGCGGTTGCGATTCGCGCTGGCGGCGGCGCGTCTCTATGCCTTCGACTGGGACTACCGGACGGGCCACGTGCGCAGAACCGAGAACGCCGACGCGCTCTTCGGCCTCAATGTGCACGGAACCTCGGACGAGTTTCTCGACGCGATGGATCCCGACGATCGCATCGCGTTCACGCGGGCGATCGAAGCCGCGACGCCGCGCGACCCGTACTATCAGGCGGACTACCGCATCACGCACAGGCCGTCCGGCGAGCGGCTGTTCATGAGTGAACGCGGCAAGGTGGAGTTCGACCCCGAGGGCCGGCCGCTGCGCATCGTGGGCGTGGTCACCGACGTCACCGACCTCAAGCGTGCCGAGGAAGCGCTTCTCGATGCCGACCGGCGCAAGGACGAGTTCATCGCGATGCTGGCGCACGAGCTGCGCAATCCGCTGGCGCCGATCACCAATGCCGTCCAGATCCTGCGTCAGCCCGAGCACGCCGCAGGCGCGCACGTGCGGGCCCGCGAGATCATCGAGCGGCAGGTGCGGCACCTGACCCGGCTGCTCGACGACCTGCTCGACGTCTCACGTATCACGCGCGGCAAGCTCATGCTCAAGAAGACGCGTGTCGAGCTGCAGTCGGTCGTGGCGACCGCCGTCGAATCGAGCCGGCCGCTCGTCGATGAGCACGGGCACGAGCTCGTGGTGCGGCTGCCCGAGCAACCCGTGATCCTCGATGCCGATCCGACGCGGCTCGCGCAGATCTTCCTCAACCTGCTCAACAACGCGGCGCGCTATACGGACCGGGGCGGAAAGATCACGCTCGAGGCCGAGTGCGAGGGCGAAGAGGTCGTGGTCCGCGTGAAGGACACCGGCGTCGGCATTCCGCCCGAGATGCTTCCCCGGATCTTCGACATGTTCACACAGGTGGGACGCTCGCTCGAGCGCGCACACGGCGGGCTCGGCATCGGTCTCACCCTCGTGCGCCGGCTCGTGGACCTGCACGGCGGACGCATCGAGGCACGCAGCGAGGGAGCCGGAAAGGGCAGCGAGTTCATCACACGCCTGCCGCTCGCCATCGGTGCCGCGGCCGAGCCATCGGGCACGTCCGCGGAAACCGCACCGCGGCCGCAACAGACGCGAACGAGACGCCGCGTGCTCGTGGTCGACGACAACCGCGAGTCGGCGGAATCGCTCGCGATGCTGCTCCAGATGGGCGGCCACGACGTGCGCACGGCGTACGACGGCATCCAGGGCATCGAGCTCGCCTCCGCCTGGTGGCCCGACGTCATTCTCATGGACATCGGCATGCCGCGGATGAACGGCTACGAGGCGGCTCAGCGCATCCGCGCGGAGCCGTGGGGACGCAAGGTCCGGCTCATCGCGCTCACCGGGTGGGGACAGGCCGAGGACCGGCGCCGCTCCGCCGCCGCGGGCTTCGATGCGCATCTCACCAAGCCCATCGAGTACGAGTCGCTGCGGACCTGGCTCGAACGTCCCGCGTGAGCGGGGCAGCTTCAGAGCGAGGCGAAAGTCTTCGCGATGCGCTCGCGCTGACGGGAATCGGGCAGCCGTCCCCTTCCGGCGCCGAGGTTGTCGCGCAGGTGGCGCACGTTCCCTGTCGCGGGAATGACGCACGTGACGGCGGGATGCGAGACGACGAACTTGAGAATGAGCTGAGCCCAGCTCTCGCACTCGATCTCGGCAGCCCACTTCGGAAGCTCCCTGCCGCGCACGCGCGTGAAGAGCGCGCCGTCCTCGAACGCACGGTTGACGATCACGGCGACGCCTCGCTCCTGCGCGAGCGGCAGCAGGCGCCGCTCCGCGTTGCGCGTCACCGGCGAGTAGTTGAGCTGCACGAAGTCGAGCGGCTCTCGCTCGATGACGCGTGCGAGCTCGGCGTGCGCGGAAACGGTGTAGTGCGTGACGCCGATGTAGCGCACCCGGCCTTCCTCTTTCCAGCGCCGCAGCGTCGCGAGATGGGTGTCGAGATCGACAAGGTTGTGCACCTGGATGAGATCGAGCCGGGGGTGCTTGAGGAGCCGCGCGGACTGCTCCATCTGCTCGATGCCCTCGCGCTCGCCCCGTGTCCATACCTTGGTCGCGAGGAACACCTTCTCGTGCATCGCGGGCGTGAGCAGATCGCCGAGCACGCGCTCGGCGGTGGAATACATGGGCGAGGTGTCGATGAGCCGCCCGCCATCTTCGAAGAAGGCCTCGAGGACCTCCTTGAGCGGTGCCCGCTCCGCCTCGGACTCGCCGACTTCGAAAGGCCCCGACGTACCCAGCCCGATGACCGGCAGCTCCTCGCCGGTCGAAGGGATCCTGCGAGTGATCAATGGCCGCTCCTTCGCCTGCCGCCCGGCCGCGCCTGCGCCACCGGCGGCGAGCGCCAGACCGAGCCCTCCGATGAGTACTTCGCGTCTGCGCATGCTCGTCGCGTCGAGAAGCGGGGAATGTTCCATGGCCCGCGCCTCTCGAGCAGTCTAGCAGCCGCTGGAATCTCTTCCGACCGGCAGGAGCCGAGCGCGGCTCAGGTGCCTGAGGTGAGCTCACGGAACCGCGTCTCCACGTCCAATGCGGCGTGGCGCAGAAGGCCCTGGTCCGAGGCGATGACGAAGCAGGAGACGCCGAGCCTTCGCAGCCAGCGCAGCTCGGCCGTATCGAGCCGACCCGCGTGTGCGCAGAGAGGCTTGCGGTGCGCACGGGCCGCCGACGCGATCCGCTCGACGGCGGCACGCACCGGCGGCGCGTCCACGGAATCGGCCTGCAGCGCGACGGTGAGATCGCCGCGGCCGATGAAGAACGCGTCAATGCCATCCACTGCAGCGATCTCGTCCACGCGGTCGAGGGCCTCGGGATCCTCGATCATCGCGATGACGGCCGTGGCCGAGTCCGAGGCATCGACGTGCTCCCATACGCCTGCGCGGCCGTAGCCGCCTGCGCGCGGGGAGTTCGAGAAGCCTCTGCGGCCGCCGCGATAACGTGCGGCGGCGACGATGGCTCGCGCATCGTCCGCGCTCGCGACGTGCGGCACCACGATGCCCTGCGCTCCGTCGTCGAGTGCCGCGAGCAGGAGCTCGGGCGCATGTGACGGTACGCGCACGAGCGCGGCGGTACCCGCAGCGCGGGCCGCGAGCAGGATGAGATCCGTCGCGACACGATTGAACGGCGCATGCTCCTGGTCGATCACGACGAAGTCGAAACCGAGCGAGCCGATGATCTCGGTCGTGTGCACCGTGGGCGTCTTGATGAACGTACCGAGGAGCGGCTCACCCGCGGCGAGCCGTCGTCTGAAGGAGACGGGTTCGGGCCGCATGCTCAGAAGCGCACGTGCTCCGCGCCCTTGAGGGCGAGTCGCTCGCGCACTTGCGCAGGCGTCGCGATCTCGAGCGAGAGCTCGGAGAGGATCCGGACGATCTTGCGCACCTGGTCCGCGTTCGATGCCGCGAGCCTGCCCGGGCCGATGTAGAGACTGTCCTCGAGCCCGACGCGCACGTTACCGCCGAGCAGCGCGGCGTGCGTGCACATCGCCATCTGGTGCCGGCCGGCCGCGAGCACGGACCACTCGAGATCGCCGCCGAACAGGCGCTGCGCCGTGCGCACCATGTGCAGGAGCTGATCGAGCTCCGCGCCGATGCCGCCCAGGATCCCCAGCACGAACTGCACGAAGAGCGGCGGCTCGTAGAGCCTCGCGTCGAGCATGTACGCGAGGTTGAAGAGATGGCCGACGTCGTAGCACTCGAACTCGAATCGCACGCGATGCCCGATCCCGAGCCGGCGCATCACTGTCTCGATGTCCTCGAACGTGTTGCGGAACACGTGCCGGCGTGCGATCTCCAGGAAGCCGCGCTCCCAGTCGTGCTCGAGCCGCGGAAGCTTCGCGAGCGCCGTGAACCCGCCGAAGTTCATCGTGCCCATGTTGAGCGAGGTCATCTCGGGGCTCGCCTGCTCCGGCGCCGCGAGCCGCTCCTCGAGCGACATGCCCGGCCCGCCGCCCGTGGTGATGTTCACGATCGCGTCGGTGCGTTCGCGGATCCGCGGCAGGAACTGCATGAAGACTTCGGGATCCGCGGTCGGCCGTCCGTCGCGCGGATCGCGCGCGTGCAGGTGGAGGATCGCGGCGCCTGCCTCGGCCGCCGCGATCGACTCGCGCACGATGTCATCCGGCGTGATCGGCAGATGCGGCGACTGGCTCGGCGTATGGATCGAGCCGGTGATCGCGCAGGTGATGATGACGGGCTTGCTCATGCGCGTGCGTCACTCGAGGAGCAGTGGTGGTTCGCGCCCCGAGACCGGATTGCGGTAGTGGAAACCGACGGGCGCGATCTGCGGGAAAGGCGCGAACGTCACGCCGCGCAGGGGACGGTCCGGCGGAAACTCCTTCGCGAACGTCGGCTGCGGTGCGAAACGTCGGGCATCGTCCGGATTCACTTTCGCCCAGCCCGTCACATAGCCGGTGGTCCACACGTAATCGAGGTCCATGGCGCTGATCTTCCACACGCCGTTCTCGAGCACGACCTGGTTCTCGTAGATTCCCGAGATGTAGGAACCGGGGTTGTCCGTCGAGCTGTTGATCTGAAAGAGCCGCGCACGGATGCGCGCCGACTTCCCGTCCGGCGCCACCGTCACGACGGGCTGGGTTTTCTGGTGGATGGCGTAGGAGTTCGGGCGACGGCCGTCCAGCCCATAGCGACGGATCATCGAATCGCGTACGCGATCGCGGCCGACGTAAGTACCGATGTACGACAGCTCCTTCCAACCGTTCTCGGAGAAGAGATCTCCCGTCTCGTTCCAGAGGAACTCGTCGATGTAGTAGCCGTAGGCGTTCGCGACATTCTCGGTGCCGTCGCAGGCTTCCGCGACAGCAAGCAGACGCTCCGCTTCGTCGAGCGACGCACGCAGCTCCGCCACCGTACGCGGCGTCACAGTCGCCGTGACGGACTGCGCTCCCGAGGACACGGGGTGCGCGAAGTGGATCGGCGACGTGTATGGCTTTGGATAGATCGCGAACAGCTCCGTGGGACGCCTGTCGGGCGGGAAGTCCGGATGGACGCCCGCGGCCGGCTGCGCGTCGCGCGCCCAGCCCTTGTAGTAATCCGTGGTCATGCGCGGATACACGCGCATGGACTGGATCATCCAGCGCCCGTTGTGTTTGACATACGTGTTCTCGAACGTGGCGAGACCCCACTGCGCGTACTGCCCGTTCACGCCCAGCATGCGCAGCTCCGTGCCGCGTGCATGTGCCGTGCGTCCGTCGTCCGCCACGGTGACGACGGTCTGGAGCTGCAGGTGCTCGTTCACCTCGCCCTCGCGCAGTCCCGGCGGGCCTGCGCGCTCGAGCGCACGGCGGATGCTGCTGCGGCCGACGAACACGCCCTGCTGATCGATCTCCATCGTGCCGCTCGGGGCGAAGAGATCCGCGACGTCGTCCCACATCTTGCGGTCGACGTAGTAGCCGTAGGCGTGCTGAAGGTTCTGCACCGCCGCCGCATCGTTCATGCGGCGCGCCCGCTGCTCCAGCTCGCCGACGAGCGTGGCGAGCGATGCGAAATCCAGGTGCCGCGACGATTCGCCGGCGTTCGGAACCGACGGCGGAATCGGCGTGCCGGCCCGCGTCGGGTCGTAGTGGAACGGTATCGGCGTGGTCGGGCCCTCCGGCTCACGTACCACGTTTCGCCAGCCGGTTTCGTAGGGGCCTGCGTACTGCGGGAAATAGCGCTCCTCCTTGAGCTTCCATACGCCGCCTTCGTTGACGTACACGTTCTCGTAGATGCCGCCTGCCCAGGAAGCGCTTTCGCCGTACCGGCCCAGCATGCTCACGGAATGCCAGCGGCCGCGGACCGTGCGGCCGTCCGGATCGAACGTCACGACGGGTGAGAGGAAGAACTTCGTGCTGAGCTGTCCGTCCGCGATCCCATCACGTCCGTCGCCGTAGCGGGTGCGGAGCTGCTCGGCGATGCCGTAGCGGCCGACGACCTGCGCATCGCCCTCGCGCGACACGCCGGCTTCGGCGAAGAGGCCTGCGACATCGTTCCACCGGCCCGCCGAGAAGTAGTGGCCGTAGGCGTGCTGAAGGCGCTTCACCGCGCGAATGCCCTCGGCCTGCTCCATGCGCACGGCGAGCCGCTGCGCGCGCTCCTGGAGCCTCGCGAGCTCCGCCGCATTCGCCTGGCGCGCCCGCGCGGAGACTGCCGCGCAGTCCGGAGCCCGACCGGACATCGCTTCTCTCACGACGCTGTCGTCTACGAGCTTCGCGAGCTCGGCGCGCGTGCGCGGCCTGCGGTTGCGTTCCTTCGCGACCCAGACTTCCTCGGCCTCGAGCACGTCGAGGAGATCCGGAACGAGCGTGCCCGGGAAGCCCTCGTGGTGCCACACGCGCGAGAGAAGCTGAGTGTCGTAGCCGGTGGACTTCGCGACGAGCGGCCACGCGATCTGCGGCTGCCCGTTGATGCGCTTCGAGGCCTCGATGAGCGAGCGGACGAACGCGACGATCGTGCAGCGCTTCTCGGGATCCGCGAGCGCCTCCGCGGTGGTGTTGAGATTGAAGAGCTCGCGATAGACCGAGCGGTCCTGGAACTCGATCGCATCGTCGCCGATGAGCTCTCGTGCGCGTTCGATCTCGGGCTCCCAGATCGTGACGGCATCCACTTCACCCTTCGCCAGCGCGGCCGGCATGCGGTCGAGCGGCACCATCGGAACGATGACCACGTCGCTCTCGTCGAGCCCGACCGTGGCGAGCATCCGGTGCAGGTAGTACGCGGACGAGGTACGCGGCACCGTCGCGATGCGCTTGCCGCGCAGATCCTCGAGCTTCCCGATGCCGGCGGAACGGCGCGCCACGATGCGATAGAACCCTTCCGCGACGGTGAAGATGATCCTGAGGTTCGGATGATCGACCGATTCGCGCAGCGCCTGAGTTTCGGCGTTCGTCGCGACGTCCGCCTCGCCGTGCACGAAGAGGTTCGGAATGCCGCCGTTGCGGACGGTCACGTCACCGCCATGAACGCGATCCGCGGCGAGGAGCACGGGAGCGAGCTCGAGCGTCGTCGTGTTGCCGTACACGCGCAGCGTCGAATCGATGCCGTTCGCCTGTGCTGCCGCAGCGATCAAAACAGCGATCACACCGGACAGGAAGCCCGATCCGCGCCGTGTCATCATGTCTGCTCCGTGCGCAAGACGGTGACGAATGCGATGATGCGCCCGACGTTACTACACGTTCCCGCAGCCGTGGAGAGCATTTCGATGATCATCTCCCCGCCGATCAACAACCACTTCCGTGTCGATCAAGTGCCGTGCTCCGGGAGTGACTCATGAGCGCGCCCGTGCTGCTCGTCACCGGTGGAAGCCGCGGTATCGGCGCGGCGGTCGCGCGTCTCGCGGCACAGCAGGGCTACGACGTCGCGCTCACCTACGTGCGCGACGGCGATGCCGCGGAACGCGTCGCGGGTGAAGTGCGCGCACACGGCCGGCGCGCGCTCACCATCCGTGCCGATGCAGGTCGGGAAGAGGATGTGACGCGCACGTTCGCGGAAGTCGACGCGTCGCTCGGTGCGCTCTCGGTTCTCGTCTACAACAGCGCGATCACGGGCAGGAACTCTCGTCTCGACGAGGCCGAAAGCGCGACCATCCGTCACGTGCTCGAGGTCAACGTGCTCGGCGCGATGCTGCATGCGCGCGAAGCCGTGCGCCGCATGTCCACGAAGCACGGCGGGCGCGGCGGCTCGATCGTCTTCCTCTCGTCGCGCGCGGCACTCTATGGCTCTCCCGGCGAGTACGTGTGGTATGCCGCCTCCAAGGGAGCGATCGACAGCCTGACGGCCGGTCTTGCGCGCGAGGTGGGACGCGAAGGCATCCGCGTCAACGCGGTCTCTCCGGGTCCCATCGACACGGACATGCAGGCGCCCGGACGGCTCGAGCGCGTGGTGCAGATCAATCCGATGGGCCGTGCCGGTACGCCGGAGGAGGCGGCGCAGGCGGTGCTGTTCCTCGCCTCCGCCGCCGCGTCCTACGTGAACGGCGCGAACATCAGCGTCTCCGGCGGCGTGTAGCCGGCAGGCGCTCGCGCGGCCGCGGCTCCCTCAGATCAGCGCCGCGTCCGTGTCGATGACGCTCGACGCGCCCTGCTCCACCACGCGCGCGAGCGCCAGCGCGTTCGGCAGCGTGTGCTGCGCGAAGAACTGCGCGGTGCGGAGCTTCGCGCGATGGAACTCCTGCTGCGCATCGCCTCCGGCAATGCCTTCCGCCGCACGCGCATACGCCTTCGCCATGAGCCACCCGCAGATCGCAGTGCCACACAGCTCGAGATAGGGCACGGCGACTGCATACGCACGCTCGGGACACTCGCCGAGCGCGGCGAGCTGCGCACGCGTCGCGGCTTCCAGCCGTTCCACCGCCTCGAGCGAAGCGTTCACGACCGCGCGGCCTTCCCCGTCGCCGACCGGAAGACTCTCGAGCTCGCGCCGCATCTCTTCGATGAGCGCGCCCATCGCCGCGCCGCGGTCGCGGCCGATCTTGCGGCCGACGAGATCGTTCGACTGGATGCCCGTGGTGCCTTCGTAGATCGTCGTGATGCGCACGTCGCGCAGGTGCTGCGCGGCGCCCGTCTCCTCGACGTAGCCCATGCCGCCGTGCACCTGTATGCCGAGCGAGGCGAGCCTCACGCCGTTCTCCGTGCAGAATCCCTTGACGATCGGAATGAGCAGCTCGCCGCGCGCCTGCGCGGCCGCGCGCGTGCGCTCGTCGGGATGATGTCGCGCGAGATCGAACTGATACGCGGCATACAACGCGAGCGCACGCATCGCTTCGGCGCCGGACTTCATCGTGAGCAGCATGCGCCTCACGTCGGGGTGCTGGACGATCGGCACCGGGCCTTCGCTCTTCGCCCCCGGGGGCCTTCCCTGCAGGCGGTTGCGCGCCCACTCCGCCGCGCGCTGGAACGCACGTTCCGCGAGAGCATATCCCTCGACGCCCACCGACAGCCGCGCCGCGTTCATCATGATGAACATGTACTCGAGGCCGCGGTTGGGCTCGCCGATCAGATAACCGATGGCGCCTTCGCGCTCGCCGTACGTCATCACGCACGTGGGGCTCGCGTGGATTCCGAGCTTGTGCTCGATGGACGTGCAGCGTACGTCGTTGCGTGCACCGAGCGAGCCGTCGTCGTTGACGAGCACCTTCGGCACGAGAAAGAGCGAGATGCCGCGCACGCCGGGCGGAGCGCCGTCTATGCGCGCGAGCACCATGTGGATGATGTTCTCGGTGTAGTCGTGATCGCCGTAGGTGATGAAGATCTTCTGACCGAAGAGACGGTAGTGCGAGCCATCCGGCACCGCGCGCATGCGCACCAGGGCGAGATCGGAGCCCGCCTGCGGCTCGGTGAGATTCATCGTGCCGGTCCACTCGCCGCTCACCATCTTCGGCAGGAAGAGCCGCTTCTGCTCCGGCGTGCCGCGCAGCTCGAGTGCTTCGACGGCCGCGGCGGTGAGCATGGGGCAGAGCTTGAAGGAGAGATTCGCCGAGGCCCACAGCTCCTGCACGGCCGTGCCGAGCACGATCGGCACGGGCTGACCGCCGTACTCCGGATCGGCACCGAGCTGGGGCCATCCACCCTCGACGAACTTCTCGTACGCGTCCTTGAATCCCGCCGGCATGACGACGCCATCGGGTGTCCAGCGGGCACCTTCACGGTCACCGGTCTGGTTCAGCGGATCGAGCACGTCCTCCGCGAAGCGCGCGGCTTCCTCGAGAACGGCAGTGGCGAGCTCGGATGAGTAATCCTCGAGGCCCGGCATTCCGCTCAACGCGGAGGTGTCGAGCAGGTCCTCGAGCACGAATCGGATATCGGAGAGAGGCGCACGGTACATCGGCGACCCTTCTTTGAGTCTTGAGTTGCGCCGAGTTTAACCCGCCGCCCCGCGGCACCCGCCGCGAAGCCTGCCGCAGCGGGCGCTACGCCAAGGCTCTCGGTGCCGATTGATCGCTGCCGCTCTGCACGGCGCCGGCAAGCGCCGGAATGAGGTTGGCAGCCAGAAAGTCGACGAAACACTGCACGCGCGAATCCGCCTGCAGCTCGGCAGGGAACACGGCGTAGAGCTCCGCCGCAGGCGGCAGCGTCCACTCGGTGAGCACCGCCTTCAGCCGGCCCGTGGCGAGTCCCTGACGACACAGGAACTCCGGCAGCAGCCCGATGCCGAGTCCTGCCGCCGTCGAGGCATGCAGCACTGCCGGATCGTCCACGGCCAGCTTCGGAGACAGCGGCACCTCGGCGCGCATCGACGCGCGGGAGAGCGTGAGACGGAACTCCGGATGCCGGCTCTCCGGCGTGAGCACGTGATGCTGCTGAAGATCCTCCGGCCGTGTCGGTGTCCCATGCTCCTGCAGATACGCCGGCGTCGCGCACAGCACGGCCGGTGGCGCGCCGAGCAGCCGATGGGCCACGCCGGTACCTTCCGGAGGAAGCTTCGTGCGGATGGCGACGTCCCACGGCTCGTCGGCTGTCGGCTCGTGGAGCATCACTTCGAGAGGAACGTGCGGAAAACGCTCGAGGAAGCGCGGCACGAGCGGCGTCAGCAGCACGCGTCCGTACGTGGCGTCCGCGACCACGCGCAGCGGACCACCGGACGGTGCATGCAGCCGTGCGATGAGCGCACGCGCGGCGTCGACGTCCTCGACGATGCGCTTCGCGTGGGGGTAGATCAGCCGGCCGGCTGCCGTGAGGGACACGCGGCGGGTCGTGCGTTCCAGCACCCGCACGCCGAACAGGTTCTCGAGGTCCGCGATGGCACGGCTCACCGCCGCTTTCGGTACGCCGAGGGCGCGTGCCGCAGCCGAGAAGCCGTTGAGGTCGACTACCTTGGCGAAGGCGGCCAGTTGGGCCGGGGTCCAGAGCAGATTCATGGGTCGCTCAATCCAACCAACTGCTCGGGCGATTGTTTCACTTGGGAGTCGATTGCGCCACCAGCCCCGCGTAAAATCGCCGCCCCTTCGTTCGCTGCACTGTCGCGAGGATCCTGAGCATGAAGATTTCGATGTACGCGATGACGGTTGAGTCCTTCGTGCCGATGCTCGGCAACCTGTCCGCCATCCTCGAGAAGGCCGCCTCGTACGCCGCGGCGAAGAAGTTCGACCCGCGCGTCCTCGTCGAAGCGCGCCTCGCGCCGGACATGTACCCGCTCGCGCGCCAGGTTCAGATCGCGTGCGACATGGCGAAGAACGGGGTCGCCCGGCTCGCAGGACAGGAGCCGCCGCGCTTCGAGGACAACGAGACGACGATCGAAGAGCTCAAGGCGCGCATCGAGAAGACGATCGGCTACGTGAAGGGCATCCCCGCCAGCGCACTCGAGGGTGCCGAGGACCGCGACATCACGATCCCTCTTCGCGACCGCACGCTCGAGATGAAGGGTCTGACCTTCCTCCAGAAGTGGGCGATCCCGAACTTCTACTTCCACGTCACGACGGCGTACGCGATCCTGCGGCACAACGGCGTCGACCTCGGCAAGCGCGACTACCTCGGCGCGGTCTGACTCGCGCCCGCGCACGCCGCCGCGCGCGCAATATGGAAAAAGCGCGTGACGGCGTGCGCGGGCGCGCCGTCGAAGCGGGCGTCCGCACACACCGCGGAACGCGAGCCGAGTCACGGTGAACGCGGCGCGGGCCTGCCAATCTACGGCGGTCGAGTTTCCGGGGAATGGATTTGAGATCGCCGCAAGCCCGCGCCGGGCTCACGCCCGTCGTTGCCGACGCTCCCACCGCGGAGTCGCTCGGAACCCAGCTCTGTGCCGCGCTGCCGCCGCTGCGCCTGCATTCCGTTTCGCTGCACGACGCGCAGGCCGACGTGCTGTGGCTCAACACCGGCACGCTGGGACCCGACGAGCACGCGCTCGCCGTCGAGGCGATCGACGTGCTGGCGCACGGGGCGAGCGGCTCGCACTACGAGCGCGCGTTGGAGGACGGGCGCAGCGCGGTGTTCCTCGCCGTCCGCGCGCCGCAGGGCGAGCTCGTAGGTCTCGTGATGATCCTGGTGGACTCGAAGTCGCTCGCCACCCTGCGTGGCGCGACGCTCGTGACGCCGGCGGTCCGCACGATCCTGCAGCGAATGGCAGTGCTCCTGCGCCCGCGCGAGAGCGCGCCGAAGGACAGGACGCTCACTCCGCAGGAAGTCGACGAGCTGCTGTCCCTGGATGTCGAAGTCGTCGCGAAGCCGGAATCGAAGCGGGTACCGGCACTCATGGTGCGTCAGCTCATCAAGCTGCGCTCGGGCGGCCGGACCCGGCGCTACGAAGTGATCGTGGACGGCAGCGATTCGCCGGGCGACTCGCCGGCGCGCGGCCACGGCGACGCAGCGTTCGAGACCGCGGTGCTGAGCCGGCTCCTCGAATGGCTGGCGGCGCATCGGGAGGTGTGGGAGAACGAGCCGGCGAGCTTCGCCATCCCGGTCTCACGCGCAGCGCTCGCGGATGAGGGCTTCCTGCGGCTGGCGGCTCAGCGCCTGCGCAGCGGCGGCGTGGCCCCGCAGACCATCGGCTTCGAGATCGATCAGAGCCTCTGCATCGAGCTGCCGTCGCAGGTCGAACGCTTCTGCGCGACCTGCGAGAAGCTCGGCTGTTTCGTGGTGCTCGATGATTTCACGTTCGACACGCGCGCCCTCGGTGTTCTCCGCTCGCGCGCGGTGAGGCTCCTCAAGCTCGATTCCCGCCTCACGACGAACGCCATGCGCGACCGCCTTTCGCAGGCAGTCGTGATCGCCATCGCACAGGCGGCGAAGGTGCTCGGGTTACACTGGGTCGCGAAGCGCGTGGAGTCGGATGCCGCTCGCGACTGGCTCGCCGCCGTGGGCTGCGATTTCGCCCAGGCACCGTCGTCCGAGAAGGCACGTCCGCTCGATTCGCTGGCGCGTGCCGTGAGCAGCCGCGCCGGGGCTGCATGAGTTTCCGTGTCCTTGTGAAGGGAAGGACCGCCGGGCAATAACAACAACCCGGATCAGAAGAACAACAAGGGCCGGGCGCGTGAGCGCCCGGCCCCATTTCTCCTTCACTTCAGATCAGAGCGCGAGTTTCGAGCTTCGGTATCGCTTACTGATCGGGCGAGGTCTCGGGCGTGGTGGTGGGGCTGGAGCTCGAGCTCGAACCGGTGCCCGACGGGTCCGAATAACGGCCCGACTCACTCTCCATTCCCGATTCGCGGCCCGACTGTGCCTGGCCCATCGACTGGAACTCTTCGCGCGACAGATAGCCGTCGCCGTCCTTGTCGGCGGTGGTGAACTGCGCAGCGACCTGCGTGTTGTTCGCGGCTTCGATCGCCGACACGCGGCCGTCGTTGTCCGCGTCGAGCTTCTGGAAAGCCGCCGCAGAGGTATCGAGCGCCGCGACCTTCGTATCGTCGGTCGACGACTCCTGCGCCCATGCAGCCGCCGCAACCAGAGCCGCCGCGCCAATCCCCAGTGCTGTCTTCCTCATTACGCGTCCTCCATCCATTGCTTGGATCGATCCTTGGCTGTGCGCCTGCACATCCGTTCACGGGGAATGAGGCAAGCCTTGTGCCAGGAGCTTTTTCCTTTGCGTTTTCAGGCACTTGCCATCATGAGCTGCAACGGCGCAAGACGGCGGCGGTCGCGACGGCCGCGTCGTTTGTCAGGGTTCGGCGACAGAGCTCCGCCGCGCGCGAGACTAATTTTCAACCGGCGGCCGGGAGCGCCTGATTCACCAGGATTTTCAAGGAGTTGAAGGTCGCCATTACCAGACAGGCCAAGCCGCCGCTCGTGCCTGAAGCCCCTGTTCGCGACGAATGGATGGATCGCTGCGCCGGAACGATTCTGCGCGGAGCCGCATTTGTCCCTAAGCTTGCATGCATGAAACGTCTCACCGCCGGACCCGGACCCGGAAAGGGCGCATGCTGACGCTCGATCAGCTCCGCAGGAACCGCAACGTACTCTTCTGGACCCTGCACGCCGCAGGCTGGGGCGCCTACGCCGTCACGCAGTCCTTCGGGGCGCTGCTCTACGAGAAGCCCCTGAGCTACCAGCTCGTGATCGCGATCGCCGCCGGATCGGGCTTCGTCCTCAGCATGCCGATGCGCTACGTCTACCGGGCACTCTGGGGCCATCCGCCGCGCACGATCATCCTCGGCGTGCTCGGCACCTGCTACGCGATCGCGCTCGCGCTGCGGGCCGTCATCAACATCACCTACCAGCGTCTCGTCGAGCCGGACTGGCAGTTCGAGTCGCCGCTCGCGCTCTTCGGCGGTGCGCTCTCCTCGACGTATCTCCTGCTGTGCTGGAGCGGGCTGTACTTCGGCATCAAGTACTACGAATCGCTGCAGCGGCAGCGCGAGGCGGCGCTGCGGTCCGCCGCGCTCGCGCAGGAAGCGCAGCTCAAGATGCTGCGCTACCAGCTCAATCCGCACTACCTCTTCAACACGCTGAACGCGATCTCGACGCTGATCCTGGACAACCAGAACCAGACGGCGAATCGCGCCGTGCAGCGGCTCTCGGAGTTCCTGCGCTACACGCTCGACCAGGATCCGATGAAGCGCGTCACTCTGCGGCAGGAGATCGAGGCGCTGGATCTCTATCTCAGCACCGAGAGACTGCGGTTCGGCGACAGGCTGCGCCTCGAATATGCGATCGAGGAGTCCGCGCTCGATGCGCTCGTGCCGAGCCTGCTGCTGCAGCCGCTCATCGAGAACGCGGTGAAGTACGCGATCTCGCCGCGCGAGTCCGGCGGCACCATCCGCATCGAGGGCCGCGTGCGCGGTTTCATGCTGGAGATCACTGTCATCGACGACGGGCCGGGCTGCAACACGGAGTGGCTCGGCGAGGGACGCGGCGTGGGGCTGCGCAACACGCGCGAACGGCTCGCCGTGCTCTACGGCGACCGGCACCGCTTCACCGTGCTCAATACGCGCCCCGGTCTGCGCATCGACATGGCATTGCCGCTCGACACCGCACGCGAAACCCGCGTCGAGCCTCGAAGCGGGCTCGCGAAGCCCGCTGCCGCACACGAGGCGGATACCACCGTATGAGCAAGCGCATCCGCACCATCATCGTGGACGACGAGGCGCTCTCGCGCCGGGGGCTCGCGCTGCGCCTCAGGCACGCTCCCGATTTCGAGATCGTCGCCGAATGCGCGAACGGTCGCGAGGCGCTGGAAGCGATCACCGCGCACCGGCCGGACGTCGTGCTGCTCGACATCCAGATGCCAGGAATGTCCGGCTTCGACGTGCTCGCGCGCATCCCGCTCGAAGTCATGCCGATCGTGGTGTTCGTCACCGCGTACGATCAGTACGCGATCCGTGCGTTCGAGGCGCGCGCCGTCGATTACCTGCTCAAACCCGTGGACGATGCGCGCTTCGCCGCCGCGCTCGAGCACGTCCGCGAGCACATCGACGCGCGTAACGCAGCGGACCAGCGGGACCGGCTCTTCGGTCTCATCGCCGAGATCGCGGGTACGGGAGAGATCGCGCTCGACGAGCTCCTCGCGCGCGGCCGCGCGGCGCTCGAGCGCACGCATGCGGACGTGCTTCCGATCCGTCAGGGCCGCGAGACGCTGCGCATTCCGACTGAATCCATCGACTGGATCGATGCCGCTGGCGACTACATGTGCATCCACGCGGGCGGCCAGACCCATGTCCTGCGCAGCACGATGAAGGAGCTCGAGGAGCTCCTCGATCCGGCCGTCTTCCAGCGCGTGCACCGCTCCACCATCGTGAATCTGCGCCGCGTGAGGAGCCTGCGCGCGCACATGAACGGGGAGTACTTCCTCACTCTGGAGGGAGGCCACGAGCTCAAGCTGTCGCGGAGCTATCGCGACAAGGTGGAGTACTTTCTCAAGGGCCGCCGCGCCGGCTGAGCAGTGCGGCTGCACCGTGCCGCCCTGCACCAGCACGGGAACGCGGTTTGCTCTTTCCCCTCCCCCGGACGGAATCTCGGGAGGGAGCGATGGATAGCAGAGCCAAATTGCTGGGCCACCCGATCCACCAGATGCTGATCGTCTTCCCGCTGGGACTGCTCATCACCGCGGTGATCTTCGACATCGTGTACTTCGCGACGGACGCGCCGGGCTTCGCCACGGTCGCCTACTGGAACATTCTGGGCGGCATCATCGGCGGGCTGCTCGCAGGCATCTTCGGCTTCATCGACTGGCTCGCCATTCCGCAGGGCACACGGGCCAAGCGCATCGGCATGATGCACGGCATCGGGAACGTCGTGGTGCTCGTCCTGTTCATCGTCGCGTGGGCGCTGCGCTCGGACGACCCGCAGCACCTGCCCGTCACATCCGCGTTCGTGCTGCAGATCATCGCGGTCGCGCTCGGATCCGTGACGGCCTGGCTCGGCGGCGAGCTCGTCGACCGGCTCGGCGTCGGGGTGCACGAGGGTGCCAATCTGGACGCGCCGAGCTCGCTCTCCGGAAAACCCGCGACGCTCCGCTAGGCCAGCGGTCCAGACATGACGCAATCGGCCTCTCCCGCCGCACGCAGCGGCACGCTGCTCCTGGGCGGCGAGCTTCCGGTGAACCGCATGGGCTTCGGCGCCATGCGGCTCACCGGCCGAGGCATCTGGGGACCGCCGCGTGACCGGCGCGCCGCGATCGAGGTCCTGCGGCGCGCCGTAGGGCTCGGCGTGAACCTCATCGACACGGCCGACTCGTATGGCCCTCACGTCAACGAGGAGCTGATCGCGGAGGCGCTGCACCCGTACCGGCAAGGGCTCGTGATCGCGACCAAGGCCGGTCTCACGCGGCCGGGACCCGACGAGTGGCGGCGCAACGCCCGGCCCGAGCACCTGCGCGCGGCGTGCGAGGGGAGCCTGCAGCGCCTGCGCCTGGAGCGAATCGACCTCTACCAGCTTCACGCACCGGATCCCGAAGTGCCGTTCGAGGACTCGGTCGGGGAGCTCGCGCGGCTGCAGGCGGAAGGGAAGATCCGTTTCATCGGCCTCTCGAACGTCGGTCCCGACGAGCTCGCAAAGGCTCAGCGCCTCGTGCGCGTCGTCTCGGTGCAGAACCGGTACAACCTCGAGGACCGCAAGTGGGAGAGCATGGTCGACCTCTGCGAGCGCCAGGGAATCGCTTTCCTGCCGTGGTATCCGCTCGCGGCCGGACCGCTCACCGAAGCGCGCGGACGGCTCGAGCGCGTGGCGGCGCGTCTCGGTGCGACGCCCGCGCAGGTGGCTCTCGCATGGCTCCTGCATCGCTCGCCCGTGATGCTGCCGATCCCGGGAACCTCATCGATCGCCCATCTCGAGGAGAACGTCGCGGCTGCGGCGCTCAGCCTTTCGGCCGAGGATCTGCGCGAGCTCGCCGGCTGATCCGCTAGCATCGCGGCATGGGCGTTTCATTCGACTTCGACGTCGTCGTAATCGGCGCCGGCGCGGCAGGACTTGCGGCTGCGGCGACGCTGGCACAGGCAGGGTGCTCGGTGCTTCTGCTCGAGGCACGCGACCGCGTCGGCGGACGCATCTGGACCCGTAATGAACCCGGCATTCCCGTGCCCCTCGAGCTCGGCGCCGAGTTCATTCACGGCAGGGCGCAGATCACCTTCGATCTGCTGCAGCGTGCAGGAATTCCCGCGCTCGATGCGCATCACGAGCACTGGATCGCGCGTGACGGACGGCTCCAGCTCATGGAGGATCGCTTCAGACGCATCGCTCAGGTGCTCGCCGCGGCGCGCGACCTGAAGCCCGATGAGGACCTGTCGGTCGCCGACTTCCTCGAGCGCGTGCGTGACCCCTCGAACGCGGACGCCTGCGATGCCATCCGCAGGATGGCGGAAGGTTTCGACGCGGCCGATCCTGCACGCGCGAGCGTTCGCGCCATCGCGGAGGAATGGAGCAGCGCGACGGGTACGGATGCACCGCAGTTCCGCCCGCTCGGCGGCTATGCGCGCGTGCTCGAGCCGCTCATCGCCGCGCTCGACCGCAGCGGGGTCACGTTGCGGCTCTCCACCGCCGTGCACACTGTCGACTGGAGTTCGGACGGCGTGCGCATCGAGGCCACGTCGCTCGCGCAGAACCTGTCGGCGTCGGTCCGCTGCGCGATCGTCACGCTGCCTCTCTCCATACTCCAGCAAGCGGAAAGTGCGGTGCGCTTCGTGCCGGCGCTCGATGAGAAGCGCGACGCGCTCGAAGGGCTCTCGATGGGTCCCGTGGTTAAGCTCGTCCTGCGCTTCCGGACGCCGTTCTGGGAATCGCGCGAGCCCCTGCGCGACGCCAGCTTCTTCCATGCCCCCGATGCGGATTTCCCGACGTTCTGGAACGCACTGCCGCTGCGGGCGCCCGTGCTCACGGCATGGGCCGGCGGACCCAGAGCGGAGCGACTCAAAGGTCTCGCGCTGCCCGAGCTGGTCGACCGCGCCGTGCGCAGCGCTGCGGCGATCTTCGGGCGCGGCATCGACATTGCCGGAGAGCTCGAAGCTGCCTGGTATCACGACTGGCAGCGCGATCCGTTCGCACGCGGCGCCTACAGCTACGTCAACACCGGCTGCGAGGCTGCGCGCCGCAGCCTCGCCCGGCCCCTGGGCGGACGCCTGTTCTTCGCAGGGGAAGCTACGGACTGGGAAGGCGAAGCGGCCACCGTCGCGGGAGCACTGCAGACCGGCATGCGTGCCGCGCGCGAAGTCCTCGCAGCGCTCGGAGCCTCACACGCCTAGAAGCGTACGGCGCGCAGGACGTCCGTCGCCCGCGCGTCGAACTCACTGGAGAGCACGTGGATGCGGTTGCGGCCGGCGTGCTTGGCGCCGTAGAGCGCCTCGTCCGCGAGCTGCAGTGCGCCTCCGGGACTGCGGTGCAGGTTGGGGTGCACGATCGCGACGCCGATGCTCACCGTCACGACGCCCGCGGCGGATCCGCGGTGCTCGATGCCGAGCGCCTGGATGCGTTCCTGCAGGCGCTGCGCGATGTCGATCACGTGCTCGCGCGGCAGGTCGTAGAGGATCACCGCGAGCTCTTCTCCACCGTAGCGCGCGGCCAGATCGAGCGGGCGCCGTGATACCGCATCGACTTCTTCCGCGATCCTCTGGAGCGCGCGATCGCCCGACTGGTGTCCGTAGCAGTCGTTGAAGTGCTTGAACTCGTCGACGTCGATCATGAGGATGCCGATCGACCGGCGGTCGCGCAGCGCCTGCTGCCACACCATCGCCAGATGCTCGTCGAAGGCCCTGCGGTTCTTGAGCCCGGTGAGGCCGTCACGCGCGGCCATCTCGCTCAGCACGCCGTGCTCGAGGAACTGGCTGCGCACCGAGCGTTCGTGCGCGTAGCCCGCGATGGCGGCCAGTCCCATGTTGATGAACAGGTGAGCGCCGAAAGCCATCATCGGCGCGAACGAGCCGGAGTGGTACAGACCGCCGACGATGAATCCTGAAGCGGCGACCAGCGTCACCACCGCCGCCTGACGGAACAGCAGTCCGGAGAAGAAGAACGCGGCGAAGGCATCCGCCACGAGCGGGGCGATGTACTCGGGATGGGCGCCCAGAATCTCGACGCCGCACGCGAACGCCCAGAAGCCGTGACAGACGGACACGAGCGGAAAGGAGACGCGCGGGTACAGCCGCTCGAACCACGGGCTCCAGGCGATCAGAGCGAGGACGGCCCGGCACACCGTGACCGCGACCACGATGGCGAGCAGCAGCCCGAGGTTCATGGAAGTCCAGGCTGCCGAGAACATTCCGGCAGGATCGCCCGAGGTTGCCTTCAGAACACCCGGCAGAATCGCGAAGAGCAGAACGGCGAGCACCGCGGAATGCCACGCACGGACGCGGCTGCGGGCATTGCGCAGGTGAGAACGCTCGAACTCGGCTTCCGTATCCGGCGCGAAGTGCAGCCTGGGAAATCCAGTCCGCAGTTCCTGCGCGTATGGGGAATCCGGGAAGCTTTCGACTCTGGGACGGCCAGGACGGCTCACGAGAGCGATTGTCGCGCACGCCCGGCAGCCGTCACTGAGACGTGGTACGCGAAAAAGATTATTACTGCTCCGTACGCCCGAGCTATCTCACCCGCCCGCACGCGGCCGCTTCGCGGTGCCATTCGGCCCGGCGCAGCCGCACCATCCCGGCCTGGTGAGCTGCGCGACGTCAACGCGGCTGCCGGCCTTGCACAGCCGGTCGCCGCGGACCATCGAACAGTTCAACTTTCGAGAGGCGGGAGGGCCTCAGGCGCGCGGACAGTCGAGCCCCCGGGCTCCCGGCGCCGCGCGACCTCCGATCTGTGAGCCAGCGCGCACGCGGACCAGCGGTACCGTAGCAGGATACGGATCGTCACGACGGGCTCAGAACCATGGAAGCTGCGTCCCACACCGCATCCGAGTCCATGAGCTCCGAGTCGGCATCCCACGTGGTGAAGCCGGCACCGGGCGCCGGTACCCAGGCTCCGGCGTCGGTTGCACCGCTCATGGACCGCGACTTCATCGCGCGCAACCAGATCGTGGAGCGCTATCTCTCCGGCCGCCTTCCCATCAAGGGCGCGACGGAGTTCGAGCGCTTCTGCCGCGAACACCCCGAGCTGCTGGACGAGCTCGGGCTGGCCGAGCGCGTGAACGCCGCGCTGCGGCTGCTGGAGGCGAGCGGCAAGCCGGAGCCCTGGCAGGAAGCGCCGAAGAAGCCCTGGGAGAAGCCCCAGGTGCTGATCGGCCTCGGCGTCGCCGCGGTCGCGCTCGCCATCGCGCTCGCGGTGGTGTGGAACGGCAGCAGCGAGAAGACCCAGCGCATCGCCGCGCTCGAAGAGCAGGTGCGCCTGCAGCCCCTCGATCCTGCCACCAGCACGCGGACCATTCGCCTGCTGCCGAGCCGGCAGGGCAGCTCGCTCTCCCCTGCCGTGGTGCTCGGTGGGGGCGCGACTCAGCTCGCCGACCTGCGGTTCGATCTCTCCCGCTCGCCGCACCGGAACTTCCGCATCACGATCGACCGCATCGACCAGGGCCGCGTCGGAGTCATCCACAACATCGCGAAGGACTCCAACGGACACGTGCGCATCGCCTTCAACACCTCCGCGCTGGGTCCGGGCAACTACGAGTTCACGATCGAGGGGCTCACCTGGAAGGGTGAGGCGGTCCCCGACTCCTGGATCACCATCGGCGTGCAGCGCTGAGCGCTTCTTTCAGAAGCGGCCGGCGTTGAAGTCCTCGAACGCCTGCAGGATCTGCTCGCGCGTGTTCATCACGAAGGGACCGTAGCGCGCGACCGGCTCGCGCAGCGGACGGCCTGCGACCATGATCAGCCGCGCCGGCTCCTCGCCGGCAGTCGCGACGAACCTGTTCCCCCCACCGAGCACGCCGAGCTCGCCGCGGACGAGCTCCGTGTCTCCGATGCGTGCATTGCCCTGGTAGACGTAGGCGAACGCCTGATGCCCGGCGGGCAGCTCCGCCTCGAAGCGCGCGCCGGGCTCGAGATGGACGTCCCAGTAGACCGGCTCGGTCGCAACCGCCTGCACGGGTCCCTCCACTCCGTCGAGCCGCCCCGCGAGCACACGCACGCGCACTCCCGGCCTTTCGACTTCCGGGATGCGCTCGGGCGCGATGTCCTGATAGCGCGGTGCGGTCATCTTCTGAGCGGCCGGCAGGTTCACCCAGAGCTGGAAGCCCCACAGCAGTCCGTTCTCCTGCTCAGGCATCTCCGAATGGACGATGCCGCGCCCGGCCGTCATCCACTGGACGCTGCCCGGGACCAGAAGGCCGCTGTTGCCCTGGCTGTCGTGATGGCGCATCCGCCCCGCGAGCATGTACGTCACGGTCTCGAACCCCCGATGGGGGTGATCGGGAAAGCCGCCGATGTAGTCGTCCGGTGAGTCGGAGCGGAACTCGTCGAGCAGCAGGAACGGATCGAGATCGGGCAGCTCGCGCGTGCCGAGGATGCGCGTCAGCCGCACGCCGGCACCGTCACTCGTTACCTGTCCGCGCACCTTTCTGAGGACCGGGCGGGCGCCGTTGCCCGCATTCGAGGAGCTCATGTCGTTCTCCGGAATCGAGACTGCGTTTCGATATTGGGGCGCCGTCCGGTATTGAAAGGCTCTCCTTCCGGCTGCCCGTCGTGGACTGCCGCCCCGCCGGCGCTCCCGGCTTCACTCGGTCCTGCGGCACTCATCACCTGAGTCCGCGCGCGGCCCGAGCCGCACGACTTCGATGAGATGCGGCGGTGTCGCGCGCGGATCGTCGGGCACTACGGCCGAACCGCCCTCCACCGTCTTCCACCGGCGCGGCACGCGCTCGATGCCGATGGCGTAGATCGTGAGCCCGCCCTGCGCATCGATCCTCAGGCGCAGCCACTGCTTGAAGTCCTGGATACGGAGCGACGAGAACGCCTGCTCGAAATGCCGGCCGAAGACCTGCAGCGAGATCAGGAGGTACAGCCCCATGACGAAGGATCCGGCGAGCCCTCCCGCGACGAAGATCATCAGCCCTGCGGTGAGGAGCTGCGAGACAGTCCCGAACTCGAGGTCCATGCCGCGGGTGGTCGCGAGCAGCGAGAGCCAGCCGATCGCGAAGGCGGCCCCGAGATGCGCCACCGCATGCGTGATGCCGCCGAGCAGCCGGTACCACCTCTTGTGCGTGTCGGTGAAGAACACGAACGCCGCGACGAAGGCGAGCAGCCACAGACCGTCGAACGGATCGCGCACCGCAGCCGCGATCGATGCGTGCAGGGCGGTGCGTACATCGGTCGTGTTCTCTTTCGTGAGATTCGCGGACGCGAACCATGCCGACAGTGCGTACATCGTGCCCGCGAGCCAGAAGAAGGACGGGTTGAGCCACAGGAAGGCCAGATTGCGCCACGCGAGGCGACGCGATGTCCTGCGGTCGGGGTAAGTGGCGCGCTCGCGCAGTCCGTTCGGCAGCTCTTCGCTGAGCGGATAGTGCGTGGGATGCAGGAACGCACCTCCTCCGCCGCACACGATGCGTTGCACCCCCGCGTCGTCCTCGTGCCGCTTGTAGCAGTGCAGATCGCCGGTGAGGAACACCTCGACCGGCCGGCGCAGGATCTCCTGCTCGAGAAAGCGCAGCGCGACGCTCTCGTACGTGGGAATCTCGGGATAGACGGGCTCGAGGATCCACTCGGGCTCCGGCACGCAGAGCACGATGCGCGCGTCCTCGTCCATCTCCGCCGCGACGTTCTGGAAGTACTTCACCTGCGGCTCGTCGAGATCGGCGCCGAGCTGCAGATCGATGCCGAGCAGCCACCAGTTGTGCGGCAATCGCAGCGCGAAGTAGCTGCGCGTCTGCTGCGTGCGGCAGCCCGCGAAGCCCCGCTCGGGACGGCAGAAGGTGCGCGAGAAGGCGATGAGGCTGTCGTACCAGTCGTGGTTGCCCGGTATGGCGAAGAGGTCCGGACAGCGGCGGCCGGCGAACGCGGCGGCGTAGGGCTTCTCGGTGCGCAGCTCGTACGCCTCGCGCGAGGGATAGGGATAGACCTCGTCGCCGCCGAATACGAGCACCCTGCCCGCATGCGTCCGTTCGACGGTTCCTTCCGGCGTCCGCAGCTCGAGCACCGGCTGCGCGAGCGAGTACGCGACTGCGTAAGTGGAGTTCCAGCCGTCGCCGAGATCCGCGACGTAGTCGATCCAGAAATCGCACGGCTCGTGCGAGTAATCGAAGATCGTCTGCGGCTGGCTCGCGAGCGCCTCGATGAGACGCCTGTCCGAGTGGCGTCCGAAGAGATTCGCGAGCGTCACGAGCACCGCGGAGCGCACGAGCACGGACGGGTGATACCAGCTCGTCATCGGCGCGCGATACGGATCCGCGAGGACGCGCGCGAGCCGCTGCGAATCCGTCCGGTTCAGCGGTGTGATCCGCAATTCGCTCACGGGAGGATCAACCGCCGCGCAGAGTGAGGATCGGCGGCTGGCGCACGACGGAGCGCGTGGCGATCCAGCCGCTCGTCGCGACGAGCAGCGCGCCGCCGAGAAGTCCCGCGATCCACACGCCGACATCGAACCCGTAGCGCAGCTCGAGGACGCGCGTGGCGACGAAGTAGCCTGCGATGGTGGCGCCCAGAGCCGCGAGCATGCCGGAGAGCAGCCCCAGTGCCGTGAACTCCGCGAGCACGCCCTGCAGGACCGTTCGCCGGCTCGCGCCGAGCGTGCGCAGCATCGCGCTCTCGAAGCGCCGTTCGTCCCGGCTCGCCTGCACCGCCGCGAGCAGCACCGTGAGTCCCGCGAAGAGCGTGAAGATGAAAACGCTCTGCACGGCGATGGACGCGCGATCTATGACCGTGCGCACCTGCGACAGCAGGTCTTCGATGTCGAAGATGGACACGCTCGGGAAGCGGCGCGCGAGCTCGGCGAGCACGCGGCCTTCGCTCGGCCTGAAGTATGCGCTCGTCATGTACGTGCCCGCCGTGCCTTCGAGCACACCGGGTGCGAACACCACGAAGAAGTTCGGCTGAAAGCTGTCCCACTTGATGTCGCGGATGCTGGCGATCGTGACCTCGAACGTCTCGCCGGCAACGTCGAACGTCAGTCTGTCACCCACGTCGACACCGAGCGAATCGCGGTATTCCGTGGCCAGCGAGACGAGCGGCTTGCCGAAATCCTCCTTCGTCCACCAGCGTCCCGCGACCACGCGGTTGTCGTCGCCGAGCTCGGCGGCCCACGTCAGGTTCTGCTCGCGGCCCGCGAAGCGGTCCCCGTCCTCGTCGCGGAAGACGAGAGAATCGATCGGACGGCCGTTGATGTGCGTCATGCGCCCGCGGATCATGGGCAGCACGCGCGACAGCCGCGCGCCGCGCTCCTCGAGGAACGACACGAACTCGTCGCGCTCGGCGGGCGGAATGTTGACGAAGAAGTAGTTCGGCGCATCCTCGGGCAGGCTCGCCCGCCAGTCGGCGTCGAGATCCTCTCGCACCACGCCGAGCAGCAGCAGCACCATGAGACCGATGCCGAACGCCACGATCTGCACGAGGCTTTCCGCGCGCCGCCGGCTCAGATTCGCGACACCGTAGCGCCAGGCGACACCGACGCTGCCGCGCAGACCCGATGCGATCCGCACCAGAAGCGCACCCGCGAGCGTGAGCAGCAGGACGAAGACTGCGAGCCCCAGCGTGAATCCTGCGAAGAGCAGCCAGTCCCGCACGACCCAGTAGATGAGGAACACGACTGCCGCGACGGCCGGGCCGAAGGCGAGCAGAACGAGCGGCGGCGGCGGTCCGACGTCACGGCGCAGGACGCGGATCGTGGGCACTCTCGCGAGCTGCAGCAGCGGCGGCACGGCGAAGCCCGCGAGAACCGCTATCGCCGTGACGAAGCCGATGCCGATCGGCGCGAGACTTGCCGGCGGAAGCTCGACGGCCAGCAGTCCGCGGATCGTATGGACGAGCCATTCCTGAGCCACGAAGCCGACGGCCGACCCTGCAATCGCGGCGAGGACGGCGATGGCGAGAAGCTGGAGCAGGCTCACGCTCAGGGTGAAGGCGCGCGTCGCGCCGAGAGTCTTCATGAGCGCGACGGCGTCGAGATGGCGCTGCACATATCGCCGCGCGGACATCGCGACGGCGATCGAGCACAGCAGCACCGCTACCAGGCTCGCGAGGCTGAGAAAACGTCCTGCACGTTCGATCGCGTTGTTGATCTGCGGGCTCGTTTCCCTGATGTCGCGCAGCCGCTCGCCGCGCTGCTTGTGCGCCACCAGCCACAGCTTGAAATCGTCGATGACGTCGCGATCGCCCGCGAAGAGCGCCGCATAGCTCACGCGGCTGCCCGGCTGGATGAGCTGCGTCGCCGGCAGATCGGCTGCGTTCATGATGAGGCTCGGCGCGAGATCGGCGAACGTGCCGCCCTGGTCGGGCCTCGAGATGAGCACCCGCGTGACGCGGAACGTCGCGGAGCCGATCGACAGCTCCGAGCCCACGCTTCCGCCGACCGACGCGAGCAGCTTCGAATCCGGCCACACTTCGCCGGGACCGGGGATGCCCTGCGCGGGGCGACCCTCGCCGAATGGCTCGTCCGCGATCCTCAGCGTACCGCGCAGCGGATAGCCTTCCGTCACGGCGCGGATGTTCGTGAGCTGGCTCTCGTCGCCGTGAAACACGACGCTGAGGAGCGCGGTGCTCCGTGCCGTACGCAAGCCGCGGCGTTCGGCTTCGTCCAGATAAACCTGCGAGATGGGCTGCGGCGAGCCGAGGCGAATATCGGCGGCGAGCACCTCGCTCGCCTGCAGCTCGACGGCTTCGCCGATGCGGCCGACCAGGAAACCGACACCGGTTAGTGCAGCAACGGCGATGGTGAGCGCGAGAAGCAGCACGCCGAGCTCGCCGGAGCGCCACTCGCGCCCAAGGGATCTCAGTGCCAGCCTGAGTGCGCGCACGTCTTCAGGATCCGCTCGAGACGCGAGTCCTCACGGGCAGCTCGTGCACGAGGCGGCCCGCCTCCATGTGCAGCACGCGACGACAGCGGGAGGCGAGCTCCCGATCGTGCGTGACCAGCACGAGCGTCGTGTGCGAGCCTGCGTTGAGCTCGAACAGCAGCTGGCAGATGCGCTCCCCGGTCACCGTATCGAGATTGCCGGTGGGCTCGTCCGCGAACAGCACCGCCGGCTGCGTGACGAAAGCGCGCGCGAGAGCCACGCGCTGCTGCTCGCCGCCCGAGAGCTGGCGCGGGTAGTGACCGGTGCGCGCGCTCAGTCCTACGCGATCGAGCGCGGCGAGCGCGGCGCGGCGCGCATCCGTGCGTCCGGCGAGCTCGAGGGGCAGCATCACGTTCTCCAGCGCGGTCAGTGCCGGAATGAGATGGAAGGACTGGAACACGAAACCCACGCGCTGTGCCCGCAGCCGCGCGCGCCCGTCCTCATCGAGACGGGTGAGATCCGTGCCGGCGATCCACACCCGGCCGGAGGTCGGCAGATCGAGACCCGCGAGAAGCGCGAGCAGCGTCGACTTGCCGGCACCCGAGGCGCCGACGATTGCAACAGAATCCCCGGCTGCGATGTCCAAGGACACGTCGCGCACGATGGTCAACGGTCCTTCGGGACTGCTAACCTGTTTCGTGAGGTTTTCGGCTTTGAGAACGACTTCGCGGCTCATCTGCGCCTGGGCGCTCGGTATCTGGCTTTCATTCGTTGCTGGCCCGGTCGCTGCGGCCACGTCGGAACGGGTCATCCTGGTGCTGGGCGACAGCCTGAGCGCGGCCTACGGTATCCGGCCGGAACAGGGCTGGGTCGCCTTGCTCGAAAAGCGGCTGCAGTCCGAAGGGTACGGATACCGCGTCGTGAATGCCAGCGTGAGCGGCGAAACGTCCACGGGCGGCGTGCAGCGCCTGCCGCGCGCGCTCGAACTGCACAAGCCGGAGATCGTGATCCTGGAGCTCGGAGCGAACGACGGGCTGCGCGGCCTGCCGCTCGCCACCACACGCGCCAATCTCGAGAAATCGGTGGAGCTCGCGCGCGCGGCAGGCGCAAAGGTGCTCCTCGTCGGCCTCGAGATGCCGCCCAACTACGGCCCGAAATACACCGCGCAATTCAGAGAGATGTTCCGCGAGCTGGCGAAGAGTCACTCCCTGCCACTCGTGCCATTCCTGCTCGAGAACGTGGCGCTCGATCCCGAGCTGATGCAGTCCGACGGATTGCACCCGAACGCGAAGGCGCAGCCGATTCTGCTCGACAACGTGTGGCCGCTGCTGAAGCCGCTGCTCGCGAAGCCGTAGGGCCGTTCCGAACATGAGAACGTCAGAGTGCTCGGCGCCGTACGGGCGCGTGCATATCGTACGTTGTCACGATTTCCGAGCCGGTGCTATATAGCCCGCTGCACCATTGTGGCGCGTAAGAACGCCGAAGCCGGAGTCGAGGTGATGGAGAAAATCTGGCTGAAGTCGTATCCCCCCGGAGTTCCGGCCGAGATCGACCCGCCTCAGACCCGTTCGCTGGTCGAGATGTTCGAAAAGAGCTGCCGCGAGTACGCCGACCGCGTCGCCTACGTGCAGATGGGGGCCGAGATCACGTACCGGCAGCTCGACGAGTACACACGCGATTTCGCTGCGTGGCTGCAGAAGACGGCGGGGCTGCGCAAGGGCGCGCGCATCGCAATAATGCTGCCCAACGTCCTGCAGTACCCGATCGCGTTGTTCGGCGCGCTGCGCGCGGGGCTCATCGTCGTCAACACCAATCCGCTCTACACGGCACGTGAGCTCGAGCACCAGCTCACCGACTCGGGCGCGGAAGCCATCGTCATTCTCGAGAACTTCGCGCATACGCTGCAGGAGGTGATCGACCGTACGCCGGTGCGGCACGTCCTCGTGACGGCCGTGGGCGACATGCTCGGCTTCCCGAAGTCGTGGATCGTCAACTTCGTCGTCCGGCGCGTACGCAAGCAGGTCAAGCCGTGGCGCATCACGGGCGCGCTCGACTTCCGCTCCGCCGTGATCGCGGGGCACCGGCTCACGTTCGATCCGGTGGACGTGGGCCTGGAAGACCTCGCCTTCCTGCAGTACACCGGCGGAACGACCGGCGTCGCGAAAGGCGCGATGCTCAGCCACGGCAACCTCGTGGTGAACCTGGCTCAGGCCGAAGCGTGGATGGGTCCCAGCTTCGCGGCGGAGCCCGGAACGCTCATCACGCCGATTCCGCTCTATCACATCTTCGCGCTGACCGCGAACTGCCTGCTCTTCCTGAAACTCGGCTGGAAGAACGTCCTCATCACGAATCCGCGTGACCTGCCGGGCTTCGTCGCGGAGCTGAAGAAGCACAAGTTCGCCTTCATCAGCGGCGTCAACACACTCTTCAACGCGCTGCTGCACACACCGGGCTTCGAAAGCCTCGACTTCAGCGAACTGCGCGTGACGCTGGGCGGCGGCATGGCCGTGCAGGCGGCAGTCGCGCAGAGGTGGAAAGAAGTCACCGGCAACATCCTCACCCAGGCATGGGGCCTGACCGAGACGTCCCCTGCGGCGTGCATCAACCCGATCGGCGAGGACTTCAACGGCTCCATCGGCTTGCCGATCCCTTCGACCGAGATCGCGATCATGGATGACGAAGGCCGGGAGCTCGGCATCGGCGAGATCGGCGAGATCTGCGTCCGCGGGCCGCAGGTGATGAAGGGCTACTGGAACCGCCCCGACGAGACCGAGAAAGTGATGCTTCCGGGCGGCTGGCTGCGCACCGGCGACGTCGGCCGCATGAACGAGCGCGGCTACGTTTTCATCGAGGATCGCAAGAAGGACATGATCCTCGTCTCAGGCTTCAACGTATACCCGAACGAGGTCGAAGCGGTCGCCGTCGAGCATCCCGGAGTCCTGGAAGCCGCCGCCGTCGCCCAGCCCGACGAGCGTTCCGGCGAAGTCGTCGCGCTCTTCGTCGTGCGCAAGGACCCGAACCTCACCGAGCAGGAGATCATCGAGCACTGCCGGAAATCGCTCACCGGCTACAAGGTGCCGAAGCACGTCTACTTCCGGTCCGAGCTCCCGAAGACGAACGTCGGGAAGATTCTGAGAAGGGCGCTGAGGGACGAGCTGGCCGCCGGCAAGTCTTAGAGTCCAGTTACCTCTTCCGTGCCGTCGTTAGCATGGGTGGGTCGAAGTACGCATAGACGTGCAGTCCGGCAGTAACGCTGGGAGCACATTGTTTGTGCGTGCGCGTAACGCGGCGCGATTCCAGCCAATCGTTTACTGTCTGGAGAAGCGTGCCGGCTTGAGCTTCCGTAAACCTGCGGAACTCGTGCACACACGTAACGGGCAGATCCGGCACCTCTGCAAAGCGTTCGATCAACCTTCCGGTTGTCTGCGCACTAGTCACGTTGTGCCTTATTGTCGAGAGAAGCGTCGATAGCGAGCGTGCAGCATGCTGTTGAACCACTGGATCCAGGTGAGTGATTACGGCTATGTTGCTTGCTGGCTTGTAAAGACCTTTCCCACTCTTGACGATCAGTCGCAAAGACTTGAGCTGATCGAGCAGCAGTGCGACATCTCTACCCGCTCTTTCAGCCCGAAGTAGCGCTTCCACGCTTGGAGCAGGCCCCTTGAGTGGGATTGCCTTGGGCTTCGCTTCCGCATCCAAATACAACCGACTTCGGTGCCATCGATCCAAAATCAGCGCGGCCAACGGAATTCCCGTGCTGCGCCGTCGGACTACCAGCGAACTCCTCTTCTGCGCCTCCCTCAGGGCTGCGGCGACCGCGGTCGAAATTTCGTCGGCTTTGCATCCGCTAACTAGTGCAAGTTCAAAAAGCGTTGCAAACAGGCGGTAGTAGTAGTCCTTCAACAGATCCTTCGAACGCGATGGCATAGCAGGGAAGCCTTACCGTAGCCGGACTCACTTGCGTCCGTTCTTCTTCACTTCCGTTGACTTACTGCGACTTCGGCAAAAATTGTTTGACCCAGCAGTTATGAGGACTGCGATCCGAAGTGAATGAGCGGACTGTCTTTCCGCATGGGGGGTGGGCAAACGATGGAGCGACTCCTCCAACCCGTGGAGGAATGACTGCGCACCGGTGCCAACGCGTTTCTCCGCAAGTGCAAGCGCCACGCGATCGCGGATTGGAATGACCAGTTGCCTGATCGTGCATCGCTTTCCAGAATCCTCGGTCGCAAGCACTGCCTCAAGACTGTCAACCAAAAGTGGAGCGACGGCGGAGACCCTTGTGAGCTTGTTGCGGAGCTGTCCGAGTCTGGGCAGACGTAGACGCAAGGCGTTTCCGCGCTGCACAACCAGTTTCAGGAGCTTCATCTGATCTAGTACAGCGCGATATGGAACATCGCCGCCGTACTGCCGTACGAGATGGGCAAAACTCGCACGCCCCTCCGCAACTGCTAATTCTCGAGGCACTCCAGCCTTCTTCGTGAATCGCTCATCAGTTGTCCACCCAAGTATCACGCGCTCGATGCACGAGCGACGCGATGTTTTCCCATGAGCGATAGGCTCCTGTGATTGCAGTAGCCGCTTCACCTCCGCACGAGTCAGTCCCGTAAGCGCAGCGATCTTGGAGTGGTTCGGTCGTCCATTGCGGAAGCGCGATTCACGTGCAGCGACTTCAACGAATGCGCGACGCGCAAGCTCGCCGAACTCGTGTGGCGTGATGCCTGAAGGGATAAGTACGGTTGCGAGACCCACGAGTAGATCGTAGACACCCCGCAGCTCATTCTTGTGCGCAGCTGCGGATCTGTTCTGGGACCGAGCTCGGGAAGCCAATTGTTGAGCGTAATGGTTTCGTGTTCCCGGATTCTACAAGGAGGGCACTGGTAGCGATCGGTTGTCAAACACCGGCGATATCTACTTCGGGATCATCCCACAAGCAGCGGCACGGCGTCGTCAAGTTCGAAGTGCCCGCTTCACCTATGTCGCATCCAGGCCCAAGAATCCGCGAGAAATGAAGGTTGTATCTCTGAGACGAGACAATCGCAGGCACGCCGCAGCAGCGCTAAGTCACAATACTGATGCGTTATTCGAGAAACAGGGACGACATCCGAAGCGTGAAAGCAATCTACGGCCCCCAACTCCTCGTTATGGAACTCAGGGGGCCCCATGTGCTGCCGGCTATTGTCGAACGCTGCCTGTCTTGACGTAGCTTACGAGCCGGGCATCTCGCACGATGCGCCGGCTCGTCGGCTTGGACGCGCTGTGACAGGCAGGCGTTCTGTCGGTTGAAAGGAGGGATTCAGTAGGCGCCCGAGCCGCTGATGCCCTGAACACCCGAGCCGCTGATGCCCTGAACACCCGAGCCGCTGATGCCCTGAACACCCGAGCCGCTGATGCCCTGAACACCCGAGCCACTGATGCCCTGAACACCCGAGCCGCTGATGCCCTGGATGCCCGAGCCGCTGATGCGCTGGATACCCGAGCCGCTGATGCCCTGGATGCCCGAGCCGCTGATGCCCTGGATACCCGAGCCGCTGATGCCCTGAACACCCGAGCCACTGATGCCCTGAACACCCGAGCCACTGATGCCCTGAACACCCGAGCCACTGATGCCCTGAACACCCGAGCCACTGATGCCCTGGATACCCGAGCCACTGATGCCCTGGATACCCGAGCCACTGATGCCCTGGATACCCGAGCCACTGATGCCCTGGATACCCGAGCCGCTGATGCCCTGAACACCCGAGCCGCTGATGCCCTCCGCAAGGAAAAGCCCACCAACGATGGGCTGAACGCCAGTCAACTGGATTCGGCTTCCAACTTCAGGACGAACGGCAGGGTCGCCAGCGAGTAGCGCTGTGTAGTCAACAGCGAGATTTCCGACCTGTACTTGACCGATGGAAGTATCGACAGCTGTCACGATACCGGTCAGCAGCACTGGAGTGGCGCCGGCGACGTATCCGGACTCGCGATCGATCCGAGACGCAATGATCTGTCCGTCGGCTTGGAGCGTGCCAAACACTTGCACTGCATCTCCGGTTTGGAGCCGCTTTACGGAAGGCGAATGAACCCGCTGCCCCAATACGATCGCTACACCTTGTCGAGCATCGACGTGCTCAACCGGACCAATCAGAAGAAGTTCGCTGCCCTTTGAATCCTGGGCTCCGCGCCCAGGAGTTCCTGCAGAAGCAACAGATGCGATGACGGCAATAGCCGCCACCAGAGCTCCCCCGAAATGCTTCTTCATCGGTACTCCCCCAAGAACTTGCTCACTTGTCTCGACGTACAGCAAGTACGTCGATCTCCGTCGGAATTGCTGCGGCAGCGTGAGTGCCCGAATCAAGGGATCGGCCCGGAATCGTCGAATCCGCGGAACCAATTCGGTTGCTCGGTAACGCGAACTCGGACGCCTGATCCTCAAAGAAATAGATACCGAGACCGTATCGTTTTCCCGTCGGGCTCTCTTCCTGTGCTGCAAGTCGTGTAAGGAAAGTGTCCAGCTCCGCTAGAAGCGCTTGGCCTCGCTCTCTGGCGACTGCTAGGAACTCATTCCGACCTCGCTCCGAAAGCGGGTGATCGGAAACGACGGTTCGCTCAAGAAACGCGGGACCGTCTGTGTCGAGAAGGTTGTGTACAAGGCTTGCGGCGACGGCCGACAGAATCCGGCCCATTCGATCAATCTGTGTCGTTTCTGCCGATCTCGGAACGTACGTCCGGGAAAGACAGCGAACCGCGATTCCGTCGATGATCTCTACAGTTCGAGAAGCAATAAGGTCGTCAAGAAGTGCTTCTTGGTCTACGCCTGGACACGCCTCAGAGACCAACTCTTCGAAACTTCTGCGGGGAGACCCGGCGGTCCGCACGAGATCCAGGTCCATTGCAATCCCGTAGGCACCGGAGAACCTGCTATCCGTATGCCAGACGGTTAGCAAGTTCGTGATTTGATCGAGCGTCGCTGAGGACTTTGCTCCATGACGCGCTCCATTTCGGAACGCTTCTCTCACCTGCGCTACTTCTGACTTGGAAAGCCCAGCGACGATTGCAAGGCGTGCGTCAGTCGTTGGTCTCTTCTGCTCACGAAGCCGCGCTTCAAGTGCTTCGATGTATACGCGTCGGGTGACGCTGACGAGTTCCGGAGCTGAGATTCCGTAGGCGAGTGCCACGCGCATGAGCGGCTTCAGGAGCCTGGCGAAGGCACCTAGCGCTGCTTCTTTATCCGTTGTAGTCACTGAGCGCCGCCCTAAATTCTGTGACATAACGCTAGTTACGTCAGAAAGTTATGTCAACCTTGAGGTCCAGTTGAAAGGATATCCTTTGAAGAAACAATGACTTAACCCCCCTTGCCGCGCCGCGTCAGGAAGGCCGGAAAAGTGTGAATTGACTCACAGTCGTTGGAGGCGGATTTGGCGTTGTCGCAGGGCTAACGAGGGGGTGAAGGCGATCGGAGGGCTCGTCTTAATTCGAAACCTGCTCGGACCAATCCAGTCGCTACATCCGCTCCGCAGGATCAAACAGCCGGCGGTGCTCAAGGATCGCGTAACGGTCGGTCATGCCGGCGATGTAGTCGGCCACTGCGCGCGCGCGGCCCTTCTCACCGTGCTGCGCCTCCGCCCGCAGCGCGGCATCGCGATGCTCCGGCGGCATGAGGTTCACGTCCTCGAAAAGCGCCTCGAACAGCTCCTTCAGCAGACGCCGCGCCTTCGACGTCATGCGCAGCACCTTGTAGTGCCGGTAGACGCGTTCGCGGAGGAACTGCTTGAGCTCGCGATGCTCCTCGAGCACGGGCTCGCTGAAGGCGACCAGCGGCTTCGAGAGAGCCCGCACTTCGTCGATCGACGACGGCCTCACCTCATCGAGATTCGCCTGGGTCGTGCGTACCAGGTCGACGACGAGGAAGTTGATCATGCGCCGGATGACCTCGTGCACGAGACGCCGCTCTCCGATACCCGGATGCTTCTCGCGCACGACGTCGTACTGGCGGCGGAACAGCCTCACGTCGTACAGGTCGCGGATCTCGATGAGACCGGCGCGCAGCCCGTCGTCGACGTCGTGATTGTTGTACGCAATCTCGTCGGCGAGGTTCGCGAGCTGTGCTTCGAGCCCTGGCTGGCGCCGGTGGATGAAGCGCTCGCCCAGCTCGCCGAGCTCGCGGGCGTTCTTCAGCGAGCAGTGCTTGAGGATGCCCTCGCGGCACTCGAACGTCAGGTTGAGTCCCGGGAAGTCGGCGTAGCGCTCCTCGAGTTCGTCCACGACGCGCAGGGACTGCAGGTTGTGCTCGAACCCGCCGTAGTCGCGCATGCACTCGTTGAGCGCATCCTGCCCGGCGTGCCCGAACGGCGTGTGCCCGAGATCGTGGGCCAGGCAGATGGCCTCGGTGAGCGCTTCGTTCAGGCGCAGTGCGCGGGCGATGGAGCGTGCGATCTGTGCGACTTCGAGCGAGTGCGTGATGCGCGTGCGGAAGAGATCGCCCTCGTGATTGACGAAGACCTGCGTCTTGTACACGAGCCGGCGGAACGCATTTGAATGCACGATCCGATCGCGGTCGCGCTGGAACTCGGTGCGGTACTGAGGCGGCGGCTCGGGGTAGCGGCGCCCGCGGGAACGTTCGTCATGCGCGGCGTAAGGCGCCAGTGCTGTCGCAGTGTCTGCGGCGTCGCTCACGGCCTCACCCGAAATGCGCCTCGAGTGTGCGGCGCAGAGCGCCGTCGTCGTACTGCGCGGTGACGAACGACTCGCCGATGCCGCGCATCAGTACGAGACGTATGCGTCCGGCCTGAACCTTCTTGTCGATGCGCATGTGCTCGAACGCGGCGGCGGCTTCCACCTCTCGTGCCTCGGTCGGCAATCCTGCGCGTTCGAGGAGCGCTGCGAGCCGCTTCACGTCGGCATCGCTCATCAGACCGCACTCGCGCGACATGGTCGCGGCCATGAGAAGGCCAGCGCCAACGGCCTCGCCGTGCAGCCACTTCGCGTAACCCGTGGCGGACTCGATCGCGTGACCGAAGGTGTGCCCCAGGTTCAGCAGGGCCCGGTCCCCGCGCTCGCGTTCGTCCCTGCCGACGATCGCCGCCTTGATCGCGCACGAACGATGGATGGCGTACGCGAGCGCCTCGGGATCGCGCGCGAGGAGCGCGTCGAGGTTCGACTCGATCCAGTCGAAGAACCCCCGATCGCAGATGAGGCCGTACTTGATCACTTCGGCCAGGCCCGCGCGCAGCTCCCGCGGCGGCAGCGACTCGAGCGTGGCGGTATCGGCGATGACGGCAACCGGCTGATGGAAAGCGCCGATCAGATTCTTGCCGCCCGGATGATTGACGCCGGTCTTGCCGCCCACCGAGGAGTCCACCTGCGCAAGGAGAGTCGTGGGCACCTGAACGTACGCGACGCCGCGCTGATAGCAGGCCGCGGCGAAGCCCGCCATATCACCCACGACGCCGCCTCCGAGCGCGATCACCGCGCAGTCGCGACCAAAGCGGTTCGCGACGAGCACGTCGATGATCCGTGCGACAGTGCTGAGCGTCTTGTGCGATTCACCGTCCGGAAGCACGCACTCGACCACGCGGCGGCGGGGAAGCGCTTCGCGCAGAGCAGGCGCATAGAGGGGTCCGACCGTGGTGTTGGTCACGATCAGGAGGTCGCGCGCGGTGACGTGCCGATCGAAGACATCGGCGCGGCCGAGGAGCCCCTCGCCGATCAGGATCGGGTAGGAACGTTCACCGAGGTCGACTTCGAGGATTATCACGGACGATGTGAGAACGCGGCCGCAGAGGAATCCGACTGCACCGCAGTATACGTCAGTCCGTCCGGGAGGCCGTCAGCCGGCCTGCAGATGCCGGCGATGCGCCCGGACGATCTCCTCGGCCACGCTCTGGACCTTGCGCCCGTCGGTGCGGACGACGACGTCCGCGATCTCGGTGTAGAGCGGAGCCCGCTGGCGCATCAGCTCCGCGAGCCGCACCTGGGGATCGACGTTGGCGAGCAGCGGCCGATGCCGCGCGTGCCGCACGCGCCGGACCTGCTGCGCGACCGAAGTTTCGAGGTACACGACGAAGCCGCGCTCGGCGAGCCGCTGCCGGTTCTCCGGCAGGATGACCGCGCCGCCGCCGGTGGCGAGCACCACGGGCTCGAGCTTCGTCAGCGCGTCGATGACGTCGCGCTCGCGCTGCCGGAATCCCGCCTCGCCCTCCTTCTCGAAGATGTACGGGATGTCCACGCCGGTCGTGCGCTCGATCTCCGAGTCGCTGTCGTAGAACGGGGCATCGAGCATCTGCGCGAGGCACTTGCCCACGGCGGACTTCCCCGAGCCCATGGGTCCGATCAGGAATACGTTGCGCTTGCCGAGCATTGCGGGCGTGAGGATACACAAAAAGAAAGCGGCCGCCCGGAGGCGGCCGCGGCGGTGCTGGTTGACCGGAACCGGATCGCTACATTACCGGCACCGGGTAGCTGAGGAGCGATTCGACTCCCGACGGCGTCTTCACCGTGATCGTCAACGAACCGCTGGTGGCGGAAGCCGTCGCCGACACGGAGATCGGATAGACGGTCGGCTCGGTCGTGCACGGAACGGTGAAGCTGCTGGGAGTCCCCAAACTCAGCCCGTTTCCGACCACTGAAGCCGAAATGGTCGTACCCGAGGGCAGCGGGTTCCCGTTGAGGTCGGCGAACAGGAACGAGTAGGTCCGGCTGCCGCCCGCAGTCACGGCGGGGAGCGTATCGCCGTTGGGCGGCTGAACGCCAGCGGGCGTGCTGCCTGACATGATGATCAGGTTGGAAGCGCTGATGCCCGTCGACCTGCGGTTGGGATCGCAACGGCCGGTCGTATCGAAGCACAGCACCCCGTTGAAGATGCCGTCGGCATCGTCGCGGATCCCGTTGTTGTTGAAGTCGTAGAACCGCTCGCCGGGGTCATAGACGCCGTTCTCGTTCTCGTCCAGGAAGCGCTCGGGCAGGTCGTCGAACAACTCGCCGTCGTCGAACGCGCCGTTGCCGTTCGCGTCGATGAATGACTCTTCGCCGATCGCAGTGGCCATCACGGTGGAGCGACCCGACTGACCCGGCCCGCCAACCGGGCGCGGATTGGAGCTCACCCAGTTGACGGTGCAGACACCCGATTCCGTAGCGGTCGTCGTCGTGACGCACTGAGACTGGATGCTTCCGCCTTCAGTCGTGAAGGTCACGGCAGTTCCATCCGGCACGGGGTTGTTGAAGCGGTCCGCCAGACGCGCGGTGACCGGAACCGTCACGCCGTCGCGGTCCCATGCCTCCACGTTCGGGCACTGCACGGACAGCGAGAAGCTGTTCTGATCCGGAATACCGGTCGTCACCGTGAGCTGGCTCGACTGTGTGGAGATCGTCGGAGTGGTGCTCGTCACGGTCGCGGTCACGCGAACGGACGTGGCGACGGTACCCGACTGAACGATGGTCTGTACCCGCCCGGTGCTGTCCGTCTGGGCCGACGTGGGCGAAAGTGTGATACCACCCACCGCCGTATTGAGCGCGAACTCCACCGTGGCGCCGGCACGCGGACCGCCGGACTGATCCAGGACGCGGAATACGACGGTCGACGTTTCCGGACGACCAGCGTCACCGGTTCCCTTCAGGGCAATGTTCGACGGAGTCGCAGACTCGAAGACGATCGAGCCGATTGCCGCTGCCGCGACCGTGACGGTACCGCTTGCAGAAAGAGCGCTGCCGCCTACGTTGGTCGTCGCCGTGATGACGTCTTCACCGCTGCAACCGGTCGCCGCGTACGTCGCGCTCGCGATGCCGCTGTTCGTGCTCACCGGCGAGGTGATCGTGGCCAGTCCCTGAGCCGCGCACGGAGAGCTGAAAGTGATCTGCGCGTCCTGCGTGTAGAGCGAACCGTCCGACTGCTGCAGCACGACCTGCAGGCTCGTGCTTCCGCCGGCGGACAGGTTGGGATTGGAGATGGCAATCACCCCGGGCTGGAAGTTCGCGCCCGTACCGCTACCCATCTGGACGGTCGTCGAACCGCCGCTGGCCACGACCTGCACACTGACGGTAGCCGACAGGCTTCCGACCGAAGCCGTCACGGTGATCGTGCGCGGCGTGGGGTCGCCCGCGGTGGACAGCGTCACGCTGGCCGCACCGTTCTCGTCGGTGACCGCAGGAGATCCGGCGATACCGCCGGAATCGGCGACGAACGTCACCGAGACATTCGGCAGCAGGTTGTTGTTCGCATCGCGCGCGAACGCCGTGATGGTAGCCACCGCCGAGCCGTCCGACGGGATCGACGGTGTGCTGCTCGAGACGGTGAGCGCGGCGACTTCGGGGCCGGAGCCACCACCGCCGCCACCCCCCGTGCCGGGCGAAGTACCGGGATCGCGGAACGAATCGTCGTCTCCGCCACCGCACGCGGCGAGTGCGACCGCCGCGAGCATCGTCAGAAGTGTCTTACGCATGCATCACCTGCTGAAATGCTTCCTGGTATCCCCGCCCGTCAGAACACGTTGACGCCTTCGCGCAGGATCTTCGGCGTGACGAAGATCAGCAGCTCGTCCTTGTTGTTGGTCTTGCGGGTGGACTTGAACAGGCGGCCGAGCACCGGCACGTCGCCGAGGTAGGGCACCTTGTTCAGGTCGTCGCGTTCCTCGGTCTCGAGAATGCCGCCGAGCACCACGGTGTGGCCGTCGTTGACGAGCACCTGCGTGCTCACCTCGCGCGTGTCGATCGAGGGCACGTTGACGCCGCCCGAGGTGACGAGCACCTGACCCACGCTGTCCTTCTTGACGTTGAGGTCGAGGATGATGCGGTTGTCCGGCGTGATCTGCGGCGTGACGCGCAGCTCGAGCACCGCCTCCTTGAACTGGACGGTCGTCGCGCCGCTCGAAGCCGACTCCTGGTAGGGAATCTCCACACCCTGCTGGATGCGGGCTTCCTTCTGGTTCGCCGTGACGATCCGCGGCGAGGAGATGATGCGGCCGCGGCCCTCGGCCTGCGCAGCGGAGAGCTCGAGGTCCACGATGTAGTCCGAGCCGAGCACCATGAACGCCAGCCGTCCGGCCGGGTTCTGCACCGGCAGGTTCACGTTGTACCGGTTCTGCGCACCGGCCCCGGTCGGCACCTGGACCGGGAACGGCGAGCCGCTGCCCTGCAGGTTCTGCAGGGCGGAGGACAGGATCGTGTCGGTGGCGGCGGCGCTGCCCGACGTGGTGATGACCCCGTCGTTGCCGTTGCGACGGATGCCGGTGTAACCGGCCCGCACGCCCAGCTCACGGGTGAAGTCGTCGTTGACGATCACGATGCGCGCCTCGATGAGCACCTGGCGCACCGGGATGTCGAGCGTCGCGACCAGCCGGCGGATGTCGGCGAGCCGGTCCGCAGTGTCCTGCAGCAGCAGCGTGTTCGTGCGCTCGTCCACGGCGACACTGCCGCGCGAGGACAGGAGCGAACCGCCCTGCGACTTGATGAGGTTCGCCATGTCGCTCGCCTTGGCGTAGTTCACCTGCAGGAACTCCGAACGCAGCGGGGCGAGCTCCTCGATGTCCTTGCGGGCGGCGAGGTCGGCCTTCTCGCGCGCGGCGAGCTCGTCGGCGGGTGCGACGATGATGACGTTGTCTTCCTGGCGCTTGTCGAGACCCTTGGTGCGCAGGACGATGTCGAGCGCCTGATCCCACGGCACGTTCTGCAGGCGCAGAGTCACGCTGCCGGTGACCGTGTCAGACACGACGATGTTCTGACCGCTCGCGTCGGCAAGGAGCTGCAGCACCGCGCGCGTCTCGATGTCCTGGAAGTTGAGCGTCAGGCGCTCACCGGTGTACCGGCGGCGTTCCTCGACCACGCCGGCCGCGCGGCGCATCGGCTGCACTTCGACGACGTACTGATCGTCCGACTGATACGCCAGCTGCTCGTACTCGCCGGTCGCGGTGATGATCATGCGGGTACCGCCGTCGGCACGCGTGACGTCGAAGCTCGTGACCGGCGTGCCGAAGTCCGTGGCGTCGTAGCGGCGCATCAGATTGCGCGGCAGCTCGGCGCCCGTGAAATCGACGACGATCTGGTTGCCGACCTGACGCAGATTGATCGGCGTGCGCGGATCGGTGAGCCGCACGATGATGCGGCCCGCGCCTTCGGCTCCGCGCCGGAAGTCGATGCTGCGGATCGCGCGCGGAGCGGCGCCCGCCGGAGCGGCAGCGCGCGGCTGCGCGGCCTGAGCGACGGCGGCAGCACCGGCCTGCCCACCCGTGCCCAGCAGCACGATGATGTCGTTGCCGGCGACGCGCGTCTCGTACGGCACGAGCTGATCGAGGTTCAGCACCACGCGCGTGCGGTCCCCGCTCTCGGCGGCGAGGATCGTGTCGAGCCCGCCCGAGCGCACGTCGATGCGGCGGGACGGGAGCGCCAGCGTCGTGTTCGGCAGATCGAGAGAGATCCGCGCCGGATTGTCGATGGTGAAGCTCATCGGCTCCGGTGCGGGACCGGACATGCGCAGGGTGAGCTGCAGCTGCTGACCCGGAAGCGTCTGGACGTCGATCGCCTCCAGCCGGGTGCTCGACTGAGCCTCGACCCTCGTGCTCGCGAGCCCGAGCGCGAACGCGGCAGCAAGGCATGCGAGCATGCTCAGAACCCGGTTGTACCGACTGTGGCGTTTCATTAGGAGACTCCCTGACTGCCGTTCGATCACTCGTTCAGAGCGAGCGCCGCGGGGCGTTCCATGTACCCGCCGAGGCCGTCCGGAACGATTTCGATCAGACTGATCTTCGATGGTGTGATTTCGACGATGCGTCCGTCGTTCTGCCCCATGTAATTGCCGGGCAGAACGCGGTGCACGAGTCCGTCCTTCGACTGCACCAGGCCGTACATCTTTCCACCGAGGCGCAGCGTACCGACCATGCGCAGCGAGTCGAGCGCGAACTGCTCGAGGAACTCGCGGTTGCGCTTCGCATCCGGTCGCACCTGCGGTTGAGCCGCGGCATTGGGCGGACCGCTCGGCATGAACGGTGAACGCAGCGTGCTCGCCGAGTACACGAACGACTGGTAAGGCTTCACTTCCGGCAGCGGCTCCACGGGCGCGCCGGGCTGACGCTTGGTCTCCTCGATGAACCGCGTGAGCTCGTCGTCGGCGCTGGAGCAGGCCGCGAGCGCGGCGAGCGCTGCGCAGAGGAGCGCGGTGCGGGCCAGGCGATTGTCGTTCGTGTTCATGCAGACCACCCCGATATTCCGTCGCGTCTTCAGCCGCGAGAGCCTGGACGGCGGTTCTTCTCCTGAGCGCGGCGCTCTGCCTCCGCGGCCGCGATCTCCTCTTCGTCGAGGTAGCGGTACGTCTTGGCGGTGAGATCGAGAGTGAGCTGGTCGAACGAGTTCTTGTCGACCGGTTTGATCTCGATGTCGTGCAGCGTGACGATGCGGGGCAGAGCCGCGATGCCGCTCACGAACTCGCCGAACTCGTGATAGCTGCCGGTGAGCCGGATCTTGATGGGCAGCTCCGCGTAGAAGTCCTTGCGCACCTCGGGGCCGGGCTGGAACAGCTTCTCCTCGAGACCCGCGGCGAGGCCCGTCTGGGAGATATCGACGAGCAGGTTCGGCACCTCGGTCTTGCCGGGCAGCTGGCGCAGCATGGCGCCGAAGGAGCGCTCGATGTCGGCGAGCTGCTGCTTGTAGGCCTCGAGGTTCACGGCCTTCGAGTGCTTGGTGCGGAACTCGGCGCGAAGCTGCTGCTCCTCGGCCTGGCGGCGCTGCAGCTCCGGACGCTGCTTCTGCCACACGAGCATGTAGCAGAGCACCAGGGACAGCAGCACGAACCACACGGCGACCGCGCCGATGCGCACCGGCAGCGGCCAGCGACCTGGATCGTTAGGATCGAGCGCGCGCAGCTCTTCGAGCAGGTTCATCGTGCGGCTCCTGTGCGTGCGGCGCCTGTACGTGCGGCCACCTTGTTACCGCCGGCTGCGGTCGCCTCGCCGGCATCCGCGGCGCTCACCTGCTCGGCGTACAGCGTGAAGCTGGCGCCGAGCGTCTGATCCTTCTTGGTTTCGACCACCTCGAGCTCGGGGTTGCGCAGCCACTCCGAGGAGTCGATGTTGCGCATGAAGTTCGACACGCGGGTGCTCGACTGAGCGACGCCGTCGAATCTCAGGCGCCTGTCGGTCTGCTTGATCGCGGTGAGATACGTTCCGTCGGGCAGGGCACGCGCGATCTCGTCGAAGAGGTGCACGATCTCCGGCCGCGAGCGCTGGAGCTTCTCGATGATCTCCATGCGCGCGATGAACTTCTGCTTCGCGCTCTCGAGGTTGTTGATCTCCTCGATCTGCTTGTCGAGCAGCTTGATCTCCGCGCGCAGCCGGTCGTTGCGGCGCTCCTGCGCCTCGATCATCGAGTCGAACAGCAGGGAGGCGGCGAAGTACACGACGCCCGCGCCGAGAGTCGCGCCGCCGAGCGCGACCAGGAAGGCGATCTTGCGCTCCTTGCGCTGTTCCTCACGCCAGGGAAGCAGATTTATGCGTGGCATCAGTCGAAACTCCGCAGTGCCAGCCCGCAGGCGGTGAGCAGCGCCGTCGCGTCCCGCTGGACGGCCTGCGCCTTCGCGCGCGAGGACAGCTTCATCTGACCGAGGGGATCGCCCTTCTCGGCCGCGATCCCGACACGACTCGCGATCACGTCGGCGACGCCCGGGATGTTCGCGCAGCCGCCGCACACCAGGATCTTCTCGGGCTGCTCACGGCCCGAGCCGGACGCCAGGTAGAACTGCAGCGAGCGGCTCACCTGCTGCGTCATGTCGTCGATGAAGGGATCGAGCACCTCCGACTGGTAGTTGGCCGGCAGACCGCCCTCCTTCTTGGCGCGTCCCGCCTCCTCCATCGAGAGCCCGTACGTGCGCATGATCTCCTCGGTGAGCTGCTGCCCGCCGAAGGCGAAGTCGCGCGTGTAGATCACCTTGAGATTGCGCAGCACGCTGAACGTCGTGCTGCTCGCGCCGAAGTCCACCACCGCGATCGTGCGATCGACCCCTCCGTCTGGCATCTGGTGCGTCATCAGCTTGCAGGCGTTCTCGAGCGCGAACGCCTCGACGTCGACGATCCTGGCGGTGAGACCCGCGGCTTTCACCGCGGCCTGGCGCTGCTCGACGTTCTCGGTTCGCGTCGCGACGAGCAGCACGTCGTTCGTATCGGGATCCCTCTCCGACGGCCCGAGGATCTCGAAGTCGTAGCTGACCTCGTCCATCGGGAATGGGATGTACTGGTCGGCCTGCAGCTCCACCTGCGCCTCGAGCTCGCTCTCGCGCAGGTTGCGCGGCATCTGGATGACCTTGGTGATTGCCGCGTCGCCGTGGATGGCGACGGCGACCTCGGTGCTCTTGGCGCCGGAGCGCTTGTACGCCCGCCGGATGGCCTCGCCCACCGCCTCCGCGTCGACGATGGCCTTCTCGTTGATCGCGTTGTGAGGCGTAGGCTCGGCGGCGTAGGCCTCGACGCGATACTGCCCCCCGGACATCGACAATTCGATGAGCTTTACGGAGGATGTGGTTATGTCAAGTCCGAGGAGGGGGCGATACTTACGTTTGAACAGGAACATTTTTTCTTTCCTTTTCAGTAAGTTACGCCCGAAAGCGCCCGCCCCGTGTGAAATCGGTCGAAACTATATATCAGTGCAAAGTTAAATAGAACGTGAGAGCGCTCACGGAATCCGGTGTCCCGGTGTCGGCACGGACGGAAACTGCCGGAGGCGTCACGAGCCGCGCTGGCCGGGCTCAAAGAATGCTGCTGCGCCTTGTACAAGTGTCCCTTGAGGACGCGAAGGCGGTGCGGGAAGCGAGCGCGGTGGTGACGTCGAGGCATGACGGCACGAACGTTTCGGCTCGCGCGTGGTCCACCACGAGCAGATGGATTAACGTCTGTGCCGGCAACCCCGCTGTCATAGGCACTGCGTCCCGTAGACCGGTGGCTTTGCGTCCCCACCTTTCGGTGAGTTTGCCCTTACAAGCGCTGGCTACTATGCATAGCGGGTATGACCCGCGCAAGCGGACAGAGTAGTTTTCTGTGAAACGCAATCATTTTCGGATGCTGGTGCTCGCGGCGGCAGCCGTGATCGGGATCACATTTCTCGGTGTGATCGGGCTTGCGGGCGGTTACGTGTATCTGGCTCCCTCGCTGCCGTCGATCGAGGAGATGCGCAAATTCGAGCTGCAGGTGCCCCTGCGGGTCTATACGCGCAGCGGCGAGCTCATCGCCCAGATCGGCATCGAGCGCCGCATTCCCATCACCTACGAGCAGATCCCCGACATCGTGCGCGAAGCGTTCCTCGCAGCGGAGGACGATCGCTTCTTCGAGCACGGCGGTGTCGATCTCGCGGGCATCGTCCGCGCGGTGTTCGTGAACCTGATCGAGGGGGAAAAGTCGCAGGGCGCGAGCACGATCACGCAGCAGGTCGCGCGCACGATGTTCCTCACACGTGACAAGACCTGGCGCCGCAAGCTCGCGGAGCTGTTCCTCACGCTGCGCATGGAGCGCGAGTTCACCAAGGAACAGATCTTCACGCTTTATCTGAACGTCATCTTCTTCGGGCAGCGCGCGTACGGCGTGGCTGCGGCCGCCGAGACGTACTTCGGCAAGCCGCTCGACCGGCTCACCGTCGCGGAAGCGGCGATGCTCGCCGGCATTCCGCAGGCGCCCTCGCGCTACAACCCGCTCGTCAATCCCGAGCTCGTGAAGGCGCGGCGCGCCTACGTGCTGGAACGCATGCGCAAGCTCGGATTCATCGACGCGACGGTCGCACAGGCGGCGGCGGCCGAGCCGATCGAGGCGCGCGCGCACGCACCGCTCTACGAGGTGGAAGCGCCGTACGTCGCGGAGATGGCGCGACTCGAGATCCGGCAGCGATTCGGCCCCGAAGCCGAGTCGGCCGGCTACAAGGTGTTCACGACCATCGACGGGCGCCTGCAGACGGCCGCCAATCGCGCGGTGCGCCTCGGGCTCATCGAGTATGACCGGCGCCATGGCTGGCGCGGTCCGGCGGCCCGACTCGACATCGACGCAGGAGCCGCACCCGAAGAGATCGACGACCTGCTCGCGGAGTACCCGTCTGTGGGCAATCTCGTTCCGGCTGTCGTCTCGTCGGTGAGCGGCAAGTCGGTCCGCGTCTACGTGAAGTCGACGGGCTTCGCGCAGATCGAGTGGGACGGTCTCTCGTGGGCGCGCCCCGCGCTGCGCAACGGGGCGCTGGGCCCGGAGCCGAAGAGCGCGGGCGAGATCGTCTCGACGGGAGACGTCGTCTACGTCGTCACCGACGGGCAGGGCGCGGCACAGCTCGCTCAGATTCCGGAGGCGCAGGGCGCGCTCGTCGCACTCGATCCGAACGACGGCGCGATCGCGGCGCTCGTCGGCGGGTTCGACTACTTCCAGAACAAGTTCAACCGCGTGACGCAGGCGCGGCGCCAGCCGGGCTCCGCGTTCAAGCCCTTCATCTATTCCGCGGCGCTCGAGCACGGCTTCACGCCTGCATCGGTGATCCTCGATGCGCCCATCGTCCAGGACGACGCCGGCATGGAAGTCGCGTGGCGGCCGGAGAACTCCAGCCGCACGTTCTACGGCCCCACCCGCCTGCGCGAGGCACTGGTGCGCTCGCGCAACCTCGTGACGATCCGCCTGCTGCGTGCGCTCGGCATCTCGAACGCGATCGACTACGCGAGCCGCTTCGGCTTCAAGAAGAGTTCGCTGCCCGCGAACCTCACGCTCGCGCTCGGGACGCTGCAGACGACGCCGCTCGAGCTCGCCGCCGCCTATTCCACGTTCGCCAACGGTGGCTTCCGCATCGAGCCTTACTTCATCGACCGCATCGAGGACGCCGAAGGCAACGTCGTCTGGCGCGCCGAGCCGCGAATCGCATGCCCGGAATGCGAGCAGCCGCTCGATATCTCCGACATGATCCTCACCGCAGGCTCCGCCGACGTGCTCACCATTGCGGATACGATGCGCGGCGGGCCCGGCTACCTGCCGGCGGAGCGCCTCGCGCCGCGGGTGATCAGCCCTCAGAACGCGTGGCTCATGACGGACATGATGGCGGACGTCATCCGGCGCGGCACAGGACGCCGCGCGCTCGCGCTCGGCCGCAACGACATCGCCGGAAAGACGGGCACGTCGAACGACGCGCGCGACACCTGGTTCAACGGCTACACGCCGAATCTCGTCGCGACGGTGTGGGTCGGATTCGACCAAGAGCGCTCGCTCGGCGAAGGCGAGGAAGGTGGACGCACGGCGCTGCCGCTCTGGGTGCATTTCATGCGCGAGGCGCTGAAGGGCGTGCCGCAGGAGCGGCCCCCGATGCCGCCCGGGCTCATCACGCTGCGCATTTCTCCGGATACCGGCACGCTCGCGAGTGCCGAGAATCCGTACGCCGTCCTGGAGACGTTCATGGTGGATAACCTGCCCGCCGGAGGGCAGGAGGGCGAGGTCGCGCGACCCGAAGAGGTGTCCACCAGCGACAGTCTGTTCTGATGTCGAGAGCCGCCCGAGTCGAGACGATGAGCAAGCGAAGACCGGTACGCGTGGACAACCTGCGTCGCGCGCTCGCGAACGAGGCCGCCCGGATCATGGCCGAGCACGGCATCCGCGACTTCCTGGTCGCCAAGCGCAAGGCGGCCGAGCGCTTCGGTGTCACGGACAACGCCGTGCTTCCGAAGAACACGGAAGTCGAGGCTGCGCTCTTCGAGTATCAGCGGCTCTTCGGCGGCGAATCGCACGTCGAATCGCTGCACGCGGCGCGCCGCGCCGCGCTGCGCGCGATGCAGCGGCTGCGCGAGTTCGAGCCGCGCCTCGTCGGTCCCGTGCTCACCGGAACCGCGACGCCGCATTCGGACGTTCAGCTGCACCTCTTCACCGACAACGCCGAGTCGGTCGCCATCAAGCTCATGGACGAAGGGATCCGCCACGAGGTGACGGAGAAGCGCGTCAAGATGAACGCCGACCGCGTCGTCGCGTTTCCCGGCGTGCGCTTCGAGATCGACGATCACTCGATCGAGGCGACGGTGTTTCCTGCGGACGGAATCCGCCAGGCGCCCGTGAGCCCCGTGGACGGCAAGCCGATGCGCCGCGCGAACGCGGCGGAGCTCGAAGCGCTGCTCGAGCAGCGCGACGCGGGCTGAACGGATCGGGTTTCATCGTGCCGGGCACCTCTCCCCGCAGCGACGGGGAGAGGGCCGCGGTGAGCGCTCACTCTCATTGCAGGTGAGAGCGGGCGCGGATCAGGCAGGGCTTCACTCGGAATCGGAGCTCTGTTCGAGCTTGCGCATCAGAGCTTCCTTGTCCTTCGGGACGATCCACAGATAGACCGTGCGTCCCTCGACCTTCTCCTCGCGGTCGGCTTCCCACTCGCCCATGTCGAAGGAGTGCGAGACGATCCGCGCGCCGGGCTTCAGCTCCCTGAGGAGCTTCGGACGCAGCCGCAGATTCACGCGCGGCAGCAGATACAGCGTGACGACCGTCGCCTCGCTGAGATCCGTGTCGAAGAGATCCTGATTGAGGAACCGCACGCGATCCTCGACGCCCGCCTCCTTCGCGTTCGCGGTGCTTTCCTTGATGCGCTCGGGATCGATATCGACGCCGACGGCGCGTGCACCGCGTTTCGCCGCGGCGATCACGATGCGGCCGTCGCCCGAGCCGAGATCGTAGACGACGTCGTTCTTCCCGACCCTGGCGACATCGAGCATCTTGTTCACGACTTCGTCCGGCGACGGGACGAAAGGCACTTCCGGCATCTTGCGTGCCGGTTCGGCAGCCTGAGCGAGTACAGCAGGACTAGTCGACAACCCGATGCTCGCGACCAAGGCGAGCGCGGCGATCCTTGGCTTCATCGTCGTCTCCTCTCTCCTGTACGGCGGGTCCACGTCTGCGCATGAACCAGAGTATCGGCAGCCCGGCGAGCAGCGCGGCGACACCTACGAGGGCACCGACGCCGGTGTAATTGAGACTCGACCAGAGCATGTACGCGCTGCTCGCGCAGAAGAGCAGCGGCGTCACGGGGTAGAACGGCACACGGAACGGTCGCTCGATGTCGGGATCGCGCCGGCGCAGACGGAACAGCGCGAGCCCCGTGAGCAGGAAGAAGAACCAGAAGACCGGCGCCGTGTACTCCACCATCGTCTGGAAGCCGGAACGCATGATCGCGCCGAAGAACACCAGTACCAGCGTGATGATTCCCTGCACGAGGAGCGCGTTGCGCGGCGTGCTGCCGCGCTCGCTCCAGTGACCGAGGAAGCGGAACAGCGCGAAGTCGCTGCCGAGCGCATGATTGGAGCGCGCGCCGGTGATGATGGTGGCGTTTGCCGACGTGAGCGCGCTGATCGCGACGAGGAGGCTCACGAAGTTCGCGCCGTGCTCGCCGAGAACCCGCTGCATGACATCGGCGGCGACGGCTTCCGAAGCGGCCATTCCCTCGAGGCCCAGCACTCTCACGTAGGCCAGGTTCACCAGCAGATAGAGCACCGTGATCAGGCAGATGCTGAGCACCAGCGCCCGTGCAATCGGCGCGCGACCGCTGCCGCGTACTTCGGCGGATACGTAGGCGCCTTCGTTCCAGCCGCCGAAGGTCAGCAGCACGAAGACCATTGCAAGCCCGATCGCGGTCGACGTGCCGCCATGTTCCGGTGCATCGCTCTGTGCGGCCGCGGCAGGCGTTTCCGGCGTGAGCGTGCCCGCGAGCAGGAGTCCTGCGCCGATCACGATCAGCACGCCCGCGACCTCGAGACTGGTGAACAGCCGCTGAGTGCCCTTGCCCTCGCGAATGCCGAGGAGATTGACGCCGGTGAGCGCGATGACGACCAGAGCGGCGTAGATCACCGTGGAATGGGGCCCGAGCGGCAGGATCTCCGTCGCGTAGTCGCCGAAGACGAAGGCCAGCAGGGCGATCGAGCCGGTCTGCATCACCGACAGGCGCGCCCACGCGAAGAGAAACGCGGGTCCGCGTCCGAACGCCCGCAGCAGGAAATGGTAATCGCCGCCGGTACTCGGATACGTGCTCGCGAGCTCCGCGTAGCACAGCGCGCCGATCAGCGCGACGACGCCGCCCGCCAGCCACATGAGGAGCATCACGGGCTCGCTGCCGCTGTTGGCAGCCACCAGCGAGGGCGACTTGAAGATACCGGCGCCGATGACGATGCCGACGATCACGAACACCGCGTCGGCGGTCGTCAGGGCACGTGCTGGGCGGGCAACCGGTTCCTGCATCGTTGTGCCGCGTCGTTTACCTGTGGCGCGTGCCGTCCGCAGCGTTGCCGACGCGGCGCGAGCTCAGCGCGCCGCTCGCAGCAAGGGATATGCCCGGGCGGTGCCGCCGCGCTTCGCCGCGTCGCGGCAGCCGCCCCTGCGCTCAGCCGCGTTTCGACAGATCGACATAATCGCGGCGCGCCGGTCCCGTGTACAGCTGCCGCGGGCGCCCGATGCGCATCGTCGGGTCCGAGATCATCTCCTGCCAGTGCGCCACCCAGCCCACCGTGCGGGCGATGGCGAACATCACCGTGAACATCGAGCGGGGAATGCCGATCGCGCTGTAGATGATGCCCGAGTAGAAATCGACGTTCGGGTAGAGCTTGCGGGAGATGAAGTACTCGTCCTTGAGCGCGATCTCCTCGAGCCGCAGCGCGAGCTCGAAGAGCGGGTTGTCCGAGCGCCCGAGCCGCGCCAGGACCTTGTGGCACATCTCGCGGATGATCTTGGCGCGCGGGTCGAAATTCTTGTACACGCGATGGCCGAAGCCCATCAGCCGGAAGTGGCTGGACTTGTCCTTCACCATCGCGAGGTACTTGGGAATGTTGTCGACGGTGCCGATCTGCTCGAGCATGTTGAGCACCGCCTCGTTGGCGCCGCCGTGCGCCGGTCCCCAGAGAGCCGACACGCCGGCCGAGATGGCCGCGTACGGATTCGCGCCCGTGCTGCCAGCGAGGCGCACGGTGGACGTGCTCGCGTTCTGCTCGTGGTCCGCATGCAGGATGAAGAGCAGATCGAGCGCCTTCGCGGCGATCGGATCGACCTGGTACGGCTCGCAGGGCACCGCGAAGAACATGTGCAGCATGTTGCTGCAGTAGTCGAGATCGTTGCGCGGATAGACGAACGGCTGCCCGACGGAGTGCTTGTGCGCGGCCGCCGCGATCGTCGGAATCTTCGCGATGATGCGATGGGCGAAGATCTCCCGGTGCCGCGGGTTATGGATGTCCATCGTGTCGTGATAGAACGCGGACATCGAGGCCACCACCGCCGACACCATCGCCATCGGATGCGCGTTGTGGTGGAAGCCGTTGAAGAAGCGCAGCAGCGTCTCGTTGATCATCGTGTGATAACGGATGTTCGACGTGAACTCGTCGAGCTGCTTGCGCGTCGGCAGCTCCCCGTGCAGGAGCAGGTAGGCCACCTCCATGAACGTGCTCTTCTCGGCGAGCTGCTCGATCGGGTAGCCGCGGTAGAGCAGTATTCCGGCGTCCCCGTCGATGTAGGTGATCTTGCTCTCCGTCGACGCCGTGGCGACGAAGCCGGGGTCGTACGTGAAGACGCCGTGTTCCTTGTAGAGATTGGAGATGTCGACGACCGCCGGGCCCAGAGTCCCGGAACGGACGGGCAGTTCGGACTTCTTGCCTGTGGCTCGATCGACGAGCTCGAACTTCTTCTCGGTCATGGGCTGTTGCTTCCTGGACGCTCGCCGTAGGGAGTGAGAGCGGGAGCGGGAGCGAGGGTTACATGGTACGCGCGCGGAATCAAGGCAGTCCACCGCTGCGCTCGCCCTCGCTCGCGTCCGCATCCCGTCGATGAAGATTCTCCCGGAGCGGATCAGTTCCCGAAGCGCAGGGCGCGGCGCCCTCCTCCTCGATGGTATGGCGATTGCTGACCACGGCGACACCGGTCCCGACGCCGCCGTCAACAGCCAAGGAAAGGAACGCCCATGGCACTGGATCTCCTCAAGGACTCGGGCACTCCGCTCGACGAGCAGCGCTTCACCTGGCGCGACCTCGTGCGCAAGCCGATCAGCAAGCTCGACGACGACGCGTTCACGCGCGTGCGCATCATCCTCATGAACGGCATCGAGCACGAGTCGGTGCTGTTCAAGCACTTCGCCGCGCGCGCCTCGAACGGCGAGCTGAGGCTGCCGCTCGCGCTCGCGCGCCGCGTGGATCACTTCCAGCAGACCCAGGTGAACTGGCTGCTCTCGCCCGACATGTCGCCGATCGAGACGACGATCGCCTACGAGCAGGTGGCGATCGAGGTGACGAGCTCACTCGCGCAGCAGGAGCCCGACCCCTATCTCGCCCAGGCGTACCGCTTCGCGCTGCTCGAGGACTTCGACCACCTGTACCGCTACTCCGCCCTGCTCGACCGCCTCGAGGGCAAGGACGCGAACAACATCCTGCAGTCGTACACGGACATCGCGCCAGGACGCCCGACCTCGGTCGAGCACCGCCATCCGTCGGACGACATCCGCCAGCACTACGACCGCACCCGCGCGACCCTCGCCACGAAGCTCAACGCGATGACGATCACGGCCGGCGAGATGCAGACGCACGACTACTACATGAACATCGGGCCGCTCTTCGCCGATCCGGTGGCGCGCCAGCTCTACGCGGAGATCGCCGCCATCGAGGAGCAGCACGTGACGCACTACGGCTCGTTCTCGGATCCCGGCGAGTCGCTGCTCGAGCAGTGGCTCCTGCACGAGGCGAACGAGGCCTGGGACTACTGGAGCTGCGTCGAGTCGGAGACCAATCCGCGCATCAAGGCGATCTGGGAGCGCTTCCTCGACTACGAGCTGGGCCAGCTCCATCTGGTGCGCGAGCTCATGAAGAAGCACGAGCGGCGCGATCCGGCCGAGATCCTCGGCGCGGCGCCGGCGCCGATCCAGTTCAAGAGTCACCGCGACTTCTACCGCAAGGTGCTGGCGAACGAGGTCGACCTGCGCACGCACGGCACCCAGTTCGTGCCGAAGGGCGAGGAGAGCCGCGCTTCCATCGAGCAGCGCAAGATCCTCAACTCGGAAGGATCGCCGAGCGACACCGTCGCCGCGGGCTACCAGTGGTATCCCGGCGGCGAGCTCGCACGCAACGTGGTGAACTTCTGAGCCTCGAGGGAACCGACACAGAGCGAAGGAACGGCCATGGAAAGAACGTCGTCGAAGATGGGCAAGAACCGCACGGGCGTGCAGATGTCGCCGAAGGCCACGGAGGCGATGCTCGCCTTCACGCAGCAGAGGCAGCCGACGTCGCATGGAGACGAGAGCGGCATCGCCGCCCTCCGTCAGAGTTACATCGAGGAAGGGGACGGAGTGGGCTCGGTGCCTCTGCCGGGCACCGCGAAGGGCATGCTCAAGAGCGGTGCAAAGATGATGACGGGCAGCAGGCCGCAGGCGCTCGTCGACAAGCTCGCCGAGCGGCTCGCCTTCGAGCGCACGGGCACCCGGCTCTACACGGCGCTCATCACGAAGCACCGGAGCGACGTCGAGGGTCAGGTGCCGATCGACCAGCTCGTGCGCTTCCGTGACGACGAGGCACAACACGTCGCGCTGCTCGCCGAGGCTCTGCAGCAGCTCGGGGCCGATCCCACGGCGCAGACGCCGGGCGCGGATCTGGTGGGCGTGGAGTCCATGGGCCTCATGCAGGCCATCACCGACCCGCGCACCACTTTTGCACAGTCGCTGCACGCCATTCTCGTCGCCGAGCTCGCGGACCACGAAGGGTGGGACCTGCTGATCGCGCTGGCCGAGAGCGAAGGGCACAAGGACCTGGCGCAGCGCTTCGCGGCGGCGCTCGACGAGGAGCAGACTCACCTCGACCACGTGCGGCGCTGGGTGTCGGCGCTCACGATGGGCGAGGCGCGCGTCGGCGCACCGTCCTGATCGCCGCTTCTCTACGATCGCCCTCTCCCCCGGACGGGGGAGAGGGCGATCGGCGGGAAGACGCCTACTCGATGATCTTCACGTACTGACCGGGCTTGAGCTCGCCCTTCGGATAGATGCCGTTCAGGAGCTGCAACTCTTCGAGCTTGTACTTCTCGACCGGCACGTTCTTGGCGTAGTCCTCGAGCCTCATGCCCGGCGTCGCCTGCACCACCTTGATGCGGTAGGGCTGCGCCAGCGGATACTCGGACGGGCGCAGATCGCGGAAGGTCTGGATCGCGGACATGAAGAGGCCGTCGTCGGCCGGTCTGCCCGATGAGGCCGAACGGCTCGCGCCACCGAAGATGAACGCGCTCTGCCCGCGGTAGAGCACCGCCCAGCGAACCGGACCCGCGCCGCCGTCGAGCGGCGAGCCGTTGCGCGTGATGACGGCGTAGCCCTCCATGCCGTTGACGGTGAGCTCCTCGCCGCGCGTGAAGCTCGCACCGCGCAGCTTCTTCAGCAGGAACTCGCGCGGCGATTCCTTCTCGGGCCGGCGCTCCGCCGTCACCTGCATGATCGCGTCCTTGGTCTTCGTGTAGGCCAGGATGCGGTCACGGTGATTCTCGATCGTCCAGCCGCGCGGGAAGGCCATCGTGATGCCCATGTCCGCGTGGTAGAAGCGGTTGTCGCGCACGATGCCCTGGGCGCGGCTCGAGCCGTACGGCAGGCCGTCGATCGCCTTCATGTAGCCTTCGCGATTCTCGATCCAGCCGGTGGCGGGCGTCTCTTCGACCTTCGCGGCCGCTTTCGCGGCCTGGATGGCGCGATCGTCGGGCGCCGGGTGCGAGGAGAAGATGCCGTGGTAGATCATCGGCTCGCGCCCTTCCTCCCTGGCGCGGTTGATCTCGAAGGTCTCCTGGGCCTTGAAGACCCTGAAGACGTCGACCATGGCTTCCGGCTTGTAGCCGGTCTTCGTCGCGTACTCGAGGCCGAGGCGGTCGGCTTCCATCTCGTTCTCACGCCCGTAGCCCTGCAGCCACGCGGTCGCGCCGATGTTGGCGAGCTGCGCGATGGCCTGGGAGCCCGTGGCGATCGCCGCGCCCGTCGCCAGCACGGAGGCCAGGATGCCTCGCGTCTGGCGGCGCGCCGGGTGGCGGGCCGTCACGTGGCCGATCTCGTGCCCGATCACCGCGGCGAGCTCGGCCTCGGAGTTGAGGTACGCCAGCAGGCCGCGATGCACGTACACGTAACCGCCACCGGTGGTGAACGCGTTCACCGATTCGTCGTCGAGCACGACGAACTTGAAGTCCCAGTCGGGCAGGTGGCTGTTCCGGGCGATCTGCTCGCCCACGCGCTGCACGTAGTCCTGCAGCGCCTGATCTTCGTAGAGTCCGTAGAAGCGGATGATCTGTTCGTAGTAGCGCCGCGCCTGCTCGCGCTCGCTCTCCGCGGACGTCACGACGACGTTGCGGCCGCCTGTGGCGGGATTCGAGGCGCAACTCACGACGGCGAGCGCCGCGACAAGGGCTACAGCCAGTTTGCGGATCATGGTTCGTCTCCGCGGGCAGCAGTCACACCCGGCCGGTGGGACCGGAAACCGGTGCACTCAAGAATAGGAGCCCGGACGGCACATAGCTACGATCGTCGCGCAGGCGGCGGAGTTCCACCCCGCGGCGGCGAGCGGTGCGCGGAAACGACAGGAGCGCCTTGCGGCGCTCCCGTGGAGTCTGGAATGCGGCGCCAGGCGCCGGACCCGGTGGCCGACGGTGGGCCCCCGGGCGCCCGCAGGGTCAGCGCCCGCCGGCGGAAGCCGCGTACTTCTTGCGGAACTTGTCCACGCGGCCGGCCGTATCGACGATCTTCTGCTTGCCCGTGTAGAACGGGTGGCAGTTCGAGCAGACTTCGATATGCAGGTCGTGGCCCAGCGTCGAGCGCGTCTTGAAGGTGTTCCCGCAGGAGCAGGTCACCGTGATCTCTTTGTACTCGGGATGGATCGAGGCTTTCATGGCGGGCTCTTCAACTGAACCGGTCGAAAAAGGCGCGAAAGTGTAGCGACAGAATCCGCCTGCCTCAAGCGAAAAGGGGGGCTTGGCGAGGCTCGGCCGCGGCGTCCTGGAGAGTCGTACAGGGCCGCACACCCTTATCCACAAATCCTGTGGATAACTCTGTGGAAGATCTCGAGCGAGAGCGGCCGATTCCCGGGTGAAAACGCATTTCTGGCCTTGTGGCGAAAAAGTAACCAGGACGTTTGTGCATTTTCGATCAATGAGTTATGAGGCTCTCATGGAGAGGCTTGGTCGATTTCGCATGTAATTGGCTCATTTGCCGATACCCATCCCGGCCTGTGCATAAGCCTCTTGACGAGAGCCCGAACTGGGCCTAGGGGGCGCTTGACAAGCGCAACTTGCCGGCACTCTCCGGGGTATCCGGCAGGAACTCGATCAGCGCGTCGTTGAGGAAGCGCAGACCGACCACGGTGGGATACCAGCGATCCCCATCGCGCGCGACGAGCCCGCGGGTTTCGAGGACGGAAAGCGTGGGCTCGATGGCGGCGGCGCCGAGGCCCGTCCGCCGCGAAAACAGCCCCATCGAGAAACCTTCCGTCAGGCGCAGCGCGTTCATCGCGAACTCGAACGGAAGCTCTGCAGGTTGTACTTCCCGTCGTACAGGCGGCTCCGCCGAACTGCTCAGGTAACGCCTGGGCTCACGTATGCGACTCGTGCGCACGATGGTCCCGCTCGCCGCAGACGTGAGCTTTCCGTGCGCACCCGCGCCGATGCCGAGATAGTCGCCGAACGTCCAGTAGTTGAGGTTGTGGCGGCAGCGCCGCGTCGGGCGGGCGTAGGCGGATACCTCGTACTGCGCGAACCCTGCCGCCGCGAGCCGCTCTTGGACGGGAGGCAGCATGTCCGCGATCTCTTCGTCGGTCGGCAGGCTTGGCCGCACGCCGGCGAACACCGTGCCCGGCTCGATCGTGAGCTGATAGTGCGAGACGTGCGCGGGCTCGAGCGCGAGCGCCTGCTCGATGTCGCGCAGCGCACCGGGGAGATCCTGGCCCGGCAGCCCGTACATGAGGTCGAGGTTGAAGTTCGTGAGCCCCGCCGCGTGCAGCTCTTCGGCGGCACGCACGGTTTCCCGCGGTGAGTGAATCCGCCCGAGCGCCTCGAGCCGCGCAGCGTCGAAGCTCTGTGCACCGAGAGAAACGCGGTTGACTCCTGCCGCGCGGTACTCGGCGAAGCGCCCGCGCTCGATCGTTCCGGGATTCGCCTCGAGCGTCACCTCGACATCGTCGGCCAGGCGCAGGTGACGCCGGGCCGCCGCGAGCACCCGGGCGATGGCTTCCGGCGAGAAGAGGCTCGGCGTCCCGCCGCCCATGAAGATGCTGATGACCTCACGCCCCGCGACCTCGCGTGCCTGCAGCTCGAGATCCGCCTCGAGCGCCGCGACGTAGCGCTCCTCCGGCAGCTCGTCACGCAGCGTGTAGGAGTTGAAGTCGCAGTACGGACACTTGCGCACGCACCAGGGGAAGTGCACGTAGAGCGACAGGGGTACGTCGGCGAGCGGCATGAAAGGCCCGGGGTTCGTTCAGGGGCTCGCCGCGGAGGAAGCGCCGTCATCGTGCGCGCTCTCGAGCGCGCAGCGCTCCTCCGACGAGCGACACCTTTCGACCCACTCGCGCACGATCCGTTCCAGAACGTCGAGCGGCAGCGCGCCGTTCGCGAGCACGACGTCGTGGAAGTCGCGGATGTCGAAGCGCGACCCGAGCGCCTGCTGCGCCTCGCGGCGCAGCTTGAGGATCTCGAGCTGCCCGATCTTGTAAGCGAGCGCCTGGCCCGGCCAGGCGATGTAGCGATCGATCTCGTTGACGATGTCCGCCTCGGTCTTGGCGGCGTTCGCCTTGAAGTACTCGATCGCCTGCTCGCGCGTCCAGCGCTTGTGGTGCATGCCGGTGTCGACGACGAGGCGCACCGCGCGCCACATGTCGTAGGTGAGCTGACCGAACTTCGAGTACGGATCGCGGTAGAGCCCGAGCTCGGGCCCCAGACTCTCGGCGTACAGCCCCCAGCCCTCGACGAACGCCGTGAAGCGCGCGTTGCGGCGGAAGAGCGGCAGTCCCTTCTGCTCCTGCGCGAGGGCGATCTGCAGATGATGGCCCGGCACCGCTTCGTGAACGGTGAGCACCTCGATCTCGTACTTCGGCCGCACCTCGGGCCGGTAGAGGTTCACGTAGTAGAAACCCGCACGCGTGCCGTCCGCGGCCGGCGGCATGTAATAGGCGGTCGTCGTATTCGGCGCGCTCGTCATCGGAATCGGCCGCACGCCGTAGGGAGTGCGCGGCAGACGGCCGAACAGCTTCACGAGCTCCGGCTCGATGCGCTTCGCCGTCACGACGTACTCGCGGAACAGCTCTTCGGGCGTTTCGAAATAGAAGCGCGGATCGGTGCGCAGGAATTCGAGGAACTCGGCGAAGGTGCCGGTGAAGCCGGTCTCGCGCATCACTGCATCCATCTCGGCGCGGATGCGCGCGACTTCCTTCAGCCCGATCTCGTGGATCTCGTCCGGCGTGAGCCGCGTGGTCGTGTAGATGGACACGAGCTCGCGGTAGTAGGCCTCGCCGTCCGGCGTATCCCAGATACCGACGCTCTCGCGCGTGGCGGGAAGCAGCTTCTCGCGGAAGAACTTCGTGAAGCGGCGGTAGGCCGGCAGCACCACCTGCTCGACGGCCGCCTTTCCCTCCGCCGCGAGCCGGGTCCGCTCGGCTTCAGGGATGGACTCCGGCATGCGCGTGAAGGGCGCGTAGAAGGGACTTTTCTCGGCCGGCCCCGCGGCGATCTCGTCGAGCACCGGGACCACGCGTTCCATGATCACCCGTGGCTGAGTGCGCTTCTCGCGTATGCCGGTCTCGAGGAGAGCGATCTGCTGCTCGAGGAAGCGATCGAGCGAGCGCAGCCGCGCGATCCAGTTCTCGAAGTCGCGAACCGTCGCGAACGGCAGGACCTCGGCCAGCTCGGCGAGCGTGTGCACGCCGTCGCGTGCGCGCTGTTCGTACACCTCGGGGCGGAACGGGTGCAGCGCGATGCGGTTGCGGTACCTCTGCGCGAAGAGGTCGTAACTGAGCTGGTCCTCGCTCGAGAGGAGGGACCTGTCGATGCGCTGCAGACGCGCGAGTATCTCCCCGTCCTCGCGATGCCGCCGCTCGATGGCCTCCCGGGAGACGTCGGGCCAGAGATGGTCGTACCGGTGGTCACCGAGTGCCGATGCGAGCGTCGGATCCTCGCGCAGATCGCGCTCCCACGCCTCATCGAAGAGCGCGTGCAGCGCGCGGGCTGCCGCGGCTCGATCCGGTTCGGCGGCCTGGGCGGAAGCGGCGAAGAAGCACGCGATGAAAGCAAGGGGTACGAAGCGCTGTCGCAGCGTCATGCACGACTCCCCGAAGACCGGAGCGGACGGATGACGCGAACTATACGCGCGCGGCGGAGAGCTCGGTCAGCAACGCGGCGAGCGCGAGGCCCCGGTGGCTGATGGCGTTCTTCTCGGCGGGCGAGAGCTCGGCTGCCGTCCGGTCGAGCCCTGCCGGGAGGAAGATGGGGTCGTAACCGAAACCGCCGGAGCCGCGAGACGCTTCGAGGATGCGGCCTTCCCAGGTGCCGCGCGCCACGATGGGCGCAGGGTCGTCGGCATCACGCACGAGAACGATGACGCACCGGTAGCGCGCCGTTCGGCGCTCGGCCGGTACGCCGCGGAGCTCCTCGAGGAGCTTCTCGAGGTTCTGCTGATCGGTCGCACCTTCGCCGGCATAGCGCGCGGAGTGCACGCCGGGTCGGCCGCCGAGAGCATCGACCTCGATGCCCGAGTCGTCGGCGAGCGCGGCGAAGCCGGAGCAGCGGGCGGCGTGACGCGCCTTGATGAGCGCGTTCTCCTCGAAGGTGGTGCCGGTTTCGGGCGGCGACTCGATGCCGAGCGCCGACTGCGCCACGAGCTCGAAGCCGCGCGGCCCGAGCAGCGCGTCGAGCTCCCGGAGCTTGCCCGGGTTGCCGCTCGCGAGGACCAGCTTCACTCGTAGAGCGCCTGTGCCTGGAGAGAGAACAGCGTGCCGAGGCCGGTGATCGCGAGATCGAGCAGCGCGTCGAGCTCGTGACGCCGGAACGCGTGACCTTCGGCGGTGCCCTGCAGCTCGACGAAGGCGCCGCCGTTGTTCATGACGACGTTCATGTCCGTCTCGGCCTGCGAGTCCTCGGCGTAGTCGAGATCGAGCACCGGAATGCCGCCGACGATGCCCACCGACACGGCCGCGACCTGGCCGTGCAGCGGGCTCGCGGGAATGACGCCCTGCTTCACCAGGGTGTCGCACGCGTCGGCGAGCGCGATGTAACCGCCGGTGATCGCGGCCGTGCGCGTGCCGCCGTCAGCCTGCAGCACGTCGCAGTCGATGGTGATGGTGCGCTCGCCGAGCGCGGCGAGATCGACGACCGCGCGCAGCGAGCGGCCGATGAGTCGCTGGATTTCCTGCGTGCGCCCGCTCTGCTTGCCCTTCGCCGCTTCGCGCGGCGTGCGCGTGTGCGTCGAGCGCGGCAGCATGCCGTACTCGGCGGTGACCCAGCCCTGACCCTTGCCGCGCAGGAACGCGGGAACCGTGTCCTCGACGCTCGCCGTGCACAGCACGCGCGTGTCGCCGAACTCCACGAGAACGGAGCCTTCTGCATGCCGGGTGAAACGGCGCGTGAAGCGCACCGGACGCATCTCGTCGGGCGCGCGACCGCTCGGGCGGACACTCATCGATGATTCTTCCCTCTAGTCTCCAAGCCACCGAAGGGCGGCGACCGAGGTATTGTCGCTGCCCGCGCCGTTGGCCGCGACTGCCCGCGCGGCGAGCCCGGTCAGCGCGTCGCGCAGCGTGAGGTCACTGCTCGAGACGGCGCTCGCGATCGCGTCGTCGCGCACACCGCTCCACAGGCCGTCGGTGCACACGAGCAGCACGTCGCCGGGCCTCAGCGCGCGACGCCGGCTGATCGTCATGTCGGGCATGATCGGATCGCCGCCGAGGCAGCATTCGACGAAGTTGCGCATCGGATGCGTCTGGGCCTCCTCGGCCGTGATGAGACCTTCGCGCAGCAGCAGCTCCACGTGGCTGTGATCGCGCGTGCGCGAGACGACGTTGCCGTGCCGCAGGTGGTAGACGCGGCTGTCGCCGATGTGCGCCCAGTACGCCGCTCCCTTCTGCACGAGACACACCGCGCACGTCGCACGCGGCCGGTGCTCGAGCGGCAGCTTCAGACCCAGCTTCACCACTTCGTCGTGGGCGCGTCCGAGCGTGAGGTGCAGGAAGCCGAGGGGATCGAAGAGCGGCTGCGGCGTATGCCAGAACGCCTCGAGAATGACCTGCTGTGCGACCTGTGCCGCGCGCTCGCCTTCCGCGTGCCCGCCCATGCCGTCGATGACGAGCAGCAGCGCGGCGTGCTCGGCCACCGCGGTGGCCACTCGATCCTGATTCTCTTCCCGCCCCCCGCGAAGGCTGATATCGGCGTATTCGACCCTCAATGGAGAGGTCCGCGCATCTGTTAGACTGCCTCCGTTTATATCACTCCCGCGAGAGGCGGGCGTAGCCGCAGCGCGCATACTTCTCCAGTGGACGGAAGCGCGCCGGATGCGCGCTCCATCCCCTGACGACAGGCGTACCGACATGATCACGAGCATGACCGGCTTCGCGCGCCGCGAACGATCGGGCCCCTGGGGCACGCTCGTGTGCGAGCTGCGCAGCGTGAACCACCGCTTCCTCGAGGCGGGCTTCCGTCTCCCCGATGAGCTGCGCAGCGCCGAGCCGGAGCTGCGGCAGATCCTCATGCGCGAGCTCAGACGCGGCAAGGTCGACTGCACCGTGAGCTATCGACCGGCACCGGAGCGTGCGCTCGAGATCGACCGCGAGGCGCTCGAACGGCTGCTCGCGCGCGTGCGCGAGGTTTCCGCCGCCGTGCCCGGCACGCCGTCCGTGAACGTCCTCGACGTGCTGCGCTGGCCCGGCGTGCTCCGCGACACGCAGACCGGCGGTGAAGAGCTCCTCGAAGCCGTGCGCGACCTCTTCACCGAGACGGTGCAGGAGCTCGTCGCGGCGCGTGCGCGCGAGGGCGTGCGCCTGCGTGAGCTCATCGAGCAGCGCTGCGCGGCGCTCGAGAGCTTCGTGGCACAGGTGCGCGCGAGGCTGCCCGAGGTACAGACACGTGCCCGCGCACGGCTCGACGAGAAGCTCGCGGATCTCGCGGCGAGCGTCGACAAGGACCGCCTCGAGCAGGAGATCGCGATCATCATGCAGCGCCTCGACGTCGACGAGGAGCTCGACCGGCTCTCCGGGCACATCGCCGAGATCCGGCGCATCGTCGGCGCGAACGAGCCGGCCGGCCGGCGGCTCGATTTCCTGATGCAGGAGCTCAACCGCGAGGCGAACACGCTCTCCTCGAAGTCGCAGGACCTCGAGACCACTCGCGCCGCGGTGGACATGAAGGTGCTCATCGAGCAGATGCGCGAGCAGGTGCAGAACGTCGAATAGCGTCCTGCGCCGACCCGACCGCACTGCACTACGGGTCCGCTCCGCGCGCAGTTCGAGCGCAAGAATCGCAGTGCCTTCCGGCACGCGACTGGCGATCCTGCGCGTCCCGCAACGATGAGGGAGCCGCAATGTCGTTTCGAATCGTGGGTCTCGATCCGCAGCCCTTCGCGCATCTCTTCGGCCTGCCGGACGCGGAGCTTCGCGCGCGCGGCGTGATCCGCCAGATCGCGGACTCGAAGCCGGGCTTTCCCGACCGCATCGAGCTGCGTGACGTCGAGCCTGGCGAGTCCGTGCTGCTGCTCAACTTCACCCACCAGCCGGCGGACAACCCGTACCGCGCCAGCCACGCGATCTTCGTGCGCGAGGGCGCCGAGGAGCGCTTCGACGGCATCGACGACGTTCCCGAAGCGCTGCGCGTCCGGGTGCTGTCGCTCCGCGCCTTCGGCGCCGACCACATGATGATCGGCGCGGATCTCGCCGACGGCCGCGACGTGGAGCGGACGATCGAGCGCCTGTTCGCGGACCCGCGCGTCGCCTACATCCACGCGCACTTCGCGAAGCGCGGCTGTTACGCCGCCCGCATCGAGCGCGCCGCGCCGCGGCGCTGAGCCGGACCGGTCCGTCCGGTGCTCTCCGGAGCGGAGAATCGTCGACGGGCCCCGGGCCTGCCGGCCGCGAAACGTGTATCTTTCGCGGCCCGGCTTCACGCCCATCCGGTCACGGCCGAAGGATTTCCGAACGAGCGATGACAGCAACCCAGACCCCAGCACGCCGCGGCCGGCTCTTCGTCATCGCCGCCCCTTCGGGCGCGGGCAAGACCTCTCTCGTCAAGGCGCTGGTCGAGCGCAGGCCGGAGCTCCGGGTCTCGATCTCGCATACGACGCGCAAGAAGCGCCCGACGGAAGAGCACGGACGGGAGTATTTCTTCGTCAGCGTGCCGGAGTTTGAGGAGCTCGTCGCCCGCGGACAGTTCCTCGAGCACGCGCGGGTGTTCGACAACTACTACGGCACCAGCCGGGAGACCGTCGAGAAGCTCCTCGCCGAGGGCAACGACGTCATCCTGGAGATCGACTGGCAGGGAGCTCGCCAGGTGCGCGCCGCCATGCCCGAGTGCAAGACGATCTTCATCCTGCCGCCCTCGCGGGATGCCCTGGAGAAGCGGCTGCGGGGCCGCGGAACCGACTCCGAGGAGGTCATCGCGCGCCGCCTGCGTGACGCGGTCGGCGACATGTCCCACTGGAATGAGTTCGACTACGTCGTGGTCAACGACGACTTCGAGCGGGCCGTCGAGGACCTCGTCCGGATCGTCGAAGGTCGGGGGGCGCCGCTCGATGCGCACCGCCCCGAGCTCAAGCCGCTTCTCGACGAGCTGCTGGCATAGCCGGGCGGCCTTGACGTAGACTAGCCGACCCCTATCTTCAAACCGGAATTTCCGGTCTCTTTTCCGAAGCTTGCGAAACCATGGCGCGCATCACCGTCGAAGACTGTCTGCAGAACGTCGATAACCTCTTCCAGCTCGTGCTGCTGGCCGCGCAGCGCGCCCGTCGCCTGGCGAACGGCGCCGAACCCACCGTGCCCTGGGAGAACGATAAACCCACCGTCGTCGCCCTGAGGGAAATCGCGGCGGGCACCGTCACCGTCGACATGCTCCGCGAGCCGGAACCGCAGGCTGCCGAGCCCATCATGCAGGAGCCCGAGCAGCAGTCGACGTTCCGTGCGCCTCAGTTCGGCCTCGGAGACTGAGCCCACCTCCGTTCGACACCCATGGACTATGCGTCTTCGCTCCTGGGACTGCTTCCCGGTGGAAGGCGCACTCCGGGTCTCAAAGAGCTGCTGAACACGGTCGGCAGCTATCTGCCGGCCGAGCAGGTCGAGCGCATCCGCGAGGCCGCCGAGTTCGGCGCCACCGCGCACAAGGGACAGAAGCGGCTGTCGGGTGAGCCCTTCATCGCTCACCCGGTAGCGGCCGCCGCCATCCTCGCGGACCTGCACCTCGACGCCGACACGATCATCGCGGCGATCCTCCACGACGTCATCGAGGATACGCCGACGCCCAAGGATCAGATCGCCGAGCGCTTCGGCCCCGTCGTGGCCGAGCTCGTCGACGGCGTCACCAAGCTCGATCAGATCAAGTTCAAGAGCCGCGAGGAAGCCCAGGCGGAGTCCTTCCGCAAGATGGTGCTCGCGATGGTGCGCGATCTGCGCGTCATCCTCGTGAAGCTCGCGGACCGCATCCACAACATGCGCACCATCGACGCGATGGCGCCCGCGCGCCGGCGCGCCATTGCGCGCGAGACGCTCGAGATCTACGCGCCCATCGCCGAGCGGCTCGGCCTGTACAGCATCAAGATCGAGCTCGAGGATCTCGGCTTCAAGGCGCTCTATCCGCAGCGCTACCGCGTGCTCGAGCGCGCCGTGAAACGCGCGCGGGGCAACCAGCGCGAGTTCCTGAAGAAGATCGAGCAGCAGCTCCAGGCGGCGCTCCTCAAGAACAACATCGCCGCGAAGGTCGAGGCGCGCGAGAAACATCTCTACAGCATCTACAAGAAGATGCTGCGCAAGCGCGCCACGCTGAACGAGATCGTCGACGTCTACGGTCTGCGCATCATCGTCGACACGCCCGACACCTGCTATCGCGCGCTCGGCGTGGTCCACGGCGTGTTCAAGCCGATGCCGGGGCGCTTCAAGGACTACATCGCGATCCCGCGCGTCAACGGCTATCAGTCGCTGCACACGACGCTCTTCGGTCCGAACGGCGTGCCGATCGAAGTGCAGATCCGCACGGTGGACATGCACCGCATCGCCGAGTCGGGCATCGCCGCGCACTGGCGCTACAAGACCGGCGAGCAGACGGACGCCATGCAGCAGGAGCGCGCTCGTGAGTGGCTGTCGAACCTCGTCGAGCTGCAGAACGGGGTCAACTCCGAGGAATTCCTCGAGAGCGTCAAGGTCGACCTCTTCCCCGACAAGGTCTACGTGTTCACGCCGAAGGGCGAGATCCTGCGCCTGCCGAGCGGCGCGACCGTGGTCGACTTCGCCTACGCCGTGCACACGGACATCGGCAACCGCTGCGTCGCCGCCAAGGTCGACCGGCGCCTGACACCGCTGCGCACGGTGCTGCGCAACGGCCAGACGGTCGAGATCATCACCGCGAAGGGCGCGACGCCGAATCCCGCGTGGGTGAACTTCGTGGTCACGGCGAAGGCGCGCGGCGCGATACGCCATTACCTCAAGGGCCTGCGCCGCACGGAGGCGATCGGCCTCGGGCAGCGTCTCCTCAACCAGGCGCTCGCGGAGTTCAAGATCTCGCTCGACGAGGTGAATCCGCAGACGATGCAGTCCGCTCTCGCGGAGCTCGGCATGAAGGACGCCGACGAGCTGTACGAGAAGATCGGGCTCGGCGAGCGTCTCGCTCCGCTCGTCGCCCGCAGGCTCATCCAGACCGAAGGCCCGGAGGAGGCCGGCTCGGGCCCGGCGCAGCCGCTCGCGGTCGCCGGAACGGAAGGGCTCCTCGTCACGTACGCGCGCTGCTGTTTCCCCATTCCCTACGATCCGATCTTCGCCTTCCTGTCGACGGGCCGCGGCATCGTCATTCATCGCGAGAGGTGCGTGAACGTCGAGGATTACCGCAAGCACCCCGAGAAGTGGCTGCCGGTGTCCTGGCAGACTTCACCCGACCGTCTCTTCAGCTCCGAGATCCGCGTGGAAGTCGCGAACCGCATGGGCGTGCTCGCGGCCGTGGCCGCTGCGATCGCGAGCACCGAGACGAACATCGATCACGTCTCGCTCGAGGAGCGCGACGCGGACACGTCGGTGCTCGTCTTCGAGCTCAAGGTGCGCGACCGCAAGCACCTCGCGCGCATCGTGCGCACCATCCGCCGCATGCCCGAAGTGCTGCGCGTGACGCGTACAATTGCCGCACATTCCCGCAAGAGGCCGTATCAATGACCCGTCAAGTGATCTTCACGAAGAATGCGCCGCAGGCGATCGGCACCTACTCGCAAGCGGTACGCGCCGGCGACACGGTGTACGTCTCCGGTCAGATTCCGCTCGACCCGGTGAGCGGAGAGCTCGTGACGGGCGACATCGAGGCCGAGATCCGCCGCGTGTTCGAGAATCTGAAGGCGATCGCGGAAGCGGCGGGCGGCGGGCTCGACCGGGTCGTGAAGCTCACGGTCTTTCTCACGGACCTCGCTCACTTCCCGAAGGTGAACGAGATCATGGCCACCTACTTCAGCGAGCCGTATCCGGCGCGCGCGGCCGTGGGCGTCGCGCAGCTGCCGCGCGGAGCGCGGGTCGAAATGGAGTGCGTTCTCCACCTGGGGTGAGATCGCCGCAGGCGGCGCGCAGCCCGGAGGAAGTGCGCGGACAGAGCCCGTCCGCGGCGACGCCGGTCGCCGCTTCTCCTGCTGCGGCAGCGGACGCCGAGCGGCACGGCATCCTGCGCATGCGCGGCGTGGGTCCGGCGCTTGCCGAGCGCCTCGCGCGTCTCGGCATCCGCAGCGTGCAGGATCTGCTCTTCCTGCTGCCACTGCGGTACGAGGACCGCACGCGCGTCGTGCCGATCGGCGCGCTGATGCCCGGCATGCGCGTCGCCGTCGAAGGCGAAGTGCAGCTCACGGAAGTGACTTACCGGCGGCGGCGTCAGCTCCTCTCGCGAATCGCGGACGGATCGGGCTTCCTGACGCTGCGCTTCTTCTACTTCTCGTCGGCGCAGCAGAACGGCCTCGCGCGCGGCACGCGCATCCGCTGCTTCGGCGAAGTGCGGCGCGGGCCCTTCGGCCTCGAGATCGTGCACCCCGAATACCGGCGCCTCGGTGACGGTCCCGCACCGCTCGAGGACACGCTGACGCCGATCTACCCCTCCACTGAAGGGGTGCCTCAGGGCCGGCTGCGGGCACTGATCGGACAGGCCCTCGCGGGGCTCGAGAAGAACGGCGTCCGGGACTGGATCCCTGAAGAGGTGCTCGCCCCGCTCGGTCTGCCGTCGCTGCGCGAGGCACTCAATTTCGTGCACCGGCCGCCGCGCGAGGCGCGGCTCGACGAGCTGAGCGCGGGCCGTCATCCGGCCCAGCGCCGCCTCGCGTTCGAGGAGCTGCTCGCCCATCACCTCAGCCTCAAGCTCCTCAAGCGCTCACTGCAGACCGATCCGGCATGGCCGCTCGAGGATCCGCAGCAGCTCTCTGCGCGCTTCATCGAGCGCCTGCCCTTCGGCCTCACCCGTGCACAGGCGCGCGCGCTCGAGGAAGTCACGGCGGACCTCGTATCGAGCCGGCCCATGCTTCGCCTGCTGCAGGGAGACGTCGGCTGCGGCAAGACGGTCGTGGCTGCCGCCGCGGCCGCGCGCGCCGCGGGGAGCGGTTTTCAGGCAGCCCTCATGGCGCCGACGGAGCTCCTGGCCGAGCAGCACTGGCGCAACTTCTGTCAGTGGTTCCAGCCGCTCGGTCTGCCGGTCGCGCTCGTCTCGGGCTCGCAGCCGGCCCGGCAGCGCCGAAGCGCTCTCGAGACGATTGCCTCAGGAGAGGTACAGATCATCGTCGGGACGCATGCATTGTTTCAGGAAGGAATCGAATTCGCGAACCTGGCGCTGGTGATCGTCGACGAGCAGCACCGCTTCGGGGTTCAGCAGCGCCTGCGCCTGCAGGAGAAGGGACGCAAGGACGGCCGGTTCCCGCACCAGCTCATCATGACCGCCACCCCGATCCCGCGAACCCTCGCGATGACGGCCTATGCCGATCTCGACATCTCGGTGATCGACGAGCTGCCGCCCGGCCGCACCCCCGTGCGCACCGTTGTCATCCCCGAGCAGCGCCGGGACGAGGTGATCGCACGCATCCTCGAGGCCTGCCGCTCGGGCGCGCAGGCGTACTGGGTGTGCGCCCTCATCGACGAGTCGGACGAGCTGCGCTGCCAGGCGGCCGAGGAGACCGCGGCCGCGCTCGCGGAGATGCTGCCCGAGGTGCGCGTCGGCCTGGTGCACGGCCGGATGCCGCCCGCCAAGAAGGACGAGGCGATGCTCGCGTTCAAGGCGGGGAAGATCCAGCTCCTGGTCGCGACCACGGTCATCGAGGTGGGCGTCGACGTGCCCAACGCCTCGCTGATGGTGATCGAGAATGCCGAGCGCATGGGTCTCGCCCAGCTCCATCAGCTTCGCGGCCGCGTCGGCCGCGGCTCACAGGCGAGCACCTGCGTGCTCCTCTATCGCGGACCGCTCTCCGAGCTCGCGCGCGAGCGGCTGAAGGTGATCCGCGAGACGAACGACGGCTTCGAGATCGCCCGCCGCGATCTCGAGCTGCGCGGTCCCGGCGAGCTGCTCGGCACGCGACAGACGGGTCTTGCCCAGCTCCGGGTAGCCGATCTCATGCGCGATGCGGACCTCCTGCCGCGCGTGCACGAGGCGGCGGAGCTGATGCTCGAGCGATATCCCGATAGCATCGCGCCGCTCGCCGCCCGCTGGATCGGCTCGGGCGAGCGCTACGGGCGGGTCGGATGACATGGGAACGGAAATGAGTCAGGCACACGCCGCGCCGGCCATGCCGCAGGAGACCTCTGCATCGTCGAGCGGGCAGGAAGGTCGAGGCGTGGAAGCGCCGCTCTCCTATCGCATCGGCCGCCGGCTGCAGGAGTACGCGCTGCTGATGCGGCTCGACCGGCCGATCGGCACCTGGCTCCTCATGTGGCCGGTGCTGTGGGCCTTGTGGGTCGCGAGCGCCGGCCAGCCCAACGGCAAGGTGCTGATGGTGTTCGTCGCGGGCGTGTTCGTGATGCGCGCGGCAGGCTGCGTGATCAACGACTTCGCCGATCGCGACATCGATCCGTACGTCCGGCGCACGCGTGAGCGTCCGCTCGCCGCGCGTCGAGTGTCGCCCTACGAGGCGCTGGTTCTCTTCGGCGTGCTGATCGCGATCGCGCTGTGGCTCGTCACGCGGCTCGATCCCTTCACGATCAAGCTGGCCGTCGTCGGCGCGGTGCTCACGATCTCCTATCCGTTCTTCAAGCGCTTCTTCGCGCTGCCGCAGCTCTATCTCGGAATCTCGTTCGGCGGCTGGGGCGTGCCGATGGCATTCGCGGCGCAGACGGGTGCGCTGCCCCGCGTCTGCTGGGTACTCTTCATCGCCGCAGTGCTGTGGGCGCTGATCTACGACACGATCTACGCGATGGTCGACCGCGAGGACGACTTCCGCATCGGCGTGAAGTCGAGCGCCATTCTGTTCGCAGACATGGACCGCGCCATCATCGGCATCCTGCAGGCGCTGATGCTGTTCGCGCTCGTGCTCGCCGGACGCAGCATGCACTACGGGCGCTGGTTCTACGCCGGCGTCGCGGCGGCAGGCCTGTTCTTCCTCTACCAGCAGTGGCTCATCCGCAATCGCGAGCCCGCGGCCTGCCTGCGCGCGTTCCTCAACAACAACTACGTCGGGATGATGATCTTCATCGGCATCCTGCTGGAGCATTCCGTCCCGAAGCAGTAGCGGTCGAGCACAGATCGCGCACCATGTAGGCGATCGCGCGGTCCCACGCGGCGTCGTTGTCGCCACGGAAGTCGAAGGACTTGCGCGCCACGACGGCGCCGGTCGCGGCATCACGGATCTCGTAGTTCAGCGTCAGGATCAGATTGCTGACACGGTAGACCCAAGGCACGAAGATCTGCCCGGCGCCGAGCTCACGGGCCAGATCCAGCTCGCAGCCGTTGCACTCGCGCAGGGACTCCCGCCGCTGCAGCTCCTCGATGCGAGGGCGCAGCGGTGTGTCGTCGACGATCCTGTAGAGACCCGTGCGCGCGAGCTCGGCCCGGAGGCGCTCGTCCGCCCGCTTGAGTCGCGCTTCGTGCTCGGATGCGAGTGCGGCGCCGCCGAGATCGCCGATGAGCTCGAGGTCGAGGACGAGGAGCCGCGGTGGCTCCGTATCCGGCGTATCTGCCGCTCCGGCAGAAAGGCTCGCGAAACCGGCGATCAGGCACGCCGCGAAAAACACCCTGGCTCTGAACCGCATCCGGACCTCTCGCCGTCATTCGTAGATCGCGAAGGCACCATATCCGACGACCCGTGTGCGGTCGCCGGCCGTATCGCCGGAATTGCGCAGATCGAGCTGCGCGATGCGCAGCCCGCGGCGCCGCGCGGTGAGCAGCATGCCATTGAGGGAGACGTAACCGCATGCCCTTTCGCCATCGAGCTGTGGCTCGAGCTTC